>LXNI01000792.1_pt1 | contig 33755 bp, 29 predicted proteins | sample 809091 | NCBI WGS metagenome assembly LXNI01 (sample SAMN04870527, study PRJNA318959) | sponge metagenome | biome: 01000161; feature: marine sponge reef; material: water | host: Sarcotragus foetidus | place: Greece: Milos, Mediterranean Sea | collected 2013-05-29 | depth 5-7 m | reverse complement strand
GAGCCTGGAAGGACATTGACGACGGTCAGGTGATTTCTTCCGATCAACTCAAACAGGAATTGGAACTCTGACCAGGAGTATTGCGTATACCTCCCGCGCATCCCGCGATCTGAAGCGGCTGGACGATGCAACGCGCCGGCGCGCAATCTATGCGGCAACGATGCGCTCGACCTTGATCTCCTGCTGCAGATGGCGCGATCGGGCAAGATCAAAGGCCAATTGCATGCCAAGCCATGTTTCGGGAGTAGAGCCGAACGCTTTTGACAACCGGTAAGCCATTTCGATGGATACGGACGCCTTTTCGTTGACCAGGTGGGAAAGCGTCTGGCGTCCCACACCGAGCCTCTTTGCGCCTTCCGAAACGGACAGGGCCAATGGCTTCAAGCAGTCTTCTCGCACGATGGCGCCAGGATGCACCGGATTATTCATTGCCATGTCAGGATCTCCTAGTGGTAATCCAGATAGTCCACATCGACTGCGTGTCCGTCCTCAAACCGGAACGTCACCCGTTATAGTGTCTTCAAAGTACCGACAAGAGTATGCCGCATCATGACCGATACGCCTGTCAGCCCCCCGCCAGCTTCCACAAGCGATGAACGTACGTGGTCCCTCCTGCTGCACATTTCGGCGCTTGCCGGGATGGTCTTCCCGCTTGGCAACGTGATCGGACCATTTGTGTTCTGGCTCATCAAGAAACCGGAGTCCGAGCTCATCGACCGCCACGGCAAGGCGGCGCTCAACTTCCAGATCAGTTCGACGATCTACATGATCGGAATGGGACTTCTCGTGATCGTTCTGATCGGTCTCCCGCTGCTCATCGGCTACGTGGTCTTCTGGTTCATCATGGTGATCGTGGCGACCATTCGCGCGGCGGACGACAAGGATCCGGGCTACCTGCTGAGCATCCCGTTTCTCAAGTAGGGCGCACGCTCAGTTCGCCATTTCGACGGGCGCTTTCCTTGAAGCCGTCCAGCATTTGATCCGCCGTTGTTGTCACCCAGCCACGCTCTTCGGCCGACGTTTCGGCCAACTTGAGCCGCTCGCGGATCGCCTCAGTCTTCCGCGCCTTGCGGATCAGGTCGTTCAGCACTTCGCTACGACTGGAAAACTCCTTGCTGCCGATCTGTGCTTGAATCCACTTCTCATTTGATTCGCTGATCAACAGGCTTGCGCGCTTTGCCATGTCCGCTGTCCTCCGATGAAAGCTGCGATTTCGGCAATTGGATGAGATTGGACTCATATCATATCAACCCTGGACTGATGCGCGAGACGGGAAATGAGATGGGGAAAAAAGCAATAAACGACATGACAACGGTTCTGGCGACACGCCGCAAATTTCTGGGCGCCGCGGGTCTCGGCCTCACCGGCCTTATCCGTACGCAGGACGTGTTTTCGATGGCGCAGGAGGAGGAGGGCGGCAAGGTCAACCAGACGGTCAGTGAGCATGCGCGCAGGGAGAGCCTGCCTGCGGACGCTTTCGATCTCCCGCGGTGGGTGCCGGATCACACGGGGCCTTACGATCTGGGCGATCCGTATGACAACCACTTCGCTTTCGCAAAGGCGCAGGCGAACCTCTCCGGCGATTACTACTGGCTGGCGCAGTACGGCTGGATTCTGATCTGTCCGCCGGGCGAGCCGGCTTATCCGTTTCTGGGGCGCCTGACGCTGGCGAAGGTGTTCGTTACGCCTGCGGATCCTTCGTGGGCGCCGGACGTGGGCGAGTTCGATTACACGATGTGGGCGACGTTCACGACCACGCACGTCGATCCGCGCGACTTCAGTCCGGTTTCACGCAAGTTCAATCCGTATATCGGTCGCAACATCGACATCCCCACGATTCACTATGCCGACCGGCTGGTGTACCGGCTCAAGCAGTCGATCATCGTTCCGGGGGTGGACCCGGAGTTCTACACGCAGCCTTGGGACGAGGAGGGCGGGTTCTCGCAGCACCGTATCGACACGGGGAACGAGATCACGTATACGGTGCTGGGTTCGGCGCAGAAGCCGGGGCCGCTGCAGCCGCGCTGCGACGTGGGTTTCTGGACGGTCAACCGCGACGAGCTGATGGACCCGGCGAAGCGGGCGATTGACACGAAGCGGGATTACTCGGTGATCCAGAAGGTGACGGAATACGACTGGTACGGGGTGGAGCCGGGCGATCCGGCGCAGCTGCTGGTGCATCTGACGGGCATGAAGACGCACGCCCCGTCAAGGATGCCGTCGTTTATCCGCACGCACGTGATGGAGCGATTCCCCGACCGCTTCCTCAAGACCGCCTGACGCGCGCTCCTTCGCGCGTCTGCAAAGCCGGGCTTGCCTAGAAGCGCCAGGTGGCGCGCAGTCCGTAGGTCCTCGTGTTGGCCGGGTAGAAGCGGGCCACGGTGATGCCGCAGCCGGCGCAGGCGAAGCCGGCGGCCGGGTCGGTCGTGACCGTGACGCGGTCGTTGTACTCCTCGTCGAACAGGTTCTCCGCCCACAGCGCGATCTCGTAGCGCTCCGATTCCAGTCCGATGCGCAGGTTCGTGAGGTTGATGTCGCCCTGGTCCTGCTGATTGAGGCTTAAGGAATACTTGCCGGCCTGGTGGCTGGTGTCCAGCCGCACGTAGACGTCGAAACCGCTAATAAGGTTCGGCCAGGTGTAGGTACCGCCCAGGTAGTACTGGAAATCGGACGTGCGCGGCAGTTGCTGGCCGCCGACCTCCGTGCTGCACGCCACGGTGGGCGGAATGACGGCGCGCTCGCCGCACAGGGGTGAAATGGCCGCATCCACCGTGCCGTCGTCGAATTCCGGATTCAGCCAGGTCACGGCGCCCCGGATTGCGAGGTTCTCGGTCACGTTGATCGTGGTGTCGATCTCGATGCCCGAGGAGGTCGCGCCGGCGGCATTGACGATCGCGGTGCCGATCTGCAGGTCCGGCGGCGCCGGAATCTGCAGGTCGGTCCAATCGACCGAGTAAACGACGGCATTGAACACGCCGCGGCCGTCAAGGATCGATGTCTTGATGCCCGCTTCGTAGGTCCAGTTCGATTCTTCAAGGTAGTCCGCATACGGCGTGTCGGCGAAAGCCGCTCCGTTGGTGCCGCCGGTCTTGACGCCGCGGGCCACCGATGCGTAGAGCAGCGTGTCGTCATTCCAGGCGTATTCATACGTCAGGCGCGGCGTGGTGTAGCTGAACTCCGAGGCCGCCGAGGTGACGGAAGTCGGGAAGTTCGGAATGAAGAAAATCATCACGGTGCGCTCCAGGAACTGGTCTTCCTGGGTGTAGCGAACTTCCGCGCTCACCTTGTTCCTGTCGTCCAGGGCGTAGGAAACCGAGCCGAAAACGGCATTCACGTCGGTGTCCAGCCGGTTCGGCACGAACGAAATCCGGCCGATTTCGCTGGGGTTGTCGAGCAGCGTGGAGATGCTCGACAGCACGCTGCCGGTGAGCGTATCGAAAACGGAGCCGCCAATCAGCCAGCCCAGCGGTCCGTCGTCGTTGGAGGCCAGCCGGACTTCGTAGGACGCCTGGTCCGCCACGTCGCCGCTGGAATTGGTAAAGAACTGCGCCGAAAAACCCAACGGTCCAAGCGGAAGCGTTTCGGCGACCGGGTTGGAGACGTTGTCGAACAGGGTGGAGTATTCCGACTCGGAGTACGAGATATTGGCGGTCAGAGTGGCGAATCCAAGGTCGTATTCGACGTTGAGGTAGGCGAGGGTGAAATCGCCCGCCTGGCCGTTGCCCAGCCCGTTGAGGTTGGGCGCGTCGCCGTCCTGCAGTCCGCTGCAGTACAGCGAGTTGAATACGCGGCCGTCGGGCAGGTTGTAGGTGGCGCCGCAGTCATTGCGGGCGACCGGCACCAGGATCAGCGGCGGCTGGTCCTCGTCGATTTCGGTGCGTGCGGCGAATACCCTGATGCTCAGGTCTTCGCTGGGGTCGAACATCAGCGACGCGCCGTACGAAGAGCGTTCGTTGTAGCCGCCGAGCTTGCCGCCGTCGCGGGCGTTGGTGATCGTGCCGTCGAACTCGCTGGTTGCGGCGAACAGCCGCACCGCGGCGTTTTCGCCCAGCGGGAAGTTGACCGACCCGCCGATCTCCCAGCGGCCCTCGTTGCCGATCTCGGCGGAAAGCCTGCCGTTGATTTCTTCGGTGGAGGGGCTGCGGGTGACGTAGTTGATCGCGCCGGCAAAGGTGTTGCGCCCGTAGAGCGCGCCCTGCGGGCCCTTGACCACCTCGATCCGCTCGAGATCCAGCACGCCGAACTCCAGCGACGAGCGGTTGTTGAGGAATACGCCGTCGATGAATACGCCCACATTGCCCTGCAGGCCGCCCTGGCTGGTTTGCGACAGGCCGCGAATGGTGGGGGTGTTGAACGCGCCGATGCTCTGGTAGGTCAGACCGGGCGTGATCTCGGCGAGGTCGGCCAGCGCATAGACCGAAGCGCGTTCCAGCTCGACGCCGGAGATCGCCGTGATCGAAAGCGGCACATCCTGAAGGCTCTCGGCGCGCTTGCGGGCGGTGACCACGATCTCTTCGAACATGAAATCGTCCTGGGCCAGGGCCAGGTCGCCGGCAAGCATGCCCGCGACGGCCATTACGGTGGGCAAGACCAAACGCGTCCGAGTTCCTGTAAGGCCCCTTATCCGAGTCCGAACTGCATGATTGGTCATTTTTGAATCTCCCAAAGCCGCTGTTCCAAAGTGTAATTCATAGTTGCGCGGCTCCTGATGCGAAAAATGCATGACGACATACGGCGTACTCATGTTCTCCCCGGGAAAGGGGGCATCCCGCCCCCGTTCCCTCCAGGCTGCTATATTCGACCGGCGATGCAGCCCAAACGGAGCCGTCCAATGCAAAAGCAAACCACCCGTGAACATCAGGCCACCGAAGCTCCGGACTATCATGACCCCGTGCGGCGCAGCATGCTCGCTGCACTCGGCGGGACACTGGGGATACTGGCCGGTTCCGCCCTCAGCCCACTCGCCGCCCAGGAGGAGGACAAGGATTCCGAGGGTGTTTACCGGGACGGCGTGTTCAGTTCGTACTACCGTCCCAAGCGGTTCGAGAACAACGAAATGGACGGGCGCCCCTGGATCGCTGACGAAAAAGGCAACTTCGATACCAACGATCCCTGGCACAACCGCCTCGCCAGAATGAAAATGTCCAACAATCTTTCCGGTAAACGCACTTACGTGCCGATGCTCATCAGGAAGGTTCTTGCCCGGGACAACACGCCCGGCGGCGTTTTGCTGGGTTCCGCCGCGATGTTCACCTGGCAGCTCCAGGTGCCGGACCCGGATGAATTTCCCGATGCGCCGGAAGGCTCCATGGTGATGCGCACGGTGTACACGGCGCTCTATCTCGACCCGAAGACCATGGAACCGGTTGAGCGTCTCGTGAATCCCTTTAACGGCGTAGCTATGGAACTCGAGGATTATCTTTCCATCGAGACTTTTCTGCTGTACCCCACCGGCGGCTCACGCCTGGTGCAGGAACCGGAGTTCATGGACGACGATCCGGACGCCGCCAGGCTGACACTCATCAAGCAATGGGGGGATGACGCCATCTTGTTCATGGGCGGCGCCTACAGCGAGCCCGGTCTTCATCAGCCCCGCTTCACCGAACTCCAGTGGCGTTGTTCCTACGCCGACCTGATGGACCCGGAAAAGGACCTGATCGAGTCGGCCTACAGCTTTACGGGCGTGAGCAAGGCCTATGAGAAGCCGTGGACGGGCTATTCCCACGAAGACGGCGAGATGCTGGTCGATTCCGCCATCGGCAGGAAGTATCACAGCGTCGAGGACATTCCCGACTACCACAAGCGCGTTCTGGTGGAGAAGTACCCGGATCGCGTTTGAGGGGAGCCCCCTGGGTGGGACGCCGTGGGGCAGTGCCCTCACTCCCTCAGCGGGCGGCCAGGCGTTTTACGTAGTTCTCGTAGGTGTTGGGCTCGCGGCCCAGGATCCAGCGCAGCACGTTGGGATTGCCGTGGAAGCCGAACCGGTCGTAGTGCTCGTTCATGATGAGCATCTGCGTTACCCGGTCGTCGCTCGCGCCGGCGGCGCGGGCGTTCTTCTCGACCTGCTGAAGGCTCACCGCTTCGGCGCGGATTTCCCGCCCCAGGACCCGGCTGATCACGGCGGCCATGTCGCGTTGGCTCAAAGCCTCCGGTCCGGCCAGCTCGTAGGTGGCGTAGAGATGCCCCGGCTGCGTGGCCGCGATCGCGGTGGCCTCGGCGAGGTCGCGCAGATCAGCGACATTGAACTTGAGATCGACATTGAACGGCATGGCGTGAACGCCCGTGTCCAGGACTTTCTTCCAGATCATCGCCAGGTGCTGCATGTAGCGGATCGGCTGCACGATGGTGTAGGGCAGGCCGGACTCGATCAACTCTTCCTCCGCGTCCAGCTTGAGGCGGTGATGCCGCACGGCGCGGCGCAGCGGGTGCATGACCGAGTAATAGACGAAGCGCGACAGGCCGTGGGACCGGGCGGCCTTGATGAAGCGCCCGGTGATCTCGACCTCGTTGGGATGCATGGGCGGGCCGATGTGGATGATCCCGTCGCAGGAATCCATCGCGGCGTCGATGGTGGACGCGTCCTCCATGTCGCCGAGGGCGAATGAAGCGGCGCCGAGTTCCTTCAGCGCGGGCCACTGGAGTTCGTCGCGCACGAACACCTTCACGTCGGCGCCTGCGTTTGCGAGCGCCTTCAGTACCGCGCGGCCGGTGCGGCCGTTGGCGGCGGTCAGCAGGATGGTCATGGTTCTCGTGTTCCTTTGCTTGTCTCAGCGGTCGATCTGCCACTCGCGGCAGGACTCCTCGATGACCGGAATGATGTTCTCCACCGTCGGCCGCTGGGTGTCGGTCTGACGCAGGACCAGGCCGGCCTCGCGCACCAGCGCGGAGCCGTCCATGCGTATGGTCTTGATCTCGCCGTCTTTGAGCTCCTCTTCGATCCAGCGGCGCGGCAGCATGGCCACGTACTGTCCGAGCAGGACCAGCGACTTGAGCGTGTTGAGCGAGGTGGCCTCGATCGCGACGGAAACCGGAGGGAGCGATTCCGCGGCGAAGAATTTATCCAGAAAATCAACAATATGCGGATGTTTTATGATGGCCCATTGAGCATTTCTCAGGTCCTCTGCCGTGATGTCTTCCCTGGACGCCAGGGGATGGTTAGCGCCGACCACGAACTCCGTGCGGATTTCGAACAGCGGTTTCAGGATCACGTCCGGGGGCACGACGCCGGGCGGGAAATTGGACAGCAGCACGTCGATTTCGCCTTCCACCAGGCCGGCCACGAGTTCTTCGAAAAAGCCTTCGGTAATGCGCACGTGAAGCGAAGGAAACCTCGCCGTCAGGTGCGGAATGAGGTGGCTGATCAGGGTAGGGGCGAACAGGGCGGCGATCCCGATATGGACATGGCCCTGCTCGCCGTTGGATACCGCGGTGACGTCCAGAAGCGCGCGTTCCGCCTGGTTGATGATGATCTTTGCGTAGCGGTAGAGGACCCGTCCCGCCTCCGTGGGCGTGATCGAGCGGGGGCCCCGAATCAGGAGCCTGGCGCCGATGCGCTCCTCCATTTTCTTGATGCTGCGCGTCAGCGCCGGCTGGGTGATGTACTGCAATTCGGCGGCGCGCGTGATGTTGCCCGTGTCCACCACGCAGACAAAGTGGCGCAATTGCTTGATGTCGAATTTCATGAGAAGGCACGGATTAATATAATTATGAATTATGGCTCGGTCAAATTCGCGTCCTGAAAATTATGAATTGCCCGCGACCGGCGTGTCGCGTCGCAGGCTGATCTCGCTGGCGGGCCTGGGGTTTCTGGCCCTCGGCCCGTTGCGCCCGCTTGCCGGGCAACTCCTCGCGGCCTCCGGCGTGCTTTCCGCGGAAGAGCAGGGCGCTTACCTGCGGCTGGTCTATTCCGGTGCGGACGACAAGGTGATCTGGTCGATCCTGGGGGTCAAATACGGGCGCCTGGACAACGAAGTCACGCCACTTTGGAACACCAACACGATCGGGTTCTCCCGGATCAGCTATCCGGAGCAGGGCGGTTATCGCGTGGATATGCTGGAAGTGGTTTTCTACACCGATCTCGTGAGCGGCGAACGGCTCGATATCTGGCACAACCCCTACGCGTCGCGGGAAGTCGAGGTAATCGTGCCCGCGCCGGTCGCCGTGACGTCGTATCACTCCGAGGTCGGTCCGTCCGAACGCACGTCCGCGGGCGGCATTCGCATCGCCGAGTCGGTTCAGCCGCCGCGCGCGATTGGAGGCGACACCTGGGTGCGGGTGGAGAAACGCATCGCGGTTGCGCCTGAACCGGCGGAAGCGCCGGTCTTCAGTTCAATCGAATTCGTCGAATACCGGGGGCGAACCGACGAACTGCGCTCAAGCGAACCGCGGGTCGACTCCACGCTGCACCTGGAGATCGTGTCGGACTGGCTGCCGTGGATGGAAATGAGCGACCGCCCCGGCGGCCTGTACACCCGCGCCCGGGGAGCCAAGCTGTTCGCACTGAACGACGTGCCGGCGGCTTCCCTCGAGCTGCTTGAACGCCACTACCCGGAAATCGCGGAGGACCCGTTCGGATATATCGCCGCGGCGCTGGCCGGCGGGCCGTGATCCGATCGGCGGGCGGCGGGGTTGCGGCGCCCTGCGGCCCAACGGGCGGACGCGGCGCTCAGACCCGGTCGTCGTACTTGCTCAGCACGTGCTTGTGCAGCAGGTCCGGAATGCGATCCACCGAATGGACCTTGCGGCCCTCTACGGCCCACAGCAACTGGGTTTCGTCGGGTTTCTCGACGCCCAGCCAGGGACGCTCCCAGGCCCGCATGAGTCCGGTGAAGTTGTAGCGGGTCTCCACCAGCGGCTGCCCGGGATCGATGAGCTGCGCGTAGTTCGTGGTCCACCATGAGGAATCCGCCCGGGGCTGGTAGTCGCCCTCGCCCTGGAACAGTCCGGCCAGCACGAACGCCACTTCGTCGCCGAAGCGGACGTAGGGCGTATCCGGCTTCTCCTCGGGGTTGTAGAACTCGGCAATATCGATGTCGCGGCCGCCGCCCATGGGGTGCAGCAGGTAGTTCATGGCGAACACCGAATCCTCCACGGTGACGGTCTCGCCGGTGTAGGGGTTCTCGAGCTGCTCGACGGGTTCGAAGGTGTACGGGTCCAGGATCGTTCCGGTGTACAGCGCGCGCTGAATCATGGAGCCTTCGCGGGCGTCCTCGAATTCGTCCGTCGTCGCCTTTTGAAGCTGCCAGGTCCACAGGCCGCAGTGGCCGAACACCGGGTGGGCCGGCGCGCCCTGCGGGCAGATATAGGCGCGGGAAAACATCGGCACGTAGGTCTTTGCCCCGGCCAGGTTGTTGGTGGCCTTGATCTTGGCGTACCAGGCGTCGCTCGGATCGGTGAGGTCCAGGGGGCGGTCGAACTCGACGACGGCCGGTTCGGCGGTCGCGGATGACCGCGGCAGGCCGTTGGGAAGGAGGTCGCTCTCCTGGTCCTGGGCCCGGGCCATCTCCGAGCGGACCAGGCCGCTTAAGGCGGTCATGCCGGCGATTGCGCTGAGCGAACGAACGACATCACGCCGCTGTTCGTTGATTTCGGGGATGTCGTTGGTGTCACTCATTGGAGGGTCCTCTTGGGGAGTGCTATTTCCGGGGCACGCGCTCGGGGTGCTTTGCGAGAATCCGTTCCCGCACCAGAGCGGGCAGTTCTTCGATTGTGTGCACCTTGATGCCGGCCTTGCTGGTGACGATCCGGGTGGGGTCGTCCACATCCAGCCCGGTCCAGGCATAAAGCGCCGCGTAGGACGATGCGGTGAACGAGTAGCCGGCCTTGAGCCGCAGGTGCGCGGGGTCCATCAGGTGGGCGTGCTTCACCTGCCACACGGAGGTATCCATGCGAGGCGGGCGCGACTCGGTGGGGGTGAAAAGAGCGATGTTGGTGAAGTGGACGTCATCGCCGAAGCGGTACCATCTGAGGTCTTCGGTGAGTGTGGGGTCGTGCGGGACCGGGGCGAGGTCCATCGGGATGCTCAGCGCGAACTGCGTGGGGGCAAGCGTCAGCTCCCGGTTCATGGCCGGTACGTCGATTGTTTCGACGGGGCGCAGGGTGGCGGCATCCAGGAATGCCCGCGTGTACGAACCGTGCAGCATCAGCTTGCCCTGCTCGTATTCTTCGCGGAAGTCCGGGCCTCCGGTCGTGAGGAAGGACACATTCAGTTCGAGTTCGTTGACGAGCGGGTAGGGCGTCCGGTCCGGCGGCATGACGAAATGCCGGGTCATGTAGGCGCTGTAGGCGTAGTCGCCGTTGAGGCTGAACGATGTCTTGATGCGCGCCAGCCGCAGGCCCTGGGGGTCGTCGAGGTCCAGCGCTTCGGGCTGCTCGAGCGTGGCGAGCGGTTCCTCCAGCGCTTCCGCGGGCAAGGCGTGGGGAAAGCCGGCCGGCGTGTAGGCCTCGGACGCGCCTGTTTGCGGATCGTCCGACTGGCCGCGCGCGAACGCGGCGCCGCTGATCAGGCCGCCCACTCCCGCGAGCAGCGTTCGCCGGTTGATGCCGCTGGCCGGAAGCCGAGTCATGCGTTTGGATTCTCCACGCTCCGATGCGCGCTATGAGTTCATCGTATCGCGCGCCGGCGTCCGTGTCGCATAAAAACCGCTTATCAATGAATGTCGAACCTGCATTTTGAGGGCGCCCGCGCCGTCGTTGACAATGGAGGCAGGCTGAAGGCTGGAGGACGCCATGCGCTACCTGCTGGGATTTTTCCTGGTGCTGATTTCGTTCTGGACGCACGCGGAAGCGATTCGAACGGAGATGATCGAGGGAGGAGGGGGGCTGCCGATCGCGGTCACGAGCAACAACCGCGCCGACGCGCCGCGCATCGTGTTTGTGCACGGTTTTCTCGGCAGCACCCTCAACTGGCGCAAGCAACTGCAGTCCGGACTCGCCGACGAGTTTCACCTGACCGCGGTGGACATGCGCGGGCACGGCTCCTCGGCCAAGCCCCCGCATGCTGGGCACTACCTGGACATGCAGCTCTGGGCCGACGACATAAAGGCGGCGCTCGAGGCCGGCGGCTCGGGCGCCGGCGCTGGCTCCGGCAAGCCGCTGCTGGTCGCCTGGTCGTACGGCGGTCATTTCGTGCTGGACTACGTGCGCTATTACGGGACCGGCGCCATCGCCGGGATCGTTTTGGTGAGCAGCAATGCGGGGTTCGTGCCCCGGCCGGAGTCGCCGATGACGCCGGAACGCGAACAGCAGATCGCCCGCTCGACGTCGGCGAACGCGGAAACGCTCATGGAGTGGACGCAGGGCTACCTGGACCTGATTATCGGGGAAGGCGAGCTGCCGGCGGCCGAAATGGACATGCTGCGCGTGTCCGCCATGATGACGCCGCACTACGTTCGGGTGTTCAATCGCGAGCACCGCTCGGACAACAGCGACCTCCTGGAAGCGGTCGATGTGCCGGTCCTGTTCATCGTGGGCGGCAGGGACATACTGGCCAACCGCGAGCAGATCGAGTCGATCGCGGCCCGCCTGCCGCAGGCCCAGGTGTCGGTTTATGCCGACTCCGGCAACATGCCGTTCTGGTTTGCCTCCGAAAAGTTCAACCGGCACATCGCGGAATACGCGATGTCGCTGAACCGGCGCTAGCGGCCAGCGGGACTTCTGCCGTGGGCTGCTAGGTCCGCACGCGCCGGAAGTCCGTCAGCTTGCCGGTCTCGCTGATCGCAAGGCCGATCCCGCGGGTCGGTTCGATCGTGTTCAGGATGTGGGCGAAGCCGTAGTAATACATGAACAGCCGGCCGTCGTCGTGCGGCACGAGCTGCGGGTAGGCGACGCCGCCGCTGTCGAAGTTGTTAATCGGCCCCATGTGGAGAACGGGATCGTCGAATTTGCGGCGCCAGAGCAGGCCGTCGTCCGATTCCGCCGCCCCGATCACGCGCGGATAGCGCGGCAAACGGGCGTCGAGCGCGGTATAGAGCATCAGCCAGCGGCGCCCGGCGGGGTCGGGGTTCGGCAGGATGTGGCGCGTGTTCGATCCGCCCAGTTCCCAGCGGGCCGGATCGGCGCTCCATTCAATGTTGCCCAGCACCCGCCAGTTCACCAGGTCGGTTGACTCGGCGACCTTGGTTTCCCAGTAAACGATGCGGGGCGACAGCGTCGTGTAGTACATCAGGAAACGCTCGCCGTCGTGGATCCCGCTCGGGAAGGCGCCGTAGATGTTGTCGCCGATGTCCACCGAAGCGCCGCCGGTCGCGGCGCCGCGAATCCGGGTCCAGTGAATGCCGTCCTTGCTGCGGGCGATGCCGGGCCGGCAGCGGTATCCCTTGAACTGATAGCCTTCCGACACGGGGTGTCCGCCCAGCTCCGTCGGCGTCGTGCTGTCGCCGCCGAAATACCACAGCAGCCACTCGTCGTTGTGCCGCAGGATGTCGCCGCTGCCGATGTGGGTGGAATCGAACGCTTCCGGATCGTCGCTCCAGTCCATGATCGCGCCGCCCGTCAGGGGGCCCTTGTAGCGTTCCCAGGCGATGCCGTCGGCGGACTTGGCGAGCGCGATCCGGCCGGTGCCGAAAGCGGGGGCGACGCCCTCGGGATAGTTGTTGTCGCGGGCGTAGTACCACATCCACCAGGACTCATCGTCGTCGTTCCAGCGCACCGTCGCGCCGCCGTTTTTGGCTTCGTCGCACCAGCCCTCCGGGCCCTTGCCGAGGATCAGCCCGGGGCTGGAAGCGGTTGCTGACTGCGCCCGGGCCCCTGGCCAGCGCCCGGGAAGCACGATGCTCGCTGCGGCAATCCCCTGTATCAGTCGCCTGCGTGTAGTTGTTTGCATGGATTTAACCTCTAGAAGCGGTCCTTGCGTTTTCGGACCTCGGCGAACACGTCCACGTCGTCCGCATCTTCCATGCCGAGCCGCACGCGGATCTCCGTGCTGTCGGGCCTCAGGAACGGATTGGTTCGCTTTTCCTGGTACATGGTCGTGGGCACGGTCGGCCGCCCCTCGTCCCGCAGCCGTTTCACTTCCTCCATGCGCTTGATCAGCGCCTGGTTGTCCGGCTCCACGGTGAGCGCGAACCGCCCGTTGGTCTGCGTGTATTCATGCGCGCAGTAGATGCGCGTGCGCCCGGGCCAGCTCATCAGTTTCTGCAGCGAATCCCACATCTGCCCGGGCGAGCCTTCGAACAGGCGCCCGCAGCCCATGGAGAAGAGGGTGTCGCCGACGAAGGCGGCGTCTTCATAGGGGAAGTAATAGACGATGTGGCCGGTGGTGTGGCCGGGGGTGTCGTAGATCATCGCTTCGGCGCTGCCGAATTCCAGCGTCTCGCCTTCGCCCACCTGGAGGTCGATGCCGGGGATGCGCGCTGCGTCGGCGCCGGGGCCGACGATGACGCAGCCGGTGCGCTCCTTCAGCCACAGGTTGCCGCCGGCGTGGTCCGGATGGTGGTGCGTGTTGAGGATATGCGTAAGGCGCCATCCCTTGCGCTTGAGCTCGCGGTGGATGGCCTTCGCGTCGGGCGTGTCGATGGCGGCGGTCAGGCCGGACAGGCGCTCGTGGATCAGGAAGCCGTAGTTGTCCGACAGGCAGGGGAACTGGTGGATCTGCAGCAGCGCCACTACGTTTCCCTGAGCCGGGGCCTGAGCTCGGCCAGGTTGCAGGGGCGGGTGCGGGCGTCGAGCTGGGCCTCGATGAGCTTGTCCCAGCCGGTGGCCACGGCGTTACGCGAGCCGGGCAGGCAGAAGATAAAGGTGCCGTTGGCCAGGCCCGCCAGGCAGCGCGATTGCAGCGTGGACGTGCCGATGTCCTCGTACGACAGCACCCGGAACATCTCGCCGAAGCCCTCGATCTCCTTGTCGAGCAGCGGTTCAACCGCCTCGGGCGTGCCGTCGCGGCCGGTAAGGCCGGTGCCGCCGGTGGTGATGATGGCGTCAATGTCCTCATCGGCGATCCACTGCGACACCACGGCGCGAATGCGGTAGCGGTGGTCCGGTTCCAGCAGCCGCTCGTGCAGCTTGTGGCCGGCGCCCGCGATGCGCTCCGCCAGAAGCGCGCCGGAATCGTCCGTCTCCAGCGTGCGGCTGTCCGAAATCGTCAGCACCGCAATATTCAGCGACAGGAATGTGTCCGGCTTCTCGCCCAAGGTCGCGCCCTCCGTGATTACCGAGATTTTAGTTCAGTTGGTGAGGGCGGGACGCCCTCGTTCCCAGGGGAGGGTGCGGGACGCTTTGGGTGCGATCGAATACGAAATCACGTTGTTGGCTGAGACAGATACCGCTCTACCTTAATTTGATCCTCTCTCCTTCGCACTCTGGACAAGTCGTAGTCGACTTGCCGGCGGAGCCAAAACTCTGCATTGGACCATCCGGCCTTTTCCAACCGTACGGCCATTTCCGGTGATATGGCCGCGTGTCCGTGCAGTACGCGCGAGAGCGAGTGCCGTGCTACGCCCAGGATTCTTGAAGCATCGGTGACGTTCAAACCCAGCGGTTCAAGGCAATTTTCCTTGATGCTAAGGCCTGGGTGGGGTGGATTCTTCATGGTCATTGAGCTCGCCTCTTCTTAGTGGTAGTCGACCAAGTCAACATCGTAAACATTGCCTTGTTCGAATCGGAAAGTGATCCGCCAATTCTTGGAGATTGCAATACTCCAATAGTCCTTCAAGCTGCCCTTTAGCCGGTGCAGCCGATAGCCCGGGAGGTCAAGGTCTGAGGGTTTGTTGGCGCTATCCAGGTCTGCCAAGGCGAGGGCGATTCGCTCAGCGTGGTCTGCGCGCACTTTGCTGGTGTCTCCTCTCTCGTAAAGTCGCTTAAGTCCACGGTGTTTGAATCGTCGAATCACGCTTGAGTGTACCTCGTAACGGTACACTCATCAAGTTACTTTGCTTTCCAGCTTTCCTCCTGGCGCAGTCAAGCGTCAGCATCCTCACCCAGTTCCCACTACGCTCCACGCGCGTGCTCCACGTTGGTGTAGGCCATCTTCGCTTCCTGCGCAGCGTACGCGTCATTCTCCAGTTCTTCGGGAGCGCGGAGCAAGTCTTCCCGAATACCCAGTTGTCTGCATAACCGGTTCATTGCCGCGTTATGCGTCTCGATTTCTCCATCCGCCAGAATGTGATTGACCTTCTTGCCCAGGGCAACCAGTTCGCGGGTAACCAATAGGGTTCGATGACAGTTGAGAGGGTCCTTTTCCGCGCACATCAGCGCAATGCGCATCTGCTGGCTTCCGTCCAGCACGCGCCTTATTCCGGACCGGAAAAGGCGGGTCGCGGCCAGTTTCCGAAATCGGATGCGCCCATTCTCGTAGCAGGACGGATCGGTGCTCCGGGCTCCCAGTTCCTTGCCGAGAAACACATACGCGATTCCGTTTGCCCTTAACCTTGCCGTCAGTGTGTCCCGGTTGAACTGCGGATGGCGACGACTAAATGGCGCGGACCGAACATCGGCTACTGCCTCGATATCGTGCTGCGCAAGCAAACTCGTGAAATGCGTCCATTCGTGTGCAGAATGACCAATGGTGAAAATTATTGCTGGCTGCGTAGCGCCCCGCTGCGTAACAGGCATAATGTCCTTCAATTGACTTGCGTGAGAATTGCCTGCCCGTCGCCTTTTCGGAACACTCATAGGACGTCTGAAATCATTGGATAACTGGATTTATTGGCATGGTCAATTCTAAGGGGAATGACGATCTACCCGATCATTCTCGGGAGCGGTCGCATCGTCATGCTTTCGAACGTCTCAAGTCTGAATTGAAGCGTGCCTTTGCGACGCCTGATGCTGCATTTGAGCCTATTGCGGCTTCCGAAGTTATAGACAAGAACAGGCAGCCGCCCAGGGCAGGTCGGGGTGGGCGCGGACGCTGAACGCTGGTAGGCTACCGGCCTATGGATACCAGCAAGAGTGTGATGACGGACCTGCCGGATTTGCAGGCCTACTGGATGCCGTTTACGGCCAACCGGCAGTTCAAGCGCGACCCGCGTTTCGTGGTGGGCGCCCAGGGCATGTACTACACGACGCATGAGGGCGAGCAGATGCTCGACGGCGTTTCGGGGCTGTGGTGCTGCGCCGCGGGGCACTGCCATCCGCATATCGTGGCGGCGATCCAGGAGCAGGCGGCGAAGCTGGATTACTACACGGCGTTTCAGATGGGCTACCCGCGCACCTTCGAGCTGGCCAACCGGCTGGCGGAGATGGCGCCGGAGGGCCTGTCCAGCGTGTTCTTCACCAATTCCGGTTCGGAGTCGGTCGATACCGCGCTGAAGATCGCGATCGCCTGGCACCGGGTGCGCGGCGAAGGGCAGCGGGTGCGGCTTATCGGGCGCCAGACAGGCTATCACGGCGTGGGTTTCGGCGGAATTTCGGTGGGCGGCATCTCGTCGAACCGCAAGTTGTTCGGGGCGCTGCTGGCGGGCGTGGACCATATCCGCCATACGAAGGACCTCGAGCACCAGGCCTGGAGCCGCGGACAGCCGGAGTGGGGCGCACACCTGGCCGACGAACTGGAGGAGATCGTGGCGCTGCACGACGCCTCGACGATCGCCGCGGTGATCGTGGAGCCGATCGCCTGTTCGGGCGGCGTGCTGATCCCGCCCAAGGGCTACCTGGAGCGGCTGCGCGAGATTTGCGACGAGCACGGGCTGCTGCTGATCTTCGACGAGGTCATCACGGGCTTCGGGCGCACCGGCGAGGCGTTCGCGTCGCAGACCTTCGGCGTGAAGCCCGACATCATCACGCTCGCCAAGGGCCTCACCAGCGGCGCGGCGCCGATGGGCGCGGTGATTGCGCGGCGCGACATTTACGACGACTTCATGCACGGCCCCGAGCAGCTCATCGAGTTCGCGCACGGCTACACGTATTCGGGCCACCCGCTGGCGGTGGCGGCTGCGCACGGGGCGCTGGACGTTTATGAGGACGAGGGCCTCTTCGAGCGCGGCAGGGAAACCGGCAAGCTGCTGGGGGACGCGCTGCAGGCGCTCAAGGGCAAGCCCTACGTTATCGACATCCGCGATTTCGGGATGCTGGGCGCGGTGGAACTGGAGCCGGTGCCGGACAAGCCCACGGCGCGCGCCCAGGAAGCTTTCCGTCTGTGCTTCGACAACGGCCTTCTGGTGCGCACCACCGGCGACACGATCGCGCTGTGTCCGGCGCTGATCGCCGACGAGTCGCACATCGCCGAGCTCGTGGAGAAACTCGCCCGGGTCCTCGACTCCCTTTCCTGATCAGTCGGGAGTGGGGGCATGCCCCCACAGCATTGCCCTCACAGCGTCCCGCCCTCCTGGACGAGCCGCCCTCGGACGAGCCGCCCTCGGTTGACAGCCGTGGCGCTCATGCCACCATTGAGCACAATTCGGTACCGGCGTCCCTGAGTGCCGGCCGGCAAAAGCGGGAGAGGGAGTCCTGGCCATGTGGCAACCGAAGCTCATCATGATGAACGGCGAACTCATGCCGTTGGAGGACGCGCGCCTGCACCCGCTTTCCCTTGCCGTCACTTATGCGGCAACGGTTTTCGAGGGCGTGCGCGCCTACCATCTGCCCGACAGCGGCCAGTTCGCGTTGTTCCGGCTGAACGACCACCTGCGCCGCCTGCAGGTGGGAATGAAGCTGATGCGGTTCGACGGCGGCTACGACGCGGAGTATCTGACCGGGTGTCTCGCGCGGCTGATCCGAGCCAACGAGCCCGATTCCGACGCCTATATCCGGCTGCTCGCCTATATCGAGGGGACGGGATTGCTGGCGACGACCGGACCGGTAGGCTTCACCGCCGCCGTCATGCCGAGGAAGACCCCGGAGTTCGCCGCCACCGGGATGAGTCTGGGCGTGAGTTCATGGCAGCGCCTGGCGGACAATGCCAGCCCGCCGCGCATCAAGACCACGGCGAACTACGTGAATGCCCGGCTGGCTGCCCACCAGGCCAGGGCGGACGGCTACGACGGCGCGCTGATGCTCACGCCGGACGGCAGGGTGTCCGAGGCGCCGATCGCGTGCTTTTTCATGGTCCGCGACGGGAAACTGATCACGCCGAGCACCGACAGCAATATCCTGGAGAGCATTACCCGCGACACGATCCTCACGCGCTACCGGGAACTTATCGGCGAGCCTGCCGAGGTGCGCACGATCGATCGCAGCGAGCTCTATTTCGCCGAGGAAGCCTTCCTGTGCGGCACCGGCCAGGAAATCCTGCCGGTCACTTCAATCGACCGTCTGCCGGTCGGCGATGGCAAGGTCGGTCCGTTGACCGACAGGCTGCGGCAGGACTACTTCAGCCTGGTTCGCGGAGCGCTGCCCGACCACCCCGAATGGCGGACGCTCGTCTAGCTGGACCGCGCGCAATGCCTGGGGTAAAAGTCAGTTTCGGTCAGTCGGCGCGCTCCAGGCGCTCGTCCACCGCATCCGCGCCAGGCTGGCTCGCTCTCATGACGGCGGCCTGCGCTTCGTCCAGCAGGCCATTCTCCAGCGCGAAATCGATGTACTCATCCGCATTCAGGGCGCCCAGGGGCACCGGCCGTTCCTCGCCCAGGACCGGGGGAGACGGCGGCCCGCTGTAGCCGCTCAACTGGTAGCCGGCGCTCGTCTCCGAGTGATAGGCGCCGAGCGTCGGAATGTTGTCCTTGTCGGTATACAGGACCGTTATATTGCCGCCGTAGCCCGCGTACTTGCCGGCATTGCGATAGAAGAACCAGATGCCGTCGTCGCGCGTGATGGTGGTCTTGAGCGTGTCCGAGCGCACCGGGATGGGATAGTGGGTGAACTCGTCGGCCACCTGGTCGTACTTGCTCAGGTAGTTGTCGTTGGCGGCCCAGATATTGTCCTGGCTGTCGGCTTCCGCGTTGTAGGTGGCCGCGTAGGGAACGCCCATCTTGCGCCGGAAGACTTCACCCGTGTCCGGATCCACCCGGTAAAGAATCGCGTTGTCGAACGCGCGGTTCCCCCAGGTGCCGGCCCAGATTATGCCCTTGGAATCGACGCCCAGGCGGCGTATCGAGGTGGCGGCGTCATCCTCGACCAGGGGATAGTGGCGGAACTCCTCGGTCTCGGGATCGAAACGCGTGACGCCGCCGTTGTGATAGTCGGCGAACCACACCTTGTCCTTGTGATCGACGATGATCCCGTACGGGCGGCTGCGCAGCACCGGGACCTCCCAATAGACGATCGAGTCGGTCGCCCGGTCCCACTTGCCCAGCGCGCCGCCGCCGAGCAATGACAGCCAGAGATTGCCCTTCGAGTCGAAGATCTGCGTGTTGCTGCCCAGCCCACGATCCTCGGCCACCCAGTGGTCCACCTTGCCGGTCTTCGGATCGAGATGGCGAACGACATCGCCCGAATACCAGACCGTGCCGTCGGTCTGGTCCACCGCGATGCCGTGCCCGCCGCCGTGGCCTTCGAACGCCGTCTGCTCGCCGGTGCGCGGATCGAACTTCACGATGCAGCAGGCGGTGTAGGCGAGCCAGACGTTGCCGTCCAGGTCAAAGTCCACCTGGTGCGCCCACGGCCAGACATCGTATTCGTCCGACTCGTGGTAGATGTACTCGATGTACATCGCTTTCTTGAGCGCTTCCAGGTCCAGTTCGGGCTCGCGGGTCAGCTGCACCACCACGGGCGGCCTCTCCGGCGGGAAGTGCTCCGCCAGGTAGTCGACCAGTATGTCGCGGTCCTCGGGCGGCAGGTATTTCGGATCCATCAGTGTCGCCTTGCCCAGGCGGCCGAATGCCGGTCCCTTGTGCATCCGATCGACACTCACAGCCCAGGCGGCCTTGTTCTTCGGCGCCCGCCCGCCCGAATAGGCGCGCGGGTAGTTGTAGGGGATGAAATTGACGTTGTGGCAGCCGTGGCAGGTGCGCTCGAGTATTTCGCGGCCCCGACCCGGCGGATAGACCTCGTCGTAGGGGAGTATTTCCGCGTTGGGGTATTCCACGCCGCCGACGTAGTCGACAATCGGGCCGACGCCGGTTAGCGAGAAATCGACCTCGGCCTCATCGCCGGGCCCCAGGTCGATGCTGACCGTCTGCGGGTCGAAGCCTTCCAGCTGGTCGATCGCCGGCCGTATGGTCACGTCGTACTGGCCGGGAATCATCTTGACCGCCCGGTATTCGCCGTCCACGACGAATACCGTGTAGGCGAGGTCCTTGTCGTTATTGAAGGCATAGACCACCGGGAGCAGTCCCCCAATGGTCCCTTCCACATTGCCGGACAGGCGCGCCAGCCCTTCATCTTCGGCGGATGCGGACTCAGCGGGACCGGAAGACTGTTCGGAGCAGCCAATCAAAGCCAGCAGGCAGAACCCGGCTGTCGTCAGTCTTGTAAGTGAGTTCATTGCCTGCCCGCTCCGCTTGCCGTGGTTAATGGCCCAGTTTACTTGTAAAGGTCGGCCCTGGAGCGAAGGCGTCTCGCCTTCGTGGAGGGAGGGACGCCCTCCTTGTCTCAGCGACGCGTGTAGGGGTTGGCCACGTCGCCGCCGGAGTAATACCAGACGCTCTTTGTCTGCAGGTATTCCTTTATCGCCTCCATCCCGTTCTCCCGGCCCAGGCCGCTGGCCTTGTAGCCGCCGAACGGCGTCGTGTAGCTGGTGGAGCGATAGGTATTGACCCACACCGTCCCGGCTTCCAGGCGCTCCGACACCTTGATCGCCCGCCGCAGGCTCTCGGTCCACACGCCGGCCGCCAGCCCGTAGTTGACGTCGTTGGCGATGGCGATCGCTTCCTCGTCGTCGGTGAAGCGAAGCACCGCGAGGACCGGGCCGAACACTTCTTCCTGGGCAATGCGCATGTCGTTGGTGACGTCGGCAAAAACAGTCGGCTGCACGAACAGGCCCTGGTTCCCATCCGGGGCCTGAATGCTGCCGCCGCCCAACACCAGGCGAGCGCCTTCGTTCTTCGCGATCCCGATGTAGTCGAGGATCTTGCGATACTGAGGCTCGGTCGTAATCGGGCCCACCTGCGTTTCCGGCGACATGGGATCGCCGATGCGCGCATTGCCGGCAAGACCGACAAGGCGCTCAAGAAACTCGTCGTGAATGGAATCGTGCAAGAGGAGCCTGGATCCCGCGATGCAGGTCTGGCCGCTGGCGGCGAAAATTCCGCTTATGGCGCCGTTTACCGCCTGATCGAGATTGGCGTCCTCGAAGACGATGTTCGCCGACTTGCCGCCCAATTCCAGCGTGACTCTCTTGAACCCGGGGGCCGCGTCGGTATTGACTCGTGCGCCGGCGGCCTCACCGCCGGTGAACGCGATTTTCCGCACCTTCTTGTGCCGCACCAGCGGTTCGCCGACTTCTTCGCCCAGTCCAGTGACCACGTTGATCACGCCTTTCGGAATGCCGGCCTGCTCCGCAAGCGCGGCGAACTCCAGCGTTGAGGCCGAGGTGTATTCGGACGGCTTGACCACGATGGTGTTGCCCGCGGCCAGCGCCGGGGCGGCCTTCCAGGCCAGCAGCAGCAAGGGCGAGTTCCAGGGCGTGATGCAGGCGCATACGCCGAGCGGCTCGTGGCGGGTCAGATTGAGGACGTCGGGCTTGTCGATGGGCGGCGCCGAACCTTCGATCTTGTCGGCCAGACCGCCGTAGTAGTGGAACCACTGGGCCATGTAGCGGCACTGGTTGAGAACCTCGGCATGCAGCTTGCCGTTGTCCCGCACCTCGATTTCCGCCAGCCGTTCCGCCTCGCCGGTGAGGATTTCCGCAAACTTTCTGAGCTTGAGCCCGCGCTGTGTGGCATTCAGTCCGGGCCACTCACCTTGCCTGAACGCCTGGTCGGCGGCTTCCACAGCGGCCTCGACATCGGCGGCGCCGGCGCGCGGAATGCGGGCCCAGGCCTGGCCCGTGTACGGATTCATCGTCTCCATCCACTCCTCTGATAGAGGATCGGCCCACGCGCCGTCGATGTACAACTGGTATTTCTGCATCCCAAAGACCGTCCCGGACTCAACCGGTTCATAATACAGACAGCAGCTTCCGGAAACCCGCTTGCCAGCAGAACGATTTTCAGCGCTCCAGCTAGGGGTTGCATGGCGCCGCTTCAACGGTCTCATGGACGAAACCGCCCAGACCTTCGTGAGGACTTCGTTCTCGTCGGTGGTGCGCGACAACTGGGACCTGGCGGTCGGGTTAATGGACAGCCGGGGCCGCCAGTTCGCGCAATCGTCGCGCAGTATTCCCTCTTTCATCGGCACCATGCCGCGCACCCTGGCGGTGATGCTGCGGCGTTATCCCGCGTCGTCGCTCAATCCCGGAGATGTCCTGATTTCCAACGACGGCTATCACGGTACCGGCCATCTCAACGACATCACCATGGTGCGCCCGATTTTCCGGCGCAAGCGCCTGATCTGCTTTATCGGCAGCGTATTCCACACGGTGGACATCGGCGGCGCGCCCTCCGTCACCGCGCGCGATTCGCATGAAGAAGGCTTGACCATTCCGGTCTGCAAGATCGTTCGCGAAGGATCGGAAAACGAGGACGTCATCGCTTTCATTACCGAGAACCTGCGCGCCCCGGAAGAAACGCTGGGCGATATCCGGGCCCAGTTCGCCGCCTACGAGATGGGCCAGGCGCGGCTGCTGCAGATTCTCGATGATGAGCGCATCGAGAACCTCGATGCGCTGGTCGAAGAGATCCTCGACCGCTCCGAGAGCGCCATGCGCCAGGCGATAGAGGCGGCCCCTGATGGCGTATATCGCGACAAGATCCGGGTCGACGGCTTTGAGGACCCGCTGACCATCCGCTGCGAGATCCGCATCGAGGGCGGCAATCTTAGCGTCGATTACGCCGGCAGCTCGCCGCAGATCAGCCGGCCGATCAATTCGGCCATGAATTTCACCCGCGCATACAGCGCCTATGCGATCAAGTGCGCCTTCGATCCGACCACGCCCAACAACGACGGTTCGTTCCGGCCGGTCACGATCACGGCCCCCGAAGGCTGCCTTGTCAACCCGCTGCGTCCGGCCCCGATCTGGGCGCGCCACCTGTCCGGCCACTACCTTCCGCCGGTGATCTTCAGCGCTCTTTCGCAAGTGATGCCCGAGCGCGTGATCGCCGATTGCGGCTCGCCGCTGTGGAACGTCTATTTCTCGGGGCGGCACGGCGACGGGCGCCGTTTCGTGAAGATGTTCTTCATGAACGGAGGGCATGGCGCGCGGCCCCACCAGGATGGCCCGGCCTGCCTGAGTTTTCCCAGCAACGTGGCGACCGTGCCGGTGGAGCACTTCGAGAACAGCGTGCCGCTGCTGATCACCGAGAAGTCCTTGATCCCGGATTCGGGCGGCGCCGGGCGCTATCGCGGCGGCCCGGCGCAGCGGGTGGCCTTCAGGGTCACGTCCGAACATCCCGTCACGATGACCATACGTCACGAACGGGTGCGGTTTCCGCCGCGCGGCCTGCTGGGCGGCTCGCCGGGTTCGCCTGGTCGCGATTACGTCAACGGCGAGCGGATCGCGGCAAAGGTGCGCATGGATCTTGAGCCGGAAGACCTCGTGACTTTCGACACGCCGGGCGGCGGCGGCCTGGGTCCGCCGCGAGAGCGCGACGCGGCCAGGCTCGAAGCGGACCTTGTGAGTGGAGTGGTGACCCCGGCTGGTGCGTTGGCCGCGTACGGTTCAGGAGCGGAAGCCGGGGAAGAGCAGGGTGGCTGAGCCTTTTCGCGTGGGTGTCGACATCGGCGGCACCTTCACTGACCTGGTCCTGCTCGATTCGCGCAATGGCGCGATCTTCAACGAGAAGGTCCTGACCACACCGCAGGATCCGTCGATCGGCGCTCTCGAGGGACTGGAGAAAATCCTGGGCCGAAACGGAGCGCGACCGGGCCAGGTAGGGCATCTCATTCACGGCACCACGCTGGTGGCGAACGCGATCATCGAACGTCGCGGCGCCCGGGTCGCGCTGATCACCACGGCTGGTTTCCGGGACGTCCTGGAGATCGGCACCGAGTGGCGTTACGACACCTACGACCTGTTCATGGAATTGCCCCAACCGCTGGTGCCCCGGCACTGGCGCTTTGAGGTCCCGGAGCGTATCGGCCCCGAGGGCAATGTGCTGGAAGCCCTCGACGAAGAGGCGGTCGTGGCCGTTGCCCGCGAGATTGCGGCGGCCGGGGTCGATGCGGTGGCGATTTCGCTGCTGCACGGGTTTCGCAACCCGGTGCACGAGCAGCGCGTCCGCGAGATCATCCTCCGGGAGGCGCCGGGTCTCGTGGTTTGCATCTCAAGCGAGGTGATGCCGGAAATCGGCGAGTACGAACGGACCTGCACCACCGTCTGCAACGCCTACGTGCTGCCTGTATTCGACCGCTACCTGAACCGGTTTACCGAGGGATTGCGCCGCATGGGCATCGACAAGGACCTCTACCTGATGCTGTCGGACGGCGGCACCGTGCACCAGTCCACCGCGGTGTCGCACCCGATCCGGCTGGTGCAGTCGGGTCCGGCCGGGGGCGTGCAGGCGACCACCACAATCGGCAATCTGGCCGGTTGCCGCGACATCCTGAGTTTCGACATGGGCGGCACCACCGCCAAGGCCTGCCTGATCGACAACGGCGAGCCGCTGCGCACGACCGAATTCGAAGTGGCCCGCGTCTATCGTTTCAAGAAGGGCAGCGGCATACCGCTCAAGCTTCCCGTGATCGAGATGATCGAGACGGGTGCGGGCGGCGGGTCCATCGCCACGGTGGACCACCTGGGGCTGGTGCGGGTCGGCCCCGAAAGCTCCAGCGCCGACCCCGGGCCCGCCTGCTATGGGCGTGGCGGACTGGACGCTACCGTCACCGATGCGGACCTGGTGCTGGGCTATCTCGCGGCCGACAGTTTTCTGGGCGGGGACATGCGGCTCGATGTCGAGGCGGCATCCGGGGCGCTGGTCCGCAATGTGGCCGAACCGCTCGGCGTTTCGGTGACGGAGGCTGCCTGGGCGGTGCATGAAACAGTCAACGAAAACATGGCCCAGGCGGCCACAATCCATGCCCTGGAGAAGGCCAGGAATATCGGCAGTTACACCATGCTGCCCATCGGCGGGGCCGGACCGGTCCACGCCTGCAACATTGCGATGAAGATGTCCCTGCCCCGGGTGGTGTGCCCGCTGTCCGCCGGCGTCGCTTCGGCTTTCGGTTTCCTGGTCTCGCCCACCTCGTTCACGTTCGTGCAGGGTGGCGTCATGCCGCTGGACGCGCTCGATTTTTCCGGGATCGGCGCGATGCTCGCGGGCATGCAGCGCGAGGGCCGCGAACTGCTTTCGGCCGCAGGCGTGGATCAGGACAGCGTGCGCGTGGAGTGTCTGGCGGCGATGCGCTATATCGGCCAGGGCTACGACGTCGAGGCTCCGGTGAACGACGAAATGCTCAAGGCATGCGATCGCGCGGCGATTCGCCGGGCGTTCGAGCGTGCTTACGAGGCGCAGTTCGGCCGGGTCGAGCGGGACATGGCGGTGGAGGTGGTGTCCTGGAGGGTCGTCGTTTCAGGCCCGCGGCCGTCCATCGAATTGGCCGCAGCGCCAGGCGCGCCCGTATCGGCCAAGGCGCTGAGGGGGCGGCGGCAGGTGTACTTCGGACCCGAAACCGGGTTTGTCGATTCCTCCGTCTACAATCGATATGCCCTCCTGTCGGGCGACACTTTCGAAGGGCCGTGCATTTTTGAGGAACGCGAATCCACTACCGTAGTGCCGCCGGGCGCGCGGGCTTCAGTTGATCCGCACCTCAATCTCATTGTCGATCTCCCGGCCGGGAAATAAGCGCCCGGGAGCCGTGTGGCCAGCTACTGACTGATGCAGCAGGTGACGATTGCCGAACTGCTTGCCGACGCGCTGGCCGCGCATGGCGTGGCGCGCATTTTCGGCGTGCCCGGCGGCGGCAGCAGCCTGGACGTGATGGAGGCGGCGGCCGACAGGGGAATCGAGTTCGTGCTGACACGCACCGAGAGCGCCGCCGTGATGATGGCGGCTGCAACGGCTGACCTCGCCGGCACGCTGGGCGCAGCGCTCACAACCAAGGGCCCCGGCGTTGCGAACGCGGCCAACGGGGTGGCTTGCGCGGCGCTGGACCGTTCTCCGGTGATGCTCATTACGGACGGATTCACCGCGCAGGAGAGCGGCTACGTCACGCACCAGGTGTTCGACCAGGGAGGCATGCTGGCGCCGGTGGTCAAGCGCAGCAGCCGACTGGAAAGCGAAGATGTCGCGGCGGAGATTCGCGACCTTATTGCGCTGGCGAAAACGCCGCCCTTCGGACCGGTTCACGTCGAGATTGCCGGTCCGCACGGGCGCAAGGCGGTCGCCGCCGGCCGCTCGGAGGGTAAATCGGGCATTGCGGAAGCCGGCATCGCCGCGGATACGCTGAACCGGGCCGGAGAATTGATCCGCAACGCGTCGCGGCCGGTCATCGTCGCCGGCCTGGAGGCCAGGGGGGCCGGCGTCGCGCCCAGGCTCAGGGCCATGGCCGAAGCGTTGCGCTGCCCGGTGCTCACCACCTACAAGGCGAAGGGCGTACTGGACGATCAGCACGAGCAATACGTCGGCATTTTCACCAGCGGCAATGCCGAGTCCGAATGTGTGGGAAAAGCCGACCTCATCGTGCTCGTGGGCCTGGACCCGGTCGAACTGCTGCGCATTCCGTGGCGCTACGAATGCCCGGTGGTGGACATCGGCGAGGTTCGGCATCCGGTCCACTACGTAGAGCCTGCCGCGGGGGCCTATGGCCCGATAGCCGCGGCCCTGGCGCGACTGAACAACGGGCTTTCGGAGTCCGACTGGCGGCTTTCCGAAATCGCCGAATTGCGCCGGCGGCTGGCGGCCCGCCTGGAATACCCGGAATGCTCCGGTCTGGGCCCGCAGCAGGTGGTCGAACTGGCGGCGCGCGCGGCGAGCGATGTGGGAGTGTCCCCGCGCATCGCAGTGGATGCGGGCGCCCACATGTTCTCCGCGATGGCGTTCTGGCCGGCGGCGCGGGCGCAGGATGTGCTTATTTCGAACGGTCTGGCGACAATGGCGTATGCGCTTCCCGCAGCGATTGCGTCCGCCCTGCACGAGCCGCAGCGCCCGGCCGTGGCGTTTACCGGCGACGGGGGGCTGCTGATGTGCCTGGGCGAGTTGTCGGTGGCCGTGCAGCAGGCGGCCCGCCTGGTCGTCATCGTGTTCAACGACCAGTCCCTGTCGCTGATCGACATCAAGCAGCAGCAGCGCGGCTTGCCCGAACGAGGCGTCCGCTGGCAGCCGCCGGACTTCGCGGCGACAATGGAAGGCTTGGGCGGCCGGGGTTTTCGAGTGGATAATGCCGCTGATTACCATGCCGCGGTGGCGGAGGCCCTGAGGAACGAAGGACCCTCGCTGATCGACGCCAGGGTGAACCCGGAAGGTTACCTGGCGCAAATGGAATCGTTGCGCGGCTAGCGTAGTGACAGGAGGCCAGGCGCCGGAGCGCCGGCAGTACCAGGAGCACCCGGATGGAAAATGGGCATTTTCAGTTGCCGCCCGATATTCAGGAGATCGTCGATCTTGCGAAACGCATCGTCAGGAACGAGCTGATCCCGCTGGAGGCCGAGTTTCTGCCCCATCCGGCGCACGCCTTCGGCATCAAGGAAACGACCAACCTGAAAAGGGTCTTCGGCCCGGACGTGGTGAAGCACCTGGTCGACATATCGCGCGACACCGGCCTTTGGTATCTCATGGTGCCGGAAAGGTACGGCGGCTCGGGGCTGTCGATGCTCGCCCAGATCGCCATTCTCGAGCAATTCAACTACACCGCGGTGCCGTTTCCGTTCGCCAACGTCGCCAACATCCTCTACCAGTGCGAGGGCGACCAGGTTGACCGCTTCCTCAAGCCGGTCATCGAGGGCGACATGACCACCTGCTTTGCGCAGACCGAACCCAATGCGGGCTCGGACCCGGGCGGCATGATGCAGACGCGGGCCGTCAAGGACGGCAAAGACTGGGTGCTGAACGGCACCAAGATGTGGATTTCGGGAGCGGCGGAATCCGACATGATCATGGTGCAGGCGGTGACGGACCCGGAAAAACGGCAGCGCGGCGGCATCACGATGTTCCTGGTCAAGCGCGACAACCCCGGCATGCTGGTCGAGGAGCCGGGGATCAAGACCTGGCTCGGACCGCATGCCTCTCAGTACATCGTCCACTTCGAGGATTGCCGGGTGCCGCAGACCGACGTGCTCGGGGAAGTCGGCAACGGTTTCCGGCTCGGGCAGCGCTGGCTCACGATCCACGACCGGCTCCTGCGCGGCCCGTATGCGCTGGGCAAGATGCAGCGCGCGCTGGACATGTCGATCGAGTGGTCGAAGAACCGGGTGACCTTCGGCAAGCCGCTGTCGGAGCGCCAGGCGATTCAATGGCACCTCGTGGACATGTATATCGACCTGGAGGCGCTGCGTTCTCTGACCTACCAGATGGCGGCTCGCGCCGATGCCGGCGAGGACATCCGCACCGAGGCCGGCATGGTGAAACTCACCTCGATGGTTTGGGGCGCGAGGACGCTCGACAAGGCCATCCAGATTCATGGCGCAATGGGCGAATCGCTGGAGTTGCCGCTCACGCTTTTCTACCGCTACCTGCGCCACGGGCAGATCGGGGGCGGAGCCAACGAGATTCAGCGCATGCAGATTGCCCGCAAGCTGTTGCGCGGATAGCGCCGGGATACGAAACCGGATTCCATGATGAGTGTCCCGGCACGACCGACCCGCGGCCGTGTGCTGCAATGGGTTTTTGCCATCCCGGTCATTGCGGCGGCATTGCTGGTGGTGGCTTGTGCCGAGGACACGGGCAGCGACGAGTACCCGTCCAGGCCCGTCACCATCATCGTGCCGTATGCGCCCGGAGGCGGCGGCGACACGTTCACACGCGCCATTGCCGCGCAGGCCGCGAATATCCTCGGCGTAAAGATCTTCGTGGAGAACCGCACCGGCGGGGGCGGCACCATCGGGGTCGGTTTCGTGGCGCGCGCCGCCGCCGACGGTTACACGCTCGCCTTCATTTCGACCAGCCCGGTCGTGATGGCGCCGAATTTTCTCGACGTCCCCTACGACCCGGTGCAGGACCTTACCTACCTGGCGCAATACGTCGTGTCCGTTCACCCGGTGCTGGTGGGCGGAGGGTCTCCGTTTGAATCGTTCTCCGCATTGCTCGAGTTCGGCAGGGCCAATCCCGGCCGGCTGCGGTGGTCCAGCGCGGGCATCAACGGCGCACCCCATGTGGCGACGCTGGCGGCATTCCGCCAGGAGGGCGTGGCTGCCACGTTCGTTCCGATGCAGGGTTCGTCCGAGGTCCTGGCGGGCCTGCTGGGCGGAACCATCGATATGGGCGTCATTTCCGACTATTCCGGTGCGCTGGCGGCCGGCGACGTCCGCGTGCTGGCTGAAATCGGCCCCGAGCCGATAGCCGAACTGCCGTCGGTGCCGACCTACGAACAACTCGGCTATCCGCTGGCGCCCACCATATTCTTCGGGCTGGCCGGACCGGCGGAACTGCCGGACGATGTGGTCGCCCGGTGGGACGAAGTCATACGCATTGTTACGGCGTCGGCGGCTTTTTCCGATATTGCAGGCCGATTGAACGGCAAGGTGGCCTACCTGGGCCACGAGGAATTCGAGCGCCACGTGCTGGGCGACATTTCGGCTGCGCGCGGGGCCTTGCGCTCTCTCGATGAAGGCGAGTGATGCGGGTCCGCCCGGAATCCATCGCACTGGGTGGTCTGCTTGCCGCGGCGGTGGTATTCGGGCTCTGGATCCTGCCGCTGGGCATCGGCCTGAGCGCCGCCGGCGAGGGCACGGGCCTGTCTCCTCGCTTCATGCCGCAACTTGCGGCTGTGGGAATGGTTGCGGCGCTCGCCTGGGGCCTGTACCGCTCGTTCGTCGCGCCGCAGGCTGTCGATGGACCGAATGGGGATCGAGAGGGTCTTGCACGAATACCGTTCGTCGCGTGGCTGATTTGCCTGGCGTTTGCCGTGTTTGGTTTCGACCTGGCGGGTTTCTATCCTGGCGGCATCTGCATGGCGGTCCTGCTGACGGTGCTGCTCGGTGAGCGAAGGCCCTGGATCATCGTGCTGTTCCCGGCCCTGCTGCTGGCGGCGATCTACCTGCTGTTCGAGTTTGCCCTGAACGTGCGTTTGCCCAGGTTCGGCCTGATGCCGGGCCTGCCGATCTAGGGGCTGTCGCCACCGTGGAAAACATCCTCGAAGGCATTTCGCTGGCCCTCAACTTCAACGCGCTGGCGGGAATTCTTCTCGGCATCGTGCTTGGCCAGATCCTCGGCTCCATTCCCGGATTGACCGCCGCGATGGCCGTGGCCCTTTTGGTGCCGTTCAGTTTCTACTTCGACCCCTGGGTGGGCATCCCGATGATGCTGGCCATGTTCAAGGGATCATTGTTCGGGTCGAGCATACCGGCCATCCTGCTTCGGACTCCGGGAACGCCGGCCGCGGCCGCAACGGTCATCGACGGCAATCCCCTGGCGCGCCAGGGCAAGGGCGGCAAGGCGATGCACACGGTGCTGTTCGCCTCGGTATTCGGCGACTCGTTTTCCGACATCGTCCTGATTTTCGGCGCCGGCGCATTGGCGGCGGTAGCAATCCGCTTTGGCCCCTCCGAGTACGCAATCCTGGTGTTCTTTGCGCTGTTGAGCCTGATATCGCTGCACCGCGGCAGTGCCTGGAAAGGGATCGTGTCGATTACCGTCGGCGTGCTGCTCGCGTGTGTCGGGCTCGACCCGATCACCGGCACGCCGCGCCTGACATTCGGCAACGCGGAGTTGTTCGACGGGATCGGCCTGATCCCCATGCTGATCGGGTTTCTGGCAATCTCGGAAGTCTTCCGGCAACTGGAGCAACCCGTCAGGCGTCTTGGAGAACGAACCATGAAGTTCTCGTCCCGGCCGGAAGATAACCGCCTGTCCGGCAAGGAACGGCGCGCGCTGTTGCCCACGCTTCTTCGCAGCTCGGCAATCGGCACCATCACGGGCGCCTTGCCGGGGCTCGGTTCTACGGTCGCGGCGTTCATCGCCTACAACGAGGCGCGAAGGACCGCGGCCAGGCCGGAAGAATTCGGCAAGGGCTCGTTGCACGGCATTGCGGCGCCGGAGGCGGCCAACAATGCGGTGGGCGGATCCAACCTGATTCCGCTGCTGGCCTTCGGCATTCCGGGCGACGTGGCGGCCGCTCTCATACTCGGCGCGCTGCTGATCCAGGGGATCACGCCGGGCCCGATCGCCTTTCGCGACAACCCGGCGCCGATCTACGCGATTTTCGTCGCCATGCTGCTCGCCAACCTGGTCAATTATCTGGTCGGCCTGGGCTTCATACCGCTGGCCAAGAAGATGGTATCGGTGCCGAAGCGGCTGCTGTTTCCGGCCGTGCTGGTACTGGCTTCCGCCGGGGCGTATGCGATGCGCGGCTCGTTGTTCGACGTTCAGCTGATGTTCGTGTTCGGGCTTGTCGGCTGGATAATGGCGAAGTACCAGTTCCCGTCGGTCCTGCTGCTGATCGGTTTCATCCTTACGCCGATTTTCGAGCGCTCGATTCGCCAGACGCTGATACTGGTGGAAGCGGCGGATGGCTGGCTGGCTTTTGTGGCCAGCCGGCCCGTACTGATGATCCTGCTGGGCGCTCTGGCAATTCTGGCTGTAGTCGTTATCCGCCAGCGACTGAAGATGAATCGCTACAAGCTGCCTCAGGAACCCGCCGACAGCAGTTGACGGAAGCCTCTATCGTTCCCATCCCTTCCGGGGGCGTTGAAGCCAGGGATAGCGAAACCGAGCCAGTGGGTGCCGATGACCCGGCGCTCACAGCGACTCCCGGAAGGGATGGGAACGATAGAGGCGAGGGGAAATGCCGACGGGCGCTAGTCAAGTTCGATTTCGGCGCTCGTCAGTATGGTCGCCAGCTTGCGCATATTCTCAATGCTGCGTTCCTGGTCTTCCTCGTTGGCCGCGATGCAGCAATCGGCGATCACGCTGACCGCGAAATCACGGTCATGCGCTTCCCGGGCTGTGGATTCCACGACCAGATCGGTGGCAACGCCGGCAAGGTAAACATGCGTTACGCTCATGTTGCGCAGGGACAGTTCCATGGGCGTCGCGTGAAAACTGCCGACCCGGTGCTTGGTAATGACCAGTTCCTCTCCCTCGGGTGCGACTTCATCGACGAATTGCCCGCCCCAGCCGCTGAGATCGAAAGCGCCGAATTCGTGCGCCTGCCCCATCAGCGGGGATCCCTTCGGGCTTTGCGCGTATCCGGGGTAAAAACCGACCCGCACGTGAACCACCGGCAGGCCGGCTGCGCGGAACCGGTCCTGGACGAGACGCACGCGCGCCAGGGTGCCGTGCCTGGCATCGAAGGCCGCGTAGCCCTTGCCCGAAACCTTGCCTTCGGAATGGACGATATCGTTCTCAAAATCAAGACAGATCAGGGCTTTCATCGCAATGTCCTTGCAGGGCTCGGGGCAGGGAATTGCCCATCCGCCGGGGTGAATTGAACGCGCATTCTAGGTGCGCCGGCAATCCTTTACAAACCCCGGAGCGCGTGCGACCATGCGGAAAGCCTCAGGGACAAGCAGGCTGTATTCTCACCACCTTGGGGAAATCGGGCGATGTCATCATCCAACTGGAAATTCTTCCGCAGTGCACGCCGATTTGTCGTGCCAGCCGTGTTGATCATGGCGCTCGGCGCCGATTGGGCGCCAGGCGCACCCGCAATTCCCGGCACTTCCACGCTTACCGGAACGGTATCGGCCGAAACGCCGTTCACCGCGGCGCAGGTTTATGCCAGGAACCTCGACCGGAACATGCTGTACACGGTGTTTACGCACAACGGAAAGTACCGCGCTCCCAACCTGTTGCCCGGCGGCTACCGGATCTGGGCCGAGAAAGATGGCCTGACGTCGCGGCACGAGATGCTGAGGATCCAGGGCGAGGGGGATATCGCGCTTGACCTCACGATGGCTCCGGGATCGGACAATCCGCTGACCCTGAAGGACAGTTCCAAGCCGGGGCCGCAGTTCGGCGGCGCCGGCGGCGACGCGCAGCTGGTTTCCTATGACGAAATGTATCCGCCCGGGCCGGGCAGGGACCTGGCCGAGCCGTCCTGCCTGACCTGCCACGGCCATTCATTCCTGCCGGCGCACCGCATGGGACGTCCGCAGTGGCACGCCATGGTCGGCCTCATGATGGATCCCAGCGGGCCGTTCGCCGATCCCGATTCAACCCGCAGCATTACCGACGAGGAGCACGACATCCTCGCGGATTACCTGACGGACAACTTCGGCCCGGCCAGCCCGGCCAGGGTATTGCGCCTGGACGTCGAATATCCGCTGGACGAAGAAACACTGGCCTCGGCGATGTTCATCGAGTATCTGACTCCCCTGCATCCGGGTGCCGACCTTTCCCTGAGATCCGCCAACGAGCCCTTCAAGCATCGCCTGCACCGGCCGATGATCGACAACGACGGGAATATCTGGGGTTCGAACAGCCTGATCGGCTTGAGCCGCGTCGATCCGCGCACAGGGCAGTGGAGCCACTTTCCCATCGGCTATGACGAGAACAATCCCGAAACGGACATGTACGGCAAGAAGAAGGGTGATCCGGATTCGGTCTGGTCGTACATTTTTCCGCATGACCTGACCATTGACCGCAACGGCAATGTGTTCTGGGCGGAGTTCCAGGGGCAGCACCTGGGGCGGCTGGATCCCGAGACCGGGAAGATCGACCGCTACCCGATGGATCCCGAAGGCGTGGTGGTGGACGAGCGGGGCGTGGTGGGCAACATCCGCGGCCACAGCCCGCACATGGCTGAGAACGGCG
>LXNI01000791.1_pt1 | contig 33783 bp, 28 predicted proteins | sample 809091 | NCBI WGS metagenome assembly LXNI01 (sample SAMN04870527, study PRJNA318959) | sponge metagenome | biome: 01000161; feature: marine sponge reef; material: water | host: Sarcotragus foetidus | place: Greece: Milos, Mediterranean Sea | collected 2013-05-29 | depth 5-7 m | reverse complement strand
GGCAAGATTGAATGTCCATGGCGGCGACGGTACGGCGAACGCGATAGCCTTTGCCAGGATGCCCAGGAGTACGGCGACGGCGATACCAGCGGCCAGCATCGCGCCAAGCGTCCGGCCATTGCTCAAGCCCAGCGATTCGCGCAGGGAAAGAAAGGTCCCGATTAGCACCCATCCGCTGATTAACGTACGGAATCCAAAGTCGAGCGTCGGTCGAAGCTGGAAGGCCACAAACCCCCAGCGTCCAGGATCGGTCTCAAGATCGGCGGCCAAGCCGATGATTGGTACCAGGGCGCGAGCGACGACCGGCGTGAGAATGAGAAACAGGCCCGGTGCCTGTGCGAACGCAAGGCCGCGTGCGACGGACCCGATTCGTGGCGTCCGACCGCCGCCGGAGACCAGACGCCCGCCAACGATCCACAGCGCCGCGGCCCACACGGGCCAGGCTGCCAGGTGGACAGCGGCGTGCAGCGCGGCAAGTGGAAGCGTCTCGTCTACGAACGTGTACCACAGGAGCCCAGTTCGACTTTCAATTTGCCAGGCCCTCAACATGAGCAGCAAGGTCCGGCTTCCTTCGCCAAGACCCACGCCAACCGCCGCAAGCATCACAATGAGAACCGCCTGGAGCGTGCTGGCGCCGGGTGCCGACACCTCCCGGTAGAGGTCGGAATCCAGGCTCAGGGCGCGGATCGTCCGACGAATGAGCCCGCCGCCCGATCGTGTCTGCGCGATCGGCATCGCTCGGTGCCCGGCGCTCCGCCCTGCCGGGAGGTCGGAGTTATCCATTGCCAAATGTGAAGAGACGGAACAGATAGCCCATAACCGCGCCGCCGAAGTCAAGGCCAAGATTGAAGTCAAACCCCGACGCAACGTCAAATCCGGAGGGAACCCCACGCCGATACGCAGTTGCGTAGTCGAGGTTCCCGCCGCGAGATACCGAGGTGACTGCGACCCCCACCAGCACCGCGACGACGCCGGCGACGACGCCGGCACCGCACAAGGTGATCAGGGTGCGGCCGTTACTTAGTCCCAAGACCTCGCGTGCGGCCAGAAAGGTCCCTATGAGCACCCAGACGGCGACCGCGCTCCAAACACTGGAGGCCAGCAATCCCAACGGCTCTGTGCCGCCGCCGCCAGGATCGACGCGTCCGAGCCAAAAGGCCCCGGTCATGATCGGAATCACGACCGCAAGTGCAACGGGCGCCTGCGCGAATGCCACGACGCGGGCCACCGGCCAAAAGCCCAGCGCGCGGCCAGATGGGGCGAGGCGCCGACCAATGGCCCAGACACCGGCCGCCCACACCGGCCAGGCGACAACCTGCGCAAGGGCGCTGACCACCGCTAGCACGCCGAATCCAACCATCGGCGTGTCCATCTGCACGAGCGCCGGCTCGTGCCCTCCGATGAGGTGAAATGTCCGAGCGCCCCATGCGATGCCTGAAGCTGCGGATGTGAAGACAACTATCAGCACGGCTTGGTGAGTGCTGTTACCTGCGGTGGCGACTTCGCGGTACAAGGTCGGATCCAGCCGCAGGGCGCGAAGCAACCGGCTGATGAAGCCGCTACTCATGTCTTCCGGCCTCGCTTCCGCGTCGCCCTTGGTCGTCAGTCTGGCACGCCCTGCCTCGGAGCGTTAGGTCGCCGCGCCCAGCCTCCGGGCCTGCTCGACGATGTTCACGCCCACCGTCTCGCTCCAGGCGTCAATCAGGCGGGCAAAGAGCTCCCCGGGGTGGCCGCTGCCGACCTGGGTGCCGTTGACGCGGGTGACCGGCAGCAGGCAGTAGGGGGTGCTGCTGAGGAAGGCCTCGTCGGCGTTGAAGACGTCGTAGAGGGTCAGGTCGGCTTCACGGACTTCCACGCCCAGGTCCAGGCTCAGGTCGCGAACGGTGGCGAGGCTGACGCCGGCCAGGCCGGTGCCGGTGCGCGGGGTCAGGATGGCGCCGTCGGACACCAGCATGAAGTTGGCGCCGGTGCCCTCGGCGATGCGTCCCTCGTTGTCCAGCAGCAGCGTGTAGGCGCCGGGCGCCAGGGCGTTGACTTCCTGCTCGGCCAGCGCCAGGAACATGCGGCTGCGCGTCTTCATTCGCGGGTCCTGGGTGGCGATGTTGACCTGGCGGATCGAGGGCGTCACGCAGTGCGCGCCTTCCTCGTAGAACGTGTACCAGTACTTGAAACCCAGCTCATGCGTCCACACCAGCACCGAGGGCCCGGCGTCGCCGCGTCCCACGTCCGGAAACTGCGGATGCGTGCCGCGGGTGATGTTGTGAAAGATCCAGGTATCGCTGCCCTCCGGCAGGTCCGGGCTGTTGCGTTCCACGACCTGCAGCGTGACCTCGGTTAGCTCCTCGGCCGTCAGGCCCGGGTCCAGGCGGCAATAGTCCAGCGAGCGGTACAGCCGGTCGATGTGCTCCTTCAGCTTGAAGGGCTTGCCGCCGAAGGTGCGCGTGGCCTCGTAGACGATCTCGCCGTAGATGATGGCCAGGTCGTTGGGCCAGTAGCGGGCCTGCTCCAGCGGGACGATTTCACCGTTCGAGTAGGCCCAGGTGCTCGCGCTCATATCGAGGAATCCCTACCGGCGACTCGCGCGAAGGAGCCTAGCACCGGCCGATTTGCGTCCAATGTTTCACGTGAAACATTGCGAGCAGCGGATCTACGACAACGGCTTGCGCAGGCGCCAGAACACGGCGTTGATGGTCGCGTCCACCGTGCGGGCGTAGAAGGCATACGGCCCCGCCCCGTAGATCACACCTACGTTCACGCCCCTGTCCCGCAGGTCGGCCAGCGCTCGCTTGAGCAGCACCGTGCCCACGCCCAGCTTGCGGACCTCCGGCGAGACCCCCATCGGCCCCAGGCGCTCGGGTGCGGCCACATCGGTCACCGCAAAGCCGCAGAACTCGCCGTCCTTTTCGGCCATCCAGAGGGTCGGCGGGTCCAGCTTCAGGCCGGACGCTGCCAGGTAGGCCCAGCGACGCCCGACCGGGGCCGTGGCCAGGGCGCTCGGATACTCGAACTCGCGCGCCACGTAGTCCCATGCCTTCTGGTAGTCGGCCATCGTCAGCCGCCGCACCCGCAGGCCGTGGTCGCGCTCCAACTCCGCTTCCTTCTCTGACGTGTCCAGCGGCGTGGTGCGCAGGTCCACGTCCATGTCCATCCCGTCGCCCGCGCGCTCGTAGCCCCGCGCCTCCAGGAAACAGAGGGCCTCGGTGTAGCGCAGGTCCAGGCCCTGCATGAAGCGGTTGTTGCCGGCGATGATCGCCACCGACTCGCTGGCGCCCAGGCCGGCTAGGCGGTCCTCGATGTGGTCGAACAGCCGGGTCGCGATGCCCTGGCGGCGCATGTCGCTCGCGACGGCGAACAGCTTCACCCCGCCGGCCGTCTGCAACTCCTCGCTCGGCGGCGCCCCGCAGGCCAGCCCCACCAGGCGCTCGCCCTGCCAGACCGTTGGATTCAGGTCGGGGTCGAAGTCCGGATCGTCCAGGATGCGGTCCTGGAGGATGGCCTCCGAGAAGGGCAGATACGCAATCTCGCGCCGGCACAGCGCCGCCGCGGCGGGCAAGTGCCGGGCTTCCAGGGGCCGTATTTCCAGGTCGGTCACAGCGCCTCGACCCACCCGCTCATCGTCTTGAACTCGCGCTCGGCCAGCGTACGCCCCGCGGGCACGCCGGGTCCCACCTCCGTCTCCACGATCAGATGCCCGCCATATCCGCGTCGCTTCAACTCCGCCAGGATCGACGGCCACGGCACGTGTCCCTCACCCAGCGCCCGCTTGGCGAACCACCCCGGACCCAGCCGCAGGCGCGGCGGTTCCATCCGCTCGATCCAGGCGCCGATGTGCTCCAGGTAGAGCCGAAACGGATAGGCGCCCGGCTCGGTGGCGCCGACCAGCGAATGATCCTTGACATGCACGTGCAACAGCCGGTCCCACACGGCACCGACGCAGCGAGCCCCGAACGGCGTCGGCGTCTGCATCAGGTTCGCCGGATCGAGAATCAGGCCCACGGCCGGGTGATCGACCTCGTCCAGCAGCCGGTTGGCGCCGGCCGCCGATTCAGCCAGCGAGCCGTGGTGCATCTCAACGGCCACCATCACGCCCAGGTCGGCCGCCGCCTCCGCGCACCAGCGCAGGTGGCGCGCCGCCCGCGCCCAGTGCTCGGGCTCGGCCTCCGGGGCGGCCACCCACCCGGGCCAGATCCGCACGCTTCGAGCCCCCAGCTCCCCGGCCCACTCGAGGAACCGGTGCGCGGTCTGTCGGGCCTCCAGGGCTCCCGCCTCGTCCAGCAGCGCGAAGTTGCCGGCGTGCGATGCAATGTTGGTGATTTCCAGTCCCTCGAAGAGTCCCTTCAGAAGATCCAGCCGCGCGTCGTCCGAGTCAGGCGCTAGCTGGTGGCGCGTGCCACGTAGCTCGACGCTGGCGTAGCCGATCTCCCGCGCCGCGGCGGCAAACTCGGCGGCCGGCTCGTGATCGAACAGCAGCCCCGACAGCGCCACCTGCATACGGCTTCATCCTTTTCCGGCACTCAAGATCCGCCCGCACCGTACGTCATCGCCGATTGGCCGTCGCCGAACCCTCGGCAGGCATACGATTGGGAACCATGATGATCCACACGCGCAAGTCAACGTGCACCGACGACGTCTAAGACGCCGGTCAGTCCTGGCCGCGGGCCTGGCGCTCGGCGCCGGCGCGCTGGCCGGCTGCGGCGACCCGCCGGCACTGGCGCCGCTGCCGTTCGCGGACACGGACCGCGGCAATGTGACCTACCGAACGGCCGACGGCATCCAGGTCGTCGCCACCTTCACCCCGCCAGCCACCCCGCCGCCCTGGCCGGCCGCCGTGCTGATGCACCAGTACCAGGGAACGCGCGCCCAGTGGGACGACCTGACGCCCGACCTGCTGGCGGCCGGCCTGGCGGTACTGGCGCCCGATGCGCGCGCCCACGGCGAGAGCCTGCGTCGCGTCCGCGCCGACGGCGGCTACGACTTCGAAACCGATCGCGCCAACACGCTGGACGGCTGGCCGGACGACGTGGTCGCGGCCGCGGCCTGGCTTACGGCCCGCGGCGACATCGACCCGGGTCACATCGGCGTCGGCGGCGCCAGCGTGGGCGCCAACACGGCCTGGATCGCTTCGGCCGTGCTGCCCGAGGTGCGGCGGGCCGTTGCCGTCAGCGGACGCTTCGAGCCTGGCCGGCTGCTGATGGGCGAAGACATCCCCAACTTCCAGCCCCGCGGCGTCCTCTTTCAGACAGACCGCGAAGAGGCCCTCCAGTCGCAAGCCCTCTACAGCCGCACCGCCGAACCCCGCAAGGTAAACGTCTACGACACCCCCGGCCACGGCATCGAACTCCTCAAGCACCCCACCCCCCGCCGCGACTTCATCGCCTGGCTAGCCGACGGACGCTAGCCGGACCGGCAGAGCGGGACAAACTCATGGCGACCGAGACCGACTTAGACTGATCGCCGAGAGCCGGGAATCGCGGAGCGGCAGACAAATGGACGCGCGTAGCCAGCCGCGAGCGAGGGGCCATGAATCGTTGAAATGGCGACTGCTCGCACCGTGGCGAATGCCGCTGCTCAGCCTGGCGATACTCGCACTGACGGCCTGCGGCGACACGTCGGCGCCTGCGCAAGCGCTTAACCAGGCGGCTACGGCTACGGCAACGGCCTCGCCGACCCAGGTCGCGGCCCTGCCCGCCACGCCTTCTCCCGAACCGGAGGCGACACCCGAATCCCGGCCGGTACCGCAACCGACCCAAACGCAGTCGCCAACCTCCACGCCTGAACCGACACCACCTCCGCAATCGACGGCCGCAGCCTGTGCCGAACCCGTGGACGAGGCTCGCTGGCTGAGCAAGGAATTCTGGGTCGCAGCGACGCTTGCCGACGTCCAAGCCGCGTTGAACTGCGGCGCGAACATCAGCGCTCGGGACGAAAATGGCTCCACGCCGCTGCACCAGGCAGCCGCGTTCAACTCCGAGCCGGCTGTTGTCGCCGCCCTGATTGAGGCAGGCGCCGAGGCAATAGCCATGGCTGACGGCGGACTTTCGCCCCTCCATCTGGCAGCCGTAAGAAGTCCGGAACCGGAAGTGCTGGCCGTCCTGCTCGACCACGGCGTTGACCCCAACGTGCGGACCGATAACGGTTGGACACCCCTGCACACGTGGGCTGTCCATGGCACTCATCCGGAATCGCTTGAATTGCTAGTCGAACGCGGCGCCGACCTGGAAGCCGGGAACGATCAGGGCTTGACTCCGCTGCTGTTGGCGGCCGCCAGTAGCGAGCATCCGGCGAGGGTTGAGGTGCTGTTGTCTCTTGGGGCGAATCTTGACGCCCCGGGCTATAGCGGCACTACGGCCCTGCACCTGGCGGCGGCCCTCAACCCCGAACCCGCCATGGTCGAGTTCCTGCTGGAGCGTGGTCTTGACCTGGAAGCGCAAGGCGACGACGGACTGACCCCACTGCATTGGAGCGTATTGATCGACGGAAAACCCGCCGTGGTGGCCGTCCTGCTGGACCGTGGCGCCAACCTTGACGCCAGAGCCGTCGAACAACTCACACCCCTGCACGTGGCGCTCGCGTACGAGGTCGATCCAGAAGTGGTCGAACTGATGATTGACCGTGGCGCAAACATCGAAGCCAGGGCCGAGGGTGGCGTGACACCCCTGCACTTCGCGGCGGAATCCGGAACCGCGGCCATAGCCACACTTCTCCTGGAACATGGCGCGAATCCCGAAGCCGAAGATAACGACGGATCCACGCCGCTTGATCTCGCGATTGCTGCCAACAACTCCGCGACTATTCCAGTTCTTCGGAACCATGCAGCGCGGACCTAGGGCGGTTGTGCGGGGATCGGCGAGTTCCGGGCGAGGGCAACCGTGCTGGCCGTTGCGTTTAGTGGGGGACGGATGGGACCCGGTAAAGGTTGGCTCTGGTTCCACGGCCTCCATAGTGACTTCGCAGCCCGGCTGGCCTATTGATTCTGATCAGGAAGGCCGACCGAGCGATTCGAATCCGCACGAGCGCTGTTGGCGGCGAACCGCCCTGATGCCTGTGCAGCCCCGCATACACTCCCGAATGCAGCAGATCGCTCTCGCGGTCCGTGTTCACGAATGACGCGTCGCTCGCTGCTGCTTTCCGCCCTTCGCCACTCCCGATGGCAGTTGGTCGCGTGGCTTGGATTGCTTGCGCTCGGATCCGGGACTGCGATGCTGGCTGTCTGCCAGGTCACAGCGGTGCCCGATCCGGCGACCCCCCGGGTTTCGTGCGTCAACCCGTCGGCGAAGTGGTATCAGTGGAAATTACGGGACTTCTGGCAAAACGCGGATGTGGACGATGTTCGCGGAATATTGGCCTGCATCAGTGTCGGGGAGAGAGACGCTCTCGGAAGGACTCCGCTGCACCTGGCGGCGATGTACGGGGCGGATCGGTCCGTTGTCGCAGCGTTACTGGAACGAGGAGCCGACACCCAAGCCAGGGACGACTTTGGCGACACCCCGCTGCACAGCGCGGCACGTGCCTCCAAGCCTTCCGCAGTCGAGGTGCTGCTTGACTTTGGAGCCAATATTGAGGCCACGGACGACCTTGACAACACGCCGCTTGAGGAAGCGGCCGAATATGGCGACCTGGCCACGATGTCCGTTCTACTTGATCGGGGCGCCGAGGTCGGCGACCTCTATTGGAGCAAGCCGACGCTGCGACAACTTATTGACGAGCGAGAGCCTGGAATTAAGCCAGCGGTACTTGGCGCCTAGCCCGCGCCTGCACTCGATGGCCGAATCGCGCGGTCGAGATTGGCGAGTTAGCCGCCTACCCGCAGTCGCTGTAGCCGCAGGACACACACTTCATGCAGCCTTCCGCGTAGTGGAGTTGGCTGCCGCCGCAGGATGGGCAGGCGCCCACGAAACCCTGGTCGTGCGCGGCGCCTTCGACGTACGTCTCGGCCGCCGGCGCCGAACCGCTGCCGAAAGTCTGCGCGCTCTGCCGAGGCGCCGGTGCGGCCGTGGCCGCGGGCTGCTCGGCCGGGTCGGGTGTGTACGTGCCCTCGCCCTGCAGGTCCACCATGGGGACGAAGTCGCCGTTCTCCACGTCGATCCGCTTGGCCATGGCCTGCGCGATCCCGTCGCCGCACGAGAGCACGCGTTCCGGGCCGAACCCGGCAGGCCGGTGGCAGGTAATTCCGCGCAGCGTCTTCTGCACTTCTTCGACCGGCACGCCTGAACGCAGCGCCAGCGACGCCAGCCGGCCGATGGCCTCGGTTTGCGCGGCGGCGCAGCCGCCGGCCTTGCCCAGCGTGGCAAAGGTCTCGAACGGCAGCCCGCGCTCGTCGTCGTTGATCGTGACGAACAGCGGACCGCAGCCCGTGCGGATACGGGTCGTGGTGCCGTGAATCTGGTCGGGCCGTTCGCGTTCGACCGCCGCCACGATCGGCAGCGGCGTCCGGTCGGCCTTGCCGTTCGAGGCGCCGTTGGCTGCCGGCGTCGGCATCAGCGTGGGTGCATGCCCGTTGCTGTGACCATTGACCGAGGCGGCCGCCGGTGCGGGAGCTTGTTCGACGGGCGCCGGGGCCTCGGCGGCCTGCGGCTCGTCGGTTTCGTCGCGGCGCGTGTTGTCGCCGGAGTCACTGGTGGTCAGCACCTGGTAGTCGCGGCTGCCGTCGCGGTAGACCGTCACGCCCTTGCAGCCCAGTTCGTAGGCCCGCCAGTAGCCGCGCTCCACGTCCTCCCGGGTGGCCTCGTGCGGGAAGTTGATGGTCTTGGACACCGCGTTCTCGGTGTTCGCCTGGAAGGCGCTCTGGATGCGGATGTGCCACTCGGGCGACACGTCATGCGCCGTCACGAATATGCGGCGGGCCGACTCGGGCACGCGCTCCAGCACCTGCAGGGAGTCATCCGGCGTTTCGTGGGTAATCCGCAGGCTGCCGTGGTTGGCCTCGATGGCGTCCACCAGCTCTTCGCTGAAGAACCCGCGGCGGCGCGCATAGGTCTCGAAAATCGGGTTCACGTAGCGCAGCGTGGTCGCGGCGTTGTCGTCGCTGTCACGCATCACGTTCTTCCAGAAGATCAGCGCAAACAGCGGTTCGATGCCACTTGAGGCGTCCGCAATCATGCTGATCGTGCCGGTCGGCGCGATGGTGGTGACGGTGGCGTTGCGCCGCTCGCCGTGGCCCTTGCGGTCCCAGGCCGAGTTGACAAAGTTGGGGAACGCGCCGCGTGCGGCGGCCAGTTCCTCGGAGGCGCGCCGGCCTTCGTCGTTGATGAACTGCATGACGTCGCCGGCCAGCGCCTCGGCCTCGGGGCTGTCGTAGGGCAGGCCCAGGTGGAACAGCACATCGGCCCAGCCCATGACCCCGAGTCCGACTCGGCGGTTGCCGTGCTTGACGATGTCGTCGATTTCCTTCAGCGGGAAGTTGGAGGCTTCGACCATGTCATCCAGGAACCGGACGGACAGGTGCACGTCACGCCGCAGGGCGTGCCAGTCGATCCGCGTGCGGTCCTCGGTGAGGTGCCAGTTGAGGTTCAGGCTGCCGAGCACGCAGGCCTCGTAGGGCAGCAGCGGCTGCTCGCCGCAGGGGTTGGTGGTGTCCTGCAGCGCCACGTCCGGCGTCGGGTTGGTGCGCTCCAGACGGTCCAGGAAGATCATGCCCGGTTCGCCGTTCAGCCAGGCGCCGTCCACCAGCCGGTCCCAGACGTCGCGGGCGCGCAGTTGCTTCGTCACCTCTTCGGTGCGCGGGTTGACCAGGTCATAGTCCGTGTCGTCGCGCACCGCCTGCATGAAGGCGTCGGTGATGCCGACGGAGATGTTGAAGTTGGCGATCCGGCCGTCCTCGGTCTTGCACTCGATGAAGTCGAGAATGTCCGGATGATCGACGTTCAGAATCCCCATGTTGGCGCCGCGGCGGGTGCCGCCCTGCTTAATCTCGCCGCAGGAGTAGTCGATCATCGACATGAAGCTGATCGGGCCACTGGCCACGCCGCCGGAGCTGCGCACAAAGTCGCCGCGCGGACGGATACGCGAGAAGTTGAAGCCCGTGCCGCCGCCGCTCTGGTGAATGATGGCCGCGTGCATGTCGGTGGTCTTGATGCTCAGCAAATCGTCGTCGATGGGCAATACGAAACAGGCCGCCATCTGCGCATAGCCCTGCGGCTTGCCCGCGTTCATCAGGCAGGGGCTATTGGGCACAAAGCGCAGTCCACGCAAGAGGTCGTACATGGAGCCGGCGATCTCGTCGTGGCCCTCGGCGTCCACCCAGCCGCGTTCGCGTTCCACGTCAACGACGCCGCGCACGACGCGGTTGAAGAATTCGTCCACGTCTTCGATGGGGTGGTCGACGCGGTCCTTCAGGAAGTAGCGCTTGCGCAGCACGGCCAGCGCGTTATCGGAAAGGTTCGGATACGTCGTGCCGCCCTCATGCATAGCGCGTCTTTGATGGCACCGAGAACCTGTAGCTCGGTCGCCACCCTCCCCACGTGGCTGTCGGGATCTCCACCAGAGACCCATCCTCAGTATTACCACGCTCAAGTTCAGTGCGGATCTGTCCCAGTCCTTCGCTTACCAGTGCCTCGTGCGCGCCCCAGGTGCTGGCGGAGTCCTGCGGGAACGCCACACCCATCGAAAACTCCGTCTCCGCGTGCCGCAAGCCAAAGAGCACCAGATCATACGCGCCCGTGGACGGGATGATCTGCGCGAAATCGATGACGAACTGCCGTCCGTCGCGCGTGCGGTGCAGTTCGCCAAGCAATCTGATCACCGCCACACCCCCACTCCGGGTCGCCCCACCCCAGCGCCGCTGAACGCAAGAAGCTGGAAGACCAGCGACGATGGCGACTGATTGGGCCTACATACTACATGTAGGTGGAGGAGAATAGTTACATCCCCTATCTTGCATGTCAATCGCCGGTTTTCAACGCTTTGGACAACTTGTTCGTCCAATGTTCGGTGACACGGCGGACTGCCCGAATCCAGGGCTTGGACACGGTCGAATCGAGTGGGCCGCACGGTTGACGCGGAGCTCGCGCCGCCTTCAGGCATCGATACACACGTCATCCCCGGTGGTCCACAGCCCATCCACAGGCTGTACAGATGCTGGCCCACCGACGGCTTAGCCGGCGGCGGTCTGCAGTTCGGCGATACGGCTGTCGCGACCGACCACAATCAGCATGTCGCCTTCGATCACGCGCTCGGACAGGCCGGGCGTCACGATCAGTTCGTTGCCGCGCTTGATCACCAGCACGTTCACGTCATACCGGGCGGCCAGGTTCAGGTTGGCCAGCGACTGCCCGGCGAACGGCGTGCCATCGATCTCGGTAATGCCCAGGTGCGGCAGCAGTTCTAGATAGTCCAGCATCCCCGGCGTTGAGACGCTCTGGGCCAGGCGCAAGGCCATGTCCCGTTCGGGAAAGACCACGCGATCCGCGCCCACGCGCTCCAGGATCAACCGATGCACCTCGCTGGACGCCTTGGCGAAGACGCGCGGCACGTTCAGGTTCTTCAGGTGCGTGGTGATCAGCACGCTGGCCTCAACCTCGGCCATGGCGACGATGGCGAGATCCACGTCGGTGGCGCCAATCTCGCGTAGCACGGCCTCGTTGGTGGCGTCGCCGACGACAGCCTGATCCACCACGTTTGTGGCCATCTGGACGGCCTGCTCCGAGGTGTCGAGCACGATGACTTCGTGCCCGGACTCCGCCAGTGTGCGGGCCAGGCTGCTTCCAAACCGGCCAAGGCCGGTCACCAGGATCTGCATAAGTGAGGACGGGGCTAGCCGACCTTGATGGCCTCCTCCGGATAGCGGACCAGCGGTTGATGCTCGCGCGTGACGAGCGCCTGGGCAAGGGTCAGGGCGCCGAGACGCCCGACGAACATCGTTCCGATCAGCACCAGCTTAGAGGCCACGGTCAGGTCGGCCGTGATTCCCGTGGAGTAGCCGACGACGGCAAAGGCGCTCACGGCCTCAAATAGCAGGTTTGACAGTACCGTCTCGGATCCGCGCTCCGCGATGGACATGAGCACCGTGGCCAGCAGCACGGCGACGCCCGAGAGCCCGAACACGGCCAGCGCCCGCATGACCGAGTGTTGGGCGATCCGCCGGCCGAACGCTTCGGGAAAACGGCGACCGCGAATGTGCGACACCATCGCGATAAAGAGCACGCTGAAGGTGTTGACGGTGATCCCGCCGGTGACCGCGGCCGAGGCGCCTCCGATGAACATCAGCACGATCAGCACGATCAGCGTGTCAGTGTGAAGACGCCCCATATCGATGGTCGAGAACCCGGTGGTGCGCCAGACCGTGTGGTTGAGCGCGGTGTTAGCCCGCAGGCCGAAATCGTCGGCCGGCACGGCGCCGCCAAAGTCCGGCGAGAGCACCAGCAACAGCACAAATCCCACAACTAGGAGCGCCGGCATAGCCGTGAGCACGATGCGGGATTCCAGGCCCAGGCGTCGCCACAATCGCCGGCGCAGTACGTCGAAGATGACCATGAAGCCGATGGCGCCAATGATCGCCAGCGCCGCCAGGATGCCCACCGTTGTTGGATCGTCGACCAGCCGCGCGAAGCTGACGGAGCCCGGCTCAATGTCGAACCCCGCGTTGGTGAACGCCGAGACGGCGTGAAAGATCGACCACCAGTGCGGATTCTCCACCGCCGAGTCGCCGCGGACCCGGAGAAACAGCAGCACCGCGCCTACGCCCTGCAGGAAGAGCGTGAAGATGGCGATACGCCAGAACAGCCCCTTCAGGCCGCCGGGTTCTCCGCGTCCGATGTGCTGGCCGAACATCAGGCGTTCGCGGGTTGAGGTGCGCCGGCCGGCCAGCGAAAAGATGACGATGGCGCCCACGATGAAGCCCAGGGCGCCCGCCTGGATGAGCCCCAGGATCACGACCTGGCCGAACAGGGACCAATGGTCGTGCGTCGAAACGACGGTCAGCCCGGTGACGCAGACGGCGGAAGTTGCGGTGAACAGGGCCACCAGCAGATCCGGCTCTTGGCCATCGGCCAGCGACAACGGCAGCGCCAGCAGGGCGGTGCCCAGGAAAATCAGGCTGGCAAAGGCGACGATGAGAATGAGACCCGGTCGGAATGGACCGCGGCGCGCCAGCGTGCTGTCCACCCGCAGGTTCGTGGCATCCCGCCGCGGCACGCGGACCACGCGGTCGCCCGCGCCAAGGGGGCGCGGGACGCCGGCGGGCCGGTGCGGCGTGTCCGGCATCAGGCGCGCCTCGACCGCAGCCGCACCGCGGTCCAGCCGGGCGTGGCTCGCTCCAGTTGCGACAACCTGCACCGCATCACAGCCGGGCAGTGTAGACCCGCGTTGACGCTGGGGCGGAGCGGCTCCTACGCTTCGGCGACTGCCCGCCGGATCCGAAGCCGTATGCCTGAGCCATCCCCCGTACGCGTTGCCATGATCGGTGTGGGCGGTATCGCCTCCATGCACCTGGCCAACCTGTGGCGCATGCCGGAAGCCGACGTGGTGGCGCTGGCGGACATTGATCTCGCGCGGATTCCGGACACGCTGCGCCTGGCCGCCGCCAGGATGTCACCGCCGGTCGAGCCGCCCACCTTTGAGTCCTTTGATGACGCCGGTCGGATGCTGGCGGCCGTTGCGCCGGACGCGGTGTTCATTTCGCTTCCACCGTTCGCGCATGGCGAGGTGGAGTACCAGTGCATCGAGGCGGGCGTTCCCATGCTGGTCCAGAAACCGGTAGGGCTGGACATGCCCACGGTGCGCGGGATCGAGCGCGCCATCGCCCAGCGCGGCCTCCTCACCGCCGTCGGCTACCAGACGCGCTACAGCCAGGCCGCCGACACGGCGCGTGAGCTGCTGGTGGACCGAACGGTGGGCATGGCCATCGGCGCCTACCTCGGCGGCATGCCCCGAACGGCGTGGTGGCGGGTGCAGGCGCAGTCGGGCGGTCAGGTGGTTGAGCAGGCGACCCATGTGGTGGACCTGCAGCGTTACCTGGTGGGCGAAATTGAGAGCGTTCACACGGCCGCCGCGACGCGGCTGATGACCGACGCTCCGAACCTGGACATCAACGACGTGTCGGCGGCGACGTTTCAGTTCGCCAACGGCACTGTCGGAACCTTGCTCAACACTTGTGGCCTCAATGAAGTCCCGGTTGAACGCTGGGACCACGGCCTGACCATCGTCGCGCGCGACCTCTCCCTGTGGGTGTGGCACGACGGTGGCCGGATCGCGCGGCCGGGCGAAGTGCGCGAGTTCTCCAACAGCACCGACTCGAAGTACCTGCTGGACGAGGCGTTTGTGCGGGCGGTGCAATCAGGCGACGCGTCGAACATCCGTTCGACGTATGCCGATGCCGTGCTCACCTTGCAAGCCACGCTGGCCATCGAGGAGTCCGCGCGCACCGGATTGCCCGTGCGTCCAGCCGACCTGGGCTAACCGGGGCGGCCGCTCGAACTCAGTCTGGTCAGCCGCCTACTCGTAGGCGAAGTTTGCCCGCACCGTGGCGCGGATGCGCAGTTCGCCGGCTTCCACGGGAACTGAGGGCGCGGCTGCGGCGGCCATGGGTCGGGCCACTGCGAATTCGCTGCGCGCCACCGGCACGAAGATGGTGTCCTCCTGTAGCGAGATCAGGCCGCGCACGCTGCCGCGCAGCGCGTCGGCCACCGCGCGGGCCTTGTCGGCGGCGTCCAGCGTGGCCAGGCGTAGCGCCTCGGCCTTGGCCGGCCCGTCGTCCTGCAGGGTGAAGCTGATCGAGCGCACGCTGTTGGCGCCAGCGCCCAGCGCGGCGTCGAGAACATTGGACGTCAGTTCGATCTTGTCGATCGTGACGGTGACGGTGTTGGCCGAGCGATAGCCGACCGGGTCGGCCGACACGGTGCGCGCTTCCGGCGCGGCGGGCGGGAAGACCGGCGAGAGGCTGAGGCCGGTCGTCTGGATCAGGATTTCGTTCTCGTCCGAGCTGACGCCGCGAATGGCTTCAATGAGCTTCTCGGCCGTGGTGTTGGCCTCGTCGGCGGCTTCCGCGGCCGTAGCGGCCGAGGCTTCGACGCCCAGCATGACGATGGCGCGGTCAGGCGGGACCACGACCTCGCCCTCGCCAACGACGTGTAGGCCGAACGGGCGTTCGCCCTGTGGAATCAACGTGGCGGCGCCACCCACGTCGACCGAGGTCGGCTCCACGGAAACGCTCGGGTCGCCGGCCTGGAACTGCCGCAGGGCCAGGAAACCAATGACGATCAGGACCGCGACGATTGCAAAAATCGTCAGCAGCTGCGCCTGCCAGGGGGCGCGCCGGTACAGAGCAAACATGCGTCAATCCTAGCCGGTCAGAACTCGACCGTTCGCGCGAAGCGCCGGCGACCCGTTCAACAGGCCGCCGGCGCTTCGCGTCGGTGCGGTCGGTTTAGCCGAAGCGGCGCTCGACTTCTTCCCAGTTCACGACGTTCCAGAAAGCCGCGATGTAGTCCGGGCGGCGGTTCTGGTAGTTGAGGTAGTAGGCGTGCTCCCACACGTCCAGGCCCAGGATCGGGGTTCCGCTGCCGTCCATCAGCGGGCTGTCCTGGTTGGGCGTGCTGGTCACGGCCAGCGAGCCGTCCGCCTGCTTGATCAGCCAGGCCCAGCCGGAGCCGAAGCGGGTGGTCGCCGCCTGGGCGAACTCGGCCTGGAAGGCCTCCAGGCTGCCAAAGGCGGCATCCACGGCCTCGGCCAGCGCGCCGTGCGGGTGCGGATGGCTGTTGCCGCCGATCACCGTCCAGAACAGCGAGTGGTTGGCGTGGCCGCCGCCGTTGTTCTGCACGGCCGTCCGGATGCCCTCGGGCACTGCGCCAAGGTTGCTGATCAGATCCTCGACACTCAGCGCGGCCAGGTCGTCGTGACCCTCCAACGCGGCGTTGAGGTTCATCACGTACGTGGCGTGGTGACGGTCGTGGTGGATTTCCATCGTGCGCGCGTCAATCGTCGGCTCCAGCGCGTCAAAGGCGTAGGGAAGGTCGGGTACTTCGTGAGCCATGCTGCCTGTCCTCTTCTAGCGTCGGCGCCGCCGGCGATCCGGCGGGTCGAGGGCTTGAAGCAATCCTAGCCCGTTGCGAGTGTCTGCTAAAGCGTCGGGCGGACCAAAATGGACCGGTATCCCAGGCTGGTCGCCATATAATTGGTGGCGCCCGCGTTCGCGCGGGCGGTTGTCTGTCCGTTCTGTCCGTTCGAGCGCTCCAGGGGGAAGTGTCGGAACTGGTAGACGAGCGTGACTTAGGATCACGTGGAGATTTTCTCCGTGAGAGTTCGAGTCTCTCCTTCCCCACCCGCCTCGCGATCGGCCGGTGGATTCCGCCCAGGGGATTGGTATGCCTGCGACCGCTGAGAAGCTTGAAGGCAGCCGCGTTCGGCTCGCGGTCGAAGTGCCGCCCGAGGATCTGCAGAAGGAATACGGACGGGCGATTCAACGCGTCGGACGCCGGGTCAAAATCCCCGGCTTCCGCCCCGGCAAGGCGCCGCGCCGCCTCGTCGAGAACGCCGCCGGCGTTGGCACGGTGATGCAGGACCTGTTGGAAGCGGTGGTGCCGCAGGCTTACACGTCTGCGCTGGACGAGACGGGCGTGAACCCGATCGACCAGCCCGAACTGGACGTGCCCGACCTTCCCACGCTGGACGCGCCCTTCCTGTTTTCGGCCGAGGTCGCCGTCGCGCCGACCGTCGAGTTGGGCGACCTGGACGACGTTTCGCTGGAAATGTCGGTCGACGAGGTGACCGAGGACGAGATCGAGGCCGAGATCGAGCAACTGCGCACAACCCAGGCCGCCTGGGAGCCGGTGGAGCGTCCCGCCGTGGCCGAGGACATGGTCCAGGTCCGCATCCAGATCCAGGGCGAGGGGATTGAGCCCGAGGACCCGCAGCCCTACAACGTGCTGGTTGGCAACAACGGCTTTCCCGCGGGCTTTGACGGCACCGTAACCGGCGCCTCCGCCGGCGACCACGTGTCGTACGACTCGCAGATTCCACCGAACGATCCCAACGAGGCGCTGCGCGGGAAGGACGTGACGTTCCAGATTCAGGTGGATGGCGTGAGCGAACGCCAGTTACCGGATCTGGACGACGAATTCGCCCGCAGCGTGGGACCCTTCGAGAACCTTGAGGGTATGCGCGAGCGAATTTCCAGCGCGCTGCGGGAACGCAAGGCGCACGAAGCCCAGCACGAACTGGAAGAGCAGGCAGTGCAAAACCTGGTGGATCGCGCCACGTTTGAGATCGCCGACGTGCTGATTGAACGCGAAAGCGCGCAGGTCCTGCGCGAGCGCACGGATGCGCTGGTCGGTCAGGGCATTCCTGTCGACACCTATCTCGCCATGCGCGAGCAATCGCGGGAAGACTGGGATCAGGAAGCGCGGAGCGAAGCGACTAACCGTATTCACCGAGGCTTGGCCCTGGACGCCTATGCGGATGCGCGGGACATCACGGCTGAGGTCGAGGAAATGCAGGCCGAGGTTGACCGCGTCGCCGAGCACTACCCGCAGGAACGCCGGAACATCATCCGTACCAACCTGATGCGCGACGAAGCGCTCCAGCGGGTGGCCAGTACCGTCCGCTCTCGGAAGGCCCTCCAGGCGCTCGTGGCCGCGGTCACCGACGGCGCGGCCCCACTGCACGACCACGACCATCACCACCCCGAGCCCCCGCCCGAGCTGGCCGCCGCCGCCGAGCCGGAGGATGACCCCGACGCCGAGCAGGCCTAGCGCCGACGGCAGGGAAAGGACTTCTGCATGGGCATTCTTGTTCCTTACGTAATCGAGCAAACCGACCGCGGCGAACGCGGGATGGACATTTACTCGCGCCTGCTGCGCGACCGGATCATCTTCCTGGGTACGCCCATCGATGACGCCGTGGCCAATACGGTTATCGCACAGTTGTTGCTGCTGACGAGCGAGGACGCGGAAGCCGACATTTACATGTACATCAACTCGCCGGGCGGCAGCGTCAGCGCCGGCCTCGCCATCTTCGACACGATGCAGTACGTCCCGAACGACGTGGCCACGACCTGCGTAGGTCTGGCCGCCAGCATGGGCAGCGTGATCCTGGCCGGCGGCGCGGCCGGCAAGCGGGCGGCGCTGCCGCACAGCACCGTCCTGCTGCACCAGCCGTCGCAGGGCTTCGAGGGCTTCGTGCAAGCTGCCGATTTGCAGATTCGGGCCCGTGAGATTGGCAAGGTTCGTGATCGGATCGAGCAGATTTTCGTGGCCGCCACCGGTCAGCCGAAAGAACGCATCAATGCAGACTCCGACCGCGACTTCTATCTCACGGCCGAAGAGGCCAAGGACTATGGGCTGATCGACCAGATCGTCACACCGCGTTCGGCAAACGTGGGCCAGGACGACAGCGGTACGGACTAGTCGACATGGCCCGACCTCGGTACCCTGCCCGGACCTTTGTCTCTCGGAGCCGACATGGCCCGTAGTCGTTCGAACCGCGCGAGCTACCGCTGCTCCTTCTGCGGCAAGACGCAAGACCAGGTCCGCCGCCTGATCTCAGGCTCGGCCGGCGTCTACATCTGCAACGAGTGCGTCAACCTGTGCCGGGACATCATTGACGAAGAGCAGACACGGGCCCCGAGTCCGCACGCAATGGCAGGCCGAATCCCCACGCCGGAACGCCTGTTCGAGCTGCTGAGCGACTACGTCATCGGGCAGGACCTGGCGAAGAAGGTCGTTTCCGTCGCCGTCTACAACCACTACAAGCGCGTGGCGGCCGGCGCCTCGGACGACGAGTTTGAGTTGCACAAGAGCAACATCCTGCTGCTGGGCCCCACCGGCGTTGGCAAGAGCGAAATCGCCCGCACCCTGGCTCGCATTCTCAACGTGCCGTTCTGCATCGCCGACGCGACGGCCCTCACCGAAGCCGGCTACGTGGGCGAGGACGTGGAGAACATACTGCTGCGCCTTTTGCAGGCCGCCGACTTCAACGTCCCGCGAGCCCAGACCGGCATCATCTTCATCGACGAGATCGACAAGGTCTCCCGCAAAGCCGACAACCCCTCGATCACGCGCGACGTCTCGGGCGAAGGCGTGCAACAGGCTCTGCTCAAAATCATCGAGGGTGCGCAGGTCAACGTGCCGCCGCAGGGCGGGCGTAAACACCCGCACCAGGAATACATCCAGATGGATACGCGCGACATCCTGTTTGTGTGCGGGGGCGCGTTCGAGGGCCTGGACCGCATCATCTCCCGGCGTATCGGCCACGCGGCCGGCGTCGGGTTTGGCAAGCGCTCATCGGACGAAAAGGCCGAAAGCGTGATGCACGAAGTCGCGTCAGACGACCTGCTGAAGTACGGGCTGATTCCCGAGTTCGTCGGCCGCCTGCCGGTGGTCGCCGCCCTGGACGAACTGGACGTCGAAGCGCTCGTCCGCATCATCTGCGAACCCAAGAACGCGCTACTCCGCCAATTCCAGAAGCTGTTCGAAATGGACGGCGTGGAACTGGAGATCACTGACGATGGCCTGGAGGCCATCGCCCGCCGCTCCCAGGAAACCAACACCGGCGCCCGCGGCCTGCGCACCACCCTGGAAGACCTCCTGATGGACACCATGTTCACGCTCCCATCCAAGAAGGGCGTCAAAAAGGTGGTCGTCACGCGCGAAACCGTCGACTCCAACAGCGCCCCCATCCTCGTCACCCAACCCGGCCACGCCGAACCCCAAACCCAACAAGCCGAAGAGTCGGCCTGACGTGGAAGCTGAAGCCTAGGTCCAGTCCCACTCCGGCGGTCTGTGGTACTGATTCACAACGTCGATCAGACCCATAGGAAACTGACAGCCCGGGAGCGAACAATGGCGAAACTGGCGGCCTGGAGCTTCGACGCGCAAGATGGCGAGGGCGACGCACCGCCGCCGCAGAGACTTGAGCCTTCCCACATCGAACTCGAGAAACATCTCGAGGATTGGATCGCGAACGATGTGAAGCTGATCGGGGAGGAGTACACCCTGGTCGGCCGCCAGGTGACGATCGATGAAGGACGGCTCGATCTGTTGGCTATCGACTCGCAGGATCGCTGGGTCGTGATCGAGATCAAGCCAGGGAGGCTCGACTCCGGCGCGCTGGGACAGGCACTCTACTACGCCGCGTCGCTTGCACGACTCGGCGCGGATGAACTCTACGAGAAGCTCAAAGCTCGACTCGGCGACTTCGGTGATGCGGAATCGTTGTCGGGGAGAGTGAAGCAGCAACTCGCCGGTGAGGCGGAGCAGCGGGAGATCGCCGTACTGCTCGTCGGCGCTGGAATCCACCCCGGACTGGAACGCATGAACGAGTTCCTCGCGCGTTTCGGTGTCCCGATCGGCGTCGTCAGCTTTGAAGTGTTCGAGTTGGAGGCCGGCCCGAGATTGCTGGTTCGTGAGGTGGTTGACGAACCGGCCAAGCCAGCTGCTCCAAGACGCAGGTTGACCGTTGATGCAATCCGTGACATGGCTACCGAAGCCGGCGTGCGCGAGCAGTTCGATCGCTTTGTCAACATGTCGGAACAGGCGGGCCTGCCGGTGCAGCCGCAAAGGGCGTCTGTGAGGATCGCGCCGCCGGCAAACCGCACCCGGTTCCTGATGTACGCGGCGCCACGGGATGGTGCAAGCGGCGGAGAGCTGGGCATTTGGGTCGGTCCGGGGCGGTTCGCCGAGTGGTTTCAACGCATAGACGAAAACGATGCTGTCAACGCGCTTGGTGAGTACGAAGACGGCGCGTACCTGGCCGGTGCTGCGCTCGACTGCCGACTCGATCAGATCGAGCGCTTTCTGACAAAGCACTTCCCGCAGCCGGAATAACGGCGGTAAACGCTCCTAACGTCTCGGAGGGGCTGCCCGTAGAAAATCTTGCCCCGGCCAACCACTCCAGCCGGATCCCTGAATGCCCTCGCGCCGCCCCCGTACACTCACCTGCCAATCCAAAAAACCGGAGCCCTCACATGCGCGCCGTAGTTCTCTCCTACAGTCATCACGGGTTTGGAATGGGCCGCACGGCGATCCAGCTTGGGCACGAGCTGGTCGGCGCCTTCGACCCGCTGGAGTCCGAGCGCTCGACCATGGCGGAGACCTTCGGCTGCCCCGTCTTCGACACCGCCGCCGAGTGCCTGGAAACCGCGAAACCCGACATCGCCCTGGTCTCCGGCCGCCACACCCTGGCTCCCAGCTACTTGCAAGCCTGCGTGGACGCCGGCGTACCCTGCCTGTTCGACAAGCCCTGGGCCGACTGCGCCGACCGCCTGCGACCCGCCGTGGATGCCGCCGAAGCCACGGGACTTTGGGGCGCCCTCACCCTGCCCACGCGCGAACTCAAGGTGTTCGACGTGATCGGCCAGTCGATCGCCGACGGCACGCTCGGCGACCTGACGCATTTCCACAGCCGCCTCAGCACCTCAACGCCAACCCGCTACGACGGCATGCCCTCCGCCTGGCACAACGATCCGTCAATCTCGGGCGGCGGTTGCTGGGCCGTGGAGTGCCAGCACGGCATCGACATCATGCTGGACGCCATGGGCGGCCAGCCGGTGCGGGCGGTGGCCGGGGTCATCTCCAACGCCATGTTTCAGCGTCCGTTCGAGGACTACGCCGCCGGCCTCTTTCGCGCCGCCGACGGCAGCACCGGCCTGGTGGAATGCAGCTACGCCTATCCGCTGGGCGACCACTCCGGCGAGTACGTCATCCGCGCCGTCGGCGCCAACGCGATCATCCTCGGCCAGTACACCGCCGACCTGGTCGGCCAGGTGCAGGTCCACACCAGCCGGGGCGTGCGGGTCTACGACGAAACGCCGCGGGCCGACATGATGGCCAGCATCATGGGCCGCTCCATCCAGGCGCTGGCCAACGGCGACCCGCCCCCCATCCCGCTCCGCCAGGCCGTCCGCATCCTGGAACTCCAGGACGGCGTCTACGACCTCGCCCGCCACTCCTCCGCCACCAACGGCCCCCACCTCATGGCCACCCCCGCGCCGCGCCCCGCCTAAAAGCACGAGCAGTTGAGACGGCGCTAGGCCTGCCCTGACGACGCCTGGGCGGCATAGAGGCGCTGATAGGAGCCATCGGCCGCCATGAGTTGGTCATGCGTTCCGGTTTCGGCGACGCGACCGTCGTCGAGCACGAAGATTCGGTCCGCGTTGCGGACCGTGGAGAGGCGGTGGGCGATGACCAGCAGCGTTCGACGGTCCGAATCCGCTAGCACGCCGTCGTAGACCTCGCGCTCGGTCACCGAGTCCAGGGCCGAGGTCGCCTCGTCCAGGATCAGAACATCCGGGTTGCTGAGCAGGGCGCGAGCGATCGCCAGGCGCTGGCGTTCGCCGCCGGAGAGGTGCGAGGCCCGCTCGCCAATCTCTGTGTCGTAGCCCTCGGGCAGCGTCAGGATGAAGTCGTGAATCCGTGCGATCCGGCACACGCGCTCGAGGTCACCGTCGTCCCCATCCGTAATCCCGAACGTCAGGTTTTCCCGAATGGTCGCGCTGAAGAAGAACGGATCCTGCGCAACCAGCGCCATTGACCGCCGGACCTGTTCGCGGCTGAGCGACCGAATCGGATGTCCATCCAGTTCGATCCTGCCCGAGTCGACATCAAAGAACCTGGCGACCAACTCCGCCGCGGTCGACTTGCCCGAGCCGCTTTCGCCAACCAGCGCGGTGATCTGGCCGGCCTCCGCTCGCAAGCTGAAGTCAGTAAGCGGCTGCACATCAGTTGAGCGGTGGCGGAACGCGACGCCGTCGAACTCCAGCGTGGGCGGGCGCGCCAGGTCATGAGGTGCCCACTCCAAGTCGTCCTCGGTTGGCAAGCTCAAAGTCTCGTTCAACCGTCGCGCCGCCGCGAAGATAGGCGCCAACTCGAACCAGTAGACGCTGGCCGTCATCGTGACCTTGACGAGGGCCAGCAGCAGGCTGGTGAGCGCCGCGATGTCGCCGGTCGTAAGCCGTCCGTTGAGGTATTCGATGCTGCCTAAGCCGAACACCAGGATCGGCGCCGTCAGCCAGGCGAGCGCGATGCCGACGTCGCCCGATGTACGACCGGCCAGGAACTCGCGAATGTGATCGCGGCTCAGGCGTTCGGCCAGGGCCCCAAAGCGCTCGGTCTCTCGGTCCTCGGCCCGGCTCGCCTGCACCAGGCGGGCCGCACCCAGCCGCTCCTGGGCGAAGGCTGCCAGATCGGATTGCGATACCAGCCGGTCGTAGGCAGCCAGACGACGCAGGCCGTAGCCGAACCGCCGGGTTAGCACGAAAAAGAGCGGCGTGACGATCACGACGAGTCCCAGCAGGCGCCAGTTGATGATGGCCGTGGTAATGACCGTGGCCAGCCCATAGGCCAGGGAGAATATGCCGGCCCCAGCGCCCCAGCGAGCCTGCCAGGCAAGCTCCGTTGGATCGTCGATCACCCGCGCGGTCAGTTCTCCAGAGCGCATCCCGTCCAGCACGTCCATACGTACGCGCTGGACATGGGCGAAGACACGCTCCGTCAGCCGCGCGCTGGCTCGAAAGCCCAGGCGTTCCGCACGTGCCGTCAGCAGCCAGCCGGTGCCTACGGCCAGCGTGGGACCGGCCGCGGTCAGGACGAGCGCCCCGAGCGCGTCCGGAAAACCCGCGTACACGCCCTCATTCACCAACTCGCGCAATGCCAACGCGCCGGCTACGGCAAACGCGATGGAAAGCGCGGCAAGGAGCGCGGTGACTGCAACCGTCGTGCGCGCGGGTGGTGCGGCGGACATTGCCTGCCGTAGTTCGCGCCAACCGCCGTCGGTGGCGGAATCGTTGGGTTGCTTGCCAGGCACGCTAGGCCTCCGCCGGCGCGAACTGCGTGTCGTACATCGCGCGAAAGAGCCCGTCCCGCCGTCGGAGTTCGGCCACGGTCCCTTGATCCACGATGCGGCCGCCGTCCAACACCAGCACCCGGTCGGCGTTGATGACCGTCGCCAGCCGATGCGCGATGGCGATCACCGTGCGCCCTTCGCGGGCGCGGTCCAGCGCCGTCTGAATTCGCCGTTCGGTCAGGCTGTCCAGCGAGGACGTCGCCTCATCCAGAATCAGCAGCGGCGGGTCTTGCAGCAGCACCCGCGCGATGGCCAGGCGCTGGCGCTGCCCGCCGCTGAGCCGGACCCCGCGGTCGCCGATCACCGTGTCGTAGCCGTCCGGCAGCGAGGCCGCGAAGTCGTGAAGCTCGGCGGCGCGCATCGCCTCAATCAGCTCAACCTCGTCCGCTTCCGGCGCTGCGATCTGCAGGTTCTCGCGGATGCTCTCGTTCAGCAGCGCGGTGTCCTGCGGGACGATACCGACCACGCGGCGGAGTTCGTGCGCCGACACATCCGACACGTCAATCTCGTTCACGGCCACCAGACCCGAGCCCGGTGCGTAGTAGCGCATCAGCAGATCGGCCACCGTGGTCTTGCCGGATCCCGTGGGTCCGACCACGGCCAGGAACTCACCGGGCGCGACCTCGAAGCTCACCTCACGCAGCGGCGCCTCGCGGTCGTCGGTGTAGGCGAAGGAGACGTTGCTGAAGGTCACGCTCGGAGCGCCTGAGCGGACCGGCTGGCGACCCGCCGGCGCATCCGGCGGGTTGTCCAGCAGCGGCGCGATCCGCCGCCAGGGCGCCAGCAGCCGGTGCAGCATCGTGTAGAAGTCCAGCATGAAGCCCAGCGCGGAGTAGAACAGCATGGCCGTTAGCACAAAGGCGGCCAGCGTGCCCGGCGTGGTGCGGCCGCTGGCGGTTTCGGCGATGCCCACGGCAAACACGAGCAGCAGGCCCAGGCCGCGAGCCGTCATCCACATGTTGTGCTGGTAGCTGGCCAGCGTGGTGACGCGGTACGAGCCCTCGCTCAGGAGCCGCTGATTGAGTTCGCGCAGGCGAGCCTGGGCATTGGCATGAGTGTGGGAAGCCCGGATGAAGCGCCGCCCGGCGATGGCTTCCTGGGCAAACGAGCGAACGTCCCCCGAAAGCTGTCGCTCGGTCTGCAGCGCGGCCTGCTCGCGGGGCGTGATGAAGCGCCGGATCAGCAGCAGGACCGGCGCCAGCGCCAGCATCGCCGCTGCCATCCGCCAGTTCAGAATGAATGCGGCGATCAGGGGACCGGCGAGCTCGATCGTCCCGAGGAACCCCTTCATGACCAGGTGCTGAGCCCAGTGACTCGCCGCCTGCGTATCTCGAATGAGCCGGTCAGTCAGTTCCCCGCTGGTCTGCCGGTCGAAGAAGCGCCCGTCGCGGCGAAGCATTCGGGCGAAGATGTCCGTGCGCAGGTCCTGATTCGTACGCACCAGTCCGCGCTCGCGGCCAATGCGGTTGGCGATGACGGTCAGACGATGGAAACCGTGGGCCCCGCCAATGGCCAATACCAGAACCACGACCAGCCCGATTTCCCTGGCCGGCAGCGCATCGTCCAGCAACGCACGAACCAGGAACGGCAGCGTCGTCTGCACCGCCACGCCGGCCGCGGACACCGCCCACAGCAGCGCGTACATCCGCCAGCGCTTCACCATGTAGCCAGCCAGCAGGCGAGCCCCGGCCGGGATCCTGCCTGTCATCGCGCGAGCGCCGCTGACGCACAGGACACCATCGTCAGTCCCCCGCTACCAGTTCGTCACCGACCCGTCGGGTCGGGTGAGGTGGGGGGACTCCCAGTGGCTGACGGGGAGTTCCTTGACGACGTCCAGGTCGATCTCCACGCCCAGGCCGGGGCTGTCGGGCACCGGGTACCAGACGCCGTCCAGCTTGTGCTGCACCGGGAAGAGTTCGTTGGAGTAGAGCCGTCCCAGGTCCGGGCCGCGGTCTTCCAGCCAGGCCCAGTTGGGCACGGCCGCGCCCATGTGAACGCTGGCCGCGGTGCAAACCGGGCCCAGCGGGTTGTGCGGCATCAGGTCGATGTAGTGGACCTCGCACCAGCCCGCCACCTTCATGGCCTCCGTGAACCCGCCGACGTTGCAGATGTCCACGCGCGCAAAGTTGGTTAGCCCCTGCTCGATGTAGGGCGCGAACTGCCACTTGCTGGAGAACTCCTCGCCAATCGCAAAGGGCACGTCGGTCATCGTGCGCAGCGTCGCGTAGGCGTTGGGGCTCTCGTCGCGGATCGGCTCCTCCAGGAAGTCGATCGTTCCCGGCGGCATGCGCTGGCAGTAGGAAGCCGCCTCGGCCACGCTCAGCCGGTGGTGGTAGTCGGGACCCAGCACCGGGCCCGGCCCCACCGCCTCGCGCAGCGCCGTGTGCCACTCGGCCGTCACCGCAACCGACGCCCACGGCTCGAAAAGGTTGCTGCCGTCGCTGATCCCGGGGCCGTACATGGAGGTGCGAATGCACTCCCAGCCATCGGCCACCAGGCCCTTCACCTCCGTGATCAGGTCGTCCAGGTTGCTGGAGCGCGTGGTCACGAAGCAGGGCACGAAGTCGCGCTGCTTGCCGCCCAGCAGCTGGTAGACAGGCACCCCGAGGCTCTTGGCCACCAGGTCATGCAGGGCGATGTCGATGGCCGACATGGCGGCGGTCAGCACGCGCCCGCCCTCGAAGTACTGGCTGCGATAGACCTCCTGCCAGATACGCCCGATCCGGCGCGGGTCCTGGCCGATCAGGAAGTCGCGAAAGTGCGACACCGCGCCGCCCACCGCCAGGTCGCGGGTGCTCAGGCCGGCCTCGCCCCAGCCGTAGTAGCCGTCGTCGGACTCGATCCGCACGGTCTGCACGTTGCGAAAGCCCGGGTTGAAGGCATGAAACTGAATGTCGGCGATTTTCATAACGGCGCCTGACGCGGGAGAGGACGGCACGCCTCATGGTGCCAGCCTGGGGCACTCAAAAGTTCGTTACCGAGCCGTCCGGACGGACGGTGTGGTGGCTTTCCGTCTGGCCTACGGGCAGGTCCCTGGCGGCGTCCAGGTTGATATCCACGCCCAGGCCCGGCGTGTCGGGCACCGGGTACCAGGTGCCGTCGAGTTTGGGTTGGACGGGGAAGATCTCGTCGGAGTAGAGCCGGCCCAGGTCAACCGTCCGGTCCTCCAGCCAGGCCCAGTTGGGCACGGCCGCGCCCAGCTGCACGCTGGCTGCCGTGCAGACCGGACCCAGCGGGTTGTGCGGCATCAGGTCGATGTAGTGCGTCTCGCACCAGCCGGCCACCTTCATGGCCTCCGTGAACCCGCCCACGTTGCAGATATCCAGCCGGGCGAAGTTGGTCAGCCCCTGCTCGATGTAGGGCGCGAACTGCCACTTGCTGGAAAACTCCTCGCCGATGGCAAAGGGCACGTCGGTCATGGAGCGCAGCACCGCATAGGCGGCCGGCGTCTCGTCGCGGATCGGTTCTTCCAGGAAGTCGATGGTGCCGGGCGGCATGCGCTGGCAGTACGACGCCGCCTCGGCCACGCTCAGGCGGTGGTGGTAGTCCGGCCCGATCACCGGTCCCGGCCCCACGGCCTCGCGCAGGGCGGTGTGCCACCCGGCGGTGATGGCCACCGACTCGCGCGGCTCGAAGACGTGACCCTCCGTCTCCCAGAGGCCCCACACCAGGGTGCGGATGCACTCCCAGCCGTCGGCAACGTAGCCCTTCACCTCCGCGATCAGGTCGTCCAGGTTCTGCGAGTTGGTGGTGACGAAGCAGGGCACAAAGTCGCGCTGCTTGCCGCCCAGCAACTGGTACACGGGCACCCCGAGGCTCTTGGCCACCAGGTCGTGCAGGGCGATGTCGATGGCCGCCATCGCCGTGGTCAGCACGCGCCCGCCTTCGAAGTACTGGCTGCGGTACGTCTCCTGCCAGATGCGGCCGATGCGCCGCGGGTCCTGCCCGATCAGGAAGTCCCGGAAGTGCGCCACCGCCCCGCCCACCGCCAGGTCCCGCGAACTCAGCCCGGACTCGCCCCAGCCGTAGTACCCGTTGTCCGACTCCACCCGCACCACCTGCAGGTTCCGCCGGCCCGGGTTGAAGGAACGAAACTGGATGTCGGCAATCTTCATGGCAGCGCCTGGCACGGGGGATGACGACGGATCTCATGGTGCCAGCCGATCTTGCGGTGCACCGCGCCGGCGAGGGGGCGGCGGCGCATTCGTGCAAACGAGGAGTTTCTTCTAAGAAACTCCTGACCTGCATCGGGGCGCGGTTGGGCGAGTGGACGGCGTCGCGGATCGGCGAGGCGGCGAGACGCGGACGGCCTGGGAACGGCTGGACCGGGCAGCGGCCGGTCGGGAGGGCGAAATCGGGCCGCTTCGCGCACGTAGGAGTTTTTTCCAAAAAACTCCTGAGGTGCGAACGGGCGCTTTCCGGGCGAGGAATCGGAAGCGCCGGTTGGCAGGCGGGAAGCGGTTGGAGCCAGGGCCATTCGAAAAACCAGTTGCACGTTCATGGCCGCAATTGTACACTGACGGAGCACTAGAGGCAATTCACGTCGGGCAGGCGAGGGCCGGACGGCTGAGATTGCCTGGGCGCCGCGTGGGCTTCGGCCTACGCGATGAAGCGCTTGATCCGAGCCGCAACCTCGGCGCGCTCCTCGAAGGGGATCACGGGACCCCTCCGCGGAATCGCGCCGCCGTCGTCGTGATAGCGAGGCACGACGTGCATGTGGACGTGCGGAATCTCCTGACCCGAGGCGACGCCGTTGTTCTGGTAGATGGTCAGGCCATCGGGTTCAAGTGCCCTGGTCACGGCCAGCGCCGCCCGCCGCGTATCCCGCATGATCGCCGCGGCTTCCTCGTCCGTTAGGTCCAGCAGGGTCGGCGCGTGCCGCTTGCTGATCACCAGCAGCCGGCCCAGGTGCTGGCGCATCGGAGCAACGAACGTCAGCGTCAGATCGGTCTCCGCGACCACGGCGCAACGCGTGCCCCGTTCCGTGACCTGCTCGGCCACGTTGTCGCAGAACGGACACCGCTCGCGACGAGGCTCCGGCAACTCGAAGTAGCTCATCCCCGAATCCTACGGGCCCGCGTCGGTGAGAGGCGGAGACCAATCCGGGACAGGAGCGTCGTCCTCAATTCGGCTGGATGCGCGGAACCAATGTTCGGCAGAGTCCAGCGCCTGCTGCCGGACGTGTGAGCGACACGGCGAGTGACAAACTACGTGTCAAGCTGACGTATGGTCTGGGGAGTGCTTAGTTCGCAATGCCGACGATCCGGCGCGAAGGGCCGTATCGGTTCTTCTTCTATGCCAGCGACCGTACGGAGCCAGAGCACGTGCACGTTGAACGAGATGACCGCGTGGCCAAGTTCTGGTTGGCTCCGGTGCGGCTGCAACGAAGCGGCGGCATACGCCGCTGGGAGATACGACGGATAGCGAGAATGATCGAGGAGCATCAGGCTGAGTTCCTGGAGGCGTGGCATGACCTTCTTGACGATTGACGTCAGCGTTCCGGAGGCCGAGGGCGTGGAGGTTACGGACGACACGCTGACGGCGGAGCTCTCGGACGGCCGGTCAATCTCGGTTCCGCTGGCCTGGTATCCGCGGCTGGCGCACGCGGCGCCGCACGAACGGCGCAATTGGCGCCTGATCGGCGGCGGCGAAGGCGTCCACTGGCCAGACCTGGACGAGGACATCAGCGTGGAAGGGCTGCTGGCCGGCCGGCCTTCGGGCGAGAGCCAGACGTCCCTGAAGCGCTGGCTTGAAACGCGCACGGCCGGGCAGCGCTCAAGCTGATCCCCGGCCCGAAGATGCGCTGGACCTGGCGCGGTCATGGCTGTGTAATAGCGACGGACGGACCTTGCCGGGATCGTGACCCGGGACCGGCAAGGCTCGAACGATGCCGGCGACGGAGTTCAGGGAGGGAGATCGTGATTTCGAAGTGGCGGAAGCCTGTGTCTCAGCGGTGCGGGTTCGCACACCTGTCGAAGCGTTATTCGAATGGGACAAAGACATCATCGTGGTTAACAGTGACGTCGACGCGCTGATAGACCTTGAGTGGGAGGCAGAGGTGGAATCGGGCGGTGATTTGAGTCCGTGATTCTGCTCGAGCCGCACATACGCCGACCGACTACACGTGCGTCGCTTGCAGCTACGTCCTTGGGTCATTGAAACTCGCACTGACAAGTGGAAATGACAAAGCACTGGCGACCAACTGGGTTAACAGAGGACGAGATCTGCGGCATTGGGAGCGAGCGGGACAGGATGTGGCAAAGATTCCGATTCACAGCTCGATCAGCATCTAGGCAAGAGGCATGGAGCTCCTTCAAGCGCACGCAGCCAATCTCTTGATCGAGACGTGGATGGATAGATAGGTTGTAGTTGGCGACAGCAAATTGATGCATGTCGGATCTGCCGGAATCAATGAAGATCTCTGATGCCATAAGTAATCCGAGGATAGACTCAAGCCATCGTATATTTCAAGTTTAGAAGCCTGATGCACCTCAACGTCCTCGCTCTGCCTTGCGTTCTACGCAATTGTGATGTTGAGAGTCACATCCTCACTTACAGCTAGTTCACAGCGAGTCAGCAGATTCTCGAGAGTCCTTCTAAGGAGTGCCACTTCCCACGGAATAGTAAACGAAACTCGGCTTGCTGATAAACCGGCGTGGCCGCGACGCTATATCAGTGGTTGGCTGTAAGACTTGTGTCGTCTCGTGTGCCATGCATGGGCTCTCCGATGCGCGAAGCCCTCCCATTGCCTGACCGCATAGCTGCCCGGATGATCTTCGATGCAACGCCGATTCGGTGCGTTGGACGGGTGATTTCATGCTTGTGAGGCGGCAGCACACCGGGTTCGTCGCATCAGACTGAGAATGTCCGCCTGCCAAGACGTGGTATCGTGTTCTATCAATGCCGTCCAACTGCGACCCGGCGGAACGCACCACGACAGCGACTGAATCCGGAAGGGCCGAAGGTGCATTCGTGCCTGACTCATATGCGCACAATCAGCGGCAGGCTGATTGTACGATGGAATCGCTGAGAGGCGTTTAAGTGGCACTCGAGATAATTCTGGGGACCAGTCAGAAGCCTGCCTCAAGTAGTGAGCTTGTTGACGTGCTTCGAGATAGGCCCGAGCTTACTGGTCGACTTTACATTGGCTACCCAATTGTGCCTTCATTTGATGGGCCACATCCAATTGATGCCCTTCTGATTTCAGAAGAGAAAGGGATTGTAATATTTGACTTGATAGATGGTTCAAATGTAAGTGGATACAGCGATCGTCAGGACGATTCGGCGAATCGAATTGAAGCGCGACTAAGAATGCAGAGGCGTCTCACGAAAGGAAGGGATCTCAGAATACCCATCCACACAATTTCTTTTGCCCCAGGTGCAAGCAGTCCAAGACGCGAGCGAAATCTTCCCATAACAAACAGATCCAACCTGTTATCCGGGCTTGCTAAATTCAGGTGGCCAGACGCAGACGAAAGCGTATGTATCTCGGCAATGTCAACTATAGAGACTATTTCTACAATTCGTCAAAGTAGAGTAAGGCGCGCAACTAAGAGCGAACACTCGAAGGGTGCAAAACTGAAGAGACTTGAAGAATCGATATCCACATTGGACAATCCGCAGAGTAGGGCCGTTATTGAAACAATAGATGGAGTGCAACGGATACGCGGCCTTGCAGGCTCAGGAAAGACAATCGTCTTAGCGCTCAAGGCTGCATATCTTCACGCACAGCATCCAGACTGGCGTATAGCAGTGACATTTAATACTCGTTCGCTAAAAGGTCAATTTCGGCGCCTTATCAATGCGTTCTCGCTGGAACAGACCAGTTTGGAGCCAGATTGGGAGAACTTGAGAGTCATTAATGCATGGGGAGCTCCCGGCGGGCATGAACGCGACGGTGTGTATTTCGAGTTTTGTCGAGCCCATGATATCGAGTATTTGGATTATGGATCTGCACGCCACCGCTACAAGATGCGCGACCCATTTCCTAGGGTCTGCGAGCAGGCATTGAAGGAGGTTAGCCACGCGGCGCCCCGTTACGACGTAATTCTCATTGATGAAGCGCAAGATTTTTCGCCGTCATTTCTACAATTGTGTCACAAGTTTCTTAAGGAACCACGCCGATTAGTCTATGCTTATGACGAGCTGCAGAATCTTTCGGGGGAGTCTTTACCGTCGCCAGAGGAGATCTTCGGAGGAACGATAGACGATTCTTCCGGCACGATTCATAGGACTGAGACGAGCAACCTTAGCCTCCGGACGTCAAGAATGGGATTGAGTGGTCGCACGATGCAAGACATCATTCTTGAGAGATGCTATCGAAACTCGCGTCCTGTGCTTGTGACTGCACACGCCCTTGGCTTCGGTATCTATCGAATCCCGGCAAGCGAAGGAAGCAGTGGCCTAATCCAGATGTTTGACAATGCGACTCTGTGGACAGAGGTCGGATATCATGTAAAGAGTGGTGACTTGGTGGATGGTTCCAGAGTTGTCTTGGAGAGGAGTCGTGACAGTAGCCCAGAATTCTTAGAGAATCACTCATCGATCAATGATCTGGTCCAGTTTAGGTGTTTTGATTCAGTGACTGAGCAGGACGCATGGGTGGCTGAGGAAATTGGAAAGAACCTCGAAATTGATGAGCTGCGCTGCGACGACATCGTGGTAATCAACCCGGACCCACGTACCACTCGGGCAAATGTTGGGAACATTCGACGCAGGTTGTTCGAAATGGACATCGAGTCCCATTTGGCCGGTGTAGACACTGACCCTGATACTTTCTTCGACACCGAATCAGACTCCGTCACCTTTACTGGAGTTTTTCGAGCTAAGGGAAATGAAGCCGGAATGGTATACATCATTAATGCACAGGACTGCCATTCCACGGGCCGCAATCTAGCCACCATTCGAAACCAGCTGTTTACTGCTATCACCCGAAGTAAGGCTTGGATTCGGGTCGCTGGGTTTGGCGAGGGTATGCGGGCCATCATGGCAGAGTTCGATGCGTTGAAGAATCGACAATTTGAGCTGGAGTTCATTTACCCTGATCCCGTAGTGCGCGATCAACTGAGAATTGTACATAGAGACATGACAGCAGCTGAGAGAAAAAGGGTTGAGAGTAGGCAGAAAAATTTGGCTAGCCTGGTTGAGGAATTAGAGACAGGCGAGATACATGTCGAGGATATGGATCGGTCTGTGCTTGAAAAGCTTAGGGAATTTCTTCAGTAGCACAATGCTGACAATTAGGCAAGTTGTCGTCCAGATCAATCAGTCTATCGCGAGTCTCGTGGAGTTGGGATTGGCCGACAGTCAATCTGCGGCTTTTGAGCGGACGGGGCAAGTGTCAGAGGTTACTTTTCGAGGTGCCAGTCACACGTCAGTTGCACTACGGCAACGGTCATATGCAGACATTTACTCTCAGCTCATTCAAGCAGGAGCTTATAATGCGCGTATGTTGGATGGAGCCTTGATTCAACTCATGTATACGTTTTCGCATGGTTCGCTCGCTCGTCATAGGCTCGCCTTCTTTCCATCTCCAGACTTGGAGGAGTATCAGAGTGCCCCTGAAGCCTATTGGAATGACGAGATCTTTGCATACGTAGTGTCGAGGCATATCGTCGCGAGTCCAATCCGCTTCGACTTCGACGTTAGTGATGTTAGGCATCATGCAGTATGTCATCCCAAGTCGCATTTGACTCTAGGGCAATATGATCACTGTAGGATTCCTGTTTCGTCACCACTGAGTCCAATACAGTTCTTCGACTTTATCGCAAGAAACTTCTATCGAACCAATTTGAATACATATACAGAGCATATGCCAGGGGCAAGACGGTCGTTCGAAGACTCGATATTGGAAGCCGAACGTGCGGTGATGCATGTTGTCGTGCCTGGCTAGGCTCGTTAATTCACGCGTTCGTACGGTTGATCGACAGTGGATTTTAGGATTGCGTCGAGAGGCCGGTCATTGATGTGGTTGAGCGCCACCGGTTTCGGGTTCGGGTGAGCCGTTGATCG
>LXNI01000790.1_pt1 | contig 33797 bp, 39 predicted proteins | sample 809091 | NCBI WGS metagenome assembly LXNI01 (sample SAMN04870527, study PRJNA318959) | sponge metagenome | biome: 01000161; feature: marine sponge reef; material: water | host: Sarcotragus foetidus | place: Greece: Milos, Mediterranean Sea | collected 2013-05-29 | depth 5-7 m | reverse complement strand
GGAGAAAAGGGGAGCCCCTCACGCTCAGGCGTAGGCCGAGGAGCCGGTGTGTCAGGAATAGAGATATCCTGACTGTCCCATTACTTCTTCGGAGGGGGAGCAGGAGGCGGGGGCGGCTTCACAACGCCCTCAGGCGGCGGCTTCGGTTCCCTGGCCATGAGACTATTCCTCTGAATCTCCAGTTCCCACAAATTCTACCATCTCCACCTCGGCCACAGGAATCAAGACTCCAGACAAATCCCCAATCGGCGCTGGACCCTCATCCGTAAGCCACTCGGCCCTGTTAATCCGAAAGTGTCCCCTCTCGGGATCGTTGGGCCACTCCTCCGGCCATCCATAGAGACGGCGCTGGCCCACGAGGTGCAGCACAACGTAGCAGCCATCACTCCGAGCAAACGACGAGTCCCACTCCGAGGCGTACGCATTTTCCCGTGTGATCCGGAGCAGCCGGAGAAGGCGGTGGGCAAGATCGTAGTTCACGACCACAACGACGATGAGGGCCACGACGATGGCGACCGCGACGGGCAACACGGGATCCCACGGATCATCCGCACCGATGTCGATCTCGCCGGTCGGGATGGAGTCGGGCAGCAGCGCCACGACTGCCTGGATTACTGCCGTAAAGATCAGCGCCTGAATGAGCCGCTCGAATGCACTCGGTTTTGGGTGGGACGTGAGCGAGTAGTAGATCGCGGCCGCGACGAAGCCCGGTAGCAGAAACGCGAGGACGTTGATGACTTCGCTGGATGCCCACGGCATGTCGGCCACAGTTTACAGTTTGCAAGCATCTCCGCGAGGCAGTGGCGAGCCCCGTCGCGGAATGCGATCATGCGCGCAACCCATCCGACGCCCACAGGCGCGGAGAGGAGCGTGTGATGTCGATGACGTACCACGGGACCACTGAGGTTCCGACGGCACCGGGGCAGTGCCCCATGAACGCTGAAGAGATCGATCTCTTCGCCGATGGTTCCCAGGAGTGGTGGTTCGAGGCCTACCGCAAGCTCCAGGAGGAGTGCCCGGTCATCCGGCTGCCGGGGGAGGGACGCGAGCCGGGGACGGACGCGTTCATCCTGACGCGCTACGGGGACATCGCGCGGGTGGCGCGCGACCGGAACCTCGTGCTCGGTCGCGAGGACCAGGCGATGCAGGGGAACGGCAACAGCCCCCTGCAGGAGGAAATCTTCGAGGAGGCCGGGTTCGGAGACGCGTTCAACGCACAGCAGGATTTGCGGTCGAGCGACGAGCAGGCGATGCGCTACAAGCGCGCCGTCACCGACCCCTGGGTGGGGCCGGAGGGAGCGCAGCGCCACCAGAAGATGGCGGAGGCGGCAGCGCACCGGCTGATCGATAACTGGATCGAGGACGGCGAGGTCGACTTCGTGAAGGGCTTCGCGGCGCCCCTCCCGCAGGTGGTGATCACGACCATCCTCGGGCTTCCGCTAGAGGACATGCCGATGCTGCGGGGGATGGAGGAGGCGCAGGTGCGCCGCTTCGTCTACGGCAGGGGCGTGAACAGCACGATGAGCGACGAGGACGAGGTCGAGAACGCGCGCGAGCTCGTGGCGTTCAACGAGTACCTCGCCGAGCAGATCCAGGAGAAGCGGCGGAACCCCAAGGACGACATGATCTCGTACCTCACCCAGCTGGAGTTCGAGGGGAAGCGGTTCAGCGATGGCGACATCACGAGCGTCGCGCTGCTCATGCACATCGGGGGGAACGAGACGACGCAGTACGCGCTCACCGCGGAGGCCATGCTGCTGGCCCAGCACCCCGAAATCGTCGCGGAGTTGCGGGCGGACCGGACGAAGGTGCGCTTCTTCGTCGAGGAGGCGCTGCGGCTGTACGCGCCCACACAGGGCCTGACGGCGCGGACGGCGCGCATCGACTTCGAGATGGGCGGGGTGCACATCCCGGCCAGGTCGACGCTGCACCTGCGCTTCGGGGCGGGGAACCGCGACCCGGAGCACTACCCGAACGCCGACCAGCTCGACCTGACGCGTCCGCACGCGGGGCGGCACCTGACCTTCTCGCAGGGGCCGCGATCCTGTCCGGGGGCGGGGCTCTCGCGCATGGAGCAGAACGTGGCGGTCAACGCGTTGCTGGATCGCCTGGAGACGATCGAGCTGAAGGACAGCAACGACTTCCAGCACCAGCCGGGCATCATGCTGGGGCTCTACCACCTCGACCTGTCGTTCACGAAGCGGCAGGCCGCGGTCGCGACGGCGTAGCCGGCGTGGTCGACGGATACAACCCGCTCTCCGAAGAGGTCCGGGCCGAGCCGAGCACCGGCTATCGCCACCTGCTCGAGGAAGCGCCGGTGCACTTCTTCGAGCAGTTCGAGCCGCCTTTCTATACGCTTTCGCGCTTCGCCGACGTGCAGGGGGCGCTGCTCGACATCGAGACGTATTCGAGCGAGTGGGGCCAGGGGCCCCGCTTCAGCCCGCCGGGAGGGATGCTCTCCAACCCGCCCCAGCACACCTTCTACCGGAGCCTCGTGCAGCAGGCGTTCACACCGCGGGCGATCGCCGAGTGGGGCGACCGCATCACGGCGCTCTCGGAGGAGCTGCTGGACGAGCGCGCCGACGTCAACAACTGGGACCTGCACGACGACTACGCCTTCCCCCTGCCCGTGGTCGTGATCGTGGAGATGCTGGGCGTGCCCGGCGACGACCTGCAGAAGTTCAAGCACTGGTCCGACATCACGGTCGAAGCGATGGGCGCGGAAGACCCGACGCCGTACGCGGCGGAGATGGGCGAGCTCGCCGCCTACCTGCTGGAGGCCATCCGTCAGCGGCGGGCAGAGCCGCGCGACGACCTCATCAGCGAGCTGGTGACCGCCGAGCAGGACGGCAAGGGCCTGACGGACGAGGAGCTCCTGGGCGTCGTCAACCAGCTCTTCGTGGGGGGCAACGAGACGACCACGTCGCTGATCACGAACATGGTGTGGCGCCTGCTGCAGGACCGACCGCTGTGGGAACGGCTGGTCGAGGACCCGAGCCTGATCGATGCGGCGGTCGAGGAGAGCCTGCGCTTCGACCCGCCAGTGCTGGGGCTCTACCGCACGACCACCCAGGACGTGGAGCTCGAGGGCGGGACGATCCCGAAGGACGCGAAAGTGATGATGCATTACGCGGCGGCGAACCGTGATCCACGGGCCTACGATTCACCGGACGCCTTCTCGCTGGACCGCGAGCGGAACCGGCATCTTGGCTTCGGTCTGGGGGTGCACTTCTGCCTGGGGGCGCCGCTGGCGCGCCTGGAGGCGCGTGTCGCGCTGCGCACGCTCTTGCAGCGCTGCCCGGACCTGCAGCTCCTGGGCGACGGGGACCGCATCGCGCCCTTCTTCCTGTGGGGCCGGCGGCGGCTGCCGGTCGCGGGGTAGGGCCACCCTTCACCCTGTAGCATCGCCCGAACGTGGCATCCCTCCGGGACGCACAGACGGCAACAGGCGGAGGCGGCCCAGGGGGGCCCTCGACCTTCGGCGCCTTTCGGTCGAAGCCGTTCAGGCTGCTGTGGGCGAACACGATCGTGTTCGCGCTCTCGCAAGCGATCCAGCAGTTCACGCTGGTGTGGCTGGCGCTCGAGATTGGCAAGGACGGGATAGAGCTGTGGTCCGGGCTCACAGTGGGTTCGGGGGCGGTCATCGGGCTGATCGTCTTCGCGCTGGGGGCGCCCGTCCTCATCTTCGGGCTGTACGCGGGCATCCTGGCCGACCGCCTCGACCGGCGCCTGTTGCTCTTCGGCAGCCAGATCGCGGGCATCGCCATCACGGCAGGAGCGTCGCTGCTCGTGGCGATGGGCTCGTTGAACTTCTGGGGCGTCTTCGGACTCGCTTCGGCGCTGGGCCTGATCGTGGCCTTCGGAATGCCGGTGCGGCAGGCGATTGTGCCATCGCTGGTGCCCCCCGAGCGGGTGCTCAACGCCGTCACGCTCATGAACGTAGGCCAGCAGGTAGCGATGGGCGGGGCGGCCGTGAGCGGGGCCATCATCAGCCTGGGTGGGATTGAAGGAGCGTTCGCGTCCCAGGCGGTTCTGCTCGCGCTGGGACTGTTCGCCCTCTTCCCGCTTCGTGTGCCGGTGGTACGAGCGAACGTGCAGCGGAGCGTGCGGGAGGACCTGCGGGAGGGACTCACGTTCGTGATGCAGCACCCCGGCATCCGCTCGCTTATGTTCGTGCTCCTGGCCATCGCTCTCGTGATGGCGGGAGCCTTCCAGGCGCTGCTGCCGAAGATCGCGGTAGACCACCTGGGAGCGGGACCGTTCCGGGCTTCAGCGCTGTTCTCGGTGATGCTGGGCGGCAACCTGATCGCATCGCTGGTGCTTGCGTCATTCCAGCGAGTCGATCGGGCAGGGCTCTTCTTCCTGGTGACGCTGGTAATCGGGGGCATCCTGAACGTCAGCGTCGGGCTGGCCCCCTGGTACACGATCGCCCTCGTGATCATGTTCATCAACGGACTCGATGCGGGCGTCTTCGTTAACCTCAACATGGCGCTGATCCAGGCGCACACGCCGAACGCCATCATGGGCCGGGTGATGAGCATCTACCAGATGTGCCTGGCGGGTGGCATGCCTTTGGGGGCGCTCATCGCAGGGCTCATGGCGGACACGGTGGGCACGCGCGAGTGGTTCGCGGTCTGCGGAGCGATGCTGATCCTGCTGGGCCTGGGCATGATCGCGACCCAACCGGCATTGCGGCGGATGAGCTCGGCGCCCGACCCGGTTCCGGAAGTTGCGGCCGCGGCCGCAGGCGGTTAAGCCGGTTGGGGGAGGCGACGACCTTGGGCGGGGTGGGGACGCCCGCCACCCTGTAGCATCGCCCGCACGTGGCATCCGTTTCGGAAACCGTCGCTGAACCCATTGAGGTCGAGCACGAAGGGCGCGGACTCTCGCGCTCGACCTTTGCCGTGTTCGGGCACAGGCCGTTCGCCCTCCTGTGGGCCAACACGATCACCTTCGCGCTCTCGCAGGCGATCCAGCAGTTCACGTTCGCGTGGCTGGCGCTGGATATCGCGAGCGACGACGGGGTGGAGCTGTGGGCCGGCTTTACGGCGGGGTCGGGGACGGTGGTTGGCCTCGTCATCGCGGCGCTGGGGCTGCCCGTGCTCTTGTTTGGCCTTTACGCGGGAATCCTCACCGATCGCATGGACCGGCGTGTGCTGCTCTTCGGCACACAGTTTGTCGGAATCGCCCTTGCGGCCGGGGCAGCGACACTCGTGGCCATGGGGTCCCTGAATATCTGGGGAATCTTTGGCCTTGCCTTCGTATTGGGATGCACGACGGCCTTCGGGATGCCGGTGCGGCAGGCGATCGTGCCCTCGCTGGTCACCCCCGAACGCGTGCTCAACGCCGTCACCCTGATGAACGTGAGCGCGCAAGTGGCGCAGGCAGGGGCGGTGGTCAGCGGAACCTTCATCGCCCTCGGCGGGATCGAAGCGGCCTTCGCGGCGCAGGCGGCCCTGCTGACGCTGGGGCTGCTCGCCCTCATCCCCATCCGTGTCCCCAATGTGCGGCAGGCGGCCCCACGGCGGATGCGGGAAGACCTGCGGGAGGGCCTGTCCTTCGTGATCCACCACCCGGGTATCCGCACGCTCATGATCGTGCTGGTGGCAACCGCCCTCGCGATGGCGGGCACGTTCCAGGCGCTCCTTCCCAAGATCGCTCTCGACGAATTGGGCGCGGGACCGTTCAAGGCCTCCATGCTGTTCACGATCATGCTGGCCGGCACCCTGGTTACGTCCCTCGTGCTGGCCTCGTTCCGCCGCGTCAACCGGGCGGGCTTCTACTTCCTGTGCACCCTCGTCGCCGGCGGTTTGCTGAACGTGGCCCTGGGGCTTACGCCCTGGTACTTCATAGCGCTGGTGATCATGTTCATCACAGGCTTCAACGCCGGCATCTTCATCAACCTGAACATGGCTCTTGTCCAGGCTCACACCCCCAACGCCGTCATGGGGCGGGTCATGAGCATCTACCAGATGTGCATGATGGGGGCGATGCCCATTGGCGCACTGATCGCGGGACCGATGGCGGATGTGGTGGGCGCACGGTCCTGGTTCGCCATCGGGGGCGCGCTGCTATTCCTGCTGGGCGTCGTTGTTCTCGCGACTCAGCCTGCCCTGAGGCGGATGAGCTCGGCGCCCGACCCGGCGGGCACGGCAGCAGCAATGGCCGGACGCTAGCCCCCAACGGCAGTGCTCCCTTTGGTAGAACTCAACCGTGAGGAATTGCGGCCCCAACACGTGTGGAATGTCAGGAAGCGTTTGGCCGATGTGGCCTAGGAAACGACGAAATAGACCGACCCATCACGTACCCAGGTGTCGGCGGTCTTGCCGACGCGCTTGGCGGCACGAGAGATGCGAAGGGCCAGCCCGCGAGCCGACTCGCCTTCTTCGGGTGTCAGCTTTCCGGCTTCGTCCGACTTCACCGAATTGACGTAGTCCTCGTACTGCCGCATTCGTGCAGTTAGTCGCCCAGTCTGGCGCATGGGACCGGGAGCTGCGGACGCTTTGATGGTAGCAAATTTCGCCATGTTCGTGATACTCCAAATTGTCTACAAGAAGCATAGCAGTACTGCGTGAGAGGGCAAATTCGAAGAGGTGTTCCCTTTCGGATGAATGCGTCAGTTGTAAGCAGCCTCCATTCGTCACTCCCCTCGCTTTCGGGTCAGTCCTTTGCCGGCGTTTCACTCAATGGAGAGCGCATCCTTGATGTACCTGGCAGCACCGACCCACTTTCACTACTGTGGCCCCTCTGCCGGGAGCATTGCGGGGCGCCGATAGTCGCAGGACGCTTCACGGGGGACGGGCGGGGCCGTAGGCTTCGCGGCGACTGGAGGACACGATGAGCGTCGCCGCGAAGGATGTGGTCGCACGAATGGCGGAGGCAGCCAGCGACTGGCTGGCCTCGCTGCCCGAGGACCTGCGGGAGAAGGCAAACCCACCCTTCGCCGACCCGCGCCGGGAGATCTGGTACTACACACCAACCGACCACGAGGGCGTGCCCATGGCCGACCTGACGATGCGGCAGGTACAGCTGGCGCACCGCCTGCTGGCCTCGGGCCTGAGCCTGCCGGCCTACCGGCGGGCGACCGTCATCATGAACCTGGAGGCCTGGCAGGACGCGCTGGGCGGCTGGCGCATCCCGCGCGGCTCGATGCGGGGCGTGATGCACGGCTCGGACCCGGCGATGTACTTCGCGATGGTGTTCGGCGAGCCCGGGAGCGAGGCCTGGGGGTGGCGCTTCGGAGGGCACCATGTGTCCGCCCACAACACGATTGTCGACGGCGAGATCGTGTCGGTGACGCCCACGTTCTTCGGGGCGAATCCGCACGAGGCTGCCCTGAGCGACTATCAGACGCTGCGCCCCGTCGCCGGGGAGGAAGACCTCGCCCGCGAGCTCGTCCACAGCCTCGACACCGCCCAGCGGTCGGTGGCCATCATCTCGAAGGCGGCGCCATTCGACATCGTGCAGTCGAACCGGTCGCGCATCGAGGACGGGGCGGAGCCGGAGTGGATCTCACGCGTGTTCAACGGCCTCCCCGACGACGGCACGGCCGACCGCCTGAGCATCATGCAGAACGACCTCGATACGCGGCAGGCGATGACCGATGCGGATCGCGCGGCAGCGCGCTATTCGCTCACGCCCAAGGGGCTGGCAGCAGGGGGCATGTCACAGGCACAGCTCACGATCCTTGAGGCGCTCCTGCGCGAATACACGAACCGCCTGCCGGAGCCGCTGGCGACAACGGAGCACGAACGCCTGATGAGCATCCTGCCGGACCTGCACTTCGCCTGGGCCGGCGGCCTCGAGCGGAAACAGCCGCACTACTACCGGCTGCAGGGCCCGCGCGTACTGATCGAGTACGACTGCGTGCAGAACGACGCGAACCACAGCCACACGGTCTGGCGCGATCCGGAGGGCGACTTCGGGCGCGACTTGCTGGCGGAGCACTACGCGACTGCACACTGACAGTAGTAGTGGTTAGAAGCTGGTGGCTGGTCCCCACACCACCCACCCTTACTGACTCACCAACGACCAAGGAGAACGAGATGAGCGAGAACACGCAGAAGACGCCGGACGACTTCAACTTCCTCGACGCGGACGTGCAGGACTGCCCCTACGAGGCGTACCAGGTGCTGCGGGACCAGGCGCCGGTCTACCAGGACCCGCACACGGGCCAGTACGTGATCACACGCTTCGAGGATCTGCGTGAGGTGCTGCTGGACACGGAGAACTTCGGGAACGGGGGCAACCGCGCGGCCCAGGAGGAAGCGCGTCCCCAGCTGACCGAACGGCAGATGCGCATGCTCAAGGTCTACGAAGAGAACAACGGCTGGCTGCCCGAGCCTACGCTGGCCGCTCGCGACGACCCGAATCACCGCCAGATGCGGAACATGTTCGACAAGGCATTCCGGCCGGGGAAGATCAAGCAGCTCGACCCGTTCGTCGAGAGCGTCGCCAACCGGCTCTTCGACGCGTTCGCCGAGGACGGGCACTGCGACTGGGTGCACCAGTTCTCGGTGCCGCTGCCCCTCATCGTGATCGGCCACCAGATGGGGGTGAAAGAGGAGGACATCTGGTTCATCAAGCGGGCCACCGACGCCTGGGTGCGCCGCTTCGGCCAGATGGTGAGCGAGGAGGAGGAGCGGGAGGCACTCGAGGCGGAAATTGCCGCCCAGCACTACTTCAAGAAGGTGTTCGACCGGCTGCGGGAGGAGCCCGACGACACGCTCCTCTCGGACCTTGTGAACTCCGAGATCCCGGAGTGGGGGCGGAAGCTCACCGACGGCGAGCTCCAGGCGGAGATGATGTCGGACACGTTCGTGGGCGGCTCGGAGACGAGCACGAACGCGATCGGCGAGGGCGTCAAGATCCTCATCGAGCAGCCGGCCATCTGGGAGCAGCTCAAATCAGACCCGGACAAGTACCTGCGGACCTTCGTGGAGGAGGTGCTGCGGCTGGAGTCGCCCGTGCAGATGCTGGGGCGGGTCGCAATGAACGACGTCGAGATGCACGGCGTGACGATCCCGGCGGGGGCCTCGATCGGGACGCGCTACGCGGCCGCGAATCGGGACGAACGCCGCTTCGAGTGTCCGGCGGACGTGGACCTCGACCGCAAGAACCCGATGGCGCACCTCACCTTCGGCGCGGGCATCCACTACTGCCTCGGGGCCCCGCTGGCGCGCCGCGAGCTGTACTACAGCTTCAAGACGCTGGTGGAACGCGTGGACGAGATGTGGTTCGCACCGGGCAGGAACGACTTCAAGCACCACCCGCACATGTTCCTGCGGGCGCTGAAGGAGCTCCACATCGAGTTCAGGCTGAAGTAGATGGCTGCGAGCTGGCCGCGCCTTGTCATTCTCCTCGCTGGAGCGAGCCTGCTCCTGGCGGGATTGCTTATCGCGTGCGGCGGGGGCGAGGAGGAACCGGGACCGCTCAAGATCGGGTTGATTCTCGCCTTCGGCGACGACCCCTCCGAGACCACGCTCGGGCGGCAACGCGCCTTCGAACTCGCGATCAAGCACATCAACGAAGGCGGCGGCGTGTTCGGACAGCGGGTGGAGATTGCGGTAGGGGACGCCTACGCCCCCAGCGGCCCGGCAGCGGAAGCGCGCCGCCTCATCGAAGAGGAGGGCGTCCACGCGATCGTCGGCCCCAGCAGCAGTGCCCACTCGCTGGCGGCGATCGAGGTGACCCGTCCAGCCAGCATCCCGACAATCAGCCCATCAGCTTCCTCCCCCCAGCTCAGCACCGCCAACGACGGCGACTTCTTCTTCCGGACCGTTCTCTCCGACATCGCCCAGGGGCCGGTGCTGGCACAGCTCGCGCGGGATCGGGGATACGAGCGAGTGGGCCTGATCTACCGCGACGACGCGTGGGGGCAGGGGCTCGCCACCACCTTCAAGGAGGCCTGGACGGGCGAACTCACGGCCGTCGCGGTGGCCCTCGACCAGGAGAGCTACCTCGCCGCACTCAAGCAGAGCGCGAGCGGAGCTCCGGAAGCCCTCGTCCTCATTACCTCCGGGACCGAGGGGGGCGTGATCGTGGCCGAAGCGATCGCGGAGGGGCTCTACGACCAGTTCGTGTTTGGAGACGCACTGCGGCGTCCGGAGCTCATCAACGCAATCGGCGGTGCACACCTTGGTGGCATGTACGGCGTCGCGGGCGCGCACGAGCACGACACCGCCGCCGCAATCGCCTGGGAAGCAGCCGCGCTGGCGGAATACGGCGAGGTTCCGGACCTGACGTATATCCGCGAGACCTACGACGCGACCATCGCCATCGCGCTTGCGGCGCAGGCCGCCGGAAGCGTCGACGGGGCAGCGATCCGGGACGAACTGCGCGCCATCGGCGGAGCGCCGGGCGAGGTTGCAATCGCCGGTCCAGAGGGCGTAGCCGAAGCGCTTCGCATCCTGCGGGAGGGTGGCGTAGTCAACTACGAAGGCGCCGCCGGTACACTCGACTGGGATCAGAACGGCGACCTCAAGCGGGGGGCCGTCGGAATCTGGCGGTTCACGGCAGCGGGCACGATTGAGGACGTGGAAATCGTGCTGTACGAGCAGTGACCGAGGTGCGATGACCCGCGCCTCACGAACCGACCACCCTGGCTAACTGGCGGGAAGGGACTGGCGATGCGAGTAGGGATTTCGATGGCGACGGCGCTGCGGGCGCCGGACGCGCGCACAGGCGGGCGCTGGCTCGTGGAGCGGGCGGCGGCGGCGCGGGAGGCGGGGCTCGACAGCCTCTTCGTGGGGGACCACCACAGCACCAGCCCGATGACCTACTACCAGAACGTGCCCGTGCTGGGTCGCGTGCTGGCGGAGTGGGGCGACAAGCCCGCGGGCGCGCTCTTCCTGCTGCCGCTGTGGCACCCGGTGCTGCTGGCCGAGCAGATCGGGACGCTGGCCTCGCTGCACGAGGGGCCGTTCGTGATGCAGTGCGCCATCGGGCCCGACGACAACCAGTTCCCGGCGTTCGGCGTGGACGTGAAGCACCGGCCCTCGCGCTTCGAGGAATCCCTCGACATCATGCGGCGGCTGTGGGCGGGCGAGAGCGTCAGTTCGGAAGGCCGCTGGCAGATCGAGGACGCACGCATCGCGCCCCTGCCGCCGGACGGCGTGGAGGCGTGGATCGGGGCGGTGGCGCGCAAGGCCATGGACCGCGCCGCACGGCTGGGCGACGGCTGGTTGGCCGCGCCCGGGCTCACACCGCAGCAGGCGGCGGCACGGTCGGCCGAGTGGCACGAACGCCGCCAGATTCACGGGTACGAAGAGCCGGGCGTCGTCGCAATCCGCCGGGACATCTACGTGGGCGAGAGCGACGCGGAGGCAGAGGAGACCACGCGGGCGGTGGTGGAGGGCGGCTACCGTGGCCTCGACCCCTCGGCCCTGGCGATCGGCAGCCCGGAGACGGTGGCGGCGGAGTTCCGGGAGCTCGGGGAGGCGGGCTACACGGACGTGATCGTGCGCAACCTGATGCCCACGCAGGAGCACGCCGTCGCCTGCATTGGTCGCCTGGCGGAGGTCCGCGCCAGCCTGGCGTAGGAACGCACCATCCCCGCCCGCTCGTACTGGCCCGCGGGGGCGGGATCGCGTAGCGTGCGCGGGCACTCTGAACCCACGGAAGTGAGATTCCATGACCATCCACACCGGAAAACCCGTGATGCACCACCTCGGCTTCGTCGTGAAGGACGCCGACGAGATGGCGAACACGTACACGAACCTGCTTGGCGCCGAGTTCCGCTTGATGCCCCCCTACATGGTCCACTCGATGTCGGGTGAGGAAGCCGAACTGCGCGTCTACTACGGCGCGATTGCCGGCAGCATCGCCGAGATCATCCAGCCGGTGCGGGGCGATACGCCCCACCAGCAGTGGCTCGACGAGCGTGGCGAGGGCGTCCAGCACCTCGGCCTGTACGTACCGGACGTGGTCGCGGCAACGAAGGATATGCTCGAGAAGGGCGGCGAGATTCGCTGGGTCTACCCGAACGCGGGCGTGGTCCAGCTGAACTTCGACAGCTCAATCGACGAGATCATGGGCGAAGCGCTGCCGGGGAGCCTGACCTACCTGCACGCGTCCGGCGGCGGGCCCGTCCTCGAGCTGCTCGGACCTCCGATTCACACGGGCGTGGTCGGCGGCGCGGTCGCCGGTCTCGACGAGCTCTGGGAGACCACGTTCCCACCCGTGGAGCCGATCCAGCAGGGCTAGCCCGACACCAGACCGGTCAGTCCTGGTCCGCCGCCTCGCGCGGCTTGAACGTGTCCTGCGTGAGCGAAGCGATGTCCGCTTCGACGATGTCGGCGTGCTCGCGGAAGGCCTTCGCGGCATCGGTGAGAGCAGCGTTGTAGAGGTCGGGGCCGGCCAGATCGAGCACGAAATCGAGGAGAAAGCCCGCGGCGAGCTCGCCCAGTTCCTCGTCACGCTCCTCAAGCAGCCATGCCTGGAGCTCGCGCACCATGGCCCGCCGTCGCTGGAAATCGATGCGGTCGGACAGTCCCCGGGGTTCCGGCGGCATGGCGACCTCCCGCGGCAAGGGTAACGCTCTTCCCACAAACCGCCGAAGCCGCTGGCTATACTCGGTGGAGATGCTGAATCTCCGAATGGTTCGTCGCGCCTTCCTGCTTGTCCTGCTTGCCGTCGGGATCGGGGCGGCGTGCGGTGGGGAGGACCCCGAGCGGGGCGCCATCCACCTGCTGCGGCTCGACGGCGGGATCGGGCCGATTACCGAGCGTTACATCGACCGCGGCATCAGCAAGGCCGAGGATGAGGGGGCGAAGCTCATCGTGATCGAGCTGGACACGCCCGGCGGCTTCAGCTCGTCGATGCGGGAGATGGTGCAGCGCATCGAGGCGTCGGCTGTGCCGGTCGTCGTGTACGTGTCGCCTTTCGGTGCGCGGGCGGCGAGCGCGGGGACGTTCATCACGATGGCGGCGCACGTGGCGGTGATGGCGCCGAACACGTCGATCGGGGCGGCGGCGGCGATCAACGCCGACGGGAGCGACCTCGAGGGGACGCTGGGGAAGAAGGTCGAGAACGACGCGGTCGCCTTCATCCGGGGGATCGCGGAGCTTCGGGGGCGGAACGCCGACTGGGCGGAGGAGGCGGTTCGCGAGGCGGTGGCGGCCACGCAGACCGAGGCGGTGGAGTTGAACGTGGTGGACTTCGTGGCCTCGGATGTGAACGAGATCCTGGAGCGTATCGACAGGACGACAATCGAGCTGAAGCCGGACGTGTTCGTGACGTTGACGGGGCTCCCGGAGGCAGAGCAGGTGCGGACGAGCATGACCGTGTGGGAGCGGATGCTGGAGCACATCGCGAACCCCACGCTGGCGACGATCCTGATCTCGCTGGGCATGCTCGGCCTGTTCTTCGAGCTCTCCAACCCGGGAGTGATCTTCCCCGGCGTGGCGGGCGTGCTCGCGATTGCGATCGGGTTCCTGGCGCTGGGCGTGCTGCCGGTGGACACGATCGGGCTCGCGCTCATCGGGGTGGCGCTCCTCTTCCTGGCGCTGGAGTTATTCGTGCCCTCGGGCGGCATCCTCGCCGGGGGCGGGCTCGTGGCCCTTGTGCTGGGGGCGATCATTGCCTTCCGGGACACACCCACGGAGTTCCAGCCAAACCGCATCCTCGTTGGCGTTCTGGGGTTCCTGCTGGTGGTCGTGTTCGTCTCGATGGCGGTAGGACTGGCGCGGATGCGAAAGATGCGCACGCACACCGGGGCGGAGGCGCTCGTCGGCAGAGTGGCCATTGCCCGCACACCGCTAACTCCAGACGGTATGGTGTTCATCCAGGGCGAACGCTGGCGGGCGGAGCTGGAAGACGGTTCCGCCTCGGAGGGCGAGCAGGTGCGCGTGGTTAGCGCGGACGGCCTGAGGCTCACGGTACGGAAGGAGAACCACCCATGACCGAACAGGTACCACAACCCGAAGAAATCCAGGCGGAACCGCCGAGCAGCTTGCTCGCGACGATCATCCGCGTCTTCCTGCTGGGACTGAGCGCTATCCTGCTGGTGCCGCTCCTGCCGTTCCAGATTCGTGTCGTGGCGGAGTACGAGCGGGGCGTGATCTTCCGGCTTGGACGCCTGCAGGGAGCGAAGGGGCCGGGCCTGTTCGTGCTGCTGCCGTTCATCGACCGGATGGTCAAGGTGGACCTGCGCGTGATCACGCTCGACGTTCCCTCCCAGGAGGCGATCACGCGGGACAACGTGACGATCAAGGTGAACGCCGTCGTCTACTTCCGCGTAGTGGAGCCAACCGCAGCGGTCGTTCGCATCCTCGACTTCATCCGCGCGACCTCGCAGATCTCGCAGACGACCCTCCGCTCGGTGATGGGCCAGACCGACCTCGACGGCCTGCTCTCGCAGCGGGAGGAGGTCAACCAGGAGCTGCAGTCGATCATCGACGAGGAGACCGAGCCGTGGGGAATCAAGGTCAGCACGGTCGAGGTCAAGGACGTCGAATTGCCGCCGCAGATGCAGCGTGCGATGGCCGCGCAGGCCGAGGCGGAGCGCGACCGGCGCGCGAAGATCATCGCCGCGGACGGTGAGTTCCAGGCCAGCGAGCGGCTGCGCGAAGCAGCCACGGTCATGGCCTCGGAGCCGATCACGCTCCAGCTGCGCTACCTGCAGACGCTCTCGGAGATCTCGGTCGAGAACAACTCGACGATCGTCTTCCCGCTGCCGATGGACATCATCCGCATGTTTATCGACGATGACGACGACGAGGATGACGAGGCCTAGCAGCCGCGCTCACTCCCCGGGACGGACGGAAACATCGGCGGCGAGCACCGTAAGGCGCTCGCCGTCTTCGCGTTCGACGACGAGCGCGCCGTCGGGGCCGATGTCGACAGCGCGCGCCTCATAGGCGCCATCGGCGTCGTCGACGGTGATGCGGCGACCGAGCACGAGGCTCAGCGCACGGTAGGCCTCGACGAGGTCGGGTTCGGTTGCTGAAAGCGCGGTCTCGAGCTCGTCGCAGATGCGGGCGAGAAGCGCCTCGCGGGCGACCTCGCGGCCAAGCTCGCGGGAGAGGCTGGTGGCGCTGTCGCGCAGGGTGGGGTCGGCGGTGGGGTCGGCGTTTACGTTGATGCCGATGCCCGCGTAGGCGGTAAGGCCGGCCGGGCCGGTCTCGCCGTCGATGAGCATGCCACAGAGCTTGCGTTCGCCCACCCAGATGTCGTTGGGCCATTTGATGCGCACGTCGACGCCCTCTGCGGCGCAGGCCCGGCAGACAGCCAGGGGGACGGCAACAGGGAGGCGGGCGTACCCCTCGCGCGAAGGGCGCAGGATGAGGGTGAAGTAGAGGCTGCCTCCGGGCGGACTGAAAAAGCCCCGTCCGCGACGCCCCCGCCCGGCGGTCTGCGTCTCGGCAAGGATGAGGGCGCCGTGCGGCGCGCCCTCACGGGCGGCGGTGCGGGCCACGTCCATCGTCGAGGGCGTCTCGATGAGGTAGCGGAAGTCACGACCGAGGGAGGTGGCGTGAAGGGAGGCGGTGAAGCGTTCGGAGTCGAAGGCTGGGGAGTCGGGCATGGCTGTGGAAGTTCCGGGAATGAAAAAGGGGCCTGGCGGCAATCGCACCGCTCAGGCCCCGTTCGTAGCTCAACGCGTTTTCTAGGAGGAGGTCACCTCCTGCGCTAGATGGGGTTGGCTACAACTACTATGGTCGTCCATGCGCATCACCTCCTTCCTTGCGGCTAACGATACCTGCCCGCCCGCGTGATGGCTAGAGGTGGAGGTTTGGGAGGGGCGCGCTTCCGCGAGGCGGGGAGCCCCGCTATTCTGAGCGGACGCGCGCGGCGCCTGGCGTTCTGCGTCAAATTTATGCGTCGCGCAGAAAGGGGCGGACTTTGGTCACGCCCGTCACGATGAAACAGCTCCTCGAAGCCGGAGTGCACTTCGGCCACCAGACACGACGGTGGAACCCGAAGATGCAGCACTTCATCTTCACCGAGCGCAACGGCATCCACATCATCGACCTGCAGCAGACGGTTACGCGGCTGGACGAAGCGATCGACTTCGTGCGCGACGTGGTGGCCGGCGGCAACGACGTGCTCATCATCGGCACGAAGAAGCAGGCCCGCGAAACGGTCGAGCTGGAAGCGCAGCGCTCCGGCCTGCCCTACGTAAACAACCGTTGGCTGGGCGGCACGCTCACCAACTTCCGCACCATCCAGGCGCGCATCCGCCACATGCGCGATCTCGAGGACCGCACCGAGCGCGGCGAGTTCGCCCGGCGCGCGAAGAAGGAACAGCTCGACATCGCCAACGAGATTGAGCGGCTGAACCGCTACTTCGGCGGCATCAAGTACCTCGACCGGCTTCCGGGAGCCGTCTTCGTCATCGACACGATGAAGGAGGCGATCGCGGTGGCCGAGTGCGAGCGGCTGGGCATCCCCATCGTGTCGCTGGTCGACACGAACTGCGACCCGGACCCGATCTCCTACCCGATCCCCAGCAACGACGACGCCATCCGCGCGATCAAGCTGATTCTCGGCAAGGTCGCGGACGGCGCGATCGAAGGCCGCGCCGCTCGCGAAGCGGGCGTGGGCGCGGAGGCCTACAGCGAAGAGATGGCGCAACTGGCGGCCGAGCAGGACGCGGTGGCTGCCGAGCAGGACACTGCGCCTGCCGAAGAGGCGCCCGCACCAGCAGAAGAACCGGTCGCCGCGGCGACCGCGACCGCACCAGAGGAGCAGACCGCTGACTAGTATCTCGACGGCGATGGTGAAGGAGCTGCGCGACGCGAGCGGCTCCGGCGTGATGGACGCCAAGCGCGCCCTGGAAGAAGCGAACGGCGATATGAATGAAGCCGCCGCCATCCTGCGCGAGCGGGGTCTGGCGGCGGCGGCCAAGCGCGCCGAGCGCGAGACCGGCCAGGGCGTCATCGACACGTATATCCACGCGGGCGGCCGCATCGGCGCGCTCGTGGAGGTGAACTGCGAGACGGACTTCGTGGCGAACACGGACGAGTTCCGCATGCTGGTGCACGAGGTCGCGATGCAAGTCGCGGCCATGAATCCGGCGGTAATCTCGACCGAGGACCGCGAACCCGAGCTGGAAGGCGCCGACGAAGAGGTCGTGCTCCTGAGCCAGCCGTGGGTGAAGGACGCGTCGAAAACGATTTCGGACCTGGTCCAGGACTCGATCGCGAAGACGGGGGAGAACATCCGCGTGCGGCGTTTCGCACGCTTTGAGCTGGGATCCTAGCGAAGGGGGAGCCGTGACCGACGCGCACCGGCGCGCGCTCGTGAAGCTCAGCGGTGAGGCCCTGATGGGCAACCGCGAGTTTGGCATCGATCCCGAAACCATCACCGATCTGGCCGGACAGCTAGCGCGCGCCTCGAATGACGGGATCCAGGTCGCAATCGTCGTGGGCGGCGGCAACTTCTGGCGCGGCCAGACGGCAGCCGAGAACGGCATGGATCGCGCCACCGCCGACTACGCCGGCATGCTGAGCACGATGATGAATGCGCTCGCGCTGCAGGACGCGCTTGAGCACGCAGGCGCGGAGGTACGCACGCAGACGGCGCTCACGATGGCCCAGATCGCGGAGCCGTACATCCGGCGGCGGGCGATCCGGCACCTGGAGAAGGGGCGCGTGGTCGTCTTCGCCTCGGGAACCGGCAACCCGTTCATGACGACCGACACCGCCGCCGCCCTGCGCGCCATCGAGGTGGACTGCGAGACGCTGCTGATGGCGAAGAACGGCGTCGACGGCGTGTACGACGCCGACCCGGCGACGTCGCCGGATGCGACGCGGTTCGCACAGCTGAGCCACCTGGAAGCGATCCAGCGCCGCCTGCAGGTGATGGACAGCACCGCCCTGAGCCTCTGCATGGAGCACGAACTGCCCATTCTCGTCTTCGACGTGCGGGCGCCGGACAGCATCTACCGGGCGCTCCACGGGGAGCGCATCGGAACGACCGTGAGCGCCGGGGCGCTCGCCGAACCCGCCCGCCAGGGCTAGAACGAGAGCAGACGCATGGCCGACCCAGAAGAGATCATGCTCGACGCGGAGATGCGCATGGACGGCGCCGTGGAGGCGTTCCAGCGCGAGCTTGCGAGCGTCCGCACGGGCCGCGCCCACCCCAGCCTCATCGAGGGGCTGCAGGTGGAGCACTACGGCCAGACGCAGCCGTTAAACCAGCTTGGCACGATCAATGCGCCCGAGGCGCGGCTGCTGGCCGTTCAGGTCTGGGACGCCGGAGCCGTGCAGTCGGTGGTGAAGGCGATCCAGACTTCGGACCTGGGGCTGAACCCGAACATCGACGGGCAGCTCATCCGCCTGCCCATCCCCCAGCTCACGGAGGAGCGGCGCCGGGAATTCGTGCGGCTCGTCCACCAGAAGGCGGAGGATGCGCGCGTGGCCGTGCGCAACGTGCGCCGGCACATGCACGACGACCTGCGCAAGGGCGAGCGAGCAGGCGACATGACTCAGGACGATCTGCGCGACTACGAGAGCGACCTGCAGAAGCTGACAGACTCCCACACCGGGCTGATCGACGAGGCGATGAAGCGCAAGGAAGAGGATCTGCTTGAGCTATAGGCTGGCGCAGCGCGCGGGGACCGAGTCCCGAACCGAACCCGGCGGCGACCGTATCTCGCCGTTGACGGGTTCGCGCGTGCCCGGCCACATCGCCATCATCATGGACGGCAACGGGCGCTGGGCGACGCAACGCGGCCTGCCGCGCGCGGCCGGGCATCGCGCCGGAGCGGAGAACATCCGGCGCGTGATCGAGCGCTTCGCCGAGCACGATGTGCGCTACGTGACCCTGTTCGCCTTCTCGACGGAGAACTGGAACCGCCCGGCGAGCGAGGTGTCCGTCATCTTCCAGCTGATTGACCGCTTCCTCCAGCGGGAACTGGACAACATGCAGCGCGACAACGTGCGCGTGCGCCACTTTGGCCACCTGGAGCAGCTTCCCCGTCCGCTGGCGGAGCGCATCGAGGACGCCGTCGAAGTCACCGGGGCGAACGACGGCCTGATGCTGAACATCTGCCTGAGCTACGGCAGCCGGGACGAGATTGTCACCGCTGTCCGGCGCATCGCGGAGGCGGGCATCCCCGCCGGGGAGATCGACGAGGAGACGGTCTCGGCGCACCTGCTGACGGGCGGCCTGCCCGACCCCGACCTCGTGATCCGCACGGCGGGCGAGCAGCGAATCTCGAACTTCCTCCTCTGGCAGAACGCCTACGCCGAGCTCTATTTCACGTCCGCCTACTGGCCCGACTTCGGGCGCGAGGACGTCGACCTGGCGCTGGCCGAGTACGGCCACCGCAAGCGGAAATTCGGCAAACTCCTTCCGGAGGACCTCGACGCGTTCGAGGACGCCTAGCGCGAGTGCCCCGTAACCTCGCACTTCGTCTTGCCACAGCAGCGGTGGGCGTGCCCCTCCTGCTGCTGGTCATCTGGATCGGCGGGTGGCCGTTCGCGATCGTGGCGGGCCTGATCACGCTCGGCGCGACGGTGGAGTTCGCGCACGCATGGCTCCTCCCGACCCAGCCCTACCGGGCGGTCATTGCCCTGGGACCGGGGTTGCTGGCGCCGGCAGTGGTGGTGGTCGGGGTACACGCCGACGAGCGCTTCCTCATCGCGGGGGCGCTGCTGGCCGCCCTCTTCCTGGCGGCGGGGTACACCCACACGAACCTGTTCGGGCCGCGCAAGCCACTGCGGGTGGTGGGCTGGGCGATCATCTACCCGGGCATCATCTTCTCGACGATCGTGCTGGCCCGGGACCTGGACATGGGCCGGGATTGGGTCCTGCTCACCGTCCTCACGACCTTCACCGTCGACACAGGCGCCTACGCCACCGGATCGCTCATCGGGCGGCACAAGCTCTGGCCGGCGGTGAGCCCGCGCAAGACGTGGGAGGGCGCCGTCGGAGGGCTCGGCGGCGGCCTGCTGGCGACGTGGGTGCTCTCGTCATGGCTCGACCTCGGGCTGAGCACGGCCGTGGTCGTGCCCCTGGGGTTGGGGCTGGGCCTGGCGGGACAGGCGGGCGACCTGCTCGAGAGCTGGATGAAACGCAAGGCTGACATCAAGGATTCATCGGGGCTCCTGCCGGGCCATGGCGGCCTGCTCGACCGGCTCGACTCGATCGTATTCGTGTCGCCGGTGGTGTACCTGGTCGCGAACTTCACCTGACACCAACCGGAGAGCCTGCCTGTTCGGGGCGCTCGCCTAAGATAGAGAGATGCCTCCCGACCAGCCGTTCGAGCCGCAGCATCGCCATGCACAGGTGAACGGCATCCGCATGCACTACGTCGAAGCGGGGGAGGGCGAGCCGGTGGTGCTCCTGCACGGCTTCCCGGAGTTCTGGTATTCGTGGCGGAAGCAACTGCCCGTGCTGGCGGAAGGCCACCGTGTGGTCGCGCCCGACCTGCGTGGCTACAACGAAACCGAGGCGCGGCCCCCGTACGACAGCGGGACGCTGCAGCAGGACGTGCTCGGGCTCATCGAGGCGCTCGGCGAAGACAGCGCGCACATCGTGGGGCACGACTGGGGCGGGGCGATTGCCTGGCAGCTCGCGATGGGCCACCCGAAGGCGGTGCGTTCGCTCGCGATCCTGAACATCCCCCATCCGGCGCTCTTCATCCAGGGACTGAAGAGCTTCGCGCAGCTCCGCAAGAGCTGGTACATGTTTTTCTTCCAGCTTCCCTGGCTGCCGGAGCAGTTCCTCGCCAGGAACGGGTACCGGCAGACCGCGCGCGCGATCTTCCAGGGGATTCCGGCGAGCGAGGAACGCCGCCAGGACCTCGCCATCTACCGCCAGAGCTGGCAGGAGCACGGGCTGGGCGGCGGCATCAACTGGTACCGCGCCCTGATGCGCAACCCGAGGCGCCTGCCCAACCCCGTTCCCACCGTTACGGCCCCGACGACGATGATCTGGGGCGAGGAGGACATCGCCCTGGGCAAGGAACTGACCACCGGCACGGAACGCTACGTGCGCGACCTCGACCTGCACTACCTGCCCGGGGTTGGGCACTTCGTGCAGCAGGAAGCGCCGGACCGCGTCAACGAGCTGCTGCTGGCGCACCTGGAACGCGCGCGGGGTGGTTCGGATGGCTGAGGACCGCTCGAACCGGACGCTGCGCCGCCCCACCATCACCGACTTCGTGGCCGAGGGCGAGGAGACGCCGATCCTGCTGCGGCCGCGCGTACTGGCGGGAATCGCGGTGGTGTTCGCGGCCCTCGTAGCGACCTATTTCATCCTGGCCGAGGTCTTCGACATCTCCCTGAGCTTCGACGCGGAGCCCCTGCAGGACTGGGTGGAGCAGTGGGGGGTCTGGGGGCCGATCGCGTTCATGGCGGTGATGGCCTTCTCGGTCCTGTTTGCGCCGGTCCCGAACGCGCCCATCTTCCTCGCCGCGGGGCTGGTATGGGGGCCGGTGCTGGGGACCGTCTACTCGATGATCGGGATGATGTGGGGCTCGGCGATGGCGTTCTGGGTGGCGCGCTGGCTGGGCCGGCGGCACCTCTCGAAGCTGGTGGGGAGCAAGGCGGCGGCGCAGATGGACTCCCTCTCGATTCGCATGGGGGGACGCCTGATCTTCTGGGCGCGCATGCTGCCGGTCGTGAACTTCGACTGGATCAGCTTCCTCGCCGGGCTAACGGCGATGGGCTTCTGGCGATTCTTCTTCTTCAGCTTCCTGGGCATGCTCACGCCGACGACCGTGGGCGTGGTCGCGGGCGACAGCCTCGGACGGGACCTCCGCATCACGATTGTCATCGTGGCGGCCTGGGTGGCAGCCATCATTCTGAGCGGGCTCTACCTCTGGTGGCGGCGGCGGCAGGCGCGTATGAGCGAGCCGCCCCCGCCCGCAAAACCGCTGGCCGAGGGGCAGTCGAGGCCGTAGTCCGACCGGCTACTGGAAGCGGTGGGGGAGAGGATCCACCCGAGGCGGCAGGGCCACCTCGTGGTCGAGCCAGATGCCGATGTTTTCACCCGTACGGCCGTCGGGGCCCTCCTCCAGGAGATCGACGAGAAGGCCCGCGATCTGTTCCGGGCGCATCCAGCGGTCGAGCAGATCCTGCGGCGGCGTCATGCCGAGGGCTCCTCGAATCATCTTCGAGTCGGTGGCGTCCATGCAGAAGGCGTTCACGCGGATGCCGTCGGAGGCAAGGACTCGCGACCAGGCCTGCGTGAATCCGTTAATGCCCCACTTGGAGGCGTCGTAGACATCCATGCGGGTGCCGCCACCCGTGTTGTAGCCAGGCGGCGGGCAGATGTGGTCGGTGGCGATGTTGACGATGTTCCCCCCGCCCATCTCGGCCATGTGGGGGGCGATGGCGCGCCCGCAGAGGAAGACGCCCTTGAGGTTCGTCCCGACGAGGACATCGAAGTCGTCGATGGCCTTCTCCCAGGGGTCGAGGGGATAGGTAGCGCGCCAGGTGCCGGCGTTACTGACCATCGCGTGGATGCGCCCGAAGCGCTCGATGGCGGCATCAACGAAGCGGCGCACGTCGGCGGGGTAGCTGACGTCGGCCTCGGCGGCCATCACCGCGGCGCCATCGGCTTCGAGCTCGGCAGCGAGATCGTGGACGGTGGGGTCGATGTCGCAGAGGGCAAGGGAGACGCCCTTGCCCGCGAGAACGCGGGCCATGCCGGCGCCGATGCCGTTGGCAGCCCCGGTGATGATGGCGGCCGTGCCTTCGAGCGACGTCACGCGGGGGTCTCGATGGGGCGGTAGAAGGCGTTCCCAGCCTCAGACCACTCGGTGACGATCTTCATGAAGTCATCGCCCATCGGGTCGAGGCCGCGGATTGGCATCGAGCCACGCCTGATGGTGAAGTCGTGCGGGGCGAGTTCGCCGGCGCGCACGTAGTGGGGTTCGGCGTCTTCGGCGTGTCCCTGCTGGGAGAGCCACCAGGCGAGCGTGAACTCGGCTCGGGCCTCCTGCTCGGCGGCCGTCGGGAGCGTCTGGGCGGCCCGGGTCTCGGCAGGCGTCATGGCCGGCCCTTCGCCACGCACCCAGGCGCGCAGGCGCTGGAGGTGGAGCTCGGAGTCGATGCCCGTCATCTCCTTGAAGTCGTTCGAGCCAGAGGCGACGTCGTTGGGGCGCGCGATGCGGCCCTCCTCGTCGATCCAGAGGATGGTGGGGACGTTGATCATCCCGTAGAGGTCGGCCACGAGGTGCTCGGTGTCGATCAGGCTGGGGTGGGCGGGACTGGCCGCCTCGATCCACTCGCGCGCGTCCTCGGGCGAGCGCTCAATGGCGACGGTGATGACGGTGAAACCCTCATCCTTGAGCTCTTCGTAAACCTTCTGCCAGACCGGCAGGTCGTAGCGGCAGCCTCACCAGGAGGCATAGGCGACGAGCAGCACTTTCTTGCCGCGCTGATCGCTAAGGGAGTGCAGGTTGCCATCGAGATCGGGGAGGGTGAAGTCAGGGGCCTCCAGCGAGGCGAGCGCGTCGCCGCGGTCGTGGTGGGAGGCGCCAAGCGAGGCGACAGCGTGCTTCTCGTCGGTCACGAGCGGGCGCTGGAGGGCTCCGGCGAGGACGCCGAGGACCAGTCCGTCCTCGCGCACGAGGGCGGACTGGTCGACGGGGATGCACATGGGGCCCTGACAGAGGCCCTCGGGCTGCAGGTCCCAGCCGAGGGTGGCTTCGAGGGCCGCCTCGGGTATGGCAGGACGGGCGGGGTCGGCGACGGTTATCTCGTCGCTGCGACCGTCGTGGAGGAGGGTACGGGTCGTGGCCATGGGAACACTTCCAGGTGGAGCGGGTGGGAGGGATTCTACGGGGCGGGTACGGACGACGCGCGGGGATGGGAGGGCGCCTCGTTCGGTGTCAGGGGTTGTCCTTGATCGGGCGGTAGAGGGGGGTGCCCGACAGCGCACTCTTGAACGCGAGCTTGAAGAAGGCGAGGCCCATGGGGTTGAGGCCGCGGGTGCGCATGGAGCCGCGCCTGATGGTGAGGTCGTGCGGGGCGAGTTCGCCGGCGCGCGCGTAGTGGCGCTCGGCGTCGTCGGCGTGACCTTCCCGGGAGAGCCACCAGGCGAGGGTGAACTCGGCGCGCGCCTCCTGCTCGGCGGCAGTCGGGAGGTTCTGGTGGGCACGGACCTCGGACGGGGTCAGGGCGGGGGCGTCGCCGCGCACCCAGGCGCGCAGGCGCCTGAGGTGCCGCCTGGAGTCGAGGCCCGTCAGCAGCTTGAACCTGTTGGAGGCGAAGGAGGCGTCGTTAGGGCGAGCGATGCGGCCTTCCTCGTCGATCCAGACGACCGTGGGGACGTTGTTCATCCCGTAGAGGTCGGGCACGAGGTGCTCGGTGTCGATGAGGCTGGGGTGCTGGGGCCTGGCCCTCTCGATCCAGGGACGGGCGTCCTCGAACGACCGCTCAATGCCGACCGTGATGATGGTGAAGCCCTCGCCTTCAAGCTCTTCGTACACGGACTGCCAGACCGGCAGGTCGTAGCGGCACCCTCACCAGGAGGCGTAGGCCACGAGCAGCACCTTCTTGCCGCGATGGTCGCTAAGGGAGTGGAGATCGCCATCGAGGTCGGGGAGGGTGAAGTCGGGAGCATCGAGGGAGGCAAGCGCCTCGCCCCGGTCGTGGTGCGAGGCGCCGAGGGAGGCGACGGCGTGCTTCCCGTCGGTGACGAGAGGACGCTGGAGGGCATCGGCCAGCACACGGAGGTCGAGGCCATCTTCACCTACGAGGTCATCCTGGTCGACGGGGATGCACATGAAGTCCCGGCAGAGGCCTTCGGGCTTCAGCTCCCAGCCGAGCGTCGCCTCAAGGGCCTCGGCGGAAATGGCCGGGCGGGCAAGGTCGGCGACCTCAATTTGGTCTTCGCGGCCATCGTGCAGCAGGGTCAGGGTCGTGGACATCGGCACTCCCGTGGACTGCAAGCCTCAGGTCGATTCTACGGGTCGGGGTGGCGCGCCGCGCGGGTGGGATGGCGGAGAGGGTGGGATTCGAACCCACGGTGGGTATGAGCCACGCCCGTTTTCAAGACGGGTCCCTTCAGCCACTCGGGCACCTCTCCTCGCTCGATTGTAGAACGGGTTGGCGAGCTTGCCATTAGCACTCCCACCTTGAGAGTGCTAAGCTTTTCCCTCAGATTCCCGCTCAGGCTGGGAGGGACCGCGTGCCCACCTACGAGTACCAGTGTGACTCCTGCAGGCGTCGTTACGACCTGCGCGAGGGCTTCGACGCACCCTCCAGCCACACCTGCCAGCGCTGCGAGAAGGGCACGGCCAACCGCGTGCTGCATGCGCCCACGGTCGTCTTCAAGGGCAGCGGCTTCTATGTGAACGACAGCCGCAAGTCGGAGAAGAGCACGAGCTCAAGCTCGGGCGAGAAGACGATGAGCCTGCCCAGCGGTGACTCGGGCAAGAGCGACAGCAAGAGCTCGGGCAAGAGCGCGAAGTCGAGCAGCAGCTCCTCCAAGGACTAGGACCGGATGCGGGCGCTCGTGCAGCGCGTAAGCCGCGCCAGCGTGCGCGTGGACGGCGAGGTCACGGGCGCCATCGATACCGGGTTCCTCGTGCTGCTGGGCGTGACCCACGGCGACGACGAAACGGTGGCGGAAGCGATCGCCCGCAAGGTCGTGGGGCTGCGCGTGTTCGAGGACGGCGAAGGGCGGATGAACCTCGACCTGGAGGCGGTGGGAGGGGCTGTTCTGTGCGTCAGCCAGTTCACCCTCTACGGGAGCGTCAGGAAAGGGCGGCGACCCTCGTTCACGGAAGCGGCGGATCCGGAGCGGGCGGAGGTCCTCTACGAACACTTCTGCGCGGCGGTGGAGGAGGCGGGGGTCGCCTGCGAGCGGGGACGGTTCGGGGCGCACATGGAGGTCGAGAGCGTGAACGACGGCCCCGTGACACTGCTCATCGACAGCGCGGAGCTGGAGCGTCCGCGCCGCGCTTGACCGGAGCGCGGGGGCGCGGAGAGTAGGCCAATGACCGTATCGACGCGGATGAGCCGGTTCTTCCTGAAGACGCTGCGGGAGGCGCCCGCCGAGGCGGAGCTGCCAAGCCACCAGCTGCTGCTGCGCGCGGGGCTGGTGATGCCGCTGGCGGCGGGGCTCTACTGCTTCACACCGCTCGGGTGGCGGGCGATGCGCAACGTCGAGGAGCTGGTCCGCGAGGAGATGAATCGCGCGGGGGCGCAGGAGCTGCGCCTGCCCGCCCTGCAGCCTCTGGAACTCTGGGACACTTCGGGGCGCTCGGAGATCTTCGGGGGCGCGCTCTACCGGCTCACCGACCGGCGCGACCGCAACTTCGTGCTGGCGCCGACGCACGAGGAGGCAGTGAGCGCGCTGGCCGCCTCGCAGGTGCAGAGCTATCGCGACCTGCCCGTGACGCTGTACCAGTTCCAGCAGAAGTTTCGGGACGAACCGCGGCCACGCGGCGGTCTGATCCGTCTGCGCGAGTTCTGCATGAAGGACGCCTACAGCTTCGATCCCAACTGGGAGACGCTGGACGGCTCGTACGAGGCGATGTTCGACGCCTACGAGCGCATCTTCGCGCGGGCGGAGGTGGCCGCGCTGCCAGTCGAGGCCGACTCGGGGGCGATCGGGGGCAAGGACAGCCAGGAGTTCATCTACCTGAACGAGAACGGCGAGGACGAGGTGCTGATCTGCCCCGCCTGCGGCTACGCGGCGAACGCGGAGAAGGCGACGTTCCGGGCGGAGCCGCCGGTCGACGCCGAGCCGGCGCCCGTCGAGCGGGTGGACACGCCCGGCGTGGCGACGATCACGAGCCTGGCGGCCTTCCTCGGGATCGAGGAACGGCAGACCGTGAAAGCGGTGTTCTACTCCGTTGACGGCGAGCCCGTGTTCGTCGCCATCCGGGGCGACCTCGAGGTAAACGAGACGAAGCTGCGGAACCTCTTGAAGGCGGTCGAGCTTGAGCCGATGGACGATGGCGCAGTCGCGCGGGCGGGGCTGGTGGCGGGGTCGGCCTCCCCGGTGGGGCTGGAGGGGATGCGGATCGTGGCCGACGCGAGCGCGACGGAAGCGGCAAACCTCGTGGGCGGCGCGAACGAGCGGGATGCGCACCTGCTCAACCTGAACCACGGCCGGGACTGGACCGCCGATGTCGTCGACGACATCGCCCTGGCGGAGGGGGGGCACGGCTGCCCGAACTGCGAGGGACGGCTGGAAGTGCGCTCGGGGATGGAGCTGGGGCACGTGTTCAAGCTGGGCACCAGCTACGCCGAGGCGCTCGACGTGCGCTACCTCGACGGCGAAGGCGAGCGGCGCCACGCCGTCATGGGCTGTTACGGGATCGGCATCGACCGGCTGCTGGCAGCCGTGCTCGAAGCGAACCACGACGAGGACGGCATCGTCTGGCCGCGGACGCTGGCGCCCTTCGACGTACACGTTGTGGTGCTGGGCGGGGACAAACCGGACGTGGAGCAGGCGCTGGCCGAGTTGGAGGCGACCCTGGAGGCGGCGGGGCTGGAGGCGTTGGTTGACGACCGGGACGAGTCGCCGGGGGCGAAGTTCAAGGATGCGGACCTGCTGGGGATGCCGGTACGGCTGACGGTGAGCCCGCGGGCGCTCGGTCGGGGCGGCATCGAACTGCGGGACCGGACCTCGGGCGAGAGCGAGATCGTGCCGCTGGCGGAGGTCGTGGGGCGGATCCGGGCGGGTGCGGTCTAGGCGCTCGCCTTGCCCCTGCCGATCTCCCTTCCTACGATGGCCTGCACGCTGAGGTAGCTCAGTCGGTAGAGCACTGCGCTGAAAACGCAGGTGTCCCCAGTTCGATTCTGGGCCTCAGCACCAATCCCTCCCTCCCAGGCAGCGTTACTTCGCGGCGGGCGTGAGTTCGGGCTCGCGCCTGCCGCGACGGTCCATCTCGCCGAACTCGATCTCCGCCTCGCGGGTGCTTGTGTCGATGCGGCGCAGGGCGGGGCTGAGCAGGAAGAACAGGACGGCGAAGACCAACATCAAGGCGGAGGCGAGCGCGACGACGATATCGGCGCCGTACTGCTCGGCCAACCAGCTGATGGGGAGCGTGGCAAGAGGCGTGAGGCCGAAGGACATCATGAGCAGGCTCATCACGCGGCCACGCACGAAGTCGGGGATGAGCACCTGGATGGCGGTGTTGTTGAGCACCATGAAGATGGTCACGAATATGTCGGCAAGGAGGATGAGGGGGAGGGCCAGCAGGAACCACGGGCTGAGGGAGAAGAAGATGAGCGTGGCGCCGAAGGCCAGGATGCTGGCCATCATGAGGCGAAGCCGTCTGTGGGAGTCGCCAACCCAGGCCACGTAGACGGACCCCAGCAGGCCCCCAACTCCCGCTGCCGCGTTGAGGATGCCGAGGCCAGACTCTCCCGCATCCCAGACGTCCAGGGCGAACACCACCAATAGCGTCTGGAACGGCATTGCCAGCAGCGTTGGCACGAGGCCCAGGAAGAGCAGCACGCGCACGGCGGGGTGCTGCCAGACCCAGCGGAAACCGTTGGCCATGTCGCCGAAGACAGTGCGGCGTTCCTCAGACTCGTCGGGGTAGGAGGGGCTGACGCGGAGCATCGAGACCAGCCCGATCCCGTACAGGACAAGGCCGATGGCCCAAGTGTCCGCGATGCCGATCAAGGAGATGAGCACCCCTGCGACAACTGGCCCGACAATGCGCGTGAAGTTCATGCCGCCCATCTGGAGGGCCATCGCATTGCCCAATCCCTGCCGGCCGACTACGTTCGCGACGATTGCCTGGCGGGCGGGCATCATGAACGGGAAGAGAGCTCCGAGAACGCCCGTGAGCACGAGCAGCAACGGGAACGTCAGTTGGTCTGTCATCAGGAGGACGAAGACGAGTGCCTCGTCGACCAGCACAGCGGTCTGCACGAAGAGGATGAGCTTGCGGCGGTCGAGGCGGTCCGCAACGGCGCCCCCTAGCGGCGAGATGACCAGCATGGGGATGGCGACGACGAAATTGACGATGCCGAGGGCGAAGGCGTTGTCGTTGGTCAGGTCGTAGGCAAGAACGGAGCGAACGAGGAACTGGGCCATCATCGCGAACATGAAGGCGATGTTGCTGATGTAGAGCCAGCGGAACTGCTCGTAGCGGAGGGAGGAGGTCAGGCGGTCCCAGGACGAGTCGTAGTGCGCCTCGACTACGTGGATGTTGGACCGGGTCACGCGAGTGCCCTCCGCCACGATTCTAGCGGCTCCGCCGGGGGGCCTGGCGGGCAGGAATTATGTCCAGGTGCCCTTCCAGTCGGGGTCGCGCTTCTCGGCGAAGGCGCGCGGGCCCTCGACGGCGTCGGGGGACTGGCGGCGGCGCTGCTCCCAGGGGTAGATGGTCTGGGCGGCGTCGGGCAGGGGCATGTGGAGCGCGCGCAAGGCCGTCTCCTTGGTGGAACGCACGGAGAGGGGCGCGCAACTGACGATGTCGGCGACCCAGCGGTCGACGGCTTCGTCGAGCTCCTCGGCGGGGACAACTTCGTTCACGAGGCCAAGCTCGTAGGCGCGCTGGGCGGTCATGTGACGACCGGTAAGCATGTGCCCCATCACGGCCTTGAGGGGGCCCTGGCGGGGGAGGCGGTGGACGCCCATCGCCCCGGCGATGAGGCCAACCTTGGGCTCGGTGAGGCCGAAACGGGCGTGCTCGGCGGCGACGATGATGTCGGAGGCGAGCGCCATCTCGAAGCCGCCGCCGAGGGCGTAGCCGTTCACCCTCGCGACGATCGGCTTGAACAGGTCGAAGCGGCTGGTGAGGCCGCCGAAACCGGAGCGGGGCCAGGAGACGCGGGGTCGCTCGGAGGCGGGCAGGCGCGACATCTCGGCCGTGAATTTGAGGTCGTTGCCGGCGCTGAAGGCGCGTCCGCCCTCGCCCGTGAAGACGGCGACCCAGAGGTCGTCGTCCGCGGCAAAGTCGTCCCAGACCTCGTTGAGCTCAAGGTTGGCGTAGACGTGGAGCGAGTTCATGACCTCCGGGCGGGTGATGGTGATGTAGGCGACAGGGCCCTTCTTCTCGTAGCTGCAGAATTCCACGGGTGCGACCTCCGGAGGTGTCCCCGGCACTCTACCGGGCAGTCGCCTACCGCGCCCCCAACGCCTCGCTAGACTGGAACGCATGTCGGTCATCATCGGGCTCGTGTTGCTGCCCTTCTTCGTGTGGGCGTGGATCAAGAACGACGCCGACGAGGACGCGGCCGCCGCGCTCTCCATCGCCGCCTGGATCGTGATCGGCGTGAGCGCGCTGGCGGCCGTCTGGTACGTGTTCGGCTAGGGGCCGGGCTGCTGGCCCGCTCTCCGCGCCCGCGAGAGAATGGGAGCCCATGCCGGTCGTGAGAGACGATCTCGAAGCCGCGAGGCTGCGCCTCTACGCGCTGCAGGACGGGGCGATGCGCGCCCAGGCGCTCGCCTTCTGCCTGCGCAGCGGGCTGTTCGAAAGGCTCGCGCAGGGGCCGGCGACTGCCGAGGAGCTGGGGCTGGAGCCGCGCGTGGCGCCCACGCTCCTCGCCTTCCTCACGAGCCAGGGACTGGCGGAGCGAGACGCACGAGGGCGCTTTCGTGCGACCCCCGCGACCGAGCAGTTCCTGGTGCGGTCGAGCCCGCGTTTCGCGGGCGGACGGTCGCTGCTCTTCCAGGGCTTCCACGAGCGGATCGGACGGCTGGGCGAGGCGCTCGCCAGCGGGAAACCGCTGGCGGACTCGGGGCAGGCAGCGATGTTTGGGGACTTCGACGAGGAGGACCAGCGCTGGTTCGCCGAAGGGATGCTGGCGAACGCCATCGCCGGGGCGAAGCACCTCCTGGGGGAGGTCGACTTCGCGCCGTACAGGCGGCTGCTCGACATCGGGGGTAACAGCGGCGGCTACACGCTCGCCCTGCTTGAGGCGCATCCGTCGCTGGAGGCCACCATCTTCGACCTGCCGGAGGTGCGCGCGCTGGCGGAAGAGCGCATTGCGAAGCGGGGGCTCGGCGACCGCTGCCGCTTCGTGGCGGGGTCGTTCTTTGACGATCCGCTGCCGAAGGGGCACGACCTGGTGCTGCTAGCCAACATCCTCCACGACTGGGAAACGGCGGAGTGCCGGCGCATTCTGGCAGCCTGCCATGACGCTATCGATCCAGGCGGTACGATCGTGGTCGTGGAACCGATGCTGGCGGAAGACCTGAGCGGACCCGACCACGCGTCCGTCAGTGGCCTGACGATGGCGCTCCTGGGCGGCGAGAACCGCACGCAGTCGCGCATTGGCGAGCTGCTGGAGGAGGCGGAGTTCGATGAGGTGTGGCGGTCTGCCGTGGGGGCGCAGAACAGCGTGGTGACGGCGCGCAAGCCGGACGGGGGCTCATCGTGCTGAAGGCGCCGATCTCTCCCTACGTGGTGGCCGGACGCATCCTCTCGATCATCGGAATGTCGTTCTTCACAGCCGCTGGAATCCTGTTCTGCATCGGAGGGTTCTGGTTCTGGGGGCTGGGAGCGCTGATCGGCTTCGTCCCCTTCCTCGCGCTCATCGTGGCGGTGGAGCGTTACTCGACCAAACACGGACTGATTGGCCCTGACCCTGACCCGCCCTTCGACGAAGAGTAGGGCGGCGGGCGTCCTTGCTGCGCTAGGCGCGCTCGCGCTGCTGGCGGGATGCTCGGGTGGCGGGCCGGAGCTGCTCGCGAACAGGGTCTGCCAGGAAGAGCACCTGCCCGAGGGCTTCGAACGCCTCACATTCGGGAACATCTCGCCCAGGGACCTGGGTCGCGAGGTGGGGGCAGAAACGCTGGCCGCGGCGGGGGTGGACGGGGGGTACTTCACCTACTGGAAGGAGATCCTGGACGAGCTTCAGGACGACCTCGCGGTGGAGGTCGTGTGCCAGGTGGTCGCCTTCGGCGATGCGGGAGAGGCGTCACAGTTCGTGGCGGACCTGCCGGCCGAGGCGGACTGGCTGAGCGTCACCGTTGCCGGCATCGCCCTGGCGGAGGGCACGACGCTCACGGAGGTGGAGGCGGAAGGGCGGGAAACGCGGGCGTTCCGGTTCGACGAGGGGGAGGGGCGGGTTCGCTACGCAGTCGTGGCGGCGCGGGGCCGGTTCGTGCTGAGCGTGCACCTGGGAGGCCCGGAGGGGGGCCTAGCCGTGGGGGACGCGGTCGCAATACTGGAGGGGATGGGTCGCTAGCGTGATAGAATAGACCGGTCAGATTGACTGGTTGGTTTTATGCGAGAAGTTCAGTCCACCGATGCCAAGGCGCGCTTCGCCGAGATCCTGCGGAACGTCGAGCAAGGCGAGACCATCGCCATCACCCGGCACGGGAAGACCGTCGCCCACCTGGTTCCCGCTCGCGACCAGGAGCAGGCCGAGCGGGACGCAGCGGTTGACCGGCTTCTGGCCCTCCGTGAGAAGTGGGCGCCTACCGGCATGACCGATGAAGAGATCCTGGCTGCCCGTCACGAAGGCCACAGACTTTGAGCGGTATCGTTCTCGATGCTTCGGTCGCGGTAGCCTGGCTCTTGAGGGAAGACCTCGACGCACCAGCCCTCTCCGCACTCCAATTCCTGAGGCGCGATGGGGCACTTGTGCCGCCGCTCTGGCACTACGAGGTCCGGAACGCGCTCCTCGTGGCGGAACGGCGGGGCCGGATTCCCGACGGCGGTGCCCGGGCAGCCCTGAACGAGCTTCGGGGCGTCCATATCGAGACGGACCAGGAAACTGACCTCGACTCGACCATGGAGTTGGCGCTCGCCCATCGGCTGTCCTTCTACGACGCCCTCTACCTGACCCTGGCGCGTAGACGGCGTCTGCCACTAGCGACGCGTGACACCGCATTGGCCCGCGCTGCCCGCGCCGAGGGCCTCGACGTCGTCGACTAAACCAGCAGCAGGGCGACCGGCACGGCGACGATGAGGCCGAGGAAGCCGGCAAGGCGGCGGGGGCGGGCGGCGATCCAGCGCTCGCTGCGGAGGATGGCGGTGCGGTAGGGGCGGTAGAGTACGGTCAGGACGACGCCGGCCACGACCGTGATCGAGGCGACCTGGGCAAGGACGACGGCGACGGCGGCATCGCCGCCCAGGAGGATGCTGGCCGCGAGCGTATCGACGAAGGTCGCGATGTTGGCGCCGAGGACGTAGGGGATGATGTGCTCGCGCCGCACGTAGCCGCGCAGGGCGAGGGGCACCAGCACGGTCAGGGAGACGGCCACGCTGAGCGTGGTGAGCGTCATGATCACGCCCATGAGGAACATGAGGGGGCGGCGGTTGAGGACGTCGAGGCGGCGGCGGATGCCCTCCGCTTCGCCCTCAAGACGAGGCAGGGCGCGTTCGAAGACGGCGAACGCGAGGAGGAGCACGGCAGCCCCGACGACAAACACGAGCAGGCCCGGGAAGACGGAGTCGAGTGCCTCCGTGACAGGGCCGAAGGCGGCGTCGGCGCCCTGCAGGAGGGCGTCCGGCGCGGAGAGCTTGACGCCGTCGAGCCAGCCCTGGTGGAGCGCGAGGAAGCCAAGCACCACGGCCGGTCCCTGCGTCGTGAAGGTGACGAGCATGGCGACGATGCCGATGGCCACGCCATCGCCGCTGCGCCGCCCGAAGCGGAAGGCAAGGAAGCCGACGGCCAGCACGATGAAGGAGGCGCCGAGACGCGAGCCGGCAATGACCGCGAACGCCTCGGTTTCGTGGAAGACGCCCTCGGAGAGGAGCGTCACGCCGATGGCCGCGACGGGGGAGCCGCTCAGGACGACGTAGGCGAAGATCCAGCCGAAGCCGAGGGCGTTGGGAACGCCCTGCACGTTGATGTCGGAGAGCAGGGGCGCGAGCGACCCCGCTCCGGCACGCGTGATCTCGAGGGCGAGGGCGAAGAGGACCAGCCCGGCAAGCGCGTACCCAACTCGGAGCAGGGCACTCCAACGCAGCCAGCCAG
>LXNI01000789.1_pt1 | contig 33814 bp, 32 predicted proteins | sample 809091 | NCBI WGS metagenome assembly LXNI01 (sample SAMN04870527, study PRJNA318959) | sponge metagenome | biome: 01000161; feature: marine sponge reef; material: water | host: Sarcotragus foetidus | place: Greece: Milos, Mediterranean Sea | collected 2013-05-29 | depth 5-7 m | reverse complement strand
AGGTCGGTGAAACGCTGGCGGCGTCGGCGTCGGGCATTGCGGACACGGACGGACTGAGCAATGCAGCCTTCGCCTGGCAGTGGATCGCCGACGACGGGACGTCGGACGCCGACATCGCGGGCGCGACAGAGGCTGAGTACACGCTGACCTCGGCCGAGGAAGGCAAGACGATCAAGGTCCGCGTGACCTTCAGCGACGACGGGGGGACGGAGGAGACGCTGATCAGCGAAGCGACGGCGGCGGTGACCGCAGCGCTTCCTTCGGTCTCGGTCGCGGCAGTCTCGTCGCCGGTGACGGAGGGCACGGCGGCCTCGTTCAGGCTGAGCCGGACGGGCGATACGACGGCGGCGCTGACGATTGCAGTGAGCGTGAAGGTGGAAGGCGCGGTGGTTTCCACGACGCCCCCGTCGTCGGTGACGTTCGCAGCAGGGAACTCGGACGCGACCCTGAACGTCGCGACGGTGGACGACAGCGTGGCAGAGGCCGATGCGCGGGTGAGTGTCACGGTGAAGGCTGACTCCGGCTACCTGGTGGGCAGCGGTTCGGGCTCCGCCAGAGTGGACGTGTACGACAACGATGAGGGGCCCACAGCGCCGGTCAAGACGCTGTGGAATTCGACGCTCGAGTGGCAGGGCGACTACGGGGCCGGGTGGGTCAATGCCGATGAGGAGGACTTCTCCAGCCCGAGCTGGTCCGAGGACGGGCATGACTACCGAATCTGGTACATCGCGTATGGGTCGTCGAGCGACGAGCTATGGATACGGGCCGATCCAAACATGCGCGCCGGCGGAATACCGGCGTCTGAAGAGCTGACATTGCAGGTGGGCCAGGTGACCGTGGAGTCGGCAGGCACGATGGCCAAGTTTGCTCGGGGCGACATCGCCATCGTCCGGGGGATTGAGCCAAGCTGGGCGGTCGGCGAGCAGGTCCAGGTGCGGCTGACGCGGACGACAGCAGGCGAGACGGCCGTCACCGGTCCCGGCGTCTCGGTCGCGGACGCGCAGGTGCAGGAGGCCGAAGGGGCGGTGCTCGCCTTCCGGGTGACCCTGGCCGAGGCGCAGACGTCCGCGGTTTCGGTGCGCTACGCGACCTCGGACGGCACGGCGACGGCGGGCACCGACTATGAGGCGGTTTCCGGCGCGCTGCGCTTTGCGCCCGGAGAGACGGCGAAGACGGTCTCTGTGTCCGTGTTGAACGATGATCATGACGAGGGCAGGGAGACGCTGACGTTGACGCTGTCCAACCCGTTTGGGGCGCAGATAACCGACGGCACGGCGACGGGGACGATCGTCAACAGCGATCCAATCCCGAAGGCGTGGATCGCGCGCTTCGGGCGCACGGTCGCGGAACAGGTGATCGATGCGGTCGAGGCCCGCATGCGGGCGCCTCGGGTCCCGGGGACAGAGCTCAGCCTCGCGGGCCAGCGGGTCGGCGGGTCGGTGTCGCCGGATGGTACCGTGCAGACGGACGATGTCGCACAGGCTGGGGCCGGGCGGAATCTGGCCGAGTGGTTCGGCAACGGCAACGACCCGGAGCGGCGCCTCGGTCCGGGATCGCAAACGATGACGCAGCGCGACCTGCTGGTCGGCTCGTCCTTTTCGTTCACGGGCGGGACGCCGCGGACCGGCACCTACGCGCTGTGGGGTCGGGGCGCGGTGACCCGCTTCGACGGGCGCGAGGACGGCCTCTCACTAGATGGCGAGGTGACCAGCGGGATGCTGGGCGCGGACTGGTCGCGGGATGCACTGATGGCGGGGCTGGTGGTCTCGCACAGTCTTGGCGAGGGCAGCTACCGCGGGGAGAGCGGTGACGGCGGGATCACATCATCGCTGACCGGGCTCTATCCGTGGGGCCGCTATGCGCTGAGCGAGCGGCTGTCGGTCTGGGGCGTCGCGGGCTACGGCGAAGGCACGCTGACGCTTACTCCCGAAGGCCAAGCGCCGATCCGGACCGACCTCGACCTGCTGATGGCGGCGGCCGGCCTGCGCGGCGTGCTGGTGCAGGCACCGGAAACCGGCGGGTTCGAGCTTGCGGTGAAGACGGACGCCATGGGCGTGCGCACGAGCACGGCCAAGGCGCAGGGCCTGGAGGCCGAGGAGGCCGAGGTGACGCGTCTGCGGCTCGGCCTGGAAGGCTCGCGGCCGTTCCGCTTCGAGGGCGGGGCGAGCCTGACTCCGAGCGTCGAGATCGGCGCGCGGCACGACGGCGGCGATGCGGAGACCGGGTTCGGTGTGGAGATCGGCGGCGGTCTCGCCTGGTCGGACCCGGAGCGCGGCCTCTCGGCGGAGGTCCGGGGCCGCGGCCTTCTGAGCCATGCGGCGGACGGCTTCCGTGAGCGCGGCTTCTCGGGCTCGCTGTCCTGGGATCCGACGCCGGAGACGGGACGTGGGCTGAAGCTCTCGATGAGCCAGACGGTGGGTGCGCAGGCTTCGGGTGGCGTGGACGCCCTGTTCGAGCGCAACACGCTTGCCGGGCTCGCGGCCAACGACAACGGCCAGATCAGTGACGCACTGGCGCAGCGCCGCTTCGAGATGAAGCTGGGCTACGGGCTGGCCGCGTTCGGCGACCGATTCACCTGGACGCCGGAGGTCGGCTTCGGCTTCTCAACCGGGCAGCGCGACTACAGCCTGGGCTGGCGGCTCACCCGGGCGGCGCGCCTCGGCGGCGCGCTGGAACTCGGGCTGGAGGCGCGGCGGCACGAAAACGACAACGCCGCGCCGGGTGCGAGCGCCGTCGTGCACGAGGTTGGGCTCCGGCTGACGGCGCGGTGGTGAGCGGGGCCCGAGCGGCGGTTTGCGGCGGGTGACGCCGGCGGCGATGGGATGTGCGCTCGCGGCGGCGGCATGCGGGGCGGCGATCCCGGACCCGTGGTCCTGGAGCCGCATGTCGACGGGCTAATGCACGGTCTCTGGCGGATCCTGCATGCGGATGGCTCGGTCGAGGAAGGCCGCTACGGGCACGAACGACTGCATGGGCCGTGGGTGGGCGGAGCAAGCGGGGTGGATCGGCTGATCGCAGTGCTGGACGGGCTCCCCGGGACCGGGCGCGGGTTGCCGCAGGGGCGGTAGGCGTCGGGGAGGCGGAACCGTGACCGATGCCGACACGCGCACCTGGAAGCTGCTGCGCAGTCTGCGGGCGTACCGGGTGGCGTTCAAGGAGCACGCGGAGGCCCCGCTGTTCGAGGAGGCCGCGTTTCCGGTGCGGATCCAGTCGGACGCGGATCTTGCGGCGCGGGAGCCCTGGCAGATCCAGGCCTGGGAGAATCCCTTTGCGCGGGACGGTCCGGGCTCGCCGTTCCTCGCCGGGGACCGGATGCTGCAAGCGGAGGGATCGTCGGGCGCGCCGGCGCTCCTGCCGCTGCTCGCAGGTTCAGGCGCGAGGGTCGACGGGCTGAGGCTGCTGGACGGGACCCTGATCGTCAAGATCGAGCAGGACGGGCGGGCGGTGCAGATCCGGGTGACGAAGGACGGTCCGCTGCTTGCCGGCGGCGGCCTGCGGCTCTACCACGATTTCGGGCTGGAGCTGCCGATGGAGATCGCCCGGCTGACCGACCTGTGGAGCGTTTCGGGCGGGCCAGCCCCTCGGTGAGGGTGGGGTCGGTGGGCGAGGAAGGGGAACTGTTGATCGTGCTGGCGCTGAACCGGGCGAAGGTGGCGTCGCATCGCGAGATCGCGATCGCGTATTGGGGCCCCGACGAGGTCGGGAAGCACTGGGACCCCAACGGCTGGATGCGCGCCCAGGTACGCTACCGGCTCAAGGTGGCTCGCAAGATCGCGCGGCAGCGCCGCGACGGCGGCTGACCGGCGGGCGGGATGGTCCCGCGGGGACGTGGAGCGTCGGTCCCGCGGCAGGGGCGCCGGTTTCGCCGTCCCCGGCCGTCATGCCCGGTTCCCGATCGGCACACAGCGGGCGAAGCCGGGGGCCGAGGGCGTTCATGACGCCGGCCACGGCCGCGAAAGCGGGATTGCCGTCGCCGGAATGCGCCTTGTAGAGGCTTCCCCTGCCCGGTCCGGCCTTCGCCGCGAAGGTGGTCATGGCCCTGGATCGTGCGACGTCTCCGAGCGTCGCGGCGATGACGCGCGGATCGCTGTCTTCCAGGGCCGCCTCCAGGCAGGCCACGACGTCATCGAGATCCTCGAGACGGGCCACGACATCCCGGGGCAGCGTCTTTTCCCTTGCCGCATTTGCGCGGGTTCGCGAATCGTCGATCGGTCTTCCCCTTTCACCTGCTCCTGCGCGAGACCAGGCGCTTTTTCGTTGTCCTGACGCCGGGCTCCCTTGCCGCCGCCGGCCGGTGGTAGGGCCGCTGCCCTGTCGACGAGACGGAAATCCACGCGGCAGCCCGGCCCGTGGTCGGTCCGAAGCTCCCGGACGGCTCCTCTACCCGACCCGAATGCCCGGACCGGTCGTCGCGGACGGCCCGTCGATTCGTCCGCCGCGGTCCGTTCCGCAGGCGATCGCATGCGCCGGCCCGGCGGATGGCGCGATGGCGCGTTCGCACGCCAGGCGCCGTCGGGCGTTGGGAGGCGTCGAGAGGCGCCGCCTGCGCAGGGAGAATTTCACCGCCTGTTTTTCTCCCTGCCGCCGCGCCGCAGTCTTCGCTTGGATGGCCGCACATGTGCACCCGCGATCGCGCGGGGGGTGCGGAGTTCGGAGAAGGAGACGGAGATGACGGACGGGACGAACTACCTGTCGACGCGCCGGGCGGCGGCGCATCTCGGGCTGTCGCCGCGCACGCTCGACCGCTACCGGGTGACGGGCGGCGGGCCGGTGTACCACCAGTTCGGGACGGCGGTGCGCTACCTGCCCGAGGATCTGGACGCCTGGGCGGAGACGCGCCGGCGGCGCTCGACCTCGGACGACGGCGCGGGCCCGCGGCCCGCGCCCCCGGGGGCGGACCGATGAGCGGCCGCGACCGGGCACGGCCGGTTGCGCTCACCGCCGCTGTGGCGTTCGCCGCGGCTGCCGTGCTGGCGGCGCCGGACCTGGCGCTTGCGACCACGGACACCACCTTCGGCGATCCGCTCGACACGGTGCAGGACATCGTCGGCGGCACCGGCGGCCAACTCGCCGCGGCATTGGCCGTGGGCGCCGCGCTGGTCGGCTCGGTGCTGCGCTTCAATGCCATGCAGCTGATGGGCGCCGTTGGCGTCGGCATCGCGGCGGGCGCAGGCACCGGCATCGTCACGGGCCTGGTCGGCACGGCGATCGTCTGAGGGATCGTTCGATGAACGACACCGCGCGCCACACGATTCCGCGCCGTCTCGACGATCCAGAGCGCTGGCTGTTCTGGACCGTGGACGAGGCGGCCGCGCTGATGGGCCCGGCCCTGCTCGGCCTGGCCGCGAACCAGTTCGTGCCGGGGCTCATAGCGGGCGTCGGCGGCTGGCTGCTGCTGCGCCGGGTGAAGCGCGGCGGCGGCGCCAACATCGCGCGCTACGCGCTCTACTGGTTCCTGCCGGACTTCGTGCTGCGCCTGAAGGCGACGCCGCCGAGCCACCTCAGGCGCTTCGTCGGCTGAGGCGGGAGCGATGCGGCGCGGCGACATGGACAATGCGTTCCGGCGGGTGCGGGACATCCGCCTCGCGCTCGGCCTCCTGCTGGCGCTGTCGATGACCGCGAACCTGGCGCTCACCATGAGCTTCGCCGGGCGCGAGACCGTCACCGTGCTGGTGCCCGCCACGGCGGGACCCGGCTGGGAGGTCGGCGGCGGCGGGGTCGGCGTCACCCGGGCCGGGGCGCGCTACCTGGAGGACATGGCGCGCACCGTGGCGGTGACGCTGCTGACGCTCACGCCCGAGAACGCGGCCCTTGTCCGCCTCGCGGCGGCGCGCCTGGCGCATGCCTCGGCGCGCGGCGCGATCGGCGCCTGGGTCGAGGCCGAGGCCGGACGCATGGCCGGGCGCGACATGGCGAGCGCCTTCTATCCGACGGATATCGAGGCCGACCCCGGGCGGCTGGCCGTGGAGATCGCCGGCGAGCTGGTGACCTGGATCGGCCGCGAGGAGGCCTCGCGCGAGGACCGGCGCTACCGGCTCGTCTTCCGCATCGACGCCGGTCGGATCGGGCTGCTGCGCTTCGAGCAACTGGAGAGTGGAAAATGACACCGTTTCATCCGCGGCGGCGCGCGCTGCTGCTTGCCTTGCACCTTCTCACCATGGGCGCGCTCGCCCTGCCCCTGCCGGCGGCGGCGATGCAGATCCTCGACGTGGCCGATCACGCCGAAATCGCCGCGGAGATCTCCGCGACCGGGGTGAACCGCATCGCGCTCATGGGCGACAGGATCGCGAAGGTGGTCCGTGCGCCGGACGGGTTCGCGGTCGAGCACGACGCCGCGTCGGGCGATCTCTATCTCAGGCCGGCCGCCCGGCGGGCGAATGTCCCTGCGTCCGGGGCGGACGTGCATGCGCCGGTCACGCTCTTCATCGGCACCGAGAAGGGGTTCACCTACCGGCTGACGCTCACGCCCGCGGAGCGCGACTCGGCGCAGATCCTGATCCGCAACGGCGAAGTCCCGCCGGACGCAGCGGTCCTCGGTCCGGACGCGGCAGGGCGTGCGCACGTGGCGGCGCTGGTGCGGCTGGTGCGCGCCGTCGCCCGGCGCGAGCCGCTGCCGGGCTATCGCATCGAGGCCGGCCCTGTGCGGGCCGGTCCTTCTTCCCTTGCCGGATTCACGGCCATCGAGACCTGGCGGGGCCCGCGCTTCCTGGCGCTCGTGCTGGAAGCGGACTCCCTCCCCTCCGCGCATACCGACGGCGCAGCGGGCCTCGCCGGGACCATCGGGGCGCTGCCGGGCCTCGGGCGCACCGCAGACGGCGCCCGTCTCGTCGCCCTCTGGCTCGCGGCGCCCGGCACCGGGCCGTCGGGCGGACGGCTCGCCGTGGCGGTCGTGGACGCGGCTTTCCAGGACAGGTCCCGATGAGCGCGCGAGCCGAAGCCCGGCGCGGCGGGGCGGACGACGGCCCGGACGCCGTCAGGCGCCGCCAGCTGCTGCTGTTCTCGGTCATCGCGGCGGTGCTGCTGGTCACGGTGGCGGCCTGGCTCGGCATGGGCGGCGGCGGGGACCCGGCGCCCCGGGGCGGCATCGAGGCGGAGATCGCGGGGCCGGACGCGGCCGAAAAGGTCTGGACCCGGCGCTCCGAGGCCCGGCTCGGCGAGATCGAGACGAAGCTGCGCGAGATGGACCAGGAGGCGCGGAGCCTGCGCGCCGACAACGACCGGCTTCGCGCGAAGCTGGAGACGGACGCCGCCGACGCGCGGAGCGTCATCGACCGCCAGGCGGCGCTGATCGACGAGCTGCGGCGGCGCATGGAGCCGCCCGCGCAGCCGGGCAGCGCTGAGGGCAACGATCCCTGGTTCCGGGGCGAGTCGGCCCAGCCCGAGGGCGGAGAGCGCCAGCCGGGCGCGCGTCCGGCCCGGGGGCGCATGATCGAGACCTTCGATCTCGACGGCGAGCCCCGGTCTTCGACGCGCGATCCCCGCAACGGGGCGGAGCTGGTGGCCGATGCCGTGGCGAAGCCGGTCTCGTCCTGGCTGCCGGCGGGCGCGCATGCCGAGGCGGTCGTGCTGGCGGGCGTCGACGCCTCGGCCGGGGTCTCCTCCCAGGGCGATCCGCGGCCCGTGCTGATGCGCATTACCGGCCCCGCCTGGACCGCGGCGCCATCGGGTTCGGGGGACGGGACCGCCATGCAGGTCGATATCGACGGCTGCACCGTGACGGGCGCGGCCCATGGCGACCTCTCGTCCGAGAAGGTCTATGTGCGCTTCCGGACCATGACCTGCGCCGGTCCGGAACCCGGCACTGTGGTCGAGACTGAGGTCGCCGGCTTCGTCGCCGGCTCCGGTAAGACCGGCGTGCGCGGCCCCGTGGTGAGCCGCGAGGGCGCACTGGTCGAGAAGGCCTTCCTCGCCGGCATGGTCTCCGGCGTCGGCCAGGGCGTCGCCCAGGCCTTCCAGCCCCAGGCGGTCGCGACCGGCACGGGGGCCACCGTCGCCAACGGCACGCTTTCCGATATCGGCCGGGCCGGGCTCGGCGCCGGCGCGTCGAGCGCCGGGCAGAAGGTCGCCGACTACATGATCCGCCGCGCCGAGCAGTACCAGCCGGTGATCCAGCTCCAGGCCGGCACGAAGGTGACGCTGGTGTTCCTCGAAGGCGCGCGCATCGACGGGCGTCCCGCGGCGCCCCCGCAGGCGCAATCCGCTCAGCAAGGGAAATGACATGACTATCGGAAAGACATACGTGCCGCGCCGGCTGGCGATCCCGGCCGCCGCGATGGCGGGTCTTCTGCTCGCCGGCTGCTCTTCCGGAAATATCGGCGAGTCGTGGCAGTGCCCGCTGGCCGAGACCGGGTCGTGCGACAGCGTCGCCGCCGCCGATCCGGCGGTGCCGGACATGGGGGCGGCGCGGAAGACGCTGCTCACGGAGCCGCTGTGGCGACAGCGCGCCGGCGAGCCCCGCCCGCCCGCCCTCCCGGCTCGGGGGCCGGGACAGGCGGCGGAACCGGCCTGCGAGGCAGCGTGCGGCAGCGGTTTCGATCCCTTCGGCTGGCTCATGCGGCTGTTCGGCGCGGGCGGGGAAGACGGGCCGGCGGCGAAAGCGAAATCGCCGTCGGCCACGCATGTCGCTCCGCCACCGGAAACCGGGCCGGAACCCGCAAGACCGGCGATCGCCGCCCTCCCGGCCGAACCGGCCTCGATAGAAGACGATCCGGGCGGCGATGGCCTGCGCGGAGACGATCTCAGGACGGGCGAGGTGGTGGCGCGCATCTGGATCGCGCCCTTCGTCGACGCCGACGGCGTGTACCGCGAGGCCAGCCACGTCCGGGTCGTGCTGGAGCCTGCCGGCTGGAGGCTGCCCCGATGACGTCCGGCGGCCTCGCCCGTTTGCTGGAGCTGTTCGAGGGCCCGGAGGCTCCCGGCCCCTGGTCGCCTCCGGCGATGCCCGCCGCGCTGCATGCCCTCCTGCCCTGGCGCGCCTGGGACGAGACGAGCGAGCTCTATGTCAACGCGGGCTCGACCGGCTTCGTCATCGAGCTGCCGCCCTTCGCCGGTATCGACGCCGAGACCCTGGGCGCGCTCGCGGGCACGCTCGCCGACGCGGCGCCGGAGCGCTGCACCATCCAGATCGTCCACTGGGCGAGCCCGCGCTTCGGGGCGGCGAGCCGGGCCTGGGCCGAGCCGCGCAGCGAGGCGGGCGGAGCGCTCGCCCGGATGGGCGTGAGGCGTCGCGATCTCCTCGGGCCCGGCGGCTGGCGGCGGCTGCATGCCGGCGGGCCGCCCTTCACCCTCTCGGACTACCGGGTGTTCGTCACCGCCTGCCTCGCGGGCGGTCCCGGCCCGGCCGCGGAGACCGCGCTCGGCGCATTCCGCCGGGCATTGGAGGGGACATTGGCCTCGGCGGGAGCCGGTACCCGGCGGCTGGAGCCCGACGCGCTGCTGTCCCTCGCGGCCGAGCTGACCGCGCCCGACATGGCCGGGCATCGCGACGGCGAATCCGAGCGCCCGTCGCGGCGCTGGTCGCCGCGGGACCCGCTGCACGAACAATGCATCGCGCCGGGCCGCGCGCTCAACGTGGCGCCGACCGGCCTCACCTTCCACCACCCGGACGGGGAGGACGGCGCGTCCGGCGGGGACATCGCCGTCCGGGTGCTCTCCGCCATTGCGTTCCCGGAGGTCTGGCCGGGTTGGCGCGGCAATGCGCTGATCGGCGACTTCCACCGCGACTTCCTGCAGCCCGGCTGTCCGGTGCTGACCTGCCTGACCGTGGTGACCGGCGACGAGGCGGCCGGAGAGAAGGCCTTCCTCAAATCCGCCCGCGCCACCCAGCAGGCCGGCACCGGCATCGCGCGCTATCTCCCCGGCCTGCCCGAGAAAGCCAGAGACTGGCAGGCGGTCAGCGAGCGGATCAAGGACGGCGAGAAGCTGGTCCGCGCCTGCTACATGGTCGCCGTCTACGCGCCGCTCGACGCGCTCGACGAGACCGAGCAGGCAGTCCGCGCGATCTATCACGGCCAGGGCTGGCGGGTGAACGCCGAGCGCTACATGCAGCTGCCCTCCTGGCTGGCGTGTCTGCCCATGGTCTCCGCCGGCGGCCTCGACAGCGATCTCGAGCGCATGGGCCGGATGAAGACCCTGCTGACGTCGAGCGCCGTCAACCTCGCGCCGCTGCACGGTGAATGGCGCGGTCAGCCGGCGAACCCCGACAACCCGCCCGCCCTCTTCCTGATCGGCAGGCGCGGCCAGCCGGCCTGCTGGTCGCCCTTCGCCAACGACGCCGGCAACTACAACGTGGCCGTCACGGGGAAGTCGGGCTCGGGCAAGTCGGTGCTGATGCAGGAGCTGGTGACCGGGCTGATCGGCGCCGGCGGCGAGGCCGTGGTGATCGACGACGGGCGTTCGTTCCAGCACACGGCGGAGGCGCTCGGCGGCGCGTTCATCGCCTTCGGCAAGGACCCGGCCTGCCTCAACCCCTTCGCCATGATCGACGCCGGGACGGCGGAGCATGACGGCGACTATCGCGAGGAGTGCTTCGCCATGCTGGCCGGCGTCATCGGGCGCATGGCCCGGCGAAGGGGCGGGATCGACGACATCGAGGCGGCGCTGATCGCCGAAGCGATTTCGGCGGCCTGGGACGAGGCCGGCAATGCCGCCGATCTGGGCACGGTGCGGAAGAACCTCGAAGCCCGCTCCGACCGGCGCGCCGCCGACATGGCGACGTCGCTCGGCCCCTGGTGTCCGGGCGGCGCCATGGGACGGCTGTTCGCCGGTTCGAACGTGCCTGACCTGGAGAACGCGATGACGGTGTTCGAGCTCGCGGAACTGAAGGGCCGGGGCGACGTCCAGGCGGTGGTGCTGATGCTGGTGGTCTTCCTGGCGACCCAGCGCATGTATCACGGCCCTCGCACGCGGGCGAAGGCGATCGTGATCGACGAGGCCTGGGACCTGCTCTCGGGCGAGGACAGCCGGACCTTCCTCGAAGGCGCGGCGCGCAGGGCCAGGAAATACCGCGGCGCGCTGGTGACCGGCACGCAGAGCGTCAACGACTACTACGCCAACCCCGCCGCGCGGGCCGCCTGGGAGAACTCGGACTGGGTGATCTTCCTCGCCCAGAAGGACGAGTCGGTCGAGCTGCTCAAGTCCGAGAAGCGCATCCACTGCGATCCGGGCATGGAACGGGCGCTGAAGTCTCTCACCACGGCCGACGGCCGCTATGCCGAGCTGGTGCTGCACGGCCCCGACGGCTGGCGGGTGGCGAGGCTGGTGCTCGATGCCTGGTCGGTCGCGCTCTTCTCCTCGCGCGGTCCCGCCTTCGCGGCGGTCGAGACCTTGAAGGCCGAGGGGCTCAGCACGGTCGAGGCCATCGACAGGCTGGCTGGCGCCTCTGCCGGCCATTCCGAAACGACAGACATGGGAGAAAGCGCGTGACACGCAAACCGCCGGGCGGTGACAGGCCGCTCAACTGGCCGGACGACCCGGAGAACGTGACGGCCGCCGATATCGACTTCACCGCACTTGCCCATGTGCTGGCCAACACCTGCCGCCGGGGCGGCTGCTGCCGGCAGTACCACTCGGTCGCCGCGCATGCGGTGGTCGTGTCGGAGGAAATCGAGGCGCTCGACGGACTCGGGGACGAGGACCGGCGGCGGCTCGCGCTCCATGCCCTTCTGGCGGATGCGCCGTCGGCCTGGCTCCGGGGCGCGGCGGCGGGTTCGCAACGCGCGATCGACCGGACGGGACGCCTCGCCTCCGGCATCGAGAGTGCGGTGCGCAAGGCGGCCGGGCTGGATGCCGTATTGGAGGAAGAGCAGGCGGAGCTGCTGCGCTTCGTGACCCGCATGGCGGCCGCAACCGAGAGCCGCGACCTGCTGGAGGGGAATGCGCCTCGGGGCGCCGGCGTCGCCTTCCCGCCGCTGAAGCGGCGCATCCGCCCGGTCATGCCGGACAAGGCCGCCGAGGCCTGGCTCGCCCGCTTCCGGGCGCTTGCCGGCGACCGGGAAGCGCCGCGCAGGGAGAGCGGCGACAAGGGAGCGGCCGATGCAGCCGCAACGTGACCGCCGCCGTTCTGCGCCGCCCGACATCATCGTCGAGGAGGACGCCGGGGCGGTGTTCCGCGCCGCGATCGCGGCGGGCGTGCTGTCGGCCGAGCCGGGCGAGCGCAACTGGGCCGGGCACTACTTCTACATGTTCCATGACGGGGACGGCGCGGCCTGGTTCAAGCATCGCGACAGCCGCGCCCATGTCACCATGACCGCGCGCGGCGCGGCAAACGCGGAGAAGGGAGCGGCGGATGCGCCCGCCGTCTGAGCCTTCGAAGCGGTCCGATAGCGCGTGGCCGGTGATGGTCTCCGCCGTTCTGCTCTCGGGCGCCGTGGCGGCGGCGGTCGCGGCCGCGACGCTGCGCTATGGCGTCGAGCCGCCGCCGCGCATCGCCGGGGTGCGCCTTGCCGAGATCACGGCGGCCTACACGACACGCGCCGCAAGCGACGGCGGGACCGTGGAGGACGTGCGAGCCTGGGGCGTTGCGCTGGAAGCGGCCCTGGACCACGTGGCCGAGCGCCGCGGGGTCGTGCTCCTGCCGGCGCGGGCGGTCGCGGCCGGGGCGCCCGACGTGACGTGGCACGTCGAAGCGGTGCTTGCGGAGTTTCTTGCACGGGGCGGAGCGGCGCCGTCTGCGGGTCCCGCTGGAGATGGCCGGTGACCGCCTCGCGCCCGATGTTCGCTCTGCGGCCGGCCAATCCGCGGCGCCGCCGTGTCGTCCTGGCGGCAATGATCGCTCTGGCGGGGCTCTGGCTGGCGGCGGCCTCGCGCGTGCATGTCAACGCGAGCTGGTCCGACGAAGCTTGGGGCTATGCCGCTTTCCCGCTGTTCGGCGAGGCGCCGGAGATCGGCGACCGGGTGCTGTTCGAAACGCCGCCGGGCATCGAGAGCAAGGTGCCCTATCTCAAGACGGTGCGCGGCGTGCCGGGCATGCGGATCGCGGTTGGAATAGACGGAACGGTCTTTCTGGACGGCGCGCCGGTCGGCCGCGCCAAGACGCACGCGCTCGACGGTCGGCCGCTCCGGGCCGTCGCGCCCGGGATCGTCCCGCCGGGGCATTTCTACCTGTACGCCGATCATGCCGACAGCCACGACAGCCGCTATGCGGAGATCGGCCTCGTGCCGCGCGCGCGTATTCTCGGACGCGCCGTGGCCATGCCGGACATTCCGTGGCTGGGGCTGAACGGACCGCTGGTCGGGCCGGAGGAAATGCGCAAGGGCGAGGCGCCCGCCGCGATCCTGCCGCATCCGGTCGAGGATCCGGCGCCGCGGGAGTCGGGAGATGCGGCAAGTGCCCGAGACGGTCGACCGGAGGCAGCGCGGTGAAGGGCGCATTCCCGATAATCCTTGCCGCCGCCCTGCTGCTCGCGGTCGCGCTTCCGGGCGCCGTGTCCGCGAAAGACCTCGGCGTGCGCGGCGCGACCTGGCCGGTCGCCGAGCCCGACCTGTTGGCGCAGATCGAAACCAGGCTCCTCGAGATGGAACGCTCGGGCGAGTTGGCGCGGCTGGAGAGGCAAGCCCGTGCCAACGCCCGCCGGAAGCTGGAGGAACCGGACCCGGTCCCGGGCATCGCGCCGGCAACGAGAGAGCGCACCCGTTGGTTCGATCCCGCGATCACGGTCGCGAGGGACATCCGCACGCCGGACGGGGCGCTCATCGCCGGCGCGGGCAGCAGGGTCAATCCGCTTGAGCGCATGACGCTCGACCGCGACCTGCTGTTCGTCGACGGCAGGCGCGAGGCCGAGATCGCCTGGGCGCTGGCGCGGCAGGAAGAGACCGGGCGGCCCGCGAAGATCGTGCTGCTCGCCGGCCGGCCGCTCGACCTCATGCGCCGGTACCTCCGGCCCTTCTTCTTCGACACGGGCGGGCGCCTCGCGTCCCGGTTCGGCCTGCGGTTCACGCCGAGCCTGGTCGAGCAGGCCGGATCGAAACTCCGCATCGCCGAGATCCCGGTCGAGGACCGGGAGCCGAGTTCCATCCTTGAAGAGAAGGACTGAAACCATGCTGAACATGAACCGGGCCACCCTGCTGGGCCATGCCGGCCGCGATCCGGAGATCCGCGATCTGAAGAACGGCGGCAAGGCGGCGACCTTCTCGCTGGCCACGACCGAGAAGTGGAAGGACCGGGAGGGCGCCGCCGCCGAGAACACCGAATGGCACCGGATCGTGGTCTACGGCCCCGCCGTCGAGGCCGTCGGGAAGATGCTGCGCAAGGGCGACGCGGTGCTGGTCGAGGGCCGGATCGCGACGCGCGGCTTCACCGACCGCGAAGGCAACGACCGGGCGGTCACCGAGATCGTCGTCTCGGGATGGCAGGGCACCGTCAACATCCTGTCGGGGCGGCGCGGCGATGCCGGGGAAACGGAATCGGCGGCATGAACCGCCGCTTCCTTCCCCTGGCGGCGCTGACCCTGGCGGCCGTCCTCTGGTCGGGCGCGGCGTCTGCGCAATCCTGCACCGGGCGGTTCGTGAACCCGATCTCGGACGTGTGCTGGGAGTGCCTGTTCCCGATCTCGATCGGGCCGATCTCCATCGGCAGCGTCTCGGGCGTGCTGGATACGCCCAACCCGTCCTCGCCGATCTGCTTCTGCGGCTCGCCCATTCCGCGCATCGGCCTCTCGCTCGGGGTCTGGGAGCCGGCGCGGCTGGTCGACGTGTCGCGCACCCCCTGGTGTTTCCCCAACCTCGGCGGCCTCACCATCGATCCGGGCCTGCCTGCGGCGCGCGGCCGGACGGGGTCCTCCGGCGGCGACGGCGCCAAGGGCTCGGTCTGGCATGCGCACTACTACATGTATCCGCTCCTGAGCTGGATCGGTGTGCTGCTCGACCTCGGCTGCCTGGAGAGCGGCGGGCTCGATATCGCCTGGGCCTCGGAGCTCGACCCGGCCTGGCTCGACGACGAGTTGAGCTTCCTCTTGAACCCCGAGGCGGCGCTGTTCGCCAACCTGCCGGCCCAGGCGGCTTGCGCCGCCGACTGCGCCGCGTCCTCCGTCGGCCTGCCGCTCGATCCGATGTTCTGGTGCGCCGGCTGCCAGGGCGGGATGTATCCGCTCACCGGCAACGTGGCCGCCCATGTGGGAGGCGTGCAGGCCTCGCTGCTGGCCGCGCAGCGTCTGCTCTACCGGCTCCACCGCGCCGGCCTCGCCTGGGGCACCTTCGGCTCGGGCGCGCTCTGCGGGCGCTACCCGATGCCGGTGATGAAGAAGTCGCAATACCGCTGGCAGATGACCCAGCCGGTCCCTGCCGTCGATCCGTTTACCGGGTGCAACCCGACCGGGCGGTCGTCTGTGCTCTGGGAAACCCTGCGCGAACTGCCGGTCGCCGGCGAGAACTTCGGGTTCCTGCTGTGGAAGAAGCGCAACTGTTGCCTCCTGTGAACCCGTTGAAAAACCGCGACAAATATCAATACCGGAATGAACCGATGACACGATTTGCGCAAGCCCCGACAGTCCTGTTCCTGACCGCCCTGCTGTTGGCGGAGGGCTGGTCCGGAACGCCGCGGGCAGAGGAATTGCCGCGCGCTCCGGCGCCGGATGCGGACGCCGGCCGCCTGGTCGAGGACGTCCTGCGCAAGGCGGGCGGCGATGACGGGGAGTCACTCGGCGCGTGGACCCGCTCGATCGTCGAGCGCGCGCTGGAGCGTGCGGGGGAGACTGCGGGGCAGACCGTCCCTGGGTCGTCCGGTCGGTCTGCCGCTCCGCTCCCGGCCGAACGCCATGCGGGGAGCCTCGCCGGGAATGCGGCCGGCCGCGGCGGTACGGCCGAGATCCTCATCTTCACCAGCCTTTCGGTGCCGGCGGCGAGCTGGCGGCAATGGGCGCGCGATGCGGCCGCAATGGGCGCGCCGCTGGTGCTGCGCGGCGTCGGCGAGGGCGGCCTGCCAAAGACTGCGAAAGCGATCGGGGACCGCCTCGGCGGCGCGGAGGCCGGGGTCGCCATCGATCCGCGGCTGTTCCGCCTGTTCGGGGTGGAGCGGGTACCGGCCGTGCTGGTCGTGCCGGGTGGCGTGCCGGCCTGCCGGAGTCGGGGCTGCGCGGAGGACCCGGCGCCGCCGCACGATCGCATTGCCGGCAACATCGGCCTCGCGGCTGCGCTGGAGGCGGTCGCCGAAGAGGGCGGGCCCGGGCGGGATGTGGCGCGCCGCCATCTCGAACGCCTGGGGCGGGAACGATGACGGTGCGGGCGATGGTGCGGAGAGGCCGCACGACCCGCCTGCTTGGCTGGACGCTCATGGCGGCGGTTTGCGGGTTCCTCTTGTGGATCGTCTTCGGCGGCGCGGCGCATGCCGAGGATCCGAAGTCAGCGGCGCGCGCCATCGGGGCCGGAGGCAACTCGGCGGCGCGCGCGATCGCGCGGGATTCCTCGAAGGCGGAAACCGTGCCGGGCTATGTCGGGACGGACGTTCCGGAGCGCAGCATCGGCGCCAATGCGCTGGAGGACGAGGGCCGCGCGCGGCTGGCCGATCCGGACGACCCCGGCGGCGCGGCCGGGCGGGCGGTGGTCGAGGGCGTGACGAGCCGTCCCGCGGCGAGCGTGGCGGCGACCGATCCGCTGGTGCAGCGTTCGGAAGGCATCGCCTCCTCGCCGCAATCGGCGGCGCACGGCGCGGAGGATCTGGCATCGGGCAGCGCGACCGCCTGCGGGGCGGAGCTGGAGGACGCCGCGGACGGCGGCAGCTGCGGGTCCGTGCGCTACTGCGTCGGCGCCGGCTGCGAGACGGTGAGCCCGCAGTCGAACACCGGCTTCGTGAACGCGACGACCCGGCTCAACATGGCGGTGGAGCTCGGCGGCGAGGAGTTCGACCGGGACAACCTGGAGTTCTTCAAGGGCACGCGCCAGCGCTGCCACATCAAGCTGTTCGGGCTGGCCAACTGCTGCAAGAACTCCGGGCTGCTGGTCGGGCTGGCCAACTGCTCGGCCTCGGAGCGGGAGCTGGCCGAGGAGCGCAACGCCGGCAACACCCACTATCTCGGCAAATACTGCTCGAAGAAGACCTTCTTCGGCATCTGCATCCGCCACTCGCGGGCCTGGTGCGTGTTCGGCTCGAAGCTCGGGCGCATCCTGCAGCAGCAGGGCCGTGCGCAGCTCGGGGTCGGCTGGGGCAACTGCCGCGGGCTGACGGTCGCGGAGATCGAGGGCATCGACTTCGCCAGCCTCGACCTCTCGGAGTTCACCGAGGACCTGATGGACGCCTCGAAGGAGCCGTCGGTCTCGCTGCCCGACGCCGGCGACACGGGCGAAGCGATGCGCACGCGCATCCGCGACTTCTACAGCCGGGGGCAATGATGGCGTGCGCTGTCCTCCGTGTCCTGAAGCGTGCCCTTGCAGGGACGGTCGTCTGGGCCGCCCTGGGCGCGTCCGCGGCGGGCGGGGAATGGCGGTCCTGGTGCGCCGAGGAAGGCTCCGGGGCCTCGCTCGGCTGGCACTTCTACTGCGACCGGCGGGAGGACTCCCGGGAGGCGCAGCCAGCGCCTCCTCCTCCTGCCGCGGAACCCGCCAAGCCCGCCACCGAGCGCATCCGGGACATGCGCCGCGCGCTGGAAGAGGCGCGCGCCGAAGCGATCCTGAACCCGACGAGGGATAACGTGACGGCCTATATGCGCCTGCAGCAGGAGACATTGCAAAGGGCAGCCACCTTCTCCGACGCCTTCCGGCGCACGGTCTGGGCGACGCCGGAGCTCGACTACACGCTCAGGCGTCCGGTCGGCGCGCTCGCCAAGCAGGTCTGGTCGGACGAACGCCGCGAGGCGCGCGACGCCGCGCTGGCCCGCCTCGGCGAGCGCTACGGGCTGATCTACCTGGGCCATGCCGGCTGCGCCGGCTGCAAGGTGTTCGGCCCGCTGCTGCGCGCGTTCGCCGGACGCCACGGTCTCGACGTGCTGGCCGTCTCGCTCACCGGCGAGGCGCTGGAGGGCTGGCCCGAGGCGGTCGTCGACAACGGGCGCGCCGCCCGGCTCGGGCTCGGCAATGCGCCGGTCCCGGCGCTGGTGCTGTTCGACACGGCGACGAAACGCGTGCTGCCCGTCGGCTTCGGCGTGATGGCCGAGGACCAGATGGCAGAACGGATCTTCGCGCTGACCGCCCTGGAGCCCGGCCATGACTATTAGAAGAACCTGCAAGGATTCCGGATTCCGGGGGGGACACGCTTATCGACCGATCGCCGCGGTGGCTATTGCAGCCGCGTTGGCGCTGGTCGTAGCTCCGCCCGCCCGGGCCGACGTGCTCTCGGAGATGAACCGTTTCTGGCAAGGGGCGGCGGTCAACACCACCGGCCCGACCGCCTTCCAGGGCCAGGCCTCCGGCCACTGGACCCTCGGCAACCTCTATCTGCGCTCCCCGGTACGCTCCGAGCAGATCGCGTCGGTAAGCCTGCCCTCCTTCCGGGCCGGCTGCGGCGGCATCGACGCCTTTGCCGGCGCCTTCTCTTTCATCAACAGCGATCAGCTGATCGCCTTCGGCCGCGCGGTCGCGCAGAACGCGGTGGGCTTCGCCTTCGACCTGGCCCTGGAGACCATCTCGCCGGTGATCGCCGAGACCATGGCCAAGCTCCGGGCCTTGGCGCAATGGGTGAACAGCCAGAACCTCAACTCCTGCGAGACCGCCCAGGCGCTGGTCGGCGCGCTCTGGTCGAAGAACGACCGGGCGAGCGCCGCGATCTGCGCCGCGATCGGCACCGGCCAGGGGATATTCAGCGACTACGCGGCCGCCAAGCACGGCTGCGGCGCCGACGGACGGCGCAACTCGACTCTCGCCCGCGCCTCGGGCGCGATGGCCGACCAGGTGCCGGTCAACGTCAACTATGCGTGGAAGGCGATCCGGGCCTCGTCGTTCCTCGCGGGCGACACGCAGCTCGCCGAGTTCGCCATGGCGGTGACCGGCACGCTGATCGTGACTGCGCCCACCTCGGACGGCGACAACTCCGGGCCGCGTGTGCGCATCCTGGAGCCGCTGGCGCTCGACCGGCGCGTTACCGAAACCCTGATGGAGGGCGGCGGCCAGTTGCCGGTCTACCGCTGCGATACCGCCAACCTCTGCCTCAACCCGAGCCTCGGCACGGTGACCATCCCCGCCAACCGGGGCTTCCGGGCCCGGGTGGCAGAGCTCTTGCGCGACCTCGTGGATGCCGTGAGGACCGATACCGCACCGCCCAATGCTGCGCTCGGCCTGGTCAACCTCACCACCCTGCCGGTCTACCGGGTCGCCAACACCGCAGCAGCATACCGGGGCGCGGTGATCGACCAGGAGATGGACGCGCTCGCCGAGGCCGTGGCGCTCGACGTCATGCAGGTCTGGATCACCGACCTGCACCGCACGGTCGAAGAACGCGCCGGCACACTCGACATCGCCGACGGCGAGCAGTTGCAGCGCTGGCGCGAGGGACTCCGGTCCAACCGCGTCGCGCTCGCAAGGCATCGCCACCAGGGCCTGCAACGCCTCAACACGGCGCTGGCGGTGGTCGAGAAGCTGCGCCTTATCGAGACGGAACTGGCGGGCGCGCTCTCCGCCGATCTCCGCGCGGCGCTGGCGTTCGCGCGCGGCGGCGCCGGCGCGGGGTCCCGGTAAGCCGTGAAGCGCTGACACCTTATATATGTACGAGCTTTTCACCCTCGGCGGCGGCGCCTATCTGGTCGACCTGCTGAACGCCGTCGCGGCGATCACCTCGGGCGGCGCCTTCGTCACGCTCGGGCAGCTCGCCGGCGTGGCCGGCCTCGCCTGGGTCCTGTTCCGCACCGCCTTCGGCGGGTCCTGGAAGGACAACGCCAAGTGGATCCTGCTGTTCGCGGTCGTGTGGGGCGCGATGATCGTGCCGAAGGCGACCGTGCGCGTGGTCGACCGGCTCGATCCCACGCTTGCGCCGGCGGTGGTGGCCAACGTCCCCATCGGCCTCGCCCTCTTCGCATCGCTGACCTCGCAGGTCGGCGACGGGCTGACCCGCCTGACCGAGCAGGCCTTCACGCTCCCGGACGATCTCCAGTACCAGCGCCACGGGATGATCTTCGGGGCCAGGCTCGCGGCCAAGACCACGCGGCTCGAGATCACCGACACGGTGTTCGCGCGCAACATCCGCAACTACGCCCGGCAATGCGTCTTCCACGCCCTCTTGCTGGGCCACATCTCGGCGGACGACCTCCGTGAGTCGACCGACATCTGGAGGCTGGTCACGGCGACCGGCGCGCCGTCGGCCGGGGCCTCGCCCGCGCGCATGTTCGAGTTCGCGACGCGGCAGGCGGGCGGCGTCGCGGGCACGACCGGGATCGAGCGCGAGATCGTCACCTGCCAGGTGGGAGCCGCCCGTCTCAATGCGCAGTGGAACGCAGAGATCGCCCGCGCGGGCACCGTGTTCGGGCGGCGGATATTCCCCGACGCGCGCACAGAGGCGCTGGCAAGGGCGGAACTGCTCGCGGCGCTGCCGGCCGCCCACGACTTCCTGATCGGCGCGTCGCGCACGGCGGGCGAGATCATGCGCCAGCAGATGGTCCTCAATGCGGTCCACGACGCCGGCGAGCAGTGGGCGGCCGAAGCGGGCAACGCCGCCGCGCTCCGGGCCTATACCGAGGCCCGCGCCGAAGCACAGACCGTCTCCGCCTACCGGGCGATCGGCAGGCAGGCGGAGACCTGGGTGCCGCTGCTGCGCATCGTCTTCGAGTGCCTCTATGTCGGCGCCTTCCCGATGGCGGTGCTGCTGATGCTGACCCCGGCGGGCGCAACCATATTCCGGTCGTATGTGACCGGGCTGGTCTGGCTCCAGTCCTGGGGCCCGCTCTACGCGGTTCTGCACCGGATCAGCATGGGCGAGGCGGCCGAGCGCATGCAGGCCGCGGCAGCAATGCCGGGGGGCGAGATCGGCATCTCGCTGGTGGCGCAGGCCGGGATCAGGGCGGTCGCCTCGGATGTCGCGGTGATGTCGGGATATCTCTCGATGTCGGTGCCGTTCCTCGCCGCTGCGCTCGCCTACGGGCTCTCCAAGGCGACGGTACTGGCGACCTCGGTGCTGGCGGTCGGCCAGGACGCGGCCTCATCGGCGGCGCACGAGGGCACGACCGGCAATCTGTCGCTTGCCAACACGGGCTACGACACCCACCGGTTCTCCACGCTGGAAGGCCGCCAGATCCGCACCTCGGCGCATGTCGATACCGACCGGTATACGGGCTATGCGCCGGCCGGCGCCGCCATGACGGTGACCGGGGACGGGACGGTGGTCGCCGATGCCGGGGCCGCCACCAGCCGCATCCCGGCCGCGGGCGTTCGATTGTCGGAGTCGCTGGCGACCAGCCACGAACAGAGAGCTGCCGAAGCGCGGTCGCTGTCGCGGAACTGGTCGGCGGAGGCGGGCCAGGCGCGCAACGCCGCCGTCACCGACGCGACGGGGCTGATCGAACGCTACAGCCACGACGTCTCGACCGGCGAGGCCTATGCGCGGGGCGTCACCGAGAGCGAGAGCAGCCAGGCCCAGCAGCTCGACAGCCATGTCGAGAAGATCTCCGAGATCGCGGGGATATCGAAGAACCAGGCGGCGGTGCTGACGGGACAGGCGAAGGTGGGCGGCGGCTGGGACTTTATCGTCAAGGCCGGCGCGGAGGGCTCGGTCATGTGGCGCGGCCAGACGATCGAGCAGGACGCCTGGAACCGGGTCAAGGAATACGACCGCCAGCACGGGGTCACCGAGACCTGGTCGCAGGTGGCGGAGGCCTCCAGACGGTATTCCACGCAGACCGGGGATTCGGAACTTGCGAGCCTCGACGAGAGCATGTCCGCCAACCTCACCCGCATGCGCAGCTTCCAGGAACGCGCTTCGCTCGCGCGCCAGGAATCCGAGAGCTGGTCGGAGCAGGCCGCGCAGGTGCGTTCCGACGCCCAGGCGATCGAGCGCGAGCTCGGTCAGCCCTTCTTCGCCTGGTTGTCTGAGCAGCGGGGCACGGACGGGCGCGCGATCGGCACGGCCGGCGCCATGCGTATCGCCTCGCCGCAGACGGCGGAGGACTCCGAGCAGCTCCGGGAATATGCCGCCGCGTTCATCGCCGAGAAGTATCCGGCGCCTGCCGGGCCGGACCCGTCCACCGTCGGGGGCGCTGCGGAATACGAGGGGGCGACGGGCGAGCTGCGCGGCGCCTACGGGCGCGAGACCGCGGCCGCATATGGCGGCTGGTCGGCGGGGGTGCGCGACCGGGCGCGCGAAGCCGGTGCGCCGCAACCGGACGAGGCGCCGGCGAAGGCGATGGAGGAGCGGGTCGAGACGAAGACCGAGCAGATCATGAAGGGCACGGCGCGCGAGGCCCGGCAGACGGTCACGAGGGATGAGGCCGCGACGGGCGCCGCCGGGGTCGAAGCCGAGAGGAAAAAGCCCTTCGAACAGCAGGCGACGGAGAACCTGCCCGTGGTCGGCGACTGGCTTGCCGGCAAGCTGTTCGGCTCGGCGAAGAATGCCGTCCCGGACGGCGCCCCCGGCGGCAAGGGCAAGGCCGGGCGTGCGCCGGACGAAACCGGCTGGGGGGACTCTTCGCCGTGAGCGGCGGGGTGGAAATCCCCGGGTTCAGTCGCCGCGCATCAGCCGCTCGTTCTCCTCGGCGAGAGCCATGTCGAACCAGGCGCCGCTCTTCGTGCTCCAGTCAACCAACTCGGTGTTGTCGGGTATGTCGTAGCGGCCGAACGCGGACCAGTCGCGTCGGCGGAAGCCGCGCCGGAGCGCGAGCGCCAGGGATGAGACGAATGCCCAGGCGCCGGCGGCAAGCCACGCGGCGGCGACGGTCTCGATGCCGCCCCCCGTGGCAACGGACAACAGGGTGCAAAGCGCCGCGATCGCGAAGCCGGCGAGCACGAGGGCGCGCTCGCGCCAAGTCGCTCGCGGCCCGGACGAGTCCTGAAACGTTCGCGTCATGTTCATGTCCTCCGATCATACCGTGGGCGGCTCGGAATGGAATCCCGGGCGCCGGTTCCGTCTTCCTCTGGACCGTTGCCCCTCGCCCGGCCTCCGCTTTCCTCCTCCTCCAGGCGGTGAATGACGCAACGACAAGGAGACCCTGATGCGCGGCATCGGCAGCAGCACGCTCCGGGGCGGCCAGACCGTCTTCCACGGCATCCGCATGTGGGGCCAGCTCTTCCAGGCGGCCATGCTGTTCGCGGCCTTCATGACCGTGGCGGTGCCGGCCTGGAACCTGTGGCACCGCACCACCGGCGCGGAGTGGTACGCCGCCGGCATGGCGACGCTGGCGGAGGTGAAGCTCGTGCTCGGCTACGACCCGGACTCGGGCCAGGAGGTGCGCTTCGCCGACGGCACGCGCCACGTGCTGCGCATTCGCGACATCGCCGCCTCCGTCCCGGCGCTGGAGGCGCGGGAGCGCATCAAGGCCGAGATCTTCGCGAGCGCGGGGCTCGGGGCCGCCGCCGGAGCGGGACTGATCGCGCTGTTCCTGGTCGTGTTCTGGTATCGCGGCGCCCGGCTCGGCCGGCAGAAGCGCATCAGGGGCGCCGAGATGGTGACGGCCGCCGAGCTGCGCCGCCGTCTGCAATCGCCCCATGCGCGGCTGCTGACGCGCCTGCCCGGCGTCAGGCGGCTGCGGCCCTACTCGATCGCCGGCATCCCGTATCCCGAGCGCACCGAGACCCAGCACACCATCGTCTCGGGCACCACGGGGTCCGGCAAGACGGTGCTGATCTCCGACCTCGTCTCGCAGATCCGGGCCCGCGGCGAGCGCTGCGTCGTCTACGACAAGATGGGGAGCTACACGCGCGCCTTCTTCGATGCTGACCGCGATGTGCTGATGAACCCGCTCGACGCCCGCGCGCCGCGCTGGTCGCCCTTCCTCGAAGCGCGCGACCCGCGCGACTTCGACATGATGGCCGCCGCGCTGATCCCGCAGCAGAAGGACACGGTCGATCCCTTCTGGGTGACGGCGGCAAGGCAGCTCTTCTCGAACGGCGCCGGGGTGTTCTGGAAGCAAGGGCTGACGGACAACAAGGTCCTGGTCGACCACCTGCTAAAGACCGAGCTGACCGCGCTTGCCGAGGCGATGGCAGGCACGGTGGCGCAGTCGATCGTCGATCCGGAGAACCCGAAGACCGCGCTCTCGGTGCGCGCCATGCTGACCGCCAACCTCTCGGCGCTGGAGCTCCTGCCGGATACCGGCAAGCCCTTCTCGATCCGGGACTGGATATCGGACGAGGCCAGAGACCGAAACGGGGGCGGGTTCCTTTTCCTCACCTCGCGCGGCGACCAGCACGCCTCCCTGCGCGGGCTGATCTCGACCTGGCTCGAGATCGCCGTGAACGCCATGCTCTCGCTGGCCCAGGACGACGGACGGCGCATCTGGGTGATCCTCGACGAGCTGCCCACCCTGCACCAGGTGCCCTCGCTCCAGCCGGGGCTTGCCGAGTCGCGCCAGTTCGGCGGCTGCTTCGTGCTCGGCGTCCAGGTCGCGTCCGCCTTGCGCGACCTCTACGGGCGCAACGGCGCCGAGACCATATCGGGCCTCTGTGGCACCCGCGTGGTGCTGGCCGCGCCCGACCGGGACACGGCGCAGTGGTCGGCCGACAGCCTGGGCCGGAGCGAGATCGAGGAGGTCACCGAGGGCTATTCCTACGGCGCTAACACCATCCGCGACGGCGTCTCGCTGACGCCGCGCCGCGAGCTCCGTGCCCTGGCGCTGCCGTCCGAGATCATGCGGCTTGCCAACCTGGAGGGCTATCTCAAGTTCCCCGGCCCCTTCCCGGTCGCCTCGATCAAGTTGAAATACGTCGCGCGGCCCGCCGCGGCCGAGCGGTTCGTGCCGCGCAAGGGCGACGGGTCGGAGCCCGATGAGGCGTCTGCCGCGCATCCCGGGGAAGAAGAGATCGGCATCCCGGAGCCGGCGGGCGTGGACGAGGCGGGCTGCGCCGACAAGCCTGCCGGGCCCGACCTGCCGTCCGAGCCCGCGTCCTGGCAGGGCGAACTGGATCTTGTGCCGCTGCCGGGCGAGGCCGGGGACCCGGAACGGAACGCCGGACCCGCTGAGACGGAGGACGGCAAGGCGCCGCCGGACGGTGCACCGGACACGGGGACCGGGCCGGAAGACCCGCCGCGTTCCTCCGGCGCCGGGAACGGCCGCGGATCCGAGTGGCTCTGACATGCTCTCGATCGGGGCGCTCACCACGGCCGCCCAGGGCGCGCGCTACTACGAGCAGGATGGCTATTACGCCAAGGACGACCCGGAGCACCGGGAGGCCAGCGCCTGGTACGGCAGGGGCGCGGAAGAGCTCGGGCTGAAGGGCCCGGTCGACCCGGACACCTTCAAGGCAATCCTCGAAGGCAAGGTCCCGGACGGATCGGACACGGAGCTAGGGAAGCGCGGCAAGGACGGCAAGATCGTCCACCGCCCCGGCCGCGACCTCACCTTCTCGGCGCCCAAGTCCGTCTCCATCGCGGCATTGGTCGGCGGGGACAAGCGCATCGTCGAGGCCCACGACCGCGCCGTCGCGGCGACACTCGCCTGGGTCGAGAAGAACGTCGCCGAGACGCGGATGAGGGACCCGGTCACGGGACAAATGGTGCGCGCGGGCGGCCAGAAGATCGTCGCCGCCACTTTCCGGCACGACACGTCGCGCAACCTCGACCCGCAACTCCACACCCACTCTGTAATCGCCAACATGGTCCAGGGCGAAGACGGCAAGTGGCGCACGATGGCCAACGAGAAGCTCTACGGGTCGAAGATGCTGCTCGGCGCTCTCTACCGGAGCGAGCTGGCCGCCTCGTTGACCCGGCTCGGCTACGACATCGAGAAGACCCATGCCGACGGGCGCTTCGAGATCGCGGGCGTCTCCCGCGAGACTATCGAGGCATTCTCGACCCGGCGTGCGGAGATCGAGGCGGCGATGGCCGAGCGCGGGCTCGGCGCGTCGGCGGACAATCCCCGCCTTGCAGAGCGCGCCTCGCTGATGACGCGAGCGAAGAAGCGCGACATCGACCGGGGCGAACTGCGCGGCGTCTGGGAGCGGCAGGCCGCCGATCTCGGCCTCGACGCCCGTGGGCTCGTTGCCGAGGCGGCCGGTAACTCCGGCGTGCCGGTACGGGAAGCGTCGGCGGAACCGGCAAGCGGGCCGGACAAGGCCGGGGAAATGGCGCCGCCGCTCGACGATGCCGGCCCCCGGGAACCGGGCGTTGCCGCCGCGGCCGCGAGGCCGGTATCGACAGAACCGGGGGCCGGCGGGAGTCGGGCAGGGATGCCCGACCGCGAGGCCGTGCGGGAAGCACCGCCGGGATCGCCCGCCTCGGAAGCGGTCGCCTGGGCAATGGCGCATCTCTCGGAGCGCGAGGCCGTGTTCGCCCGTGCGGATCTGTTCGCCGCCGCGCTCGCTCATGCGCCGGGCACGGTCACCATGGCGGAGGCCGAGCGCGAGGTGGCGGCTCTGGAGAAGGCCGGGGCACTGCACGCCGTTGACATGCCCGGCGCCGAGGACTCGCTCGCCACCGCGAAGACGGTCGCCGAGGAACGCGAGACCGTCGCCTCCATGCGGGTCGGTCAGGGGCGCGGGGACGCGCCGATGCGCGGCTGGCAGGTGCAGGGACATCTCAACAAGGGACCGCTCACCGCCGGGCAGAAGGAGGCCGTGAAACTGATCCTGTCGGCGAAGGACCGCACGGTCGGCGTCCAGGGCTATGCCGGCACCGGGAAGACGACCATGCTCGATCGCGCGCGCACCCTGGCGGAGAAGAAGGGTTACCGGATGATGGGCCTCGCGCCCTCGGCCTCGGCGGTGCAGACGCTGGCTTCGGAGGCGGGGATCGAGAGCGAGACCCTGCAGCGCTTTCTCGCCCGCAATGCCGGCGTGGCCGAAGGCAGGCACACGAAGAAGGGCGCCAGGGAGATGCGCGCCGCGTACGCCAAGACGATCCTGGTGGTCGACGAGGGCTCGTTGGCGTCGACCGTGCAGGCCCGCGACCTGCTCCGGATCGCGAACGAACTCCGCATCCCGCGCGTGGTGCTGGTCGGCGACGCGAAACAACTGGATGCCGTCGATGCCGGCAAGCCCTTCGCCCAGCTCCAGGCCGCTGGCATGCAGACGGCCACGATGGACGAGATCATGCGCCAGCGCGATCCCGCTCTGAAGGAAGCCGTCGAGGCGAGTCTGGCGGGCGAAATCGGCAAGGCATTCGAGAAGCTCGGGCCGAATGTGGCGGAAGTGAAATCCGACAATATCGCCGGCGCCGTGGCTGCGCGCTGGCTCAGGCTGGACGCAGACGCGCGCGAGAACACCGGTGTCATGGCGCCGAGCCACGAGCTCCGCCGGGCGATCAACGACCATATCCGCGTGCGCCTGGCCCGCGAAGGGCGCATCCACGGGCCCACATTGCAAAGCGAACGGCTTGTCTCAAAGGGCTACACCAACGCCGAGAAGGCGCTTGCCGGCAACTACGGCGCGGGCGACGTGGTGGCGTTTCATCGCCCCTACAAGCGCATCGGCGTCGAAAAGGGCGACGAACGCCGCGTGACCGGCGTAAATCACAAGACCGGCGAGGTGCTTCTCGAAGACGGCAAGGGCGGCCGGGTCGCCTGGAAGCCGGAGGAGATCGGCGGGCGCCGGGGCGGCAGCGAGGTCTACCGGGCCGAGGAGATCCAGCTGCGCACCGGAGATCGCATCCGCTGGACGCGCAACGACGCCGGCCTCGGGCTGGTCAACAGCCGCACCGCCGAGGTGGTTGCGGTGAAGGGCGGCCGGGTGACGTTCCAGCTCGAGGACGGGAAGAAGCTCGATCTGGGCAGGAACGACCCCCAGCTGCGTCATCTCGATCACGCCTGGGCCTCGACCGTGCACGCCTTCCAGGGCCGCACGGTGGACAACGTGATCGCCGCGATGGAGGCGAGGCACCCTCATCTCACCACGCAGAAGAGTTTCTACGTCGAGATCAGCCGGGCGCGCGACCGGGCCGAGCTGGTGACCGACGACGCGGCCGAGCTTCGCGCCCAGCTCCAGGCCGCCACCGGTGAGCGCATCGCGGCGCTCGAGGGCATCGGCGAGATGAAGCGGGAGGCGCCGGACAGGGCGGCCGAGCCCGCGCAAGACCGGCCCTTGCGGCCGGAACGCGGCGTCGATGCCGACATCGGCAAGGCGCGCGAAGGCACGAAGACGCCGGCAAAGACGCCGGAACCGCCGGTCCGCGACCGCGGCAAGGGAGGCATGGACCTTGGATTGTGACGATTTGGGCAGGCTCGATCGCACCGGCCGGGCCCGTCTCGCCGTGCTCATCGACGGCGAGAACGCCAGCGCGCGCCATGCGCGGGCGGTGTTAGAAACCGCCGGGAAGATCGGCGAGGCCACGGTGCGGCGCATCTACGGCGACTTCTCGGACGGACGCCTCTCCTCCTGGAGCGCCGCGATCCGCAAATTCGCCATCGTGCCGCACCACCAGCCGGCCCATGTGCGGGGCAAGAACGCAGCCGATATCGCGCTTGCGATCGACGCTGTCGACATGATGCACCGCGAGAGGCTTGAAGGTTTCTGCCTCGTCACGAGCGACAGCGACTTCACCCGGCTCGCTCAGCGGCTCCGGGAGGGCGGGTTGGCGGTCTACGGCTTCGGCGAAAGCAAGACGCCGCAGGCGTTCCGCTCTGCATGCCACCGGTTCGTACTGCTGGGGAAGGCCTCGAACGGCATGGCCGCGGTACAGGACGGCCGGGCGAATGGAGCGGATCGATGACCGGTGACGACCGCAACCGGACGGCAGGCAGCGAGCCCGGAGCCGAGAGGGCAGGCGATGCCCGCAAGACCAGGGGCATCCGGTTTTCGGAATCGGAGTGGGAAGAGGTCAAGAAGGCGGCTGCCGCTCATGAAATGCCTGCTGCGGAGTTCGTCCGCGAGCGAATCCTGGCGCTAGCGCGGGATCCGGAGAGCGCGGACCCGTCTGCGGTTCCGGCGTCGGTGGTGTCGCTGATCGAGCGCATGTTCCGCTACACTTGGTTCCTCGCGACCGAAAAACGCGACGCGATGGTGCGTGAGGGGCGGGGAAACGAGCTCGATACGCTCGTTGCGGAGGCCCGGGCCTTCCAGGAGTCGCTGCGCCCGGGCGCCGCCGACTGAGCCGGATCGAAGGACCCAAAGGACATCAAGACCCGTGAGCCGGGAATTGTGCCAGCGCTGGTCCGCTATGCGCGCACGGGGTAGTTGCAGAAGGAGGCAGGGGAAGCTTCGGTCTCGACGCCGCGAAGGGAGCGGTTGATAGGTTCATCCGACCTTTGGATGTTGGGCGCTTCATCACCATCGGACCAGGCGGCTGCCAATGCAGATGGGTCGGTGTCCGGAAGCGGGAGAAGTTCATGGCTTCGTTGAGTGAACGCATGAACGTGCATCAAGTCGAATGGCGCCGGAGCAACGTCTCCTCGGACGAAATGGGCACTTGGGGGGGCGAGCCCTACCGCTGGATCATTCCAAGGGACCTTTGGGAAGAGGGCCTCTGGCCGGGTATTCGGAAGGGCTCGGCCAATGCGCTATCGGCCTACCTCAAGACGAATCAGGTGCAGAAGCACAGCGGTGTCCACAACCTCAAGAGTTCCTGGGTCCAGTGCGCCAACCTGTATTTCCCATTCCGGAGTTCCCGATGCAGCCGGAATCTCATGGCTTCGTTTCTCCGTCACCACGTTTCCCGGCAGATCGATTCTCTCGATACGATCGAGCTGGAATACTCGGAGAAGGATGGCGAGCTGGATCCCTCGCACCTGCTGGGCGAGATGGGCGGAAGCCGCGGCGCAGGGCAGACATCGCCGGATCTCGGCCTGCTGGTGAACGGGGGCCGCGGACTGGTTCTCGTGGAGAACAAGTTCACGGAGCGCGATTTCTCGAGGTGTTCCGCCCGAAGCCACAAGGGCAACAGCGTGCGGTCTGCCAATCCGGATCCGGACAGATGCAACCGCGCGCTGGCGGTGGCGCAGGACCCATGCGGTCAATGCCATCAATCGGCGTGGGGCCGGCGGTACTGGGAGCATCTCGCCCCCGTGGCGGACCGCGAGGTTGTGGAAGGGCTGCCCTTCTGCCCGGCCGCCCGGCGCGGCTATCAGTTGTTCCGGCAGACCGCTCTGGCCGAGGGAATCGCCCGATCCGGAAAGTACGAACTAACGATTTCGGCTGTCGCTCTCGATGAGCGGAACAGCGAACTGAAAACGTGTCTGAGGACCAGCGGGATACCGGAATTGCGCCAGTGGGGAGACGTGTTCAAGGGGCGCGCGATGTTCGCGGTGTTCACCCACCAGCAATGGGTCGGTTGGGTCCGCGAACACGACCGGGATGGCCGATGGAAGGAGTGGCTCTCGTGGATTGGCGCCAGATACGCGATTTGAAGGTCCGTTGCGCGGTGCTTACGGGTAAACCTCCTCACGATCTTCCCGGTAGTCGCCGACAACCCAGATGAAGCTCTGAATGTCGATGCGATCCCGCGGGGCGAGGTCCGCCAACTCGGTCGAGGTCCGGTCGGCGAGGTCGAGAAGGGACGAATAGACGCCGAGTTCAAGTTGCGGCCGATAGAGAGATGCGAGCGGGTGGCCTACCCGCGTTGCGAAATCCTTCGTCGCTTCGGGCTTCAGGTACATATGCGACTCGGGGCGCCAGAGAAACGGCAGATAGGTAGCCACGGTCCACTTGGCAAATCCGTGGGGCTTGAGCACCTTCTCAAGCCTCCTCAATGCGGCTTCGGTTCCGTCGTGGGCGAACATGGCCGCGGCCCGAACGAAGGCATCGGCATCCGGTCCGCGAACAATGTCCGCGACCCATGTTTTCTCGAACGGGGACAGCATATTCGTTGCCCGGAACGCCGAGAGCGCTGCTTCGGCGAACCCGCTGCCGCTCATTGCGTGGGCCAGAGGAGCGGAGGCGTCCAGATTTCGCTTGGCCGCCAGCTTGTAGTTCCGTTCCTGAGACGAAAAGCCGTCAGAATGGAACCCGTTGGGGAAGAACTTCAGGAACCGCGATCGCGCACCGGCATAGCCAAAATACCTGGGGTCGGCCTTTCCCGCATCGTCGTGAAGTTGTCGTCAGACATCGTCGGCCTCGGGTCCATCGACACATTTCTTTCCGTCGACGAGACCGTAGAAATGGCCGTCCTTCTCGACGAGACGTAAATTGCGTTTTCCGAGCGTGCCCTGACGGACGGTTCGAACGCTGACGGCCATTTCTCGTCTCCATCACGGTGAGATCGTTCTGGCGCAATGCAATCGATGTGCCAGGAAACCGTTCCGCTCCAGAAAGGGTCGTCGCTTCATGGGCTGTCCTGCGCGCGCGCCGCGGGCAGGATGTCGAGGCTGCGGCCCCCGAGATCGCGAAAGGCTTTTTGGCGGCAGGAGAATACGACGATCTGAAGATCGTGGCCCTGGCGCGTCAATGCATCGAACATTCGCTCGATGCGGTCGTCGTCGGTGTAGACGATCGCATCGTCGAGGATGACGGGAGCGGTTGAGCCAGTCTTGGCCAGCATGCGCGCGAAGGCGAGCCGGACGAGCAGCGCGATCTGCTCCTGCGTGCCGCCGGACAGAATATCGAAGTCCTCTTCCGTCCCCGCCCGAACCAGGGCGCTCGGCACCAGCGTGTCCGGGTCGAAATGGAGTTTCGCCGTCGGCCAGAAGAGCCGGAGCAATGGAACGAGTTCCTTCATCACCGGCTCGACATAGCGGTCCCGCGCAGACGCACGGGCGATCTCCAGAGCGGCATCCAGCTTCTTCAGGACGGCGACCTCGAATTCAAGACCGCTCAGCGAGTTCTGAGCCGCCTCGAGTCGGACATCTGTGTCGGCCAGTTCCTCGTCTACGGCTTCGCCGGCGTGAATGGCGATCGCTGTGTCGAGTTTCCCCAGTTCAAGACGAATTCGTTGCCGGTCTTCGTCGGCGCGTTCGAAGATCGACCGTGCTCTTTCGAGCGTGGCCGCGGCATCTTCCAGTTCGGGTGCCTCGACCTCCGCTTCCTCGCGCCGGCGGATGGCGTCTTCCAATCCGGTGCGGTGTCGCGAAAGAGCCTGGCGGCGATCAGCTCTTTCGGCTTCCGGGTCGTCGATCCCGGAAAGGGCCGTCGTCGCACGCGCCTGTCGCGTGGCAGCGCTTTCGGCAGCGGCGGTGGCGCGGGCGGCCGTCGTTTGCGCATGGCCATGTGAGGTGCGTGCGGTCTCGTAATTCTCAAGTGCCGCGGCCAGTGCGCGTCTGGCGGCCTCATCCTCCCGTTGCGCTTCCTTGGAGGTCGGAAGATCTTCGTCTCTGGCGGATTCTTCCGGAATCGCGGCTAACTGCCCGCGCAGCGCATCGATTCCGTCCGGCGCCACATCCTGCAGGTCCGTTTTGGCATTCCTTATGCGCAATTCGGAGTCGCGTCTTCGGCGAGCCGACTCACGCACATCTTCGATACTGTGCCTGCCTGCGCCCTCAAGTGCCCGCGCCAACTCCCTCTCGGCCTCCGCGAGGGTCTCGCCATCCGCGCGCTGCCCGGGGTGGATGTCAAGTTGGCCGATCTCGTGGATTTGCAGCTGCGCTCCGTCCGGAATCGGAATGCGTTCGCCGTCGGGCAGAGGTTTTCCTTCCAGAGAAACACCGTCACGATTGCCAGACGCATAGGTCATCGCAATGGCCACGGCGCCGATGTTGCGGGCTTTGCGGAGGACCCGCACCGATTCATCGAGCGTCTCCAGCTCTGAAACCGCCTGGTCGGAGAGCTCCTTTCCGGCATTGGCCGATGCCTGTTCGGCGCGTTGGCGCAGTTCCTCCGCCCGCTCGATCTTCTCGATCAGCTCCTCTCGGCGCCTGGTCGCCGCCGCGGCTTGCTCGGCAAGCAGGACCTTCCGCAACGTGTCGGCGGCAGATTCAGCGCGGGCGACCTCCGACTTGTGGGCGTTTCCCGCTTCCGACATTCGAGCTTCCGCCGCGCGCAGGCCTTCGATAGCCCGCTGAGCTTCCTCGTTCACGCTTCGATATGCGTCGGTGGCCGCTGCCAGCTCGGAAAGATCCTTCTCGAGCGATGTCAGACTTTCCTCCGCCCGCCCGACCTCGACACGTTTCGTGTGCTCATGACCCTTGGCTCTCTCAAGCAACTCGGCGTGGCGGGATGCCTCTTCATGCGCGGCTTCCGCTTCAGCCAGCCGTGCCTTTCGCCGGGCCTCTTCCTCTGGATCTTCCAAGGTCTCGAGCTCGCGCCTGAGTCGGCGGCGACGATCCAGCTGTTGTCGCAGTTGTTCGGACTTTGCCGCGAGTTGCTCGCGTTCCCCCTCGAAAGTGTGGACCTCATCCATCTTCTGCTTCAGGGGACTATCGGTCTTCGCGCGGCCCTTCGCAGTCAGATAGCGATCGAGTTCGCTGCGGCACCGGTCCCGGGCCACGTCCATGCGGCGGCCCCCGGTCATCGCCTCGACTTCGCCTGCGACTGATGTCAGCAGATCGCGCCGGGCAAGATGCGCCGCGTCGTTATCGTCGAGACCGGTGAGTCCCTGACGGACCCAGAGAAGCCCCGCTGGCCCCCCGTCCCTTGGAGCTTTCAGGGTCTCGGCGATCCAGGTCTCGGCGTCGTCGGCCTGCTTGATCAGCCGGCCGGCGACCTCGATCCGCGCGTCGCCGTTGCGCCCCTTGTTCCAGCGCTTTCTGACCCGGTATATGCCATCGGGGAGTTCGATCTCGACGGCGACCGACGGATCGCCGCCGACATGCGGCACCAGGCTCCGAATCTCCTTGTCCCATGACTTCCTCGGCTTGAAGAAGACCGCGTGCAGCGCATCGAAAACCGTCGACTTACCGTGCTCGTTCGGGGCGGACAGGACATTCAGTCCGTCGCCAATGCCGCCGATTTC
>LXNI01000788.1_pt1 | contig 33897 bp, 30 predicted proteins | sample 809091 | NCBI WGS metagenome assembly LXNI01 (sample SAMN04870527, study PRJNA318959) | sponge metagenome | biome: 01000161; feature: marine sponge reef; material: water | host: Sarcotragus foetidus | place: Greece: Milos, Mediterranean Sea | collected 2013-05-29 | depth 5-7 m | reverse complement strand
CGGTTCGCCCCCAACACGCCTCAAGCGCCTACCGCCAGCGTCATCAATGGCACGGCAGGCCCTGACAGACCTGCCCAAGGTCAAAATCCGACCGCATGAAAAATTAGCTCGCCGATCGGGGTTCTTTTATTCAACTTCACAACAGTTTTTTTGTTTCCTAACATGAACACGTGCCGGTATCGGACCGGCGCTCATCGGGAGAGAACTTGTAATGCTCAGACGGTTGCTGTTGCTGGCCGTGTTGCCATTGAGCGCGTGTCAGACCGCAGGCAGCGATCCCGATTTCGCCGTCAGGGTTTTTGATCAGCTGGCGTACCGTGGCACCGCAGGCGCTCACCCCAATTCGCTCCAGCTTATGCTCGAGACCGACTACGAGAAGGGCCGCCTTAGCCGTTGGGAGGAACCGGTCCGGGTTGCCGTCGAAGGTGTTTCTTCGACGGACAAGGCGTACGCCCGAATCCGGCGGATTATGGTCGAATTGGGCGCTGTTGCCGGAACCGAAATCAATTACATCGAACCGGACGGCAGCCGGCGTAAGGGAAACTTTCGGTTTAGTTTTCTGGATCAGGAAAACCTGATCATCAACAAGTCGGAATTTGCGGCCTGTGCCGCCCGGGTGAACCTCTATGGCGATGGCAGGATCAAGAGCGTCCATGTCCGTATCGCGATGAAAAACGCGAAGCGGCTGCAACGTTGCATCTATCACGAGGTGCTGCACGGCTTTGGTCTCGCACATACGACATTGGTTCCGTCGGTAATGAATTACGGTTCCGAGGCAGACAGCCCCACCGCCTGGGACCTGATGGTTCTCCGGACCATGTACAGCAAGACCTTCGAGTCGGGCATGACCCGGGAGGATTCACTTCATTTGGCGCGGCGCGCCGTTCAAACATCGCAATAATTGGAGGTTGAAGGATGGGAATGGGATTAACCCGGATCGGGACCGGCGCGTTGGTTGCCGTGCTCGCGGGCTGCGTGACGGCCCCCAAGACCGGCCAGGAAAACATCTCCGCGAGTGAGAGTCCGTTGTTATTTGCGCACCCGGACGGCCTGTCCATGCAGGCGCGGCATTTTCGCCGCTTCGATCCCAGAAATACCGGCGCCAACATCTATCGCGGCAGCTGGCGACCGTCAGGCGGCGGCCAGAGACCGTTCTTCTTCGCCAATTATTACTCGACGGGACCCGGGTATGAATTTACCAGTACCCCCACCGACGATGCCAAGCGTTACGTGACCGGTCTCAAATTCGGCAAGAGCGGCAAACCGGCCTTGGGGGCCGTAGGAACCGCGCGGAACAAATTCGGTATCGTCAGCGTACAGCACTTCAGCGTGGCCGGCAGCGCATGCTTTGGGTTCTTCCAATACTTTGGCGACGCGACTTTCGGCACCACTCAGGGAACCGAACGGCTCCATGGATTCTATTGCGGCACCGGGGCCGATACGCTGCCGAGTTCCAAAGTCAGCGCCATCATGAACTCCATCGGTGTGAAGGGACACCACGTGCCCCCCGCGGTCGCGGCGGTAGTTGAGCGGCAACGTGCGAGTTCACCGGTCAGCAACTTCATTGTCAACATCGACTGGGCGGGCCGCTTTGACGGCCTGAGCGGCCGCATGTCGGCCTCCAATACCGAGGGCCGGAATGGGCGGATTGCGGTATCGCTGCCCAACCGTGCCGGGACCTGCACAGGCCAATGGCAGGTGCGTTCCGGCGCGTACGGATCGGCCCAAGTGCCGACCGGTAGCTGGAATTTGGTGTGCACCAACGGCCTCAAGGCTTCAGGAAACTTTACCAGCCGGACAAGAGGTAATGGATCCGGCTCGGGAAAGGACGTGGACGGCAATGCGGTAAGCTTCAGTTTCCGGCCGGCTTGAGCAAATCCGGGGATATTCGAATGCCGGCGGCGCGCAAGGAAAGTCGCGGCATGGGTCGTTCGTGCGGCTGGGTCATGACGGCCGGGTTCGAGGATATCCGGTCCGCACTGTAGGCGGTTCCCGTTAACGGATCACGAACTAGCCTTCAGCGGCCGTATCGGCGGAAAGGCCGTCGATGATCGGGCAGTCGGGCCGGTCGTCCCCATGGCATTTCTCGGCCAGTTGCCGAAGGGTTTGCCGCATGGACTGGAGATGAGCGATCCGCTGTTCGATCTCGGCGATATGGCGTTCGGTCAACGCCTTTACCTCGGCGCTCGCCCGATTGCGGTCCTGCCAAAGATCCAACAGGTCACCGACATCGCGAATGGAGAAACCCAAATCCCGGGCCCGATGGATAAATCTCAGGGTCTCGAGGTCGTCGGGCGAGTATTCTCTGTACCCGTTCTCAGCGCGCCGCGGTGCCGGGCCAAGCCCGATGCTTTCGTAATAGCGGATGGTCTTCGCCGCGATCCCGGATTTGTCGGCCACTTCGCTGATATTCATTCCGATCCTCGAACGAATTGCCTGCATCTGAAGTTAGATTGCGGTCAAAGCCGGGCCCGGCGCAACCGCAGCGCATTGGTAATCACCGAGACCGAGCTTAGGCTCATGGCGATGCTGGCGAAGATCGGGCTCAGCAACAGTCCAAACCACGGGAACAGAATTCCCGCCGCCAGCGGCACACCTAAAGAGTTGTAAACAAAAGCAAAACCCAGGTTCTGGCGAATGTTGCGCATGGTCGCCACACTGAGATTCCGGGCCCGGACGATGCCGCGGAGATCTCCTTTCACCAGGGTCAGGCCGGCACTTTCGACGGCAATATCGGAGCCGTCGCCCATGGCGATACCCACATCCGCCAGCGCCAGGGCCGGCGCATCGTTGATGCCGTCGCCCGCCATGGCGACCACCTTGCCGGCCGCCTTCAGATCGTTGATCAAGGCCGCTTTCGCCTGCGGGGGAATGCCCGCGTGGATCTGCCCGACGCCAAGTTCCGACCCAACGGCCTGCGCCGTACCGACCGAATCGCCGGTGGCCATGATGATTTCAATCCCCGCCTGTTTCAGCAACGGAACGGCTTCGCGGGTACTTTCCTTAATCGGGTCGGTGACCATGAGAAGTGCAAGCAGTTCCGTATCCCGGGCCATATAGATCACCGTGCCGCCTGCGGCGGACAGCTTTTCCGCCATATCCTGAAGCTGGTCTATCCCGATACCCCGTTCCGCCATGAGCGTCGGCCCCCCGAGGAACGTGACATGGCCGTCAATGGTGCCACTGACGCCCAGTCCGTCCAGAGACTTGAATTCCGTGGCCTCGGCTGGTGTCAGGTCCCTCTCCAACGCGGACTGCAAGATGGCCCGGGCGATGGGATGAGCGCTGCCGACTTCGAGAGAAGCGGCCAGGCGGAGTGCTTCCTCCTCGCTCGCGCCGCCCATGGGAAGGACCCGGGACAAAACCGGGCGGCCCTCGGTCAGTGTGCCCGTTTTATCGACAACCAATGTGTCCACCCGTTCCAGGGTTTCGAGAGCTTCGGCATCCCGGGCGAGCACACCGGCCCGCGCGCCCCGGCCCATGGCGACCATGATCGACATGGGCGTCGCCAGCCCGAGCGCACAGGGACACGCAATGATCAAGACGGCGACAGCATTGAGAAGCGCAAATGTGAGCCGAGGTTCCGGCCCCACCGTCGCCCAGATTGCGAAGGTCGCGGCCGCCACCAAAACCACTGCGGGGACAAAATACCCGGCGGCGACATCAGCCAGCCTTTGGATGGGCGCCCGGCTTCGCTGAGCGTCGGCAACCATCTGGACCAGCTTGGACAGCATGGTCTCACGGCCAACCCGGTCGGCGGACATGACGAAGCTCCCCGATACATTCGCGGTGCCGCCGATCACGGGATCGTTCTCGGCCTTGACGACCGGCAGAGGCTCTCCGGTGATCATGGACTCGTCGACATCCGAGCGGCCATTGAGGATGCGGCCATCGACGGGAATCGTATCTCCGGGGCGAACTCGAAGGGAATCGCCTCGGGCGATTTCGGCCAACGACACCTCGCGGTCCCCGTCTGGCGTGACTTTAAGCGCGGTCGCCGGTGCCAGGCTCAAAAGCGACCGGATGGCCTCTCCGGTGCGGTCCCGGGCGCGAAGCTCCAGCACCTGCCCCACGGCGACCAGGACGGTAATTGCGGCCGCGGCCTCGAAGTAGACCGGCACCACGCCGCCGTGCCCTTGAAAGGCAGCGGGAAAAATGTCCGGAAACAGTAGCGCGGCGACGCTGTAAATGTAGGCGGTGCCCACGCCCAGCCCGATGAGGCTGAACATATTGAGCTTCCAGGTGCGGATGGACTGCCAGAACCGCTCGAAGAACGGCGCGCCGGCCCACAACACCACGGGCGTGGAAAGCACGAACTGGAGCCACGCCGAGATATTGGCGGGAACCGCCTTCTCAACCGGATTCCCGGGAACCAGGTGCCCCATGGCCAAGACCAACACGGGAACGCCAAACAATGCGCCCACCCACATCCGCCGGGTCATGTCGGTGTGTTCGGGATTTTCCAGAAAAACGGCTTCCGCCGGATTTTCCGGTTCCAGACCCATACCGCAGTCGGGGCATGTGCCCGGCCCTGGATTGCGCACCTCCGGATGCATGGGACAGGTGTGAATGATCTCGGATGGGGCGGGCGTTGGGTCCAACGAAATATACCTTCTAGTTAGGTTGAAGGTTTATATAGGGGTTCCAGTAGCGGGAAGGTCAACCCGGGATGCTTCCGAATGACGTGAGTTTTCTTGACGCTCAGCGGGCAGACTTGCAATGTGGCGCCCATCCAATGAGAGAACCACAATTTTACTAATTTGCATTATAAATAAAATCTTATAACTGATTGAAATGATTTTATTAATCGACAACTACGATAGCTTCACCTACAACCTGTTCCATTATCTGGGTGAGCTCGGCGCGGAGATGGTCGTGCATCGCAACGACGCCATAACGGTGGATGACGCGCTCGGCCTGAAACCGGACGGTGTGCTGATATCACCGGGTCCGTGCGATCCCGACAAGGCGGGTATCTGCCTCGATTTGGTGGCGGCCGCGGCGGCGGAGGGGCTGGCGCTGTTTGGTGTCTGCCTGGGGCACCAGGCCATCGGACAGGCGTTTGGCGCCAAGGTGGTCCGCGCACCGGTTCCCCTGCACGGCAAGATGAGCGCGGTGTCCCACGACGGATTGAGCGTATTCGATGGGCTGAACAGCCCATTTCAGGCCACCCGCTATCATTCCCTCACGCTCGACGAGGAACCATGGCCGGCGGAGCTGGAAATTACCGCCCGCAGCGATGACGGCTTGATCATGGGGATTCAACACCGCACATTGCCAATCGCCGGGGTTCAATTTCACCCGGAAAGCATCGCATCGGAGCACGGGCACTCCATCCTGGGAAACTTTTTGAAGATGATTGAGAACGGTAAGGTGGCGGCATGAACGACATGCCCGATATGAAAAACTACATTGCCGCCGCGGCGGGCGGCTCGCCGCTGAATGAGACGCAGGCCGAGGCCGCGTTCAACATCATCATGTCCGGCGATGCGACACCCGCCCAAATCGGCGGCTTTCTGATGGCCCTTCGTGTCCGGGGCGAGACGGTCGAGGAAATCACCGGCGCCGCCCGGGCCATGCGGGCCAAATGCCTCTATGTGGAAGCGCCGGACGACGCCATGGATGTGGTGGGGACCGGCGGCGACGCCACCGGGACATACAATATTTCCACGGGCGCCGCCCTGGTTGTCGCCGCCTGCGGCGTACCGGTCGCCAAGCACGGCAACCGGGCGCTGTCTTCGAAGTCCGGCGCGGCGGATACCCTGGCCGCTCTCGGCATCAATACGGATGCGGATTTCGACCTGATCGAGCAATCCATCGCCGAAGCCGGCATCGGCTTTCTCATGGCGCCCCGTCATCACAGCGCCATGCGCCACGTTGCCGGTGCCCGGGTGGAATTGGCCACCCGCACCATCTTCAATCTGCTGGGACCGATCTGCAATCCGGCGGGGGTCAAACGGCAACTGACCGGGGTTTTTGCCCGGGAATGGGTCGAACCGGTGGCCAGTACGCTCGGCCGGCTAGGCACCGAGCGCGCCTGGGTGATGCACGGCGGCGACGGCACCGATGAGCTGACCACTACCGGGGTTTCCCATGTTTCCGAATGGAACGGCGGCAAGGTGACCAGTTTCGAAGTGTCGCCGGAGGACGCCGGGCTGCCGGTGGCCAAGCCCGAGGATCTCAAAGGCGGCGATGCCGGGACCAATGCGGCCGCCCTCCGCGCCGTATTGGCCGGTGAGTCCGGGGCCTACCGGGATGTGGTGTTGTACAACGCGGCGGCCGCCCTCGTGGTCGCCGACAAAGCAAGCGATCTGGAGGCGGGTGTCGAAATGGCGGCCGATGCCGTCGATAGCGGCAAGGCTCAGGCGTCCCTGGACCGCATGATTGAACTGACCAACAGCCGCAACGAGGAGGGAGAGGACGGGTGAGCGACGTCCTCGAGAAGATCTGTCACGACAAGCGCGCTCACATCGAAGCGCAAAAAGCCGCGCGCCCCCTGAGTGAGGTCAAGGCCGCCGCCGCAAAGGCTTCAGCACCCAGAGGCTTTGCGCAACGGTTGAGAACGGCGGGTGAGACCGGGTACGGCTTGATCGCCGAGATCAAGAAGGCGTCGCCCTCCCGGGGCCTGATCCGCGCGGATTTCGATCCCCCTGCCCTGGCGAAGGCCTATTCGGATGGCGGTGCGACCTGCCTCTCGGTTCTGACCGATATTACTTATTTCCAGGGCGACGATGCGTTCCTCGCCCGGGCGCGGGAGGCGGTTGACCTGCCGGCGCTCCGCAAGGATTTCATGCTCGATCCCTATCAGGTGTACGAGGCCCGGGCGCTCGGCGCCGACTGTATCCTGTTGATCATGGCCGCGCTGAGTGACGCGGACGCCGCCGGGCTTGCCCGGATCGCGGAAGATCTTGGGATGGATGTCCTGGTCGAGGTTCACGACGAGGCGGAGATGGAGCGTGCGCTCGCCCTGTCGCCTTCCCTCCTTGGTATCAACAACCGCAACCTCAAGACCCTCGACGTGGATCTCGCCACGACGGAGCGGCTCGCGCCCATGAGCAGCGGCGACGAAGTTCTGGTCAGCGAGAGCGGGCTCCATGGGCCGGCCGACCTCGCCCGGATGAGCGCCATTGGGATCAATTGCTTCTTGGTCGGGGAATCGCTGATGAAGCAGCCGGAGGTGGCGCAAGCCACCCGTGATCTTTTGCGGCTGCCCGCGGATGCCGGTCGAGCGAGCGCCTGAGTACGGCATGGCGAAGCTCACCCACATCGATGACGACGGCAACGCGGTGATGGTCGACGTCTCCGGGAAGGACCGGACCGAACGGACGGCCACGGCGGCGGGCTCGGTCTATATGATGCCGGAAACCCTCAAGCTGATCATGGAAGGCGGGGTCAAAAAGGGAGACGTGCTCACCGTCGCCCAGCTCGCCGGCATCATGGGAGCCAAGAAGACCCCCGATCTGATTCCCCTTTGCCATCCGCTGGAGTTGAGTTCGGTGCGGGTAGAGCTGACCTGCGATCCGGACCGCAACGCCGTCGACATCTCCGCCGCTTGTAAATTGACCGGCAAGACCGGTGTCGAGATGGAAGCGATGACGGCGGTCAGCGTCGCGGCGCTTACCGTCTATGACATGGTCAAGGCGGTGGACCGGGGTATCCGGATCGGCGATATACGGCTGGTCCACAAGTCGGGCGGCAAGTCGGCCGCCTTCGACGCCGAGACCCAACCCTCATGATGATTTCCGTCGCAGACGCCTTGGCGCAGGTCCTGGCCGGCGTCGAGCCCCTCAATGCGGAGCGGGTCAGCGTTGCCAGCGCTTTTGGGCGTGTGCTGGCCGAAGATGTCGCCTCGCGGCTCACCCAGCCGCCGCGCGCGGTCTCGGCGATGGATGGCTACGCGGTGCGCGCCGAGGACGTCGGCAGGGTGCCGGCAACATTGACCCGGATCGGCGAATCGGCAGCCGGCAACGGATATGATGGCGGTATCTCCGCCGGCCAGACGGTGCGGATCTTCACCGGCGCCCCGGTCCCCGACGGCGCTGATGCGATCGTCATTCAGGAAGACACTGAAACCGATGGCGACAAGATCACCATGACCGAGGCGCCCACGCCCGGCCGTTACATCCGCCCCGCCGGGCTGGATTTCGCCGAGGGCGACGTTCTGCTGGCCAAGGGCCGGCGCATGACCGCCCGCGATGTGAGCTTGGCCGCCGCCATGAATGTGCCTTGGCTGACGGTCACCCGGAAGCCGCGGATCGCGCTGCTGTCCACGGGCGATGAACTGGTGTTGCCGGGCGAACCGGTCGGGCCCGACCAGATCATCAGCTCCAACAGCATCGGCCTTGGATCGTCCATTCAGGCCATGGGCGGCGACGCCGTCAATCTTGGGATCGCCCGGGATGACCCCGATGATCTCCGCCGGATGCTTGACGGCGTCCGAGGCGCCGACATGCTGGTGACCATCGGCGGCGCGTCGGTCGGTGACTATGACCTGGTCAAGACGGTGCTTGGCGGCGAAGGCCTGGATATCACCTTCTCCACCGTCGCCATGCGGCCGGGCAAGCCGCTGATATTCGGCGCCATCCACGGCAAACCGATGCTCGGATTGCCGGGGAACCCGGTCTCGGCGGGCGTCACCTCGGTGCTGTTCCTGCGTCCGGCCATCGGCGTCATGCTCGGACTGGACGGTGACGAAACGCCACCGGAGACGGCGCTCCTCGGCCGCGATGTTCCGGCCAACGACCACCGTCAGGACTACCTGCGCTCGACCCTCGGCATGAGCGCCCGAGGCGAATTGACCGCCACCCCGTTCGAGAAACAGGACAGCTCCATGCTGCACCTGTTTGCCCAGTCCGATTGTCTGGTCATCCGGCCGCCGAACGCGCCGCCGCTGGCCGCGGGGCAGCGGGTCGACATCGTCCGGCTGGACTGGAGCAATCTCTCGGTCTAAGTCCCCATTGCAGCCCAAATCGAAAATTTTGGGCAGATTTGCAAAAATCCCTATTGACCCCGGAAAAGAACCAAACTAGAACATGTGTGGGCGTTTCGGTTTTGTTCCATATGTAGTGTTGACCGCCCAATTTAACCCAGGCTCTTGTCGCACCGCATGAAGGGGGTCCCAATGTTGACTAAGAAGCAATACGAATTGCTGGTCTTTATCGACCAAAAACTGCGGGAAACCGGGGTTCCGCCCTCTTTTGACGAAATGAAGGACGCACTTGATCTGCGCTCCAAATCCGGAATCCACAGGCTAATTACCGGTCTGGAGGAACGGGGTTTTATCCGCCGCCTTCCCCATCGGGCGCGGGCCTTGGAAATCCTCCGGCTGCCGGAGAATTTCCGTGCCGGCGATGTGAAACCGGCACGTCCCAACGGCTTCACCCCCAATGTTATCGAAGGCGGCTTCCGCCCGAAATCACCCGAGCCGGCGACCGCGGAAGAGCCGACGGCATTGCCGCTTTTGGGCAGGATTGCCGCCGGCACGCCCATCGAGGCATTGCGCGATCCAACCAACAGCATCGATATTCCCCCCTCCATGCTCGGCGGGGGTGATCACTATGCCCTGGAGATTGATGGCGATTCGATGCTCGACGCGGGCATCCACGATGGCGACACGGTGGTCATCGAGCGATGCGACACCGCGGAGAGCGGATCCATCGTCGTGGCGCTGGTTGACGGCAGCGAAGTCACGCTGAAGCGTCTGCGCCGCAAGGGCGGGACCGTGGCGCTCGAGCCTGCCAATAAGGACTACGAAACGCGGATATTCGGGCCCGACCGGGTTCAGGTCCAAGGTCGCCTTGTAGGCCTGTTCAGGAAGTACTAGGGATTAGATGCCGCCTTGCGGCCGGCGGAGCACCCACGGCCGCGCGCCCCGCTCTCCTTGAACCGTTTTGACCGAGATTCCGCTTTCGTCAATCCACAGCGCATGCGCACCCTCGCGCCAGAGGTCAAACCGGTCGATGACCAATGCGGCGGCCCGACACATGCGGCCGGGCACGGGTACCGTAGCCACCACAATATCGGCGTGCCGGCATTCTTCTTCGAGCGCCAAGCTGTCCCTGACCAGCGCAACCGTCCTCCCGGCTCTGTGGTAGATGCAGGCCAGCGCGTCGCACACCAGATCGTCGGCCCCGTCGGTTGGCCGCGCCGGCCACGGGGCGGGCGCCTCTCCGATTTGGCCCGCCGCCCGCAGCCAGACCGAACCGGCAAACCGCGAAGCCCGAACCGAAGACAAGGTGAGTCGGCCATCCTCTCGAACCACGCCAAACAATCGTGCTTCACCGTCTACCAGGAGGTCGGGGTTGGGTACCCGGGGGATGATCAGCACGCCAATCAGGACCAGCGGCACCCCGAGCAGCCGCCATTTTCTTTGCCACAGGCAAAGCCACATACCGCCCGACGCCACGGCAACCAGCGCAGTCGTTGAAAAACCGCTGATCCCGAAGCTGGCGCCGGGTAACGCCGCCATTCGTTCCGCCGCATCAATGATGACGTCGACCCCCCAGCCCATGGCGGCGAGAAAGATGCCGTCCAGGCCCAAAGGCATTGCGATCAAGGCCAGGACCGCGAGCGGCATGACCCAAAATGCGGTCAACGGGACCGCAACCAAATTGGCCGCAAGTCCCAGCACGGCGATCCGGTTGAAATGGTACACGGCAAATGGGCCCGTCGCGGCGCTGGCGACGATGGTGGTCAGCATCACGCCGCCGAAATAGAGCGGCAGTCCCCGCCACCACCGCCGGGTCAACACCCATCGAGCACTCGCCCGGCGGCTGAGCCATTCATAGACGGCGATCAGGGCAACAACCGCGGCGAAGGACATCTGGAAACTGGCACTGAGCAGTGCGGCGGGCGTCAGTGCGAGAATGACCAGGGCGGCCCACGCGACCGAGCGCATTGAGATGCCTTGCCGGTCGAGAACTATCGCCACCAGTACCAGGCCGATCATCAGAAACGCGCGTTGGGTCGGGACCGTCGCGCCGGCAAGGAGGGCATACGCAAATGCGCCGATGACTGCGGCAATCGCCGCCCATTTCTTTATGGGATAGGGCAACGCGATGGCGGGGATCAGGGACAGGCCGCCTCGGACGATGACGAAAATGAACCCGGCGACCAGACCGATGTGGAGCCCGGAGATCGCCAGCAGGTGGGCAATCCCTGATGCGCGGAACGCCTCGAGGACAGGTTCACGGACGATTGTGCGTTGCCCGGTGATCAAAGCGGCGGCGACCGTACCGGCGTCGCCCGGAATGGCGGCCACCACTCGCTGCGTGACCCGCCATCGCAGCCGTTCGATGGCGGTCGCCAATTGCCACTCCTCCGGGTGCGGCTGGACGATCCGGGCGCGCCCCAGGGCGAAACCGACGCCGGCCAGCTCCTGGAAATAGAACTGACGCTGCAGGTCGAAGCCGCCGGGCAGGACGGGGGGAGGTGGGGGAGAGAGAACCGCGCGTACCTCGATCCAGTCCCCCGCCGCCAAAGCCGGTTGCGCCCCCCGGAGACGAACTCGAACCCGCGGCGGCTGCTGGGGCGCCGCCAGGTTTTGGATCCTGATCCGATCCAGGGTCACGCGCACCCCATCGGGAAACGGCTCCAGGAGCACGATCCGCCCCTGGACGCTGGCGGCATTGCGATTTTCGGCCAGCACCGGGTGCTTGAGACGCAGGGTATGCCATTGAGCGTTTAGCAAACCGGCGGCGACAATGAACAGTCCGACCGATAAGAACATGACACTGGGCCGCCGGCGGCACAACCAACCGCAGGTGATCGATAGCGCACCCAGTCCAAAGGCGAGCCAGACCGGCGGCTCATCAGGCAAGAAGAAATAAAGGCCGATGCCGGCGCCAAACGCCACCGGGACCCACAAGAGCCAACGATCCCGCTCTTCAAGCAACGCGTCCCGCGCATCACCGAAAATGCCGCTCATCAAGGCGGCCGTCCGCTTATCCTCCCGTGTCATGGTGCAAAGATGACAGACCAGGACCAAACCTGTAAACTGCCCGTCCTGTTTTAAATAGTTAAATAAAATCAATTACTTAGATAGATTTTTATGGTTGTCACCCGTTTCGCGCCCTCGCCCACGGGCTTCCTCCATATCGGCGGCGCCCGCACCGCATTGTTCAACTGGCTGTTCGCCAGACACCATCAGGGCACGTTTCTACTGCGAATTGAGGACACTGACCGGAAGCGTTCCACCGACGAGACAGTCGACGCCATCCTCAGCGGGATGCGCTGGCTGAACCTAACCTGGGATGGAGAGCCGATTTCACAGTTCGCGCGCAGCAGCCGGCATGCCGAAATCGCCCGGCAGCTTCTTGACGAAGGCAAGGCCTACCGCTGCTACTGCACGCCCGAGGAACTCGCGGAGATGCGAGACGCGGCGCGGGCGGCCGGCAGCGCCCGGCTCTATGACGGCCGTTGGCGGGACCGCGATCCCACGGAAGCGCCCGACGGCATCGATCCGGTCATTCGCCTGAAGGTGCCCGAGGGCGGCGAAACAATCATCCAGGACATCATCCAGGGAGAAGTGCGGGTTGGCCACGATCAGTTGGACGACCTGATCATGTTACGGGCCGATGGAACACCAACCTACATGCTGGCGGTCGTGGTTGATGACCATGACATGGGCATTACCCACGTCATTCGCGGAGATGACCACCTAACCAACGCCTTCCGTCAGGCTCAGATTTACGCGTCCTTGGGATGGGATATGCCGATCATGGCCCACATGCCCCTCCTCCACGGAAGCGACGGCGCAAAGCTCTCCAAGCGCCATGGTGCGCTCGGCGTCGAGGCCTACCGCGACATGGGCTTCCTCCCAGAGGCGGTAAACAATTACCTTCTCCGATTGGGATGGAGCCACGGTGACGACGAAATCATCAACCGCGACCAGGCTATCAAGTGGTTTGACGTCAAGGACGTCGGCAAAGCGGCCGCCCGCTTTGACATGGACAAGTTGACCAGTCTCAACGGGCACTACATCCGCGAAGCCGAGGATGATCGGCTGGTCGAACTAATCCTGCCGGGGCTGGAGAACGAACTCGGCGAGACGGTCGACGAGGTGGCGCGGCAACGTCTGCTCCATGGAATACCAAGCCTTAAGGTTCGCGCGAAAAACACGCTGGAACTTATTGAAAATGCATTATTTTATGTGCGTAAACGCCCACTCCCCTTGAACCCGAAAGCGGCAAAAATCCTTGACGCGGAGGGGCGCGGCATGATCGAACATATCCGCCCGCATTTGGCGCAACTTGAAGACTGGTCGCAGGAGGGGATCGAGACCGCGGCGAGAGAGGCTGCCGAGGCCGCCGACGCCAAATTGGGTGCCGTTGCACAGCCACTGCGCGCTGCGCTCACCGGTTCCAACGTATCACCGGGAATATTCGAGGTGATGGAGGTACTGGGCCAGGATGAAACCTTGGGCCGTCTCGACGACGCGCTCGCCGCACCGGCGCCGCCCACGGGCGCCGCACAAGACTGACGAGACAATTTACCACCTTGGGGAAGAACGCGCATGAATGACCACAATTCCACCACCAACCACACCATGACCCTTACCAACAACGAGACTGGCGAGGCATTCGAGTTGCCGGTACTCGGCGGGTCGGTTGGTCCCAAGGTGATCGACGTCCGGCGCCTTTATGGCGATAGCGGCTACTTCACCTACGATCCGGGGTTTACCTCGACGGCGAGCTGCGAGTCGACCATCACCTACATTGATGGCGACGAGGGTATCTTGCTCTATCGGGGATATCCGATCGAGGACTTGGCGGTTTACTGCGACCACATGGAGGTCAGCTACCTCTTACTGTTCGGTGAGCTCCCCAATGCCGAACAAAAAGCCAAATTCGAGCACGACATTACCTACCACACCATGCTCCACGAGCAGGTGAACCAGTTTTATCGCGGCTTCCGGCGGGACTCCCATCCCATGGCCATTATGTGCGGCGTCGTCGGCGCACTCTCGGCGTTCTATCACGACAGTTTGGATATTGACGACCCCTGGCACCGGACGGTGGCGTCCTACCGGATGATCGCCAAGATTCCGACCATCGCGGCTCACGCCTACAAATACGCCGTGGGTCAGCCGTTCATCTATCCCGACAACAGCCTGAGCTATTCGGAAAACTTCCTCCATATGCTGTTTGCGACACCGGCCGAGGATTACGAGGTCAGCCCCACCCTCGCCCGCGCAATGGACCGGATTTTGATCCTCCACGCGGACCATGAGCAGAATGCCTCCACCTCGACCGTGCGGTTGGCCGGCTCAAGCGGGGCCAATCCGTTCGCCTGTATCGCCGCGGGAATCGCCTCCCTCTGGGGCCCGGCCCACGGCGGGGCCAACGAAGCTGTACTCAACATGCTCAACGAAATCGGCGACAAGTCGAACATCACGGAGTATGTCAAAAAGGCCAAGGACCCGGATGATCCCTTCCGCCTGATGGGCTTCGGTCACCGGGTTTACAAGAACTTCGACCCCCGTGCCCGGGTGATGCAGCAGACCTGCCACGAGGTCCTAGAGGAGCTTGGCATTGCCGACGAGCCCTTGCTCGAACTGGCCATGGAGTTGGAGAAGGTTGCCGTCGAAGACGAGTACTTCGTTGAGCGCAAGCTCTATCCCAACGTGGATTTCTATTCGGGGATAATTTTCAAGGCCATCGGGATTCCGACCACCATGTTCACGGTGCTGTTCGCCGTCGCCCGGACGGTCGGCTGGATCGCCCAGTGGAATGAGATGGTCGAAGATCCGAGCCAGAAAATCGGCCGGCCCCGCCAGCTGTTTACCGGGTCTGCCCGGCGGGACTTCGTCGCCCTCGACAAGCGCGGCTAGAGCCGATCATGGTTTGTCGGAATCGCTTTGCGATGCCGGCAATCCATGTGAATCGGCTCTACACTATTGAATAAGATCGGATTCACATGTTTTGACAAAACCGCGCCGTGGTTCCGTCAAAACATGACCCGATCTAGAGCGCGTTTCCGGACTATTATCCTGCGATGACGTCGAGCACCGCCCGGCCCGCCCGCCGGCTCGGCGTGTCCCCGTCCGGCTTCAATCGTGAGATCGCGTTTTGCATGCCCTTGACCTGATCCCGGGCGGCATTCGGGTCAGTGAGCAGGCGTTCCGCCGCGGACGCCAAGTTTTCCGGCGTACAGGCCTCAAAGAGGAATTCGGGCACCACTTCCCGGTCATTCATGAGATTCACCAGATTGGCAAATCGGACCTGAACCAGCCGGCGTGTTAGCCAGGCCGTAATCGGGTTGGTCTTGTAGGCCGTTACGGTTGGCAACCGAGCGGCAGCCAACTCAAGGGCAACCGAACCGGACGCCGCAATCGCAACGTGAGCCGCGGCAAAAGCGCCATATTTCTCGCTGCCATCCACGATGATCGGCTGGAGAGGCCAGCCGCGTGCGCCCGCGGATACCATGCCGCCAACGCTCTCAAGCGTGGGCAAAATCACGCGAAGGTCGGGAATGTGACCCGCAAGCCGCTCGATGGCCTGGCCGAAAATGGGCATGTGACGAGCCACTTCAGTGCCTCGGCTGCCCGGCAGGGCGCAAATGACCGGGGCTTCCGGGGCAATCCCGTGCGCCTGCCGAAACCCGGGCCCATTACCGCTATTTGCTCCGCTCTCCACGACCGGATGGCCGACAAACGTGCAGGCAAGGCCCTCGCGCTCGAAATACGGCGGTTCAAACGGAAACAGCACCAGAAGATGATCAACGAAGCGGGCGATTTTCTTGGCCCGTCCAGGCTTCCAGGCCCAGACGGTCGGGGCGACAAAGTGCACCATCGGAATGCCGGCGCCGCGAAGCTTCTTTACCACCCGCAGGCAGAAATCGGGGGCATCGATGGTGACAACGACATCCGGCTGCCGCGCTCGAATATCCGCGGCGGTCCGCCGGATTAGCGAAAGAATTCGCGGGATACGCGGGACCACCTCAGCCAATCCCATTACCGACAATGCCGACAGCGGCGCCAAACTGTCCAAGCCCTGGGCAGTCATCTGCTCTCCGCCAATCCCCATAAATCGCGCCGCCCCTTGCGTTTGACGGCTGATTTCGGCCATCAACGGGGCGCCAAGGGCATCACCCGACGGTTCACCCGCGATAATGTAAATGAGGGGCCGTTCCGCCATCGCTCAGGTGTCCGCCTCGGGCGCAACGCCGAGAACAAAGACGCCACGGTGATCGGCCTGACGAATGACTTCGAGGCGTTTGAGGATCAACGACCGCCCGGCTTCAACGGCGACACCCTCGAGGCCGGCCCGGTCAATTTCCGCAATGGTATCCGGCCCGATCGTCGGCAAATCAATTCGCCGGTCCTGCCCGGGTTTGAGCATCTTCACGAGAACCCCCGACCTTGCGCCGTCCACGGGCGCACATCGGGCGACCAGCGCCGCAGTCCCGGCTTCATCCTCGGTGTCCAGGATTTCACCTGCCCGTACAATCACAGCCTGCCCCAAATCCTGCGCGCCCAATTGCCGTGCGGCCGCAATGCCGATCTCTATATCGGCCAGCGCCCGGGGATCCGGCTCGTGCCGCCCCAAAATGCCCCGCGGGGCCAGCAGATCGTCCACGATTTGATCGGCCCCGATGACGCGAAAGCCGTGATCCTCAAAGACCCGAGACACACCGCGCAGCAAACGATCATCGCCCAAAGCCAGACCGCCGATCTTTAGCAGCAGCGCCGCCGAACGCCGATCCATCATGACATCCTTGAGTGCCGGCCGCCGTACCCGGCCCGCCATCACGACCTCGGCGACATTCTGCTCCGACAAGGCATCGAGGATATCACCCGCCCGGTTCATCCGGTGAATTCCGTGCGGTACGTCATCGTCAAGAGAGAAATCGAGGTGATCGTCAAGGGCGACGACGTAGAAGGCGCGACCGCTTTCGCGGCAGGCTTCGATGACCAGCTTGGGAAGGTCTCCCCCGCCCGCGATGATGCCGAGTTTAGGCTGCATCATCGAGCAGGGGCTGACAGATCGCCCGGGCCGAATCGACGCCAATAAAGCTGACGATCTCCATCACCGGCTCGACATGACTGAAGAGTTCCGCCACATCGGTCACCCGCTCCGACTGGGTGCCCTCCTGTGCGAAGATCAGCCGGTAGGCCCGGCGGAGATCGTGAATGACCTCTCTTGAAAAATCCCGCCGCTTGAGCCCGACAAGGTTTAGACCGGAGAGATGGGCGCGGTTTCCGACGACCGAGCCGTAGGGAATAACATCGTTCTCGACCCCGCTCATGCCCCCGACCATGGCGTGCCTGCCGATACGGACAAATTGATGCACGGCCGAAAGTCCCCCGACGATTGCCCAGTCGCCAATTTCCACATGGCCGGCGAGGGTCGCATTGTTGACCAGGATTACGTTGTCACCGATCTGGCAGTCATGAGCCACGTGCGCCGCCACCATAAACAGGCAACCGTCTCCGATGCGGGTCACCATCCCGCCGCCCTCGGTTCCGGGGTTCATGGTGACGTGCTCGCGGATGACGTTATTCTTGCCGATTTCCAGGGACGACTTCTCGCCTTTGAACTTCAGGTCCTGCGGCTGGTGGCCGATCGATGCAAAGGGAAAGACCTGCGTACCGTCCCCGAGACGCGTCCTGCCGGTAACCACCACATGAGATCCTAATCGCACACCATCACCAAGCACCACGTCCTGCCCGATGCACGAGTACGGACCAATTTCAACGTCCGCCCCGATTCGGGCGCCGTCCTCTAAGAGCGCTGTTGAGTGAATGCCGGGCATTTAATTGTCCATGATCATGGCGGTGAAGGTCGCCTCGGCAACCACTCGGCCATCGACTTTTCCTTCTCCGGCGAATTTCCAGACCGGCCCCCGGTGCTGTTTGGTCTCGACGTGGACCTCCAATCGGTCGCCCGGCACGACTGGCTTGCGGAATCGCGCGGAATCGATGGACATGAAGTAAACCAATTTGCCCTCTAATCCCTCTCCGATACTCCAAACAATGAGCGCCGCCGCGGTTTGCGCCATGCACTCGATGATCATGACACCGGGCATGACCGGCCGCTCCGGGAAATGGCCGGGAAAAAAGGGTTCGTTCGCGGTCACATTCTTGATACCGGTTGCACTGGTCTCCGGGACCAAATCCACAATCCTATCAACCAACAGCATGGGATACCTGTGAGGAAGCATCCGCATGATGTCCTCGATATTCAGAACCGTGTCGGTGGCCTGCTTGCTTTCCGAATCCATCCGTTAGTGACCCTCGTCTCCCTTAAGCAACCGGTTCAGCCGCGCCAACTTCCGCCAAAAGCCTTTGGATTCCTCGGCGGGAAATCCAACCACCGTTTGGCCTGCCGGCACATCCTTGGTCACGCCCGACTGTGCCGCGATTCGGGCCCCCGGTCCAATGTGCAAATGACCGCTAATTCCAGCCTGCCCACCGATCATGACAAAGTCTTCCAATCGAGCGGAGCCCGACATGCCGACTTGCCCCGCAATCAGGCAATTCCCGCCAATTTCGACGTTATGTCCGATATGTACGAGATTATCAATCTTCGTCCCCGCCCCAATCACCGTATCCGGACCGGAACCGCGATCGATGGCCGTATTCGCACCAATCTCCACGCCATCGCCGATGAGCACCCGGCCGAGTTGCGGAACCTTTTCGTGTCCGCCGGCTCCAGGCGCGAAGCCAAACCCGTCTTGACCAACCCTGACCCCGGGGTGGATGTGCACTGCCTCTCCAATTAGACAGCAGGCAAGGGTGACATTGGACCCGACGACGCAATTTTTCCCAACGACAACGCCAGGTGCAATAACCGTATTCGCGCCCACCGAGGTCCCATCTCCGATTTCCGCCCCTGGCCCGACAACCGCACCGGGATCGGCCCTGACACCTGCGCCCAATTTAGCCGTGGGGTCGATATGAGCGTGCTTGGAGATTTCCGGAGATCCGTGCTCGGGCGGGTAGAACGCCTGGGCGATCAGGGCGAAGGCACGGTAAGGATCATCCGAAATCAAAAGGGCCGCACCGGCCGGGGCGCGGCCCACGAGATCGGGTGCGAGAACAATCGCACCCGCGCCGCTCCGCTCAAACTCCCCGACATAGCGCCGGTTGTCAATAAAGCTCACCGCTTCCGGCCCCGCGGACGACAATGGGCCTACATCGTTGAATTTCGCGGTCTCCAAATCGTCACCGCGAGCCTCACACCCCGAGACGTTGGCAAGTTCGGTTAACGAAAAACTCCCCGCGGATTTGAAGAACCGAGGATCGGCCATCTATTTCTGGCCGGCGGCGGAGTCCGTGAGCTGATAGGAAGGAACGTTTTGATCCAACAACTTGATCACCTCAGCCGTAATGTCCAATGGCCGCTCGAAAAACACCAGTTCCCGCCGGCTGAGGATTAAAAAGTATCTGTTTGCCCGGGCATAGGTCCGGACTGCCTTGTTGAGCTCTCCCTGGAAAGCCTTCAACGCCTGTCCCCGCATGGCGTTCAACCGTTGGCTTCGCGCATTTGCCTCCCGCCGGAATTTCGCCGTGCGTTGGCGCAGTTCCTCGCGTCTCTTTGTATAGGCTTCGGGCGCGACGATCACACGCTGCCGTTCGAGTTCTTCGGCAGCCTTCCGCAACTCGGCTTCCTCCGTCTTCACCTCGTCTCCGAGTTTGGTCCGTAATTCAGCGATCTGGCGGTCCATGTCCTGGGTCATCTTCGACCGTCGGCGGATGACCTCGATATCGAGAATACCGATTTGGCCCTGCCGGGCCTCGGGTTCAGGCTGCCCCTGAGCGAGGGCGGCGTCCAGCCCACCAAATACCAGAAATGCAGCAACCGGCAGGGCACTGATAAAGAGAATTCTGAGTAGCTTCATTAGAATCGCGTTCCGAAATTAATTCGAATTGCTTCGTCCCGATCCTCGTCTTCCTTGAGGATTGGAAAGCCAAAATCAACGGCAATCGGCCCAATTGGCGATGACCAGCCCAACCCGGCACCCACCGCCAGACGCACGCTTCCCGTATCCAGCACGTTCGCGTTTGATGGCGATACGCCGCCGACGCTGCCAAAATCGGTGAACATACGCGCCCGAATGCCGAATTCGTTGGGCAGTCCGACCGGGAAACCCAGCTCGACCGTGCCATTATAGGCCCACTCACCGCCAAGGGCATCGTTGGTTAATTTGTCGCGCGGCCCCACGCCGGCAGACTCAAAGCCCCGCAGCGTGGATCCACCAAGAAAGTATCTATCCGCGACCTCGACATCTTCGCCAAGGCCCACGATGTACCCGACACGGCCCCTGGTTGAAAGTGTCCATTCGTCGATCACGGGCACGAAGTAGCCGCTTGAGGCGGTATTTCGGAGATAAAAAACAGTACCGCCGAGCCCCGCCAAGTCCGACCCGAGCCGAACGAAATAGCCATCTGTAGGATTAATTCGGCTATTCCGCTGATCATACAATAGAACTTGCGAGACCTCGGATACGTAGCGGGTGCCTTCCTGTGCCCTGATCAGGTTGGAAGCGTTACCGTGAACATTCCCGATCTCGGACGCACGGAACTGATACCGAAGGCTCTGGGACAGATGTTCACTTAAAGGAAAGCCAAACCGCACCCCTCCCCCGGTCTCGGTGAAATCATAGGACCTCGAATCCTGGAGATCGCTCGACCGTCGGAAGAGATCTACGCCGGCCCGCACCTCTCGATCCAAAAAGTAGGGTTCGGTAAACCCAAGGTCGATCTGACTTCGCTCGGCGGCGAGGGACATGGAGAGCTTTAGTTCTTGTCCCCGTCCAAGAAGATTTCGCTCCTGGAGGGAGAATTCTCCGAGCGGCCCCACATCCGTTGAAAATCCGGCTCCTACACTCAGAGCACCCGTCGATTGCTCTTCGACATTGACCGAGACAACGGCCTTGTCGGGCGCGCTTCCGGGGACCTGCTCGACCTCGACGTCACTAAAGTAGCCGAGGTTTCGAATTCTTTGCTGCGAGCGCCGAAGCTTGGCGGAGTTGAATGCGTCTCCCTCAACCAATCTGAATTCGCGCCGAATGACCTTGTCGATCGTCCGTACGTTTCCGGTGATATCAATGCGTTCCACGAACACTCGCGGCCCTTCATTGATGCGGAAATTCAAACTGATGGTTCGGTTTTCTCTGTCGCGATCGATTTGCGGCCGGATATCGACAAATGCGAATCCCAAATTGCCGACCTCATCGGTCAATTTGTCGACGACTTCCTCGACGAGGCCACTGTCGTACCAGTCACCCTCCTCAAATTCGACGACTCCACGCAGCGTGTCGCCGTCAAGGCCCCGCAACTCGGAACTGATGTCGAAAGTGCCGAATTTGTACCGTTGGCCCTCATCGACGGTAAAGGTGATAAAGAAGGAGTCTCTTTCGGGCGTCAGTTCAGCCACCACCGAGCTAACCTGAAAGTCAGCGTATCCCTCGGAAAGATAGTGACGCCGCAAAAGCTCCCGGTCGAAAGCCAGGCGATCGGGATCATAAGTATCGTCAGAGGTAAAGAAACGATACCAAATCGCTTCTTTGGTTCGGATCACTTCCCGCAGATCAGAATCGTCCATCGCGCGGTTGCCGACAAAGCGAATATTCTCCACCTTGGTCAATTCGCCTTCGTCGATCTCGAATACCAAATCAACCCGGTTTTGCTCGAGGCGGATCACCTTGGGTACTACGGATGCGGCGAATCTCCCCCGTACCCTGTAGACGTCCAGAATTCTCCGGAGGTCCTCCTGGACCTTGGTGCGAGTGAAAACCACGCGGGGCCGCAACTGCACTTCGGTCTCCAGTACCTCATCCTCAACCCGTTGATTTCCCTCAAACACAATACGATTGATGATTGGATTTTCTACCAGCCGGATAACCAGGGCTTGTGCCTGTCGGTCAATGCTGATGTCCGCAAACAGGCCGGTGGCAAACAGGCTTTTTAGCGAACGGTCGATGCGCTCCGGATCGAACGGATCACCCTCACGGACCAATAGGTAGGACCGCACCGTGCTCTGCTCGATGCGATGGGATCCCTCGATGATGATCTCGCGGATCGGCCCACCCGACTGTTGGGCGGACGCAGGTGCGATGCCAACGAGTAGCAAGGCGATAAGTAAAACGGCGCGAGTGATCACGAAGGAACGTTCCTTTGCCGATGATTCACTAAGTAAAAAGGCCAGTAATAAACTCGAAAAACTTCAAATGGACAAGATCATTCCAGGTAACAAACAGGAATAGACAGAGCACCAGGACAAGCCCGAACCGGAACCCGTACTCCTGCGCGCGCGGTCCAAGGGGCCGCCCCCGCACCGCTTCCACGGCGTAGAACGCCAAATGACCGCCGTCGAGCATGGGAATGGGAAACAAATTAATCAGCCCTAGATTGACCGACAGCACCGCCAATAACCATACGAAGTCCCGCCATCCGTTTTGCGCTGCGTGGCCGGATATCTGGGCAATTCGCAGCGGCCCCCCCAGGTCGTTCGCCGATTGCTCTCCGACGATCAGCCCGCCAACGAACTCCAAAATCCTACCGGTCATGAAAACCGTCTGCCGAACGCCCATCCAGGCGCTGGTTAGCGGGTCCTGACGCTCATAGCGATTGCCGCCCGCGCCAATACCCAGCCGTCCCACCTCGACGGTATTTCCCTGGTCATCCTTTTCAGTTGTCGCTTCGGGGATGGCTGTCAGATCGATAATTTGGCCGTCGCGTTCGACGCGAATTGCCATGGGCTTGGAGGGACTTGCCCGCACGGCGTCGTAAATCTCCGAGAATAAGGTGACCCTCTTGCCATTAATTTCGATGATCTTGTCATTGGTCCGAAATTCGGCCTCCGCCGCCGCCGATCCGGGAATGACGCCACCGACGACGGACGGCGGCGGTCCCTCAAACGGTTGCGGCACACCCGCTGTTGCAAAGAAAATAGCGAATACGATGGCCGCGAAGATGTAGTTGACCGCCGGGCCGGCAAAAACGATGGCTGCGCGCTGACCCAGACTCTTGTTATGGAAAGACACCGCCTCCTCTTCGGGCGTCATCTCCCGCTCGGTACCATCTTCCTCGACGTGGGTATCACCCTCGCCGAACATCTTTACATAGCCCCCGAGCGGGAACGCGCAAATCTTCCATCTGGTGTCGTTCTTGTCGGTCCAACCCTTAATCTCGGGGCCAAAGCCAACCGCGAATACTTCCACCCGAACGCCATTTCGCCGGGCAACCCAGTAGTGGCCGTATTCGTGGACAAACACCAATATTACAATCGCAACAATGAATGCCAGAATGATAATGGTGAGGCTTTCCATAGGTTCTCTCGTTTCTGATTTTTCCGCGACGCTAAATGTCCGCCGCTAGTTCTCTCGCCATGGTTCTTGCTCTCGAGTCCGAGTCCAGGACGTCGCCGATTGAGCCCGGCCGGGACATGGGAATCGCCGAAATCGTCGCCTCAACAAGTCGGGCGATATCGAGAAACCCAAGAGATCCGCCTAGAAACAACTCCACGGCAACCTCGTTCGCCGCGTTCAATATAGTAGGCAGGTCGCCGCCGGCCCGCAAGGCGTCGCGGGCCAGTTGGAGTGCAGGAAATCGTTCAAAATCAGGTGCTTCAAACGTGAGCCGGCCGATCTCTTCGAGCCGGAGGCGCGGTGAAGGTGCAGCAATTCGATGAGGCCAGCCCAAGGCGTAGGAGATGGGCGTACGCATATCCGGCGTCCCCAACTGGGCCAGGACCGAGCCATCAATATAGGCCACCATGGAATGGATGACCGATTGGGGGTGAACCAGAATTTCAATCTGATTCTCCTCCACGGGAAACAGGTAATGGGCCTCAATCACTTCGAGGCCCTTGTTCATCATCGTCGCTGAATCCACCGAAATCTTGGCCCCCATGTCCCAGTTGGGGTGAGCGACCGCCTGCTCGGGCGTTACGTCTCGCATGTCGGCAAGCCGCGTCTCCCGGAAAGGCCCCCCCGACGCCGTCAGAATGATCCGCTCGACTTTTTCAGGCTCGTCAAAATTGAACACCTGAAAAATCGCGTTGTGTTCGGAATCGACCGGCAAAAGCGTCGCACCACTGTCGGCGACTTCGGACAAAAGCAAATCACCGGCACAAACCAGGCATTCCTTGTTGGCGAGTGCCACCGTTGCGCCGCGCTTGGCAGCGGCGATGGTTGGTGCCAAGCCGGCACCGCCGACGATACCAGCCATGACCCAATCGGCGGGACGCGACGCCGCCTCAACCATAGATGCCTCGCCGGCCCCGACATCGATGCCGGTTCCTGACAAGGCAGACTTGACCGCCGCGTAATTGTCCTCGGAGGCCACCGCCACCATCTGTGGGTTGAACTTCAGGGCCTGCTCCACCAGCAGATCCGTGTTCCGGTTGCCGGTGATCGCTTCGACCACATACTTGTCCGGTTCCCGCGCTATGAGATCGAGGGTATTGCAGCCGATGGAGCCGGTTGAACCCAGGATCGTCACCCGGCGCGTGTCTGATGAGGGCGCAGAATCCATAAGGTTCAATTCCCCATTCGCGCCGCAACGGTCAGGACGGCGGCCAACGGAGCCGCCGCCAAGAGTCCGTCAACGCGATCAAGAACACCACCATGACCGGGAATCAGCCGCCCGGAATCCTTTACCTCGAACCGCCGTTTCATCCACGATTCGAATAAATCGCCGGCCTGCGACGCCGCTCCGATTACCAGAGCAAGCAATGTCGCCAACACCACTGACATGCCACCGGCGACCGTCGCCATTGCGGCGGCCGCGGCGATACCGCAACCCAAACCGCCGACGACGCCGGCCCAGGTCTTGTTGGGGCTGATTTTCGGAGCGAGCCTTGCACCACCGATCGTCCGTCCGAAGACATAGCCTCCGATATCATTGGCCCAGACGATGACGAACAAAGCCAATACGTACACCAGGCCGGATTCCGGATGTTGCCGAAGGCTGACAAGAGCAAGGCAGGGTATGCCCAGATAAAGCACGCCGGCGACAGCCCAGCGCCTTTCCCGCCGGCCGCCCAGACCGGCCAAGAGACCCATCGATGCCAGACCGGCGATCACCGTGCCCTCGTAACGCTCCAGCGCGGCGAACAGAATGACAAACAGCACGCCCAGGCCAAGAAGCCAGCCGGTCAGGCTATTCAACCGAATGCCGCACATGCCTGCCCATTCCCAAATCATGGCCATGGCGAAAAGCGCAACCAGGATATCGAACGCCGGGGCGCCAAACCAGGTCGCGCCGACAGCGATGGTCACCAGGACCACGGCCGAGACGACCCTGAGAAACAGGGTGTCGGGCGTTCGCTCACCCGCCGGTTGCCCCATACCGACGCTCTCTTCGGTTGAATTCCGCGATGGCCTCGAGAAACAGGTCTTCGGAGAAATCGGGCCAATGGGCGTCCAAAAATACGAACTCGGAATAGGCCAACTGCCACAGCAGGAAATTGCTGATCCGTTGCTCGCCGCCGGTTCTGATCAGCAGGTCCGGATCCGGAACTCCCGTCGTATCGAGGTACGACGCCACGCAATCTTCGTCGATCTGGCCGGCAGCCAACTCCCCGCTCTCGATTTTTCGACCGACCTGCCGCACCGCCGCGGTCAATTCGGCGCGTCCTCCATAGCTAAGAGCCAGGATCAGATCCAATGTTGAATTGTCGGCCGTTTGGCGTTCGCAGTGCTCGATCAGGTCAACAATATCCTTGCCCAGATGCCGGCGGTCTCCGATAACCCGTAAACGCACGCCGTTCTTGTGCATTTCGGCGATCTCGCTTCTCAGATAGCGCCGCAGCAATCCCATCAGGTCATCAATTTCCCCAGGGGGGCGTTTCCAGTTTTCGGACGAGAAGCTGAAAAGCGTGAGATACCTCACACCGTATTTGACCGACGTCTCAACGGCGCATCGTACCGCTTCAGCGCCCTTTCGGTGCCCAGCAATGCGCGGCAGCCCACGCGCCTTCGCCCATCGGCCGTTGCCGTCCATGATAATCGCGATGTGCGTCGGCGGCGGGGCTGAAGCGTCGCCATATTCGGGGGCAATTTTCGCCAAGTTACACCTGCATAATCTCTTGTTCCTTGCGATGGAGAGCCTCATCCATCTTAGCGATGAAGTGGTCGGTCAGGTCCTGGATTTCCTTGCCGTAATCCCGGTGCTCGTCCTGCGAGATCCCACCATCCTTTTCGGTTTTTTTGAGTTCATCCATCACGTGCCGACGGACGTTGCGGACCGCCACCCGCGCTTCTTCGGTGTACTTTCCCGCAACCTTGGTCAGTTCGGTTCGCCGTTCTTCCGTAAGGGGTGGAATCGGAATGCGGACCAATTGGCCATCGCTCGCCGGGTTCAGTCCCAGATCGGCTTCGCGAATAGCCTTTTCGACCGCACCGACCAGACCCTTGTCCCACACTTGAACCGTCAGCAACTGCGGCTCAGGCACGGAAACGGTGCCGACCTGCGAAAGCGGCATTTGTGATCCATAGGCATCTACGTTGATCGGTTCCACGAGGCTCGTCGAGGCACGTCCCGTCCGCAAGCCGCCGAATTCCTTTTGCAGGACCTGTAGTGCGCCCTCCATCCGACGTTCAACATCCGACTTGGTTGACGCGAAATCATAATCAGCCACCGTTTGCCCCCTCCGTAATAATTGTTGAAACGCCCTTGCCCTGCACCACCTCCCCAAAAGCCCCGGGAGCGTGGACGGAGAACACCAAAATCGGGATTTTGTTCTCCCGGGCAAGCGATATGGCAGAAGCATCCATGACTTTGAGGTCCTGGGTCAAGACGTCCCGATAGGTGAGTTCATCATAACGCTTCGCCGACCTATCGGTTTTGGGGTCGGCTGAATAAACGCCGTCCACCTGTGTACCCTTGAATATCGCGTCGCAGCCCATTTCAGCGGCACGCAGGGCGGCGGCGGTATCCGTGGTGAAGAACGGATTTCCGGTACCGCCCGCGAAAATAACCACTCGTCCCTTTTCCATATGACGAATGGCCCGGCGGCGGATATAGGGCTCGCAAACAGCAGACATGGGAATGGCCGAGAGTACGCGCGTCGGTACGTCATTCCTCTCAAGTACGGACTGAATACCCAGCGCATTTATGACTGTCGCCAGCATCCCCATATGATCGGCGCTTGACCGCTCAAGCCCCGCCGCTACGCCCGAAAGTCCGCGAAATATGTTGCCGCCGCCGACAACGAGGCAAACCTGCACGCCCATTCCCTGCACGGTCTTCACCTCATCCGCGATCCGTTCCATGGTCGCGGGATCGAGCCCGAATTCCCGATCACCCATCAACCCCTCGCCGGAGAGTTTCAGGAGAACGCGATGGTATATGGGCTTATCTGGCATTTCCGTCTTCGCCATGGGCAGCAACACCGGTGCGGCAGCGGGACATTGCGATCAAGTGCGTCCACGCAGCAACGGCCGCGATAGTACACCAACCGCGGCCGCTACGTCTTTGATTTTCCGCTGATTTCCGGGAAAAAACAGGGTTCTCCTGGAATTACGCCGAATTACATTCCTGCCGTTGTGGCGACCTCCGCCGCAAAATCCTCTTCCTTCTTCTCGATGCCTTCGCCAAGCGCGAATCGTTTGAACCCCGTGACCTTGATCCCGCCGCCGGCATCCTGCCCCGCGGCTTCGACGGCTTTCGAAACCTTGGTTTCGTTGTCGATCACGAAGGTCTGCTCCATCAGGCAAACTTCCTCGTAGTACTTACGCATCCGGCCTTCGACCATCTTTTCGATGATCTCCTCCGGCTTGCCCGAGGCGCGCGCCTGTTCCGCCAGGACGGTCTTTTCACGCTCCAGGTCTTCGGCAGTAACCTCCTCCCGGGTCAACGCCTGCGGGTCGGCCGCCGCGACATGCATGGCCAATTGCTTGCCGAAGGCCTCTAGCTTGCCTGCATCGCCGGTGGATTCAAGCGCCACCAATACCCCGATTTTGCCGAGACCGGCGGCCAATGCGTTGTGCATGTAGGACACCACAACCCCACTCCCGACCTCGAGGGTTTCGACACGGCGGATGTTCATATTTTCGCCGATCGTTGCAATCAGATTGGTGAGCGTCTCGGCCACCGTGTCACCGCCCGGACGGGCAGCTGAGATCAACGATTCAAGATCGCCCGCGCCATCGAGGGCGATATTCGCCACGCCGCCGACAAATTCCTGAAACTGTTCGTTACGGGCGACGAAATCGGTTTCCGCGTTGACCTCGACGACGGCACCCCGAGTACCGCCGGTGGCAACGGCGATCAGGCCTTCGGCGGCAATCCGTCCGGCCTTCTTGGCCGCCGCCGAGAGTCCCTCCTTGCGAAGCCAATCAATCGCCGCCTCCAAATCGCCATCGTTCTCACCGAGGGCTTTCTTGCAATCCATCATTCCCGCGCCGGTTTGCTCACGGAGCTCTTTGACGAGCGCTGCGGTGATTTCTGCCATTTGTTTATCCTTACTCTAATATTCAGGCGCTATCGCCTTGATATATAACAGTTAAGAGGCTGCCGGCTGTTCCGGCTCTCCCTCGGCTTCCTGCTCCGCGGCAACTTCCTCCGCCGGAGCTTCCTCGGCCGGAGTCTTCTCGGTCGGAGCTTCCTCGGCCGGCGTCTCGGTCTCGGCAGGTGCCTCCGCCGGAGCTTCCTCGGCCGGAGTCTTCTCGGTCGGAGCTTCCTCGGCCGGCGTCTCGGTCTCGGCAGGTGCCTCAGCCACAGGTGCCTCTTCCGCAGGTGCCTCAGCCGCAACCTCTTCTTCCGAGGGCAATTCTTCCACCGGCGCCTCCTCCGACTCGCCGATATCACCGCCGCTCATGGAGATTTCCTCCTGGATACCGGACAGCACGGCACCGGCCAGCAAGTCGCAATAGAGGTTGATCGCCCGGATGGAGTCATCGTTGCCGGGGATGGGATAGTCGATGCCATCGGGGTTCGAATTGCTATCGATGATGCCGACCACGGGTATACCAAGCTTGTTGGCTTCGGCGACGGCGATGGCTTCCTTGTTGGTATCCACGACGACGATAACATCGGGCAGACCGCCCATCTCCTTGATCCCGCCAAGAGCCCGCTCCAGCTTGTCCCGTTCGCGGGTAATGCGCAGGAGCTCTTTCTTGGTCAGCCCGATATTTTCCTCCGAAAGCTGTTCTTCAAGCGTTTTCAAACGCTTAATGGAATTGGAAATGGTCTTCCAGTTGGTCATCATGCCACCGAGCCAGCGGTGATTGACGTAATACTGGCCACACTTCTTGGCCGCTTCCGCAACCGCGCCACTGGCCTGGCGCTTGGTGCCGACCCACAGGACCCGGCCGCCGCCGGCGACAATTTCCCCGACCGCATTCATGGCCTGATAGAGCATAGGCACGGTCTGTTGCAGGTCGATGATGTGAATACCCTGTCGGGTCCCGAAGATGTACTGATCCATCTTGGGATTCCAGCGGCGGGTGACGTGTCCGAAATGCACACCAGCTTCCAGTAGCTGGCGCATGCTAAAGGTCGGCAATGCCATGTCGTGTTCCTTCTCCGGTTAAGCCTCCGCGGGCGACATCCTGGAAATCAGGACACCGGAGCGACAAACGGCGAATTTGCGCCGCCGCCGCGAGCCCGCGTGCGGATTTAAGGCGTGCGTTCTAACGGGATCAGACCCCGCATTCAAGCCAAATTTTGGAGATATCGTCGGCCGACGGGCGCCTAGAATTCCCGCGCGTCGACGATTCCCGGGATGGACCGGACCGCCTGGGCCAATTGCGGCGAGACCTTGAATTTCTTGGGCAGCCGGATTTCCACCTCGGTCTGGAGGTCTACCCGGGAAATCAGCAACACCTCGCCTCTCCCCGCGCCTTCCCGATCAAGTACATCGTTGAGGTTGGAGAGCGGACCGGCCCCGTCGACATAGATCTTGAGGCCTGCCGCCACGTTGGCAGCCGCCCCATCAAGGGATTCCAGCTTCTGGACGGTCAGGCGGACGGTTTCTCCCTCGTACTGAGGCGCGGCTTTGAGCAGCAGGGTATTCCCGGGTTCCAACAATTCTCGGGATTGGTTGAGGATTTCCGAGAAGACGGTCACCTCGTAGGCGCCCGACTTATCGGTCATTTGCACGAAAGCGTACTTGCTGCCCCGTGCGGATGTTCGTTCCCGCTTGGCCGTAACCACGCCGGCCAGATTGACCATGCCCTGAGGCCGCTCGGTGACGAACTGCTTGTATGATTTGGCCCGCAAACGCTCAAGCGCCGCCGCATACGCATCCAGGGGGTGGGCGGAGATGTAGAGGCCGATGGCCTCCACTTCTTCATTTAGGCGCTCCAGATCGGTCCAGTCCGGAATGTCCGGAAGGTTCAACGCGACCGCCATTTCCCGGGAATCCCCAAACAGACCGATCTGGTCACTGTTTCTGGCGTCGGCGGCCGCGCTTGCCTGGCGGACGACGGCCTCGGCGCATTCGAAAATCTGCTTCCGATTGGGATTGATGCCGTCAAAAACGCCCGCGCGTATTAGATTTTCCAGAGACCGTTTGTTGACCGACCGGTTGTCCAACCGTCCGGCGAAATCCTGGATGGATTCGAAGCGGCCGTTCTCGGTTCGGTCCTCGACGAGGCTCCGCATGGCCGCCTCGCCCACGTTCTTTATGGCCGCCAACGCGTAGCGGATAGCGCCGGTCTCCCCCTCGTGCTCCACGCTGAAGAGGGCACCCGAGGCGTTGATGTCGGGCGCCAGCAATTCGATGCCCAACCGGTCGATCTCTTGGCGGAAGACACCCAATTTATCCGTATTGTGAATATCGAGGGTCATGGAAGCGGCGAGAAATTCGACCGGATAGTTAGCCTTCAGATAGGCCGTCTGATAGGCCACCAAGGCGTACGGCGCCGCGTGACACTTGTTGAACCCGTACCCCGCGAATTTGGCCACCTGATCGAAAATACTGGACGCCTTGGCATCGGGGACGCCGCGCGCCGCGGCGCCATCAACAAAAGTCTTCCGCTGGGCGTCCATTTCCGCCTTGATCTTTTTGCCCATGGCCCGGCGTAGTAAATCGGCGCCGCCCAGGGTATAGCCCGCCAACTCCTGGGCTATCTGCAGGACCTGTTCCTGATAGACGATGATGCCGTAGGTCTCGGTCAGGATCGATTCCAGGTTGGGATATAGATAATCCGGTTTCTCCTCGCCGTGCTTCCGCTTGATATAGCTCGGGATGTTGTCCATCGGCCCCGGGCGATAAAGCGCCACGATCGCGATCACGTCTTCAAAGCTGTCCGGTTTCATGTTGCGCAGGATGTCGCGCACGCCCGAACTTTCCATTTGGAACACACCGGTGGATTCCCCCCGGCCCAGCATCTCGAACGTCGCCCGGTCGTCGAGCGGAAGCGCATCCAAGTCGATCTCGACACCCCGTCCGGCGAGCAGGTTCTTGGTTTCTTCAAGCACCGTGAGGGTCTTGAGTCCGAGAAAATCGAACTTCACCAATCCGGCCGCTTCAACCCACTTCATCGAAAATTGCGTGACCGGCATCTCCGAGCGGGGGTCACGGTAGAGCGGGATCAGCTCGACCAATGGCCGGTCGCCGATCACCACCCCTGCGGCATGGGTCGAAGCGTGCCGGTACAGTCCCTCGAGCTTTTTGGCGATTTCGACCAATTTCGCGACCGTCTCGTCTTCCTGGATTGCCTGCTGGAGCCGGGGCTCGCCATCGATGGCTTTCTGCAACGTCACGGGCGCGGCTGGGTTGTTGGGCACCAGCTTGCAAATCCGGTCGACCTGCGGATACGGCATCTGCAATACCCGGCCGACGTCCCGGAGCGCCGCGCGGGGCTGCAGGGTTCCGAACGTAATGATCTGGGCCACCCGGTCAGCGCCATACCTCTCCTGTACATAAGCGATGACTTCGTCGCGGCGGTCCTGGCAAAAATCGATATCGAAGTCGGGCATGGACACCCGCTCCGGGTTCAGGAAGCGTTCGAACAGCAGCCCGAATTGCAACGGATCGAGATCGGTGATGGTCAGCGACCAGGCAACCACCGAGCCCGCGCCCGAGCCGCGACCCGGGCCGACGGGGATGCCCTCCCCCTTCGCCCAGCGAATAAAGTCGGCGACGATGATGAAATAGCCCGGAAAGCCCATTTCCGAGATCACACCCAGCTCATATTCGAGACGCTCCCAATAAGGACGCGCGTCGCCCTCCTTGCCCTCTACTCCCTTCGCTCTCAGCCGCTCGACAAGGCCGTCGGCGGCAAGATCGGCCAGGATGTCCGAGTCCGGCCTTTCATCACCGTTATGGGGCGCGGCCGGCAGGAGCGGATCACGGGATTCGGCCATGAAGGCGCAGCGCCGGGCGATAACCAGGGTATTGTCGATAGCCTCCGGCAAATCGGCGAATAACGCGCGCATCTCCTGCGCCGATTTGAAACGGTGGTCGGGCGTCAAACGGCGGCGGCCCGACTGACCGACGAAGGCGCCCTCGGCGATACAGATCAGCGCATCGTGTGCCTCATACATGTCCTCGCCGAGGAAGAAGCATTCGTTGGTGGCGACGATGGGAAGATCGTGTTTGTAGGCCAAGTCCAAAAAGTCTTCTTCGATCCGGCTCTCATCTTCGAGGCCGTGCCGCTGCAACTCCACATAAAGCCGGCCGCCATACACACCGGACAGCGTTTCCAGCAGCTCCTCAGCCGCCTCATACTGACCGTGGACCAGCAATCGTCCGACGCCGCCGTTGACGCCCCCCGTCAGAGCGATGAGGCCTTCGTTGTGGGCCTCGAGATCCTGCAGCGTCACGTGGGGATCGCTGCCCGCATCGGTTTCCAGGTGGGCCTTGCTGACCAAGGAGAGGAGGTTGAGGTAACCCGCCTCGCCCTGAACCAGCAGGACGATTTGGTCGAGCTCGTTGGCGTTATGTCCGTCACCGTTGCCGTTACGGGGCTTAAGCGGATCATTTTCCGCCTCGGCCGAGAAATCGGCGAGAAGCTGACATCCGATGATGGGCTGGATGCCGCCACCGGCGCAGGCTTGGGAGAATTCCAGAGCGCCGAAAAGGTTCGACGTATCCGTCATGGCGACCGCCGGCATGGCTAGGTCGCCACAAGTCTTTACCAGGTCCTTGACCTTGATCGCGCCTTCGAGAAGCGAGAACGCCGTATGAACCCGGAGGTGAACGAAATCCGCATGTGCCATGGGTCAACAGTTCCACATTGATGCCCCAAAGTCAGCAACTATTCAAGATTTCGTAGCTATTAGCCCTCTTATCCACAACATTCTGTAATATATCCACAATTTTCTGCACTAATTTGTTTGTATACACTTCTTTCTTTTTCTTCCGTTGGTATACTGAACGAAAGATGAACATTAGTAGATGAACGCATCCATTCAGTTGGAGCTCTTTATACAGACCCCAGTTCGCAAACCGCGAAGCCGGCAGACGGAGGTAACCATGGCTGGACGCCCACCATTTATGAATTCTACTGGGCTAGTTTCGAAAATTCTTATGCGCATCGCAGAAGCCCAACAGCCACCACGATTTACGCAAGACTATCTCGCAACAAAACTCAGTTTCAGCAGTGGAAGTGCAAAGGCGATAATCCCGCTGCTCAAAAGAATCGGTTTCCTAAATTCGGACGGCTCACCTACGCAAATCTATTCCGAGTTTCGTACCAATAGTGGGCGGGGCGCGGCGATGGCTAAAGCGATGCGGATTGGGTACAGCGATATTTACGAACGAAATGAATACGCCCATAACCTTTCCAAGGAGAAGCTCCGCGATTTGGTCATTGAAATGACTGGCTTGGAACGAGGTGCCAGTACGGTCAACGCTATTGTGGGTACGTTCTCTGCTCTAAGAGTTCAACTCGAAACTAGTTGAGTGATTTCAGTCGGTTGTGCCTTACTCGGTTGTGTCAAAGCAAACGAGGAGGCACGACATGTGGACCGAAATCACTCGCCCGAAGTATGAGCGC
>LXNI01000787.1_pt1 | contig 33913 bp, 28 predicted proteins | sample 809091 | NCBI WGS metagenome assembly LXNI01 (sample SAMN04870527, study PRJNA318959) | sponge metagenome | biome: 01000161; feature: marine sponge reef; material: water | host: Sarcotragus foetidus | place: Greece: Milos, Mediterranean Sea | collected 2013-05-29 | depth 5-7 m | reverse complement strand
GCATTCATTTGCACCAGCGTCTGCGCGTCCCTCCGGGATTCCCGAGCTTCCCCCGCATGCCTGTAGTCATGCTCCTCCAACTCGGCGCTCCGACATTATGCTGGTGCAAATGAACACCCCAAAACCATCTGCTGTGTGTCGGGAATAGTGAATATTCACTGACTGACTATTTCGTCAGAATCCACTTCACGTACAGAATCATTAAAAATAGTGACAAAGACTATTTCCGGTTCTTCCCAGGTTCCGGAGACCTTGTATTTTGCACTGCTCATTTGATCAATCTGCTTTTTCATAACCTTCCGCACCAGCATCACACCGAAACCGATCAATGGTCCACCGGCTACTGTACTGTAAGCTGCGTACCACGGAAGATTCCGATTCACCGGCAACGTAACAATCAGATCGTTGTCGAGTTGTTTGGTTTCGAGATCAACACTTCCGCCAATCTTTAAAATGTTTGTAGATCCCTCAATCACTACCGGTTCCAATACATCTATGGATCCCTTGTTGAATTTGACGGCGCCAGCGATTTTGTTGAAGCTCCAGCCCTTTTGAACCACATCGTCAAAGTCAAATTGAAATCGTCGACCAATCTGTACAAAATCGAAAATACCGAGCAATTTCAAGACCCCGGTTCCCGTTTCAGCCTGGACAAAACGACCCTTTCCCTTATCAATGTGTATCTGCCCTTCTACAATATCAATATCCATCGCAGCCGGTGAACCATTCCAGGTCAGGTTTGTATTAAAACTGAAATCACTGCCTTCTATGCTGGAAGCAAATCCCCAACTGGTGAGAGTGGAACCTATGTCCTCAGCAGTTACAGTCCCCTGGAAAGCTGTTCCATGACGCCCATCATCGTATACCCAGGAAAGTTCGGCGCCTTCCAGTAATGTAAGACCCCTTAACTCTGCACTAAGGTTCTGAATTTTCGCACCGGTTTGATCTGGCCGCATCTGGAAAGCCCAGCTTCCATAATGTTCATCACCATAAATGAGTTCTTTCGTAGAGAAATCAATTTTACCCAGTTCTCCGGGATCAACACTCTCCATCGGGTCAGGGGAATCGTCTTGCTCAGGAAATCTCAGGTGATCAAGCGCAATTTGCAGTGGTTTTTCATCGTCATCCGGAAGCATCACGCTCCCTTTCATTGCTTCACTCGACAAGTTGACTTTCCATGCATCCATATCACGGTTAATTATGGTGCTGACATTCTCAAGCGCCATTGAATAGAACATCAATTCTCCTATATCCAGAGAAACAGTACCGGTTCTTTCCTCTAATTCAGACTTTATGGAAACATCCGAAATGGACGATAATTCATCCAGGAAACGATCCCACTCTTCGTAGGAAGCATATGACAGTGATCCCGTCACATTGATTTCCTCTCGAGAGGGAATACTGACAGACTTCCCTTGACCAAAGTGAAGCTGCCCTCCCCTGATCAACCCATCTTCAGTGTAGAAAGTACCCTTCATGTCACCCAGGGAAAGATCTAGCTGATATCCCGATTCAAGAAAACTCTGACGGTAATTAAACAATCGTTCCGTATCGGCATCCTTGTCCAGGGGTTTGGGTAGATTCAGCCGGATTCCTCTCAGGTCAGAAGTCGCCTCGATATAGGTCTGATCTGCATCTCCTCCATAAGGTATATGAACTGCTACCTTATATTCGGACTTTCCTTCGGCTCGGGAAAGCAGATTTTGTTCTGACCAGTGGTATAAATTCTCAACGTCAGCAAACCCCGAAAAATTGATTGTGATTTCTCCTGAATCGCCTTTCAGTTCACTATCGATAAATCCATTAATGGATTCATCAAACAAACTTGCCGTGAACCCTTCTGATGTCAGTCCATTCCGGTTTGTATATCTGATCTCACTACTCAGATCCATTACCTGTAAATCAAGGTCGGAAAAGACCAGTTCGTTACCTCTCATGACTACAGTAATATCACCTTCCGGATCCTCATCCCTGCGTGCTCCAATTGGAATTTCCAGTGTCAGGTGACCCGTTAAATCCCCCAACCCGGACCACTCTCTGGCTGCATGTGAAATTTGATCTGCAATCGGAGTATCCTGCAGAACGTTGATAGCGTCCTGCATGATTCCCTGAAAATTGCCATTGATGTGAATGGTATCGGCTGTACCATCGATGTGAATCGGAACACTTGCGTTTCCGGACAAAACCTCGCTATTCAGAAAAAGAGCGGTAGCATTGTTCGTCAATATTCCAGAATGACCGGCATGCAATGTTGCGGCAATCCCGAACAACCCTGGCCAGTCCGGATGGTAATCCAGCACGCCATCTGCTATATGGAAATAGCTGTCTATTACTTTGTTGATTCTTGGTGCTGACCTGACCAATTCACCGTGAAACAACAATCCCGATTCAGTCACAGTACCGCTTTTAATGGCTTGCTCAGACCAGGACAACACCTCAGGATTCAGTGTTTTGGGGAGATAACGATGGAAATCACTCAAATCACCGTTGTAAAGTCCTACGACCAAACCCCAGGAACCATTAGCGGGTTTATAGGAGCCTTCAGCGGGTTTGAAAGAGCCTTCAGCGGGTGTGGAAGAGCCTTCAGCGGGTGTGAAAGAGCCCTGCTCCCTGGGTGATTCGAAGTTTACCATCATCTTCCCGTAAGCACTCGCATCACCCTGTAATACTTCAACAAGCCCACTGCTGAGTTGTAATGCGCCGCTATTATTCCGGAAATTTAAACGACCACGAATGGAATCAAAAAACCATGGATCAGAGAATGTTGAATTGAAGTGTACGCTGGATTGTTGACTTCTGATATCAACGTAACCGCTGTCCAGTCCAATGGAGGCCAGACCGTTCATATTGCTGATACCAGGAATCCCCAGGTGTGGACGGAGGTTTACCTCACTCAGGATGCCGGCTATCCGAAGATCCTGCAAAGATTCATCCACCTTGAAAACGGCAATCGTTGAATTAAGGGACCCATTGGGACTCGTCCCTGAAACAAAGTCGGTCAATCTCTCCGGTACTACGGAAAACGCTGCACCCAATGTAGTCATCGTGCCCGCAATTTCGCTCAGGTCCAGCGCTGGTATCTGAATCCCGATACTCCAGACATCATGTTGTTCTTCTAGTACAGTATTTACATTCTGCAGTTGAATTTCATTATCCTGTGAAAAAAGTCTGATATTTTCCCCGTAAATCCAGACCCGACCCGGGACACCCCTGGCGCCAAATTGAAGATCCGCATTGACAGGTAAGCGACCCTCTGTCTGACTTTCAACATTCACATGACCACTGAACTCGAAATCGTCGGCATCGAACTCAGCCCATATCTGACCGTTGACATCAATGCTTTCCAACTCCTTTAACGAATCGACCGGATGTAGAAAATCAAGTAATTGAAGATGGGATATATCCAGGTAGAACTGACCGGAAAAATCAGGTTCCCCGAAGTGTCCCTGATACTCACCCATCAAATGAAGATGTCTATTTTCCTCAGAATCCGACTCAGCCAGACTGACAGGCATGGAGATAATTTTCAGGTCTTCTTCGGACAGTAATTCAATGGGTTTATCTGCCATATTGCTGACGATATAACTGGATCGCAGACCGTTGAGCATGACAGACAAATCAAGTATTCGAATAACATTCAGTTGGGGCAGAGAATCCAGCAGGTATTCAAAATCAACTGGTTCATCGAAACCTGTCATTCCGACCACGTTCCATTTCCCTGGAGTATGCTCTTCCAGAGACAGATTGAGGTTAAGAAAATCTATTTCTGTTACAACAAGTCTGCCTTTAATCAGGCTGTGCAATGGGCTGATCCGGACACGGACGGTATCACTTGTCAAAGCAGGATTATCCGGGTCACCGATACGAATATCTGTGATATCCACTATCGTATCAAATCGTTGCCAACTACCCTTGAATGAACCTGTCTGTACAGATACCGCATATCTTGTTTCCAGCAAATCCTCGAGATCAGTTCTGAAGAACTCACTGGTACTGACCAATAGACGACCCACGCAGACATAGAGTGCTGCCAGAATAAGAGCAGACAGAACGATCAGTTCAATACCGCGAACTAGAATGGTTAACGTGTTTTGCAACCGCATTTTACCGCCTGCAATGTCCTCAGATTACTTCAACAACGTCGAACTGGCCCTGATGATAGCCGACTTCAACCTGGAACTTTATTTCCACACCCAATGCATCAGCCAGATCGCGTACACATGTGTCGTCCTCATCAAGCAGGCGGTCAATGACTGACTGCGAAGCCATCACCAGGCACTCTTTTCCGCTGCCATGCCTTGCTCTGCGCTGGATTTCCTTGATAATTTCCAGACAGGCAGACTCAGCAGTTTTAACAAATCCTCGTCCTCCGCAATGTTCACAAGGTTCACACAGCATCCTGAGAAGACTTTCATGTGTTCTCTTCCTTGTCATTTCAACAATACCGAATTCAGAAATGCGGGTGATCCTCCATTTCATTCGATCAGATTGCTGACCTTGTTCAAGAATTTTCAACACCTCGCTTTTATGTTCATCATCAGTCATATCGATGAAATCGATTATCACGATACCACCGATGTTCCTTAAACGTAACTGTCCTGGAATTGCTGACGCGGCTTCCCGATTAGTCCTGTAAATAGTTTCTTCCAGATTCCCCTGACCAACGAAAGCACCGGTGTTTACATCAATAGTCGTCATTGATTCAGTCTGTTCGATAATAAGGTGACCACCGGACGTCAGGGGAACGCGACGATTGAGCGCTGCCTCAATCTGACCTTCAATATCGTACGACTCAAATAATTGCAAATCGTCAACCAGTTCCAGACATTGCAATTTCTCTGGAATAAAATCCTCCAGAAAACGAGCCACTGCAGTTAATGTGGATTGTTTATCCACCCTTATTCCGGTGGTTCCGGAATTAATGATGTCACGCACAACACGTAGTGGCAGTGGTAAATCTTCATAAATCAGGTTTGGGGATCTAACTGTTTTTTCTTCCTCAAGAATCCTTTGCCAGCGATTGCACAGTAATTCTGCATCACTGAGAATGTCATCCACAGGGACACCTTCAGCAGCAGTTCGCACGATGAACCCATCCCCCTTCCCCTTGTCCCAGAAGATATTCAGTGCTTCTTTCAATCGCAGCCGTTCGTGCTCATCTTCGATTCGCAGCGAAACACCTATATGACTGGTTGCGGGTAGATAAACCAGATACCTTGAAACAAGTGAAATTCTGGAGGTAATCCTTGCACCCTTGGTACCTATTGATTCTTTGGTGACCTGAAAAAGTGCTTCCTTGTCTTCGTACAGCAAGTCTGTAATGGACGGTAATGCAAATCGTTCTTCCGCATTCTCTTCATGAGGGTCGACAAGATCAGCAATGTGGGTAAATGCCGCCCGTTCCTGTCCTATATCCACAAATGCGCTTTGTATACCCGGCAGGATTTTTTTGACCTTGCCTTTGTAAATATTTCCAACAATGCCAGGTGTATGGGTACGCTCAATGAAAATCTCCTTCAGCTCACCCCGTTCCACCAGGGCCACACGGCTCTCGTGTTGAGACACGTTGATAATAATTTCCTCAGCCATACCCATTCTTCCTGTTTGCAGGTCGTCGCAATTCAATAAAGTTTATGCACTGGCACTGAAACCGGGTCCAGGAATTGCCATCCTTATCAGCTAAAGTCAAAGGTCTTCCCCAATAAATTTAAAAACTGGAACACCAGGGACCACACCAGAGCACTGATCAACGATGGCAACAAATACCAGAATGTCCATTCAGCTGTTCCAGTAAAAATTTCTATCCATAAATTAATCAACTGATTCATTCCTACAACAGCAAATATGAAAATGCTCTGTTGCCATAGTCTGAACATGCGCAGACGTTGAGAGAATCTACTGACGACAAAAGCTACAAGAACAAAAGCTATGGCATGTTGCCCAAGCAAACTGCCTGACAATATATCCATCAACATACCGACGACCCAGGCAATGATAATACCGACCCGGTTCGGTAAGGTAATGAGCCAATAGATCAATACAAGCGTCACCCACTCAGGTCTCAGAAAACCCAGTTCAACAGGTACAAAGTCAGGCAGATTTACGATGGCTAGCACCATCGAAAGAAAGAAAGTGAGTACAATAACCGACACACTCAACGACATGTTGTCAGCCATCGTTACCATTCCGGTTAGCCATTGTACCCTCCGTAAACACCAGCAACAAATGCCGGCTCCGGTCCAACTTTGCACTCGGTATCGCAGTCACCTCGGAAAATGGCTTCCCCGGTTTATGTTCAACTTTGTCTACAATACCGACTGGATAACCAACCGGGAACCTGCCACCAAGTCCGGAACTGATCAGTAAGTCGCCCGGCTGTATGTCAGCCGTGCTCTGTACATGCATCAATTCCAGTTTGTTAGTGGCGCCTGTACCCTGGGCAATCAGTCTTAAATTACTTCGGGCAACCTGTACCGGAACTGAATGTGAATGATCACTGATGAGAAGGACACGGGAGTTCAGTTGGCTTACAGCAATAATCTGGCCGATGAGCCCATGTGCATCAATGATGGGTTGACCTGGATAAGCATCGTCAATAGTTCCCTTGTCAATAATGATTTCATGTTTCTGTGGATCTGGATCAATACCAACAATCTCGGCTATGACAATATTTTCCTGTAGCTTTGCCGCCGAACCCAGAAGGTCTCGTAAACGATTGTTTTCATGCACCAGCTGGGTCATTTTTGCCGTTGCGGCCTGTTGCAACAACAGTTCATTTTCCAGTCGTGCAATCTTTTCCTGCATGTCCCTCTTGTCGATGAAAATATAAACCAGGTTCTGGACACTTTGTGATGGCAGATTGGCAACCACATAAACTGGCGAAACAAGCACAGTCAGCCTGCTCCTGACACTATCCAGATTATTGGAAAAATGATCTACAAGTATAAAAATCAGAGAGACAACAACACAGCCCAAAGTTTTGTAACTTAATGTCGAATCTACAAGAAACAGTGGTTTGATAGCCCTTGTCCTGTCTTGATTGTCTTATGGCAATAACCTGATTACCTCACTTTTCTGACAGAATGACCCATATGTCATTTAATCCCCGCAATTTCATATTTTCCAGGACATGTCCACCTCCCCGTGCCACACAAGTCAGTGGATCTTCCGCCACAATCACTGGTAATCCGGTTTCTTTGGAAAGCAGTTTATCCAACCCGTTAAGCAATGAACCACCACCGGTCAACACTAATCCGCTCTCTGCAATATCAGAAGACAATTCCGGCGGTGTTTGCTCCAGTGCCTGCTTTACCGAGTTGACAATGATGGCCAAGGGCTCCTGCAACGCACCAAGGACTTCATTGCTGTTCAGTGTGAATCCCCTTGGGACACCCTCCCCGAGATTCCGCCCCACTACATCCACTTCACGAATTTCCTTGCAGGGAAATGCAATACCGATCTCTTTCTTGATGCGCTCAGCAGTCGCATCTCCGATCAAGCTGCCTTGACTTCTCCGGACAAAGGAGATTATTGCTTCATCAAAGCGGTCCCCACCAACCCGCACTGACTGGGAATAGACAACTCCACTGAGCGACATTACGGCTATTTCAGTAGTACCGCCTCCAACATCGACTACCATGGTGCCAATCGCTTCATCGACTGGCAGACCGGCGCCAATTGCTGCAGCCATGGGTTCTTCCATTAAAAAAACGTCGCGCGCTCCGGCACTGACTATCGACTCCTTTATTGCGCGCCGCTCTACTTCAGTTGACTGACAGGGGACGCAAACCAACACCCTTGGGGATGGTCGGACAAAGTGGTTTGTTTCATGAACCTTCTTGATAAAGTGCTGCAGCATTTTTTCCGCTACCTGGAAGTCAGCAATCACGCCATCCTTAAGAGGACGGATGGCAGTGATATTACCCGGAGTTCGGCCCAACATTCGTTTAGCGTCAATCCCCACCGCAACAATGGTCTTCTGACCGTCTTGTTGTCGAATTGCGACAACCGATGGCTCATCCAGAACAATGCCCTTTTCAGCAACAAAAATTAATGTATTTGCTGTCCCCAGATCAATCGACAAATCGCTTGAAAACAGACCTCTGAGTTTCTTTAACATTACAGGGACACCTATAAATATGATGTAGTTGAACAATGCCCGGCTGTTAAAACCTGACCTTGTTTTTTAGTTTCAAAATATCCTGTAACTCTATCATTCGATAAGGATTTCATTCAAGAGAAGTTTTGCATTGTCTACATTCAGAATCTATGAAAATTCAAACCCTTTATTGCAGAATCTGCCAATCCCCATTAGGATTCCACGCCTTACCGGAGATTCATGTGTGAATATTTCAGAAAAAGTGGTTAAAGAAACTGCCGAATTAGCACAATTGGTCTTCAGCAATGAGGACCTGTCGGTTATTTCAGGCAGCATGTCGGAGATTCTGGCTCTCGTGGAGCAAATGCAGGAAGTCAATACTTCGACAGTCATACCCATGTCACATCCACTGGACGCAACTCAGTGGCTCCGTCCTGACGAAGTTACCGAATCCAGTCATCGTGAGGAATTTCAAAAGCTGGCGCCGGAAGCCCGGGACGGTGTTTATCTGGTTCCCAGGGTTGTGGACTAATGCACAACCACAGCATTGTCCAGCAACTGAAAGACCTGAAGACCGGAAAATACAGTGCAGTAGAGCTAACCAGCCATTACCTGGAAAGAATCAAAAAACTGGCGCCGCTCAACTGCTACATTACCGTGTTGGAAAATAAAGCCCTGGAGGCTGCAAAAAACGCAGATGAAGACCGTGCCGGAGGTCGCGATAGCGCACCTCTGTCTGGAATACCGATTGCCCATAAAGACATTTTCTGTACCCGGGGTGTGCGCACAACAGCCGGTAGTCTCATGCTGGATAATTTCACTGCACCCTATGAATCCACTGTGGTTGAAAAGCTGCACTCTGCTGGCGCCATCACTATTGGCAAGACCAATATGGATGAGTTTGCCATGGGGTCCAGTAATGAGAACTCCTACTTTGGCGCTGTCAGGAATCCATGGGACCAGTCGAGGGTGCCGGGGGGATCATCAGGCGGTTCCGCTGCTGCGGTAGCGGCCGGTCTTTGTTCCGCTGCCACGGGTACGGATACAGGAGGATCGATTCGCCAGCCTTCTGCACATTGCGGCATCACCGGATTCAAACCTACTTACGGTCGTATATCCAGATGGGGGATGATCGCATTTGCGTCAAGTCTGGACCAGGCCGGACCAATGACCCGGACCGCAGAAGACGCCGCCCTTCTACTGGGGATTATGGCAGGACGGGACAAACGCGATTCTACAAGTCTGACTGACCCCGTACCTGATTACAGTGCATCCCTGAACCAGTCGCTTTCGACGTTACGTATCGGTCTATGTGAAGAATTCTTCAGGGAAGGACTGGATTCCAGGTCAGAAAAGGTCATTATGAACGCTGTCCGTGTTTTTGAGGATATGGGCGTCAGGATAACCAGTGTCAGCCTTCCCAATATAAAATATTCAGTACCTGCCTATTACGTCCTTGCATCAGCAGAAGCCTCCGCAAATCTGTCCCGTTATGATGGTGTAAGATTTGGGTATCGGTGTGACAATCCCGTGAATCTGGAAGATCTGTATAAACGATCACGTAGTCAGGGTTTTGGTAACGAAGTGAAGAGGCGAATTATGGTAGGCACCTTTGCCCTTTCTACAGGTTACTACGATGCATACTATAGAAAGGCTCAACAGATTCGACGTCTGATCAGCAATGACTTCAAAAATGCATTTGAACAGGTGGATATTCTTCTGGGTCCCACCACCCCGCAACCTGCGTTCAAACTTGGAGAAAAGACCGACGATCAGGTTTCGATGTATCTGCAGGATATCTATACCATCGGCGGTAATCTGGCAGGACTGCCAGCCATGTCCATACCTTGCGGTTTTGCAGATCAACTGCCCGTGGGTCTGCAACTCATCGGAGACCATCTGGACGAATCGAGATTGCTTGCGACTGCACACCAGTTCCAGCAACAGACCGACTGGCATCTCAGAAGTCCCGAACTCGAAACCGGTGAGTGATCCATGAGACAGCAATGGGAAGTAGTCATCGGCCTGGAAATTCATGTCCAGTTACAGACCCGGACCAAGATATTTTCCGGGGCAAGTACGACTTTTGGTTCCGAACCCAACTCCCAGGCATGTGCTATTGATCTGGGTTTCCCGGGAGTGCTTCCCGTTGTGAATTCTGAAGTCTATCCGAAAGCAATTGCATTTGGACTGGGTGTTGGTGGCAGTATCAATCTGGTTTCAGCCTTTGACAGGAAGAATTACTTTTATCCAGACTTGCCTAAAGGGTATCAGATTACCCAAATGGACAAACCCATTGTGCTCGGTGGGTCCGTTGAGATACCACTTGCAGATGGCTCAATGAAAACCATCAATATCACTCGGGCTCATCTGGAAGAGGACGCCGGTAAATCACTGCATGAGGACTTCCATGACAAAACAGGAATTGATCTCAACCGGGCCGGTATTCCGCTGCTGGAGATAGTCTCGGAACCTGATATGCGTTCTTCTGCAGAGGCCATCTCTTATGCACGGTATATTCATCAGTTGGTGACTTACCTGGGAGTGTCCGATGGAGAAATGTCCCAGGGTTCGTTGCGATGTGACGCTAACGTATCTGTTCGTCCAAATGGTTCCGATGTGTTGGGTACGCGAACCGAAACCAAGAATGTGAACTCATTTCGCTTCCTGGACCGGGCCATCCGTTATGAGATTACCCGTCAGATTGAGATTCTGGAATCTGGTGGAAGGATTATGCAGGAGACCCGATTGTATGATCCTGACAGAGATGAGACACGCCCCATGCGCAGCAAGGAAACCGCCATGGACTACCGTTACTTCCCCGAACCGGATCTGCTGCCAGTTGAAATCGATCATGCTTATATCGAAAACATACGCCGGCAGATGCCTGAATTACCACGGGAAAAAGCCAACAGGTTTCACACCGAATTACATCTGTCACTGGACGATGCCCGGGTGCTTGCCGCCAGTCCCGCGTTGGCTGAATACTTTGAAACTGTTTCCGGGCAATGTGGCGATGCGAAACTGGCTTCAAACTGGATACGCGTAGAGTTGCTGGGAAGAATGCACAGAGATGATCTTGAGATATCGAATATTCCCGTGTCTTCTTCTCAATTAGCAACGCTGTTGACCAGAATCAGGGATAACACTATTAACGGCAAGACTGCGAAAGACCTCCTCGATGCACTTTGGCATGGCAATACGACTTCCGTTGACGACTACATCAAAGACAATAATCTCATGCAGGTTTCCAACAATAGTGAACTCGGGACGTTAATAGACAGGATTTTTGACGAGAACCCGAAACAAGTGGAACAATATCGTGCAGGCAGGTCCAGACTACTCGGATTCTTTGTCGGTCAGGTAATGAAAGAGACTGGTGGGAAGGCCAATCCCGCTCTTGCCAATGACCTTCTCCGGAAAAAACTGGGGTAAGAAGATCCTGTTCGGCCCTCCGACATTAAAAATCCTGCAGGATTTGTTCTATCCGGGCAGCATTTTTACCGATGTCGCTAACACCCATGCGGGATACCGAGCGCACATCAATTCTTGACCCATTATCAAGTGCAGTCACCCGAACCACAACGTCATTCTTGAAGCCAAACCAGAACGATGTTTCCGTTGCCTCCACCAGTCCTTTTTCAGCATTGACGGCAACGATATCAAGCCCCTGCTCACTTAAAACCGTTTCGGCTCTGGATACTGCCTGCGCCATCCCAAGGCCGGTATCCAGAGACCGGATGTGCGGATAGGCAGCAGATTGCATATACGAAAGAACTGCAGCATGCATGGGGTTTGACTCGTTTTCCGGAATAGCAGACGAATCCGGCATTATGTGAATTTCTGATTTAAACGCCTGAGGGTAGTCAATATTTTCTTTATTCGCCAGAATGTCAGCTGCCAGGAGACCTGATCCGTATACCAGCGAATTAGGTGCATCCGCCCACAATGGTACTACGGCATCAAATTCCGGTGGATTAACCGTATCGGTCGTAATGTCGTGGATAGGCGGCACTGACAGCAATGCAATAAATTGTGGCAACATCACGATAACCGGCACCGAACTGAGCACCATGGTGATCAACAGGAGATTCCGGTCTTTTAGCAACCTTTGTCGCAATGCGATGAACAACATGACCACTGCAGAAACGAATAGCAGCAATCCACCAACAAAGGCCAAAACAAGGCTCATCAGTGATGGCATCATGGGCACCATAAAATATTTGTAACCCAGCGGTCCACCTGCCAGGATGATAAGAATGATCACCGCACTGACAAGCAGCAAACGTGTCGACGTCTTGGATTGATTCAATTTAAATAAACTCTCGTATTCATGTCAGAAAAATACCATATATTCAGGACCATTTCTCAACTATCGGGATACGTCTGCCAATTCCAAAGGCAACTTTGGAGACCTTGGTACCGGGGCAAGTCTGCCTCCGTTTGTATTCCATTTTCCCAATCAGGCTGAGTATCCTGTTAAAGTCCACCACTGCACTTTCCGAGTCCAGCCATAACAACAACTCGTCAATATTGCCAGAAATCCTCTCGACATCCTTCAATGCCTGGACCCATTCGGAAAAGCCATCGAAAGTACTCACATAGTCCTCCACATGTGCCCGTACAATCGGATCAAGAATCGAATAAGGTAACAGACTGCTTTCATCAGTCTGGTCCTTAGCCAGTTCTGCACTCGGTGGTTTTTGCCAGATGTTCTCCGGAATGTCCGGATGTTTTCCTGCAATATCCATTACCTGAAACTTATACAGATCCTTGATCGGTGCAAAACTGAAATTCATGTCAAAGTGGGTATAGTAGCCACAGGCTGATTCGGTTTTATTGCCCGTTGAAAGAGGCATGGCGCCGTAGGCATTACTGAAGTGCATGACATAAAGATCACGAAGTCTCGCCTGGATATTCTCGTCAGCAACTGATGCATATGCATTTTGGGACATGACGCGATTGACCAGATTATCCGGATGCTCATAGAGCAGGAATCGACGATTCAACTCCATCAGTGTCGATTCATGATCGATGGGTACTTCGTAATCCCAGCATCCAAGATTCTCATGCAACTGCACGGCATCCAACCTTGAATGTTCGGAACTGAAGATTGATGGCATCCGAATGGCATGTACATTGGCAGGACCGACAGCGGCACAGGCTATCTTGCAGACCACGGCAGAATCCACACCGCCACTGGAGGCAACTACGGCCTGTGTAAATCCTGACTTCTGCATGTAGTCCCTGAGACACAAAACCAGTAGATCAAACAACCCGACACAATGTTGCTGCAGCAGATTCGTGTGCTTCACAACATCTGCTACCAGCGGACTGGCAGTATCCAGGTCCACCACATCATACGTATCTTCCCCAATATTCGTACACAGGTGGAGCAGATTACCCTGATGCAGAACAAAGCTCTGACCATCGAATACCAATTCATCCTGGCCTCCGCACTGGTTCACATAAACCACGGATACAGAAGATTCCACACCCGGTGCAATGACTCCGATTCTCTTCAGTGCCTTGGCATGGACATAGGGAGAACTGTTCAGGGAAAGGATGACATCCACTCCCTGTTCCCGATACCGGGTAAGCGGATTACCTTCATAATGATAATCATCCGAGTCCTTGTCATTCCAGAGGTCCTCGCAGATAGCTATACCCACTGATTTGCCGGCAATTTCAACAATAGTCAGTTCCTTCCCAGGTTCGTAATATCTCAGTTCATCGAATACATCGTAGAAGGGCAACAACTGTTTCCGGTAACCAGCCAGCAGTTTCCCACCGGCAATAACAGCCGCCATGTTGAAGAACGGTTTCCCTGCACCCTTGTTTTCTTCGATATAACCTGCAACCACATGCAACCCCGCATGACAACTCATGGTATAGCGGATGATGTCGTCAAGTACGGAGAGATTGCGTTCTATATAGGCAGGGTTGTAAACCAGATCCTGGCTCAGATAACCAGGTATCGACAGTTCAGGAAAGACGATAACGTCACATTGATTTTCGTTCGCAATATCTATTCCCGCAATAATCTTTTCAAAATTGCCATCGAAATCACCAGGCGTCGTATTGATCTGTGCAAGGCATACTTTCACTGCGATTTCCTGCCTGTATAGAGCAGATAGACGACACACAGGATCACCAGAACAGCTCCGACCTGATGCAGACTTGCCAGAACCAGAGGGACATGCATCAGTAATGTGCTCACACCCAGGACAAACTGCATTGTCATCACGATGGCGAGAACAATCCAGCCGATCTTCAGTTGTTCTGCTGACTGACTTTTCACGGCTAATACTGCACCCGCAATAGCGATTACCAGCATCAGGAAACCCAGCCACCGGTGCAGAAATTGCACCATGGCGCCATTCTCCACCAGGTTCAGCCAGCCGGGTGTCATCATCGTTGCCGCTTCCGCCAAAAACCTGCCGTTCATCAGGGGGAAGCTGTTAAAACCAATACCGGCTCGCAATCCAGCCACAAAAGCACCGTAAACGAGTTGAATGCCCAGAACCAACGCCATCACCAGTATCAGGGATCTCATTGTACGATTGACCGGTTGCGGTTTGATTTGCCGCAGTCCCAGAATCAACCAGGAAAGATATGCGAGTAAAAACAGTGCCAGCATCAGGTGCGCCGCCAGCCTGTAGTGGCTTACTCTGGGTATGTCAATCAGGCCACTTTTAACCATATACCAGCCCAGAAGTCCCTGGCATCCACCCAGGATAAAAGCTATCAACAAATGCGGCGCCAGTTCGGTTCGGATTTTCTTCATATACAGCAGGATAATAAAGGGGATGAGGAATACGATGCCGGCCAGCCGACCCAGCAGGCGATGTACATACTCCCAATAGTAAATTACCTTGAATTCGGGAAGCTGCATATCACGATTTACTTTCTGATATTCCGGATACTGCTTGTAAGCATCAAATGCCGACTGCCATGCGGCTTCACTCAATGGAGGCACAACCCCCAGAATCGGCTGCCAGTCCACCATCGACAAACCACTGTGAGTCAGACGAGTCACCCCGCCGGCAATGACAATACAAAAAATGATAACGCATACACAGATGAGCCAGTTGGCAACAATCCTGTCATCTTGATTCATGGAAACAGTCCTTGATCCGGTGCGCGAATTTTATCCCGGCGCCAGTCCACATGCCAATGACCATCGCCTATCCAACACATACACACGACATCCGACCCACAGCAGATAGCTTAGGGGGTGTTCATTTGTGTAAGCCTAATGTCGGAGCAGCGCTGTTATTTCAACAGGTTCCGTTTATCTTCCTCTGGTTCGCCAGGTTAGTGGCGTCAATTCACTTAACGATGATTTGTGCCAGTTCGGTTACTTTGTTGGTGGTGGCCGGTGGAGCCTTTTCGATCAGCTCGATATCTCTGTTCTCAAAGTCCAGGGATTTCATCTGATAGATCAGGACAGCGCCCTCTGTCTTGATACCTTCCAGCTCAACTTCGAGCCTGATCCCTCTTACAGTGCTTGTAATGGGGGCTACTATGGCAAAGCCAGTATGTTCATTAAATGCCTTCCTGGAGATCACAAAGGCCGGACGGCGCTTTGTGATTTCTTTGCCGGCGCCTGGCTCAAAGTTCAGCCAAACAATGTCCCCCTTGTCTGGAATGTGCATCAAGTCTCCTTACCGACTGGCTTGGCATCTATCCATTCGTGGTCTTCATCCATGATGCGGAAATTCTCGCGGGGGCTGTCGGCCAGCAATTCTTCAAGGCTTGTATTTTCCACCACAGGATCAAGTACGATCCTGTTATCAACGATCGACAAGTCCAGCTCAGAACCGACATGCAGGCCCAGGGCTTTCCCGATGGCTTTGGGTATGCTCACAATTTCAGCGCCGCCAGATTGGCGCACGGTTACGGTTGTCATGGCTATTACTCCAGATCAAACAACGGTTGTTATATTGGAGTATAACACGTATAGTTATACTCAGGTAAAACATAATTTCATAACAAGCTTGGGGATAACTTGAAAAATGAATGCCCCAAATGAAGAAATCAACACTATATCCAGACCCTGAACTTGACCTGGACCGTCTGAATAGTGAATATGTCCTCAATTTTCCGGATGTCGATCTAGAGTGCATATACACATCCTGGGTATTTGCGGCACATTGATGGGCAGTATCGCGTTGTTGGCGAAAGAAGCTGGCCACAAGGTCTCCGGTATGGACCAGAATGTGTATCCGCCGATGAGCACCCAACTGGAAAGTGCCGGAATACAGTTTACTGCACCCTATTCCGCAGCAATCCCCACCTCAGCCGATCTGGTGATTATGGGCAATGCAGGATTGGCAAGAGGCAATCCCGCAGTTGAAGCAGTGCTCAACCAGCGGATACGTTACGTTTCCGGAGCAGAATGGCTGGGACGTTACCTGCTTTCTGACCGCCAGGTCATTGCGGTAGCCGGAACCCACGGCAAGACAACGACAACGAGCATGATTGCGTGGATTCTGGAGCAGGCAGGTATGCGACCCGGTTTTCTGATTGGTGGCATACCCGCCAACTTTGATCAGTCGGCCAGATTCGGTGATGATCCATTTTTCGTGATCGAGGCTGATGAATACGACACATCATTTTTTGATCGACAATCCAAGTTTCTGCATTACTTTCCACGTACAGTTGTGGTCAATAATCTGGAATATGATCACGCAGACATTTTCCCGGATCTGGAATCGATTCAGAATCAGTTCCATCTGTTGATGCGGCGCATTCCAGCAGATGGGCAGGTAATCTATCCCATTGACGATACACACGTAAAAGAAGTCATCGACATGGGTTGTTGGAGTGAACAGGTAACCATCTCCGGAGCAGATGCAGATATCGATGCGGAGCATGTCAAGGCCGACGGCAGTGCATTTACCGTTAAAATCAATAAAACACCCAGGGGGAACATTCAATGGTCCCTGACCGGAATGTACAACGTGCATAATGCACTTGCCGCTATCGCTGCCGCAAGACATGCCGGCGTCACACCCGAAGCTGCCTGCACAGCCCTGTGCGCATTCAAAGGTGTCAAACGAAGAATGGAACTGATTTATTCCAAAGGATCCCTGAAGGTATACGATGACTTTGCACACCATCCTACTGCGATAGCCGGGGCACTGGCCGGTTTAAGAGCCCATGCCGGCACAGAGAAGATCCTGGTAGTAATCGACCCTGCCTCACACACAATGCGACTCGGCACCCATGCACAAAATCTTAACGCGGCAGTGACAGACGCAGATTATATCCTGTGGCATCAACCCGACAACATAAGGTGGGATATGACGCGGTACCTTCAAGGTGATAATAAGGAAATAATAGGATCAGTGGACGACATGATCGATAGATGTGAAAGGTTCATAGACAGCATCGGAGTCATTCACCTGGTGATTATGAGCAATGGCGGTTTCGATGGTTTTCACCGGCGCCTGATAGAGCGACTGCAACCGCAGGCGCATTCATAACATCATGCAAGAGACCGAACTCTATGAGCCGATTCGAGAATATCTTGATCGTCATGGATATGAAGTCAATGCGGAAGTAATGCATTGCGACATTGTGGCGACTCGGGATGACGACCTGATCGTTGTGGAATTGAAAACCAGCGCAACTATGCAATTGCTGATCCAGGCTACCGACCGCCAGAAAATAACAAAAAGCGTTTATGTGGCGATACCTCATCCTGGAAGAAACCGTCGTTTCAAGGGAATCCAGCGCGTAATACGTCAGCTTGAGCTTGGGCTTCTTGTGGTCACTTCAAGTCCACTGGGACTCAGGGTGACTAAAGTCTTTGATCCCTTACCTTCTCAGAGAAAGCAGTATAAGAAAAACAGACGTGCAATCATCCAGGAAATTTCTGACCGTACAGCCAATTACAATATAGGCGGAAGCAATCGAACCGGACTGGTGACCGCTTACCGGGAAAAAGCGATTTTTATAGCAACCTGTCTGGAATACCTTGGAGCCAGTTCTCCAAAGATACTGAGAGAATACGGCACAGGGAAAAGCACGCAAGGCATTCTTGCCAATAATCACTATGGATGGTTTCAGAGGATAGACCGGGGAATTTATCAGATAACGGATCAGGGGAAGCATGATCTACTGAACTATCCGGAACTGTATGCTCAAAGCAAAAAGATATTCGACTGTAAATAGAAAGCTGAAAAGAGAAATACGCCCGCTTGACTGTGGAGGTTACCCGGACCTTTTCTGCCGGACAGTGTTAACGCCATGGTCAACCAGACTGGCCTGCGTTCCACTATTGAAGGTGCTGCCGTACCAGTTGCTGAACATCCGCTGAGTCTGGCGCCAGTTCCACGAGGTCATTCAAAGGTCTGGAAATTTCGTCGAACCTTTGTGTTTTCTCCAGAAAAACTACCAGGGTAAGTAGCAAATCATACTGGTTCGGCCATTTTTCAGTGGCCCGCAGCAAGTAATTTGCAGCATCATTTGAGCGCCCAACTGAATCAAGAGCAATGGCATATACATAGGCAAACCTCGGATGCCCATCTGATTCTGAATCCGCCAAACTCGCTCCCCTGGCAAGAAAAGGAATTGCCGCGTCATATTGACCTGCCCTTACAAGTAGCAATCCATAACTGTGATTTACCGTAGAACTATCCGGGGCAATCTGCAGAGCCTTTAACAGTAAGGGCCTTGCTTTGCTGTCCTGCCCGGCCCCACGATAGAAATCTGCGAGGTTAACCAACGCAGGTACAAAATTTGGCTCAATCAGTAATGCCTGCTGATTGGCCATGAATGACGCACCCATATTGCCAAGTCCCCGTTCCAGATTGGCAAGATTGAGTTGACCGCCCGGAGTGTCCAATACAAGAGCAAGTGATCCCCGATACTCTTTGATATTCTCCGCCATAATCTTCTGCTGTTTTAAAGTCAGCATTTGATATACCTGTGTCAGTACCTGCACGACCTCAAATCGAACAGACCTGACAGGGTCTTCAAGCATCGTTGACAGTAATGACCAGCGGTCTGCGGCCGATGCAGACTGTAAAGCTGACACCGCCGCCCGGCGCACTAAAGGGCTTTCATCATCTAGTGATTGCGAAACGACATTGATTGATAATCCTGTGGGGAGATCAGAGAGTTGTCGCAGAAGAGTTGCCCGTATGATCTCGGCAGTGTTTTTATCCAGGGATAGTTCTGCCAGAGCAGGTACACTTGAGACGTCGTACTTGCGTGATTGGTGATTAACCAAACCCCAGTGATCCAGTTGACGTTCTCCATACCACTCTGCAATCGTTTTTCCAGTCCAGCCTTTATCTTCATGTTCATGGCAGGTCATGCAAGGGTCCGGAGAACCTGTTATTGCACTGATTTCAGGCCGCGGGATGCTGAATCCATGATCACGTCTGTCATCCACCTGCATATAGGTTCTTGCCGGCATATGGCAGTTAATACACTGGGCGCCTGGAGAATCCACTTCATGGAAATGATGTTCCGGCGTATCAAAAGCCCCGGGTAAATGGCATTGCCCGCACAGATCATTGTTTTCCACCTTCACCCGGCCAGTGTGTGGATTGTGACAATTGGTACAGGTGACGCCAGCCTGATGCATTTTGCTTTGCAGGAAGGAGCCAAGGACAAATACCTCATCATCAATCCGGCCATCGGCAAAATAGAGGCCAGCATCCAGAGTCAAAAGGGAGTACTGCTGATGGTAATCAGCCAGTGGTTCAATCTCATCTACTACCTGTCGACGGGAGTGGCAACCACCACACATGTCAATCTCCCGGCTCGAAAAAACAGGCTCTTTATCAGCTGCTGGCACTTCTCTGGCTGATGGCTCTTCTCCGGCTGATGGCTCTGCAACGACTGATGCCTGATCAAACACTGGCGAAGCAATTATCTGATCTTTTTTAAAGCGCCAGACCAGCGGCTTTGCAGATGGTGGGTTAAGGGGGCCGGGGGTCTTTACATGGCTACCGGCAGGTCCATGGCAAGACTCACAGGCAACGTTGATTTCCCGCCAGGTGGTCTGATATTGATGTTTTTCGGCATCATATCCCCTGTCTATGCCTGTGCTGTGACAATCTGCACAACTGCTGTTCCAATTAGAAAAATATCCGGTCCAGAAAAATGGATGATCCGGCGAAATGTCTTCATCCGGCTGCAAGTGGAACCATCTTTGGCCGCCTTCTTTCCTGGACCTGGCATCCCAGGCCAGATTTAAAGCCTGTAATCTGCCATTCGTTGTCGCAACGAGATATTGCTGTAAAGGATAGAATCCGAAGGTGTAAAGGACACGATAATCTCCATACACACCATCAGTTCCAGGGGTTTTTACAAAGTAATCTCCATCACTTTGATAGAAACGGGACTCCAACCCGTGAAATTCAACAGTTTTGTTGTTGAAATCACCCAATACAGAATCAGCATCCGCTGTTTGCATCGCGTTATAGTGGTCAGACTGCTTCCACTCAGCGTAAATCGTCTGATGACAGGACTTGCACTGCGCCGAGCCGGCAAACTGATCACTGGCATTACCGTACACGCAATACAGCAGAACAATGGCAAAACTGATATACCTCACTGGCAATATGGCATCAGGATTCTGCCTTCTCTTTTTGCGTAAATTCCGGAAGGCAGCAGTGTAACAAAGAAAACTCACAGCCTCATTAACAAAACATGCCAACAAACAAGCACAGCATCCGACAAACAGCAGATGGCTTTGGGGTGTTCGTTTGCGCAAGCCTAATGTCGGAGCGCCGGGCTGGAGGAGAGAGACTACAGGCTCTCGGGGGAAGCGCGGGAATCCCGGAGGGACGCGCAGACGCTGAAGCAAATGAATGCCCCAAAGCCATCTGCGAACAGCCTCGTTAACCAAACGATCTACAAAACAAGCACAACATCCGACATACAAATGAAAGCTCCAAAGCTAACTGCGAACACCCTGAATTATGTAAACTGTCCCCGGAATTCAAGAGGAACAGAAATGACAGAGCAGTACAAAGTGCCCCGCTGGCAGGACAGAATCCTGCAGGACGACGGCAGGTTGCATGGCGTCATCGTCGGCTGTCGAAGAGCAGATGGCCGCTGGCTGCTGATAAGACGCAGTGCCAATGTACTGGCTCCAAACAAAGTGTCTTTTCCGGGAGGCGGCATCGACCATCAGGAAACACAGGCGGAAACTGCCATACGGGAAATGCAAGAGGAGCTGTCCGCAAAAATCAGGCCGGTAGCCTGTGTCTGGCATTCCGAATCACCGGATAAACCATTGACACTTTGGGGCTGGTATGCCGAGTTGTTGAATTCAAATCTGGTTGCAAGGCCCTCGGAAGTCGCGGAAATTCTATGGCTGCTGCCCGATGAAATACGTCATCACCCGGACATCATGCCTGACACGGATAAATTTCTTAAATCCCTGCTTGATCAGGTAGAGTAATCGTGAATACCAACGGCCAGTGATCGGACACACCGGCGCCTTCAGGCAGTTCAAATCTTGCGGGGGTACCCTGATGTGTGACCTGCGCACTGGTTTTATTGGCTATCAGAACGGAGCCCGTATTCATTCGCCAGGCACTGTCTCCATTTGACCAAAGAATCATATCCAGAAAAGACCAGACGTCTTCCGGTGGATAATAGGAAGTGCCCTTGCAGCCATCACAGTTTTCATGGACAACCTGCCAGTCCGGTTTTACCAGACGCGACAACATTTTTTTATTCTTGTCTTCTTCGGAAGTTGTATTGAAATCACCCGCCGCAAAAGCCGGCTGACCAGTATCCAATGCCGCCTTTAACCGGCTCAGCTTCTGATAAGCCATCTCTCGCATAAATGTCGGATGATAGGGAGCAGGAAAATGAACAGCAAAGCCAACAAGTTTTTCTCCATCAGGTAATTCGAAAGTTGCCTCCAGGATACCGCGGGTATCCTGGACTCTTGATTCCCCGTTATTGGAAAACGGTATGTCATGCAAAGCAACACCCGAAACCGGCAATCTGGATAAAAATGCCACATCTATCCCCCGACGATCGCGTCCCTCAACAAGTATGGCAGGTTGATAGCCCAATCCCCCAAGGAAATTCTCTCGCAAACGTTCAAGAATGCGGATATTTTCAACTTCCTGCAGTGCAATGATATCGGCGCCACGACCATCTCCAACCTGCCTGATGCTGGCGGCAATTACCCTGAGTTTTTTATCCAGTACTGCATCATTCCAGTCCCAGAAGAGGCACTGGTAACGCCATCGCTCAACCGAAATTTTGCCGCATTCCTGCTTATGGGTTGCAGATTGCTTGTCCTTCAGGGCAAGGAAAGTCTCATCCGTCTTACCTGGGTCATCTATATTGTCAAACAGATTTTCGACATTGAAAGTCATAATGCTGATTTCAGTTTTGTCCGTACTGATTACTTCGGCAAATACATAACCAGCCATCGACACTAGAAAAATTGACATCAACAGGCGAACTGGCCTTTTAACATTGATTTCGAAGGACTGGAACATGGCTCCCATATCGGTTGAATATCAGGCAACTGAGTTACCCATCATAGCCAGACCAATGAACTTTCAACAAGAGGTTGTCAGGATGAGTCTGGTGAAGTAAGAGCAATTACCGGGAAGACCGGGAAATGTTTTCCAATTGACGCATTTCCCGGTTAGAGGATATTCTCACAGCGCATGGACTGGATTTACTCAAAAGACAAGGAAAAATTGTGCATCTCGAATCGACGGGTGTACTAAATCTTGACACAGGTGAATCACTGCAATACAGGAATAGGTTCGATGGTTGAAGAGGATTTGGGTGGTCAGGACAAAGACAGTCAGGACAAGGTGATTCTGGACGCAAAACTGCGTAACTTCTATTTCGCCAGTATCCTCAGTCTTCTTTTTGCCGTCCTTGGATTTACCTACAATGCCTGGCGCCTGGAGCAATCAGAGGAAAACAACAATATCCGTAGTGCCTCATTCCAGATCCTCATTGAGTTGGCGGAATTGGAACAGATTATCTACCTGGCCCACTATGATAAGGATCTGAAGGAAGGCAGTCCTCGAAAAGGCTGGATAGAAGTCGGCCTGATCAACGACCTGAGCATGTTGGTGGGTGACTCTGTATACACCAGTGCCACTGAACTGACTTCCTCATGGTCTGCTCGCTGGCAACTGATAAATGACGATAGAGTCGCTGTTGATCAACTGGTTACAGACATAGAAGCCGTGCGTCATGCCGTGAAAGAGAAGTTGAAAACCCTGATGTGATGAACAGCCACACACCGGCATTTCGTCTGCAGTGAAAATTCTGATACGCTGAATAGATTATTTAACAATTCGGAGAACACCATGCCCACGGATTTCAATCAATTCATGGCAAAGGAGCCGGACCCAACCAATTCAGCCATCAGCGCGTTGTGGTGGGAAGCCAATGGCGACTGGGATAAAGCACATAAACTGGTTCAAAACTCGTCGCAGGACAACTACTGGGTACATGCCTATCTGCACCGTGTGGAAGGCGATCTGTCGAACGCCGCTCACTGGTATAAAAGAGCACAAAAACCCATCTGCGAGTTGGAACTCAAAGCGGAATGGGAATCGATTGTCTCGGCGCTCCTGTAGGGTTTGCAAGATCAGGTAATTAAATCATCTTTTTAATCAAAAAAATGTCATTGATATAGAGGTAAAACTAAATGGTCGCAGTTGAAGCAACAAAATACAAAATCAACGATGGTGCAGCCTGGATTACGCTGAACCGTCCGGAAAATCGCAACGCACTGTCAGCGATTCTGGTGACGGAATTGTACGATCATCTGCTTGCATCGAATAAAAATGATGATGTACGCTCAATTGTAATTACCGGTACCGACCCTGCCTTCTGTGCCGGAGCGGATTTGAAAAGTCCACCGGGATCTACCATTTCCGGTGCCCGTGCCGTCCCCTATTCCGATGTACTGAATGCCATTATGGACAGCGATAAACCCGTCATTGTAGCGGTAAACGGCGCCGCTTTTGCAGGCGGACTCGGTCTGGTTGGCGCTGCAGATATCGTCATTACCGCGGAGGAAGTCCAGTTCAGTTTCAGTGAAGTCAGAATCGGCGTCATTCCAGCGGTTATCTCCGTGGTGTGCCTGCCCAAACTGGGTACTCACCATGGTATGAAACTATTCATTACCGGCGAACGCTTTACAGGTACCCGGGCAGTCGAGATGGGTTTTGCGCACCGTGCTGTTCCCCATTCGGAACTTTATGCTGCAGTACAGGAAGAAATAGACATGATTAACCTTGGCGGTCCCAATGCTGTTGTACAGTGCAAGAAACTGGTACGTCGCGTGCCGCAACTGTCGAGGCAGGAAGCATTCAAGGAAACCTCCAAGTGGAGTGGCCGCATGTTCAGGTCTGACGAAGGTGCAGAAGGTATGGCCGCGTTTCGAGAGAAGCGCAGGGCTTCCTGGATCAAGGATTGACAGGAATTCAGAGTCAGGCATTCCGGATAGTCAATCCCCCATCCACCGGCAAAGTCACTCCGGTGATGTACTGCGCCGCCGGTAATACCAGCGATAACGTCCCATGGGCTACTTCCTCCGGTTCTGCGTAACGGCGTAGCGCCACTCGCCGTTTGGCAAAAATCACTTTATGTTCTTCCGGAATTCCCGCGGTCATGCCTGTTCGTATGGGTCCGGGACAGACACAGTTTACGGTAATGTTTTCCGGTCCCAGTTCCACCGCCAGCGAGCGGGTCAAACCAATCACGCCGGTTTTGGCCGTTGAGTAAGGACTGTTACCCCTGGTGGCGCCCAACCCTTCGGTTGACGCAATATTCACGATCCGTCCGTGCGGCGACTGGCGGATAAACGGCAGCGTGGCGCGTATCATCAACATGTGGGCTGTCAGTAACACAGCCAGTGATTTGTCCCATGCGGTAATGTACTCATCGCCATCAATCAATGAGGGTGCCGAGATACCGGCATTATTAACCAGGATATCAATGCCTCCAAAATGTTTCCCGATTTCATTGACCACCGACAAAATCGCATCTCCATCGGCAAGGTCCAGCCTCCACCCTCTGGCGTCATACCCCACATCTGTCATCTCCCTGACCACCTTCTGCAATGGCTCTTCATTGATATCAACCAGCGCGACGCTCGCACCCTCGTCACCAAACAGATGTGCCGTAGCGCGACCCATACCACTGGCGGCGCCGGTCACAACAGCAACCTCACCCCTTATAGAGCGACTTAATTCAGTTAACGGCATGACATCTCCTTATTTTTTCAAGCCTGTCAGTGTGCACCAATGCCCGGCTTTTGTGCAATCAGACCATGGACTGGGTTAATATGGCGGGGAATTCCAAACATCTGAAGGCTCTTCTCCAAAACACCGAGGTACTTGAGTGAGCGATCGTAAGAGATACAGTCGAATCGAAATTCGTAAGCAGGCACATTCATTCTCCGCTGCCCACTTTACAATATTCAATAAAACGGAACGGGAAAACCTGCACGGGCACAACTTCCAGGTTGAATGCGAACTCACGGCCCCAGTCGGTGATGATGGCCTTATGTTTGACTATGGCATCATCAAGAAAGCACTGCGCGATTTGTGCGATGATCTTGACGAACAGACTATTTTACCTGAGAAATCTCCTTACCTGGACCTGGAAAAGGAAGGTGTATACACGGTCGCCCTGTTCAACAATGAACGCATACCCTTTCTGGCGAGGGATCTGACGATACTGCCCATTGCCAATACCACCGTAGAGGAACTTTCCAACTATCTGCTGGGAATCCTGCTGGAACTTCCGGATTTTCATCGCCGGGGAATCATCGAAATGACCGTGAAAGTCTCCTCAAGCCCGGGTCAATCAGGCTGTTCCCAGTGGCGACAGGCATGAGAACGCTGATTATTACAGGTGCAAGCAAGGGTATCGGACTTGCCACTGCAACGCGGTTTTGTGATGCTGGTTACCGCATTATCAACTTTTCCCGAACAAAACCACCGGACGATCGCATTGAGAGTTACAGCATTGATCTGAGTGATGAAAATACCGAGTCAAACGTGGCTACACTGTTGAACACTCTCATCAAACCTGGTGAAATCAGTCTGGTACACAATGCAGGACGCATGGTAAATGATTCCGCCAGAGACGCTGATACGAAAATCCTTGCCGGGGTGCTGCGTCTGAATGTGATTGCACCTCATATTTTGAATCGCTGTCTTATTACAAAAATGCGACCTGGCTCTTCCATTATCTATGTGGGTTCCACTCTGTCGGAAAAAGCAGTTGCCAACACTTTCAGCTACATTATCAGCAAACACGCTCTGGTAGGTATGATGCGCGCTACCTGCCAGGATCTTATGGGTACCGGCATCCACACCACATGTATCTGTCCGGGATTCACCAATACAGAAATGTTGCGTGCACACGTTGGAGACAACCAGGAAATTTTGAACGATATCGCCGGATTATCTTCTTTTGGAAGACTGATAGAGCCAGGGGAAATTGCTGATGCCATCTTTTTTGCCGCCAGAAATCCAGTCATTAATGGAGCAGTCATGCATGCAAATCTTGGGCAGATCGAGTCATGAAACATCACGTGGAGGAGTAAATGGAAGTCACAAAAGAACTTAAAGAACGGCGTGAACGGGTATTTCTGGTGTTGGCAGGGATATTCCTGTGCGCCATGACCATGCTGAATATCCTGGGAATAACCCGTTTTATCCAACTTGGGTACCTGAGCCTGGCCGTGGGTGTACTGCCTTACCCGTTGACTTTTCTGTGTACCGACCTGATCAGTGAACTGTATGGCCGGGCGCGGGCAAACTTCCTGGTCACTATCGGACTCGGTCTGAACTTTTTTATCATCGGCACTCTTTGGATCGCCAGTCTTATTCCATCAGTTGCACCGGAGATTCAACCCCCATGGCAGGTCATCCAACTGGCAGAATCGATTGCATTGCCGGATGGCGACAGCGTCGAAGATTCCGTGGAACTGTTTACGTTGCTGTACGCAACGACTTCAGGTGCTGTATTCGCCTCCATGATGGCCTACATCGCCGCCCAGTACTGCGATGTGTTCATGTTCCACTTCTGGAGAAAAATCACGGGTGGCAAGCACCTTTGGCTGCGAAATAACGGCAGTACCGTTATCAGCCAGGGGGTCGACTCCTTTATGGTAATCACTGTGACTTTTGGCGCCTCGTTTCTTGCCGGGGCAATAAGTCTTGGGGCCATGCTCATGCTGATGTGGCACAACTACATGTTCAAACTCTGTGTTGCTCTTGCTGATACCCTGCCCTTCTATGTTGGTGTCCATTATCTGAAACGATATCTGGAATTCACCGATGAAGAGCTGGCTGCATGAGGAAGGAATTCCCCGGGTCCCGGTCCTTGATTCATTTCCATCTGCGATGACTCCTTACAGATTCTCTACACAATTCTCTACAAACTGGATGACAGGACGACTGTGATTACGGTATAATAATTGCATCCCAACTTCCTTGCATACTTTGAGTATATCTGTAACAGACACCGCACCAGACACGACAAACGTTTCAGAATCTTCCTTCAGCATTGAACCGGTCAATGTTGAACCCCGTTTCGAAAACCCCCGTGCCAATGTAGACCCGGACCAGTCAAAACAATGGATTAAACGACTTGTCCCGGTACTTCTGGTCAACAAATGGCCTTTCAGTATCGGCATCTCTTTGATGATATTGACCATGTTGTTCGGCATCACACTTCCAGCTCTGATCGGTAAAACCATCGACTCATTGGAACCGGCGATCCTGGATGGTGAAACGTTCTGGTTATTCCTGCTGGTTTCATTGATTGCCGTGCTGAGCGCCTTCCGATTTGTCTTCGGCTTCCTGGGCAACTACCAGTTGAGCCGCGTCTCCAATCAACTGGAAGCCGATCTCCGCTCTGTGGTTTACAATCATCTGGTCACTCTCTCCTTTTCTTTTTACGATAAAATCCAGACAGGCCAGATCATCTCTCGCGCCAACAGCGACATCAGAGCTATTCAGATGTTTTTGATGATGGCGCCTATGTTGCTGATGAGTGTTGGCAGCTTTGTCTTCGCCGTTGGTTATATGGTTTCAGTCAGCTTTACGCTGACTCTCGCAGCAATGATATCCACGCCGATCGTATACGTGATCAGCATGAAACTCAGAGCAAAGATGTTTCCACTTTCCTGGCTCACCCAGGCGCATCAGGCAGATGTTGCCGTAGTTGTAGATGAAAACATCAATGGGCAACGAATCGTCAAATCCTTTGCCCAGGAAGAAAATCAAGTCAATCTTCTGGCGCGTGCAGCCAAAAAACTGCAATGGGTGCAGGTACGGACGGCTGAGGTCTCGGCTCGTTATGACCCCATCATCGAGAACCTCACCGTTACAGGACAGGTCCTTGTCTGGGTTTACGGTGGCTGGCTGGTGATGGAAGGTCAGGTCCAGCTTGGTTCTCTGGTTGCCTTCAACATGTATATCATGATGATTCAGATGCCATTTCGATTCCTTGGCATGTTGTTACAGATGGAACAGCGCGCCAAGGCTTCCGCCGGCAGAATTTTTGAAATACTGGATGAAAAACCGGAGATCGTTGACCGGGAAGAGACCATTGAATTGCACAATCCAGGAGGACATCTGCGCTTTAATGATGTCTCTTTTGCTTATCATGACGAGTTGATCCTGGATGGATTGAGTTTTGAGATTAAACCTGGAGAAACCGTGGCCATTGTTGGCCGGACCGGTTCTGGAAAATCAACGATAGTCCGTCTGCTGTCACGTTTTTACGAGATGGGTAACGGATCGATATCCATTGATGGTGTGGACATAAGAGATCTGGCAATCAAGAACCTGCATTACCATGTGGGTCAGGTATTGGATGAACCTTTTTTGTTTTCCATCAGCATTCGGGACAACATAGCCTATGGCAGACCTGATGCATCTGAAGAAGAGATCATCAATGCCGCCAGGGCAGCGCAAGCACATGAATTTATCATGGACACCGAAAATGGCTATGACACAGTCGTTGGTGAGCGCGGATACACGTTATCCGGAGGACAACGCCAGAGGCTCGGGATAGCCAGAGCGTTACTGGTGAACCCTCCGATTCTGGTATTTGACGATGCAACCAGCGCCATCGATGTAAAGGTGGAAGCAGACATCCACGAGGCGTTGCTACAACTTATGGAACACCGCACGACAATTCTGATTGCTCACAGGCTTTCTACCATCAGCCTTGCCCAGCGGGTCATTCTGCTGGATGAAGGCAAGGTCATAGCCACGGGAACCCATCAGGAACTGATCGAAAATATTCCCCGTTATAACGAAGTTCTGGCACAACAGAGTCAGACGCATCAGCCGGAAAAACAGAAACAACCGGAACCTGAAGATGAGACCGACAGGGAACATCGACGCCGTATCTCTGCATTGGTATCGCAGGAATCCAGCAGTGATGAATTTCCCGGTGGTGGAGTTTTGCCACAATGAAGGGATTTGGAGGCAGCGGCGGTCACTTTCACATGGGAATGGGCATGAGAAGCCGTTCCGGCAATCTGCCTTTTGCCGGTATCCCACCGGAAATGGTAGGGAAGACCAACGCGTTGATCAGGAAAGAACCGGACTTCAGTGATCTCAAGCTGAAGTTTTCCTATCGTGCACCCGACGAAGGCGTATTCACTCTCTGGTCATTCCTTGCCCCCTACAAATACCGTATGCTGGGTTCGCTAGCTCTGGTGGCATTGACCGAGATGTTGTTGCTGGTTGGCCCCTACCTGGTCATGATTGCCATTGACGATGCCATCATTCCCAAAAATTTTAGCGTTCTTCTTTTGGTGGCTGTCGCCTGGGTCGCTTCACTCATTGTTGCTGTTATTGTCAGTGGATATCGTATTCGATATGTCGCCAAACTCGGACAACTGCTGATGTATGAATTACGGATTCGGGTATTCACGCATCTGCAGAGACTCTCTCTGGATTTTTTCACAGGTGAAAAAGCAGGCAGACTGATGACCCGGATGACCAGTGACATAGAAGCACTGTCGCATCTAATGCAAACCGGACTGGTCAATTTCGTGGCCCAGACGCTTTCTCTCATTTTCATCATTGGCATTCTCCTTCACTTTAACGTGGAACTGACGCTGATTCTCATTGTTATCGCCGCGCCAGTCATGCTGGTTATGACCAGTTGGTTCCGGAAGGTCTCGGGAAAGGGCTATGAAAATGTTCGAAACCGAATAGCGGAAGTACTCTCGGACCTGCAGGAGAGTCTGTCTGGCATGCGTCTTGTAATATCCTTCAATCGCATGAAGCATAATGTCATCAACCATAGAAATATTGTGGGTGACTACAGGGATGCCAATAACCATACCGCCTGGATTTCCGCCATCTACTCTTCCGCAACCATGTTTGTCGATGTTGCCACCACACTTATCATCATCATCATTGGTTATTTCATTCTCTTGAGTGTAAATCCCACCCTGGATATGGATGGCGAGTTTACCGTGGGAGCACTCATTGCCTTTATCAATCTCGCAGCGCGTTTTTTTAAGCCGATAAGCTCTCTGACCGGCCTGTATAACCAATTCCAGGCAGGGAATGCAGCAGTGATCAAACTCCGTGGTCTGCTGAGTACCCCGCCTTCCGTCCTGGAGAAAGAAGATGCTGTACAAATCGTAGACCTGCAGGGAGATATAAAGCTGCGGAATGTCACTTTTTCCTACGATGATACGGCGGCGGTTTTAAAAAACGTTTCGCTGCACATCGAGGCAGGACACAGCATTTCCTTTGTGGGGCCCACCGGCGCCGGCAAATCGACCCTGGCAAAACTGATTGCCCGCTTTTACGACCCGGACGAAGGAGATATTCTGATAGACAATCAAAATATCAGAGATATCGGCCTTCAGTCACTGCACAGTCAACTCGGTGTAGTTCCCCAGGAACCTTTCCTGTTCCATGGTTCAATCAAGGAAAACCTGAGGTTCTCCAGACCGGATGCTACTGATGAGGAAATTATGGAGGCCTGTAAAGCGGTCGGCATCGAAGACCTGGTGGACCGGCTGCCCCAGGGACTCGATACACCCTGCCACGAAAGGGGTTCATCATTGTCATCCGGTGAACGTCAACTGCTGGCTCTGGCCAGGGCATTCCTGAGCAGGCCAAGGGTACTGATACTCGATGAAGCCACCTCAAACGTGGACCAGCAAAGTGAATCCAGAATAGAACATGCTCTTGATACTCTTCTGGAAGGTCGTACAGCGATTATTATTGCGCATCGTCTGGCAACTGCCATGCGTGCAGACATCATTGCGGTAATCAATAACCAGGGCATCATGGAAATGGGGACCCATGAAGAACTGATAGACAAAAACGGTTATTACGCAGATATGTACCAGACCTGGATGGAACAGAATGCAGGTACTGTTATCGCCTGATTCAACAACTATTCCAAATTCATCTGGGGAAGATTTTATTCAGCTAAGGTATCCCCATCGGAATAGAATCAGGTAATCTGTTCCCTGATCAGCGGGTGATCTTCCGGCAATTGCCTGGCAACCCAGAGAGCCAGTTTGTGCGCCATAGCCTTCTGTGAGACATCCGGTTTTGCCAATGGCTGAATCAATTTGTCGTGAACCAGTAGTCTGTAAATATATTCAACTTTCAGATGGACTGAATCCGTTGGTTCAAACTCCACCACTCCACGTTTTTCGCCATAGATCATTCCGAGTCGAATCGCTTCCTTGAGCAGACCCGCTTCATTAATCAGTTTTTTATTCTTCTTGTTCTTCCTGACCATACAAAATTCATTAAAGCAAGGTAAACACCTTTTTATAACCGCTGCCACCTGATAATGCAACGGCCCGCCAATAAACCCAATATTACTTGAGAAAACAAAGGCTCGGTGCTGGCCAGCAGGCGCCGGCTATCCTCCCGTTGCAGTTTGAGCAGCAAAGTGCTTAACAGAATGTTCAGTATTATAGTGATTATTATTCAGTATTCCTAAGTTATTGTATATTATAGGTAACTCAATTAAGGTTAATCGCATTCAAGAGTTCTTACTGGCTTGTTGAATTGACAAGGGATGAATCAAAAGGAAGAAAGCGGCTTAAGTTACGCTTGGTTACTATTTTATGTAATCCCCATGTGTATCTTGTGGATTAACAACAAACTGGGATCGCCCGCCCGGCAAATTGCGCTCAGGCTGTACGGCATTGCAGCGCTGACAGTCTTGATGGCCGTGGGAGTGGCGGACCGGGCCTCGGCCCAGACCGAAGTCGCAGAGACGCCCCCCAAACCCAATATCGTGTTGATCGTCGCTGACGATATGGGCTGGGACCAGCCCGGTTTCAATGGCGGCACCCAGGTTACGACCCCTAACATCGACCGTATCGCCAACGAGGGGGTCAAGCTCACCCAGTTCTACGTCCAGCCCCAGTGCGCACCGACCCGGGCGGCCTTGCTCACGGGCCGCTATGCGTGGAAGAACGGCGTAAATACGATCCCGCATCCGGAGAAGACCGGGGGGCTGCTCCTGGACGAGCGCACGATCGCCGAGGCTCTGGGCGACGTTGGCTACGCGACCTGGATCGTCGGCAAGTGGCACCTTGGGCAATGGCTCAAGGAGCACCTGCCCCTGCAGCGCGGATTCGATCATCACTACGGCATGTATACGGGCCAGCTCAGGTCCTTCTCACACACCCGGGGCGCGTTTGGCCGCATGGTTCTGGACTGGCACCGCAACGAACGGCCCGTTGTCGAGTCCGGCTATTCAAGCTTCCTGCTGGCGGACGAATCGGTGCAACTGATCGGCCGCCACGATGGCTCGAGCCCGTTCTTCCTCTACCTGCCGTTCAACGCGGTGCACACCCCCCACGAGGCCCCACAGGAGTACCTGGACCTCTACAGCGGTCAAACAAGGTACAAGCAGCGCGCGATGCTCAAGGCAATGGACGACGCGATCGGCTCCGTACTCACCGCGCTCGAGAGCAAGGGCATACTGGACGACACCCTGGTCATGTTCCTCAGCGACAACGGGGACGCACCAGAGGCGCGTACCACGGGCCAGAACCCGTATCGGGGCCGGAAGGCCACGTACTTCGAGGGCGGCATCCGGGTGCCCGCCGTCGCTCGCTGGCCTGGTGAGATCCCGGCGGGAACCGAAAGCGATGCGCTGCTGCACATAGTGGACCTGTTCCCCACGTTCGCCGGATTGGCCGGGGCGTCCACCACCGACGGCCTGCCGCTCGATGGGCTCGATGCCTGGGCCACCATCGCCGATGGCGCGGAAAGCCCGCGAACCGAGGTGGTGCATTCGCCCTTTGTGCTGCGCCAGGGCGACTGGAAGTTGATCGAGAGAATCGCGCATACCACCCAGTGGGTGTCCGGAGAATTGCATCTCTATAACATAGCCGAAGATCCGTACGAAACCACGAATCTCGCAGAGACCGAAACGGACAGGGTCGACGAGATGGCGGATCGCCTCGACCACCTCGCGCTGTCCTCCCGGGCGAACGACGGGGGCGTGCAGATCACCGACTCACCTGTGGTCGTGTTTGGGGAGGAGGAGAACGAGGCATTCGGTACCGCCGTGCAGGCGGCGCTGACCGCGCGTTCGTCAGGCAACACCGGGCCGACCGCAGTCCTGCTCCAAGTGGTCGGCGACCAGGTGAAGCTCAGCTTCGATGAAGCGCTGGACGCGGACGCGGCGCCGTCGGCAAGCGCGTTCACCGTGGTCGTGAACCCGGGCTACAACGCCGCGGAGGTCGAGGACGTATCGGTCAGCGGGCGCGCGGTGTTCCTGACCCTCGAGGAGGCGCCGGCCAGCACGGACACGGTTGGG
>LXNI01000786.1_pt1 | contig 33935 bp, 32 predicted proteins | sample 809091 | NCBI WGS metagenome assembly LXNI01 (sample SAMN04870527, study PRJNA318959) | sponge metagenome | biome: 01000161; feature: marine sponge reef; material: water | host: Sarcotragus foetidus | place: Greece: Milos, Mediterranean Sea | collected 2013-05-29 | depth 5-7 m | reverse complement strand
GGGCGGCCAGGTCGGCGCCGCGCACCGGCAGGACGGGGCGTTCCCAGCCCGCCGCGGCCTGCACCAGATCGCGCAGCGGGCCCGGATCGGCGGCGGAGTCCTGCGACGCCGCCGCAAGCAGCGCCTTGTTGGCCGTGACCACATGCCGGCCGGCGCCGAGCGCCGCCTCGCAGACCGCCTTGGCCGGCCCGTCGGAGCCGCCGATCAGCTCGACCACGACATCGGCCTCTGTGCTCCGCGCCATGGCGACGGCGTCGTCATGCCAGCGATAGCGGTCGAGCGCCACGCCCCGGTCGCGGCCCCGCTCGCGCGCCGAGACATCGGTGATCTCGATCCGGCGCCCGGCCCTGAGCGCGAGCAGGTCGCCTTCGCGCTCGATGAGCCGGACGAGGCCGGCGCCGACCGTGCCAAGCCCGGCGACGGCAAGCCTGAGCGCCGTCATTGCCCGGCTCCGGCGGCGCGCCGCCCGGCCTCCCCGGCAAAGGCCTCGGCTTCGCCCAGGAACTGCCTGACGCCGCGCGCCGCCTGGCGGATACGCTGGCGGTTCTCCACCAGCGCGAGCCTGACGAAGCCCTCGCCATATTCGCCGAAGCCCACTCCCGGCGAGACGGCCACCTTTGCCTCCCGCAGCAGCAGTTTCGAAAATTCCAACGCCCCCATGTCGGCCAGCGCCGGCGGCAGCGGCGCCCAGGCGAACATGGTCGCCGGCGGCGGCGGCACCGCCCAGCCGGCCTGCCCGAAGGCGTCCACCAGCGTGTCCCGCCGCTCCCGGTAGAGCGCGCGCACCTCTTCCACGCAGTCCTGCGGGCCGTTCAGCGCGGCGACCGCGGCCACCTGGATCGGCGTGAAGGCGCCGTAGTCGAGATAGGACTTCACCCGCGAGAGCGCACCGACGAGCCGCTCATTGCCGACGCAGAAGCCGACGCGCCAGCCCGGCATGGAATAGGTCTTGGAGAGCGAGGTGAACTCGACTGCGATTTCGCGCGCGCCAGGCACCTGAAGCAGCGACGGCGGCGGCTGCCCGTCGAAATAGATCTCGGCATAGGCGAGGTCGGAGATGATCCAGATTCCGTGCCGGCGGCAGAAATCCACCACCTCGCCGTAGAAATCGAGATCGGCCACCTCCGCCGTCGGGTTCGACGGGTAGCTGAGCAGCAGCGCGGTCGGCGGCGGCACGGAATGGCGCGTCGCGCGCTCCAGCTCGGCCATGAAGTCATGGCCCGGCCCGACCGGCATATGCCGCGCCGAGGCGCCGGCGATGATGAAGCCGTAAGGGTGGATCGGGTAGGACGGGTTGGGCACCAGCACGATGTCGCCCGGAGAGGAAATCGCCTGGGCGAGATTGGCGAGCCCCTCCTTGGAGCCGAGCGTGACCACCGCCTCGCGCTCGGGGTCGATCTCCACCCCGAAGCGCCGGTCGTAATAGGCGGCAACGGCCCGGCGCAGCCCCGGTATGCCGCGCGAGGTCGAGTAACGATGGGCGCGGGGGTCGCGGGCCGTTTCGACCAGTTTCTCCACAATATGCGGCGGCGTCGGCTGGTCGGGATTGCCCATGCCGAAATCGATGATGTCCTCGCCGGCGGCGCGCGCGCGGGCCTTCATCTCGTTCACCTCGGCGAAGAGATAGGGCGGCAGGCGCCGGATACGGTGGAAATCGCGGTCCATGGCTTCCGGTCTCCAGGAAGGGGCGGCGCGTTTATAGCAAGTGCGCCGCGCTAATCCACGCACTTGCCGTCCTTGCCGGCGCGGCCGGCGGCGCAGGCCCGCGCCGCCTGCTCGGCGGCCCGTTCCGCCTCCAGCTGCGCCCGGAGCGCCGCGAGCGCCGCCCGCGATGAGCCCGGGCGCGGTTCGGCGGGCACATCGGCGAGATTGGGCCAGGGGCGGTCCTGGCGAAGGCGCTCCTCGTCCGCCAGCCGCCCGGTCTGCGGCGGCAACTCCTCGAATGCCGCGCAGCCGGCGAACAACAGGACCATGCCGCACTGCGACAATTTAATGCTGCGTCGCAATATATCTCTCGGACTATAGTGGCGATAGACAATTGCTGGAGGCGGATCCATGACCGGCACACTCGACCAGGATGCGCTCGCCGAACGCTTCAGGGAGATCACCGAGCGCAGCCAGCGCGTTGCGGCCGAATTCGCCGCCCGGCACGGCGCGGAGGCCGGCGGCGCCGACCAGGACCCGCTCGGCATCGGCAAGGCCTTTCTCGACATGACGGCGCGGATGATGGCCGACCCGGCGCGCATGATGACGGCCCAGGCGGAGCTCGCCCGGCAATATGCGAAGCTCTGGCAGGACACGGCGCGGCGGATGATGAGCAGCGAGCCTGTGCCGCCGGTGGCCGAGCCGGAAGCGGGCGACCGTCGCTTCAAGGACGCCGCCTGGCGGGAGAATTTCGTCTTCGACTTCATCAAGCAGTCCTATCTGCTGTCGTCGCGCTTCCTGCTCGGCAGCCTGCCGGAGGCCGAGGGCGCCGACCGGCACGACGCCGACAAGGTAGCCTTCTACACGCGCCAGTTCGTCGATGCGATGGCGCCGACCAATTTCGCCGCCACCAATCCCCGGGTGCTGCGCGAGACGATGGACAGCAATGGCGAGAACCTGCTGCGCGGCTTCGAGAACCTGCTGCGCGACCTGGAGACCGGCAAAGGGCAGCTGCGCATCGCGCAGACCGACATGTCCGCCTTCGAGGTCGGCCGCAATGTCGCCGTGACCCCGGGCAAGGTCGTGCTGCGCAACGAGTTAATGGAGCTCATCCAGTATGCGCCGACGACCGAGACCGTCCATGAGGTGCCGCTGCTGATCGTCCCGCCCTGGATCAACAAGTTCTACATTCTGGACCTGACGCCTGAGAATTCCTTCGTTCGCTGGGCGGTCGAGCAGGGCCACACCGTGTTCGTCATCTCCTGGGTCAATCCGGATTCCCGGCTGTCGGACAAGGCGTTCGAGGACTATATGGCCGAGGGCCCGCTCGCCGCGCTCGACGCCATCGAGCGGATTACCGGGGCCCGGCGCGCGAACGCCATCGGCTACTGCCTCGGCGGCACGCTGCTGGCCGTCACGCTCGCCTGGCTGGCGGCGCGCGGCGAGGCGCCCATTGAGAGCGCCACCTATTTCGCCTCGCTGGTCGATTTCAGCGAGGTGGGCGAGCTCGGCGTCTTTATCGACGAGGAGCAGGTGGCAGCGCTGGAAGCGCGCATGGACAAGGCCGGCGGCGTACTCGAAGGCGCTGACATGGCGACGACCTTCAACATGCTGCGCGCCAACGACCTGATCTGGTCCTTCGTCATCAACAACTACCTGCTCGGCCGCGACCCGGTGCCGTTCGACCTGTTGTTCTGGAACGCCGATTCCACGCGGATGCCGAAGCGCATGCACAGCTTCTATCTGCGCCGCATGTATATGGACAACGCGCTGGCGACGCCGGGCGCGCTGGAGATCGCCGGCGAGCGGCTCGACCTCTCGGCGGTGAAGACCCGCACCTATGTCGTCGGCACCCGCGAGGACCATATCGCGCCCTGGCCCGGCGTCTATCGCGGCGCCCGGCATTATGGCGGGCCGGTGCGTTTCGTGCTGGCGGCGTCCGGCCATATTGCCGGCATCGTCAACCCGCCGGCGGCCGGCAAATACAGCCACTGGACCTATCGGCAGATGCTGAAGGACAACGGGGCGTGGCTCGACCGCGCGGCGGAGAAACCGGGCTCCTGGTGGCCGGACTGGGCCGCCTGGGTCGCGCGTTCCGCCGGCGGCCAGACGCCCGCGCGCCGCCCCGGAGACGGCCCGCTGCCGGCGCTCGCGGACGCCCCCGGCGCCTATGTCGCGGAGCGCGTCTGAGCGCGCCCGGCGCTTCCTGGAACAACTCCCACCCCAGCGGACATGCCGGCTGGCCTTGACTCCGGACCGCCATGCGCCGGTTAATCGCATCGGGCGGCCTTGAACGCCCGCCGGCAAGCATGTCCGGAAGACGCCAGGACGGAGCGCGGCCTGTGCCTCGGTCCGCAAGGGACGCTCCGGGGCCATGGGAGGAAACACTATGCGCAACATCTTCGCGACAACCGGTATTGCCATTGGCGCGGTTCTGGCCGCATTGGCTGTCGGGCCCGCCCAGGCCGAGTTCCCCGAAAAGCCTGTCACCATCGTCGTGCCCTGGCAGGCCGGAAGCAGCCCGGACGTGGCCATGCGCACCCTGGCATCGCTCGCGAGCGACGATCTCGGCCAGCCCATCGTGGTCCAGAACATCGTCGGCGGCTCCGGCTCCGTCGGCACGCTGGCGGTGAAGAACGCGGCGGCGGACGGCTATACGCTGCTCCACAACTGGGTGGCCCCGCATGTCGTGGCCCGGCTCTTCAACCCGGAGATCGGCTACAATGACGACGACTTCGCGCCGCTCTTCGGCCTGATCGCCCTGCCCTTCACGCTCGCCGTGCGCTCGGATCACCCGGCGACCGACGTGGCGAGCTTCGTCGAATGGGCGAATGCCCAGGACCGTCCCGTGAATGTCGGCATCTGCGCCGCGCTTTCCGTGCCGCGCATGGTGATGGAGGAGTTCCTGCGCGCCTCTGGCGTGGAGAGCTACAAGCCCGTGCCCTTCAATGGCTGCATGCCGGACAATGTGAAGGCGCTGCTTGACGGCTCGCTCGACGCGACGACGGGCGTGCTGATCGCCGAGAAGATCTTTGGCGGGGCGATCAAGTCGCTGGCCGTGCTGACCGACGACCGGATTCCGTTCGCCGACCACATCCCGACCGCGAAGGAACAGGGCGTGGATATCGGCTGGGGCAAGACCTCGCAGGGCTGGGCCGGCCTCGTGGCGCCGGCAGGGACGCCGGCGGCCGTGCTGGACAAGCTCCGTTCGGTACTCGGCAAGCATGTCCGGACACCGGCCTTCCTCGACAAGATGACCGCGCAGTTCATCCCGATCGAATACAGCGAACCGGAGGACTTCCGGGCGCTCTGGAACCGCTCGGCAGCGCTTCTGGAGCCGGCCGTCCAGCGCCTGCTCAAGGAAAAGAAGAACTAACCGCAGACGATCGGTCAGGTGCCGGAACCCGAGGCCGGGACGCGGCCCGACCAGGAACGGGAAACCGCCTGGCGGACAGACCTCGCCGCCGGCCTTGCGAGCATGGGCCTCGGCGCCTGGCTCTTCCGGGGGACCTTCTCGTTCTCCGTCACGGCGTCCGAGCGGGTCGGCGGCGGCATCGACGCAGCCGGCTATCCGCGCCTGCTCGCGGGCCTGACCGTGCTGCTCGGGCTGGCGCTTGCCGGGCGGGCGCTCTGGAAATGGCGGACGGCGCAGGCAGCAGCCCCTCCCGCCGCCCGTGCGGAGGGGCCGGCCGGCGGCAGGTTGCGGGCGGCCGTCTCCTTTGCCGTATTGCTGCTTTACACGCTGCTGCTTGAGCCGCTGGGCTTCCTGCTGGCGACGCCGCTCGCGGTCGGGGCGCTGCTCGGCATCATCGGCAAGCGGGGGCCGGTGCATGCGGCGGTCGCGGCGATCGCCTTCACGGCCGCGATCTTTGTCTTCTTCCGCTATGGCGTGAATATCGTGCTGCCGGAGGGGCTGCTCAGGGGGATCAGCCCCTGATGGCCGAGATCGGCGCGTTTCTGGCGGAACTGGGCGGCCTTGTCGGGCTGGCGCAGGTGGGCGCGCTGCTCATCGGCCTCGTGCTCGGCATCATCGTCGGCGTGCTGCCGGGGCTGGGGCCGCTACTGGGCGTCACGCTCGCCATTCCCTTCACCTTCCACATGGACCCGGTGTCCAGCATCGCGCTGCTCATCGGCTTCTACCAGGGCGGCTCCTATGGCGGCGCGGTGACGGCCACCGTGCTCGGCATCCCCGGCACGCCCATCGCCGCGGCAACCCTGCTCGACGCCCATCCGATGGCGCTCGCCGGTCGCTCTTCGGAAGCGGTGACGCTCGCCACTCTCGCATCCTGGGTCGGCGGGCTGATCGGCGGCGCGGTCCTGCTCTTCACCGCGCCGGCGCTTGCCAAGATCGCAGTGCGCTTCGGCCCGGCGGAGACCTTCGCGCTCGCCGCGCTCGGCCTCACCGCCATCGCCAGCCTCAGCCAGGACAGCACGCTGAAGGGCCTGCTCTCGGGCCTTTTCGGCCTCATATGCGCCACTATCGGCACCGATCCGTTCACCGGCATTGCGCGCTTTAATTTCGACCGGACGGAGTTTTCCGGCGGGCTCACATTCGTTGCGCTGCTGGTCGGGCTGTTCGCGGTCTCCGAAGTGCTGATGCAGATCGAGCGGGCGCTGCGCGGCTGGCAGGCGAGCGAACGCATCGGCGTCGCCTTCTCGATGTTCCGAACGCTCGTCTCCCGGTTTTTCGGCTATCTCCGGGCGAGCCTGATCGGCGTCGGCATCGGCATCATTCCCGCCGTCGGCGGCGTCACCTCCGCTTTCCTCGCCTACAAGCTCGCGCGGGACTTCTCGAAGCAGCCGGAGCGCTTCGGCAAGGGCGCCCCGGAAGGCGTGATCGCCAGCGAGGCCGCCAATTCGGCGACAACCGGCGGCGCGCTCATCCCGATGCTCGCCCTCGGCATACCGGGCGACCCCATCGTCGCGGTGATGATGGGCGGGTTGCTCATCCACGGCGTCACGCCCGGCCCGATGCTGTTCTTCACCAATCTGGATGTGCTGAACGGCATTTTCGCGACCTTCCTGATCGGCGCCATGCTGTTGCTGCCGCTGGGCCTGGCACTTCTGCCGCTCTTTGTGCGCGTGCTCCGGGTGCCGCTCGACTACATGCTGGCCGGCGTGTTGCTGCTGGCGATTTTCGGCACCTTCGCGGTGCAGCGCCAAGTGCTTGACCTGTGGATCATGTGGCTGTTCGGGATCGTCGGCTACGCCCTGCGCAAGGCGGGTTTCCCGCTGGCGCCGTTCGTGATCGGCTTCGTCCTCGGCCCCATCGTGGAAGTGAATCTCCGGCGCGCGGCAACGCTCGCCAGTTCTGACCTGGCGGGCTATTTCCTCGGCCGGCCCATCGCGCTTGGCATATTGGCGCTGGTGCTGCTGGCGCTCACATTCCCGCTATTGCGGGCCTTGTGGCAGCGCCGGACCTGGAAATCGACGGAGGACGCAACATGAAATTCGGACTGGTGATGCCGCAGCACGGCGCCTTCGCCAACCGGGCAAGCCTGCAACGCATGGCCCGGGCGGGAGAAGACATGGGCTTCGACTCCATCTGGGCGATCGACCACATCATCATCCCGCGCCCCTTCGTCGAGCGCTTCTCGGACAGGGTTTACGGCCTGTTCAGCACGCTCGGCTTCCTTGCGGGCATCACTGACCGGGTGAAGCTCGGCACGACCGTGATCGTGCTGCCCTATCGCCACCCCGTGACGCTCGCCAAGGAGATGGCGAGCGTGGACGACCTCTCCGGCGGGCGCACGATATACGGCGTCGCCTTCGGCTGGATAAGGGAGGAATATGAGGCCCTCGATATCCCCTTCGCCCGGCGCGGCGCCAGGGCGGACGAGATGCTGCGGATCATGGACCGGCTTTGGTCCAAGGGCCCGAACGACTTCCGGGGCGAGTTCTATGAATTCGAGGACTTCGCCTTCGATCCGCCGCCCGTGCAGAAGCCGCGCCCGCCGATCTGGATCGGCGGCAATAATGAACGCGCGCTGGAGCGCGTGGTGCGCTACGGCGACGGCTGGCACCCGATCACCTCAGCCCGGCGGCCGGGCTCGGTGCAATGGACCGTCGAGGACCTCCGCCGCCGGCTGAAGCTGCTCGACCGCATGGCCGAAGAGGCGGGCCGGGACCCGGCAAGCATCGCGCGCTCGCTGCATGCCACGCTCGCCTTCGATATCGACGCCACGGACTTCCTCGGCGAGGGCTACGCCTTTGTCGGCAGCCGCGACGACATTTGCCGCAAGCTCGACATGGCGCGGGAGATGGGGCTCGAGCACATCACCCTCAACCCCTGGTACACCATCCCCGGCCGCATCCATGAGCCGACCGTCGATACCGCAATGGCGACGGTGGAGCGCTTCGTCGAGGAGGTGATGGACGACTACGCCGACTAGGAGTCTGCGCCCGCCGCGCCACGGCCGGTGCAGGCAGGCCCGGACCCCGGAGCGCGTCCGGGCGGGGTATTTATTGTTCTTTAATATGAAACAAGTCTCATGAATGCTTGATCTTCTGGACATTCGCGGCCATATGTCCCCGGAGGACAGGAGGGATTGCGGCGGAGGCCGTCTTCGCCCTGGGTCCTGCAAAATTGGCCCGAAGGAGGAACATATTCCGGAACAAGCCATAGGATATACGCGCTCGGCACGCAAAACATGACATCGCATGACATAAGCTGACACTCTCGGGGGTCCGCCCCTCCCGGACGAGACCCATGACCGCGCGGCGTCGGCGGGGGCCCGTGAGTCCGGCAGGCGCCGCAACGGGGGCGGAGGCCAGTCCAGCCTCCCGATTCCGCTTTGTTTTTCCCGGGCGGTCTGGCAGGGTTGCGGCCTTGCACTGCCGTCAACCCGAGCGGAGCGCGATTCCCGACCAGAAACGGAGGAGGCTGTCGATGACCCGTCTGACCACACCAACCCGGCGCGATTTCATGAGAACCGCCGCGGCAGGCGCCGGCGCCGCAGCGGTGTCCACGGTGTTCCCGGCCATCTCCGCCGATGCCAACGATGCGATCCTGGTCGGCGGCCTGCACGACCTCTCCGGCTTTATCGACTTCGCCGGCATCCCGATGAACCAGATCATGCTGATGGCCATCGAGGAGATCAACGCGCAGGGCGGGCTGCTCGGGCGCGAGGTCAAGGGCGTCGTTTACGATCCCCAGTCCAACATGTCGCTCTATTCGCAATATGCCACGCAGCTGGCGCTGAAGGACAAGGTTGCGGTCGTCATGGGCGGCATCACCAGCGCCAGCCGCGAGACCATCCGCCCGATCTTCCACCGCTTCAAGACGCTCTATTTCTACAACACGCTCTATGAAGGCGGCGTGTGCGACCGCAACGAGATCACGCTCGGCACCACGCCCGCCCAGACGGTTGAGCAGCTTGTGCCGCACACCATGAATCTCTGGGGCAAGAAGGTCTATACTATCGCGGCGGACTACAATTACGGCCAGATCACCGCCGCCTGGGTCAAGCGCTATGTCGAGCAGAATGGCGGCGAGGTGCTGTCCACGGATTTCTTCCCGCTGGATGTGACCAATTTCGGCCCGACGATCTCCAAGATCCAGGAAGCGAAGCCGGACATGGTCATGTCCGTGCTGGTCGGCACCGGCCATCTCGGCTTCTACAACCAGTGGGCCGCGGGCGGCATGAAGGACGAAATCCCGATCGCCTCCACCACCTTCGGCGCGGCGGGCGCGGAGATCGAGATCATCAAGCCGGAAGTCGCCAACGGCATCATCACCAGCTATGGCTACTATCCGCAGATCGACTCGCCGATGAACAACGCCTGGGTCGAGGCGGTCAGGAAGCGCTATCCCGACGACACGCCCTTCCTGACCGAGCTTTCGGCTTTCACCTGGGAAGGCATGATGATCTGGGCCGATGCGGTGCGAACCGCCGGCAGCCTTGACCGCATGGCGCTCATCGAGGCCATGGAGTCGGGCAAGGAATACGAGTTCCCCTCCGGCAAGGTCACCATCGACCGCAAGACGCATCACGCGATCCGCGACGTCTATGTGGCCGACCTCCAGGACAAGCAATTCGTCATCAAGGAGAAATTCTCCCAGGTCCAGCCCGCCGATACCCAGACCGTCTGCGACCTCGAGAAGGACCCGAACGCCAACAAGCATTACGAAATCTCGCTCGAGTAGCAGACATCGCCGACCGCCGCCGGCTCTGCCGTTGCGGGCCGGACCGGCGGTGCGGGGGTCCTTGATGGATTACGCTCTCATCGTCCTCATAGAGCTCTTGCGCGCCGTTGCGGGGCTCGTGCTCATCGCGGCCGGGCTCGCGATCATCTTCGGGATGATGCGGGTCATCAACATCGCCCATGGCGAGTTCCTGATGCTCGGCGGCTACACCGTGGTGCTGACAACCAAGCTGGGGGTCAATCTCTGGGTTGCGATCCTGGTGCTGGCGCCGCTTGTCGTGGGCGTGTTCGGGGTCATTGTCGAACGCTGCATCATCCAGTTCCTCTACAATCGCCTGCTCGACTCCATCCTTGCGACCTGGGGGCTCAGCCTGCTCATCATCGGGGCGGTGACCGTCATATTCGGCAACACGGTGGAGGGCGTGGCCACGCCGCTCGGCGGCTTCGCCATCGGCGATTACAAGATGGCCAGCTACACGCTGGTGCTGATCTTCGCGGCCGCGCTGATCCTCGCCGCGATCTATGCGGGGCTGAAATACACCCGCTTCGGCCTGATCGCACGCTCGACCATGCAGAACCCGGACATGGCCGAGGCGCTCGGCGTCAACTCCAAGCTGGTCTATATGGCGACCTTCGGCATCGGCGCGGCGCTGACCGGCCTTGCCGGCGGCCTGCTCGCGCCGATTGCCGGCGTCGTGCCCAGCATGGGCATCTATTTCATCGGGCAGGCCTTCATCACCGTGGTGACCGGCGGCACGGCCGTCGTCGCCGGCACGCTCAGCGCCTCGACCATGCTCGGCACGCTCAGCCAGAGCGTCACCTTCCTGTCCGGGCCCGTGTTCGGCGACGCCGCGCTGTTGCTCGTTGCGCTCATCCTCCTCCGGCTGCTCCCGCAGGGCATCACCGGGCGCCTCTTCTCGCGCAGCCTCTGACTCCGGGGGAACGATGGCGACATTCGGATATTGGCGCGGCGTTGCCCTGGTGGCGGCGATTCTGCTCGCGATCCTGCTGTTCGTGCCGGCATGGTTCGACCTCTTCGAGGTTCTGCAGATGACGCAATATGTCGTGCTCGCGATCTATGCGCTGAGCCTCGCCTACATATGGGGCTTCGGCGGCATCATCAGCTTCGGCCAAGCGGGCTTTTTCGGTCTTGGCGGCTACGCCTTCGCCGTGATTTCGATCAATATGGGCGAGACCACGCTGCCCTTCCTGTTCACCATTGTGCTCTGCTTCGCCTTCGCCGCCGGGCTTGGCTATTTCATGTTCTACGGGCGGCTCAGCGACGTCTATCTCGGCGTTGTGACCCTGGTCGTGACCCTCATCATGTGGAAGCTCATCAACCACACGGCCGGGCCCGAATACGCCATTGGCAAGGCGCGGCTGGGCGGCTTCAACGGCATTCCCAGCATCCCGATCATGCGCGTGCCGTTCACGGAACGGGAAATGGATCCCGGCGAGATGTTCCAGTATTTCATGGGGCTGCTGATCTTCGTCTATCTGCTGCTCCATGTCCTGATCCGCTCCAAATTCGGCCGGATCGCCATCAGCATCCGCGAGAACGAGGTCCGCACCGGCCTGCTCGGCTATGACATCCGCCGCTACAAGCTCATGGTGTTCTCCATCGGCGGCGCGCTCGGCGGGGCGTCAGGCGCCATGTGGGCGACCTACCAGACCTTCATCGACCCGAACGCCTTCAGCCTCGAAATGTCGGCCAAATGCCTGATCTGGGTGATGGCCGGCGGCGTCGGCACGCTGGTCGGCCCCATTGTCGGCGTCGTCGCGCTGCAATATCTCTCGCTGAAGCTTGGCGAGACGGCGCTCATCAACAATCTGGTGATCCTCGGCGTCGTGCTGGTGCTGCTGGTGCTGCTCATGCCGCGCGGCATCGTGCCAACCCTGCATGACTGGCTGCGCAAGGGTCTGGCCCTCATCCGGCAGCCGACGCGGGGAGGGACGCCATGAGCCCCGCATCCGGGCCCATTCTGGCCACCTCGCGCCTCACCATGCGCTTCGGCGGCGTGGTGGCGGTGGACAATGTCGATTTCAGCCTCGCGCCAGGCGAGCTGCGCTGCCTGATCGGGCCGAACGGCGCGGGCAAGAGCACCTTCTTCAAATGCCTCACCGGCCAATTGCGGCCGAGCAGCGGCTCCATCCTGTTCGACGGCGAGGAGATCGGCGGCCGCCACACCCATGAGATCGTCGCGCGCGGCATCGGCATCAAGACGCAGGTGCCGAACCTGTTCGAGGGCCTGTCGGCCAAGGAGAATGTCAGCCTCGCGGCGACCCGCAGGAACCGAGCGGACCGGGCGGCGGAGATTGCCGGCGAGATGCTCGAACTCATGCAGATCGCGGACATCGCCGGAAGCATGGTCGGAACGCTCGCCCACGGCCAGCGCCAACTCGTGGAGCTCGCCATGGTGCTCGCCGGCCGGCCGCGCCTGGTGCTGCTGGACGAGCCGGCGGCGGGCATGGCGGGCGAGGAGCGCGCGCGCCTCGCCGGCGTGGTGCGCAGCCTCGCCGGCGACAACACACTCATCGTCGTCGAGCACGACATGGACTTCATCAAGGACATCGCCAGCACGGTCACCGTGTTCCATCGCGGCCGCATCTTCATCGAGGGCCATGTCGAGGAGATCATGGCGCATTCGGAGGTGCAGGAAATCTATCTGGGCAAGGAAGCCAATGCCGCTGCTTGAGATACGCGGCCTCAGGGCGACCTACGGGCCGGTTCCAGTCCTGCACGGCATCGAGCTCGATGTCGAGGAAGGGGAGCTGGTCGGCGTTCTCGGCCATAACGGCATGGGCAAGACAACCCTGCTGCGCGCGATCATGGGGTTCGTGAATGTGAGCGCCGGCTCCATCCGCTTCGACGGGCGGGAAATCCAGCGCCTGGCGACCTGGCGGCGCGCCAGGCTCGGCATGGCCCTGGTGCCCCAGGGCCGCGAGATCTTCCCCAATCTGAGTGTGCGCGAGAATATGCTGGTCGGGGTCCCGCGCGGCCAGCCGCCGGAGGCGCGCATCGAGGAGATCCTGGGCTATTTCCCGCGCCTCATCGAGCTTCTGGACCGCCGCGGCGGGGCGCTGAGCGGCGGGGAGCAGCAATTGCTGGCGCTTGCGCGCTGCCTCTGCGCGCGGCCCTCCACGATCCTTCTGGACGAGCCGACGGAGGGCATACAGCCTTCCATCATCCAGGACATCGCCGCCGTCATCGGCGAGTTGCGGGCGCGGCAGAAGCTGACCATCGTGCTCGTGGAGCAGAATCTGGATTTCATCGCCGCGCTGGCCGAGCGTGTGCTAATCCTGCAAAAGGGTGAAATCACCCGCCAGGTCGACAGCCGCGACCTGGGCAATGCCGAAATGATGAGTGCCTATACGGGCTTCGGCACGCCGGCTGCGTGACGTCGAGGGAGGAAGAACATGCCAGTTCAAATGCCGACTGCGGAGCAACTGCGCGACGTCGCGGACGAGATGGGCCTGACGCTCAGCGAGGAGGACGTGCAGTCCTTCCTCGGCCTCATTGCCGGCAGCATCGACGCCTATAATGTCGTTGACAGCCTCCCCGACAACCTGCCGCAGGTCCGCTATCCGCGCGTTCCGGGCTACCGTCCGGAAGGCGAGGAAAACAAATACAACGCCTGGTACTACAAGACCCGCATCCAGGGCGCGGCGGGGGGCCCGCTCCAGGGCAAGACCGTCGCGCTCAAGGACAATGTGATGCTCGCCGGCGTGCCGATGATGAACGGTGCGGCCACGCTGGAAGGCTATGTGCCGAATATCGACGCCACCATCGTCGAGCGGCTGCTGGACGCGGGCGCTACCATCGAGGGCAAGGCGCATTGCGAGAATTTCTGCCTCTCCGGCGGCAGCCACACCAATGCGACGGGCGCGGTCCATAACCCGCACCGCATGGGCTATTCCGCGGGCGGCTCGTCCTCGGGCTCGGCGGCACTGGTCGCGGCCGGGGAAGTGGATATGGCCGTCGGCGGCGACCAGGGCGGGTCGATCCGCATGCCGGCCGCCTATTGCGGCATTTACGGCATGAAGCCGACCCATGGGCTCGTGCCCTATACCGGCATCATGCCCATCGAGGTCTATGTGGACCACACCGGCCCGATGACCGGCAATGTCCGCGACAATGCGCTGATGCTGGAGGCGATCGCCGGCTCCGACGGGGTCGACCCGAGGCAATATGATGTCGAGACACATGCCTATTCCGAACTGCTGGAAGGCGGCGTCGGCGGCATGAAGATCGGCGTGCTGAAGGAAGGCTTCGGGCACCCGAACTCGGAGGCCGACGTCGATGCGGCCAACCGGGCGGCGGCCGGCATCCTGGCGAAGCTCGGCGCGGAGGTTCGCGAGGTCTCGGTGCCGATGCACGCCATCGGCGCCGCCATCTGGACCCCCATCGGCGTCGAGGGGCTGACCGGCACCATGATGTGGGGCGACGGCTACGGCCACAGCCGGCAGGACCTCTATGTGACGAGCCTGATGGATTTCCATCATCGCTGGCGCGACCGCGCGGACCAGATGTCCGAGACCACCAAGCTCTTCACCATGCTCGGCACCTATATCCGCAACCATTACGGCCTGCGCTATTACGGCAAGGGGGTGAACCTCTCGCGGCGGCTGGCGGCGGACTATGACAGGGTTCTGGCCGAGTGCGACCTGTTGCTGCTGCCGACCGTGCCGCTCAAGGCCACGCCGCTGCCCGGCCCGGACGCTTCGCGCGAGGAATATGTGCAGCGCGCGCTCGAGATGATCGGCAATACCGCGCCCTTCGACATCACCCATCACCCGGCGATGTCGCTCCCCTGCGGTATGGGCGACGGGCTGCCCATCGGCATGATGCTGGTCGGCAGGCGCTATGCCGAGCCCACCATCTACCGGGCCGCCTACGCCTTCGAGCAGGCCGAGGATTGGAAGAGCCTCTGAACGGAAACGCGATCGAGGAGGAACGAGCCGATGACGATTCAGGGTCCCAAGGCGTCGGAACTGCAGGAACTCAGCCGCTCGCTCGGCTTCGGCCTGAGCGATGAGGAAGCCCGGGAATACAGCGAGTTGCTGGCGCCCCTGGCCGCCATGGCCGACGCGCAGCAGAAAATGCCGGACTACCTGCCGACGGTGAAATATCCGCGCACTCCCGGCTACCGGCCGGAGGGCGAGGAGAACAAATACAACGCCTGGTACTACAAGAGCCGGATCGAGGGCGCGGCGGAGGGCCCGCTCAAGGGCAAGACCGTCGCGCTCAAGGACAACATCATGCTGGCCGGCGTGCCGATGATGAACGGGACCTCGATCCTCGAGGGCTACGTCCCGGAGGTGGACGCCACCATCGTGACGCGCCTGCTGGACGCCGGCGCCGCCATCCTCGGCAAGGCGCATTGCGAGAACTACTGCCTCTCCGGCAGCAGCCACAGCAATGCGACCGGCCCCTGCCACAACCCCCACCGCATGGGCTACAGCGCCGGCGGCTCATCCTCCGGCAGCGCCGCGCTGGTAGCGGCCGGGGAGGTGGACATGGCCATTGGCGGCGACCAGGGCGGTTCGATCCGCATGCCGGCCTCTTTCTGCGGCATATACGGCATGAAACCGACGCATGGCCTCGTGCCCTATACCGGCGTGCTCGGCATCGAGGCCGGCATCGACCATGTCGGACCGATGACGGCCAACGTCGTGGATAACGCGCTCATGCTGGAGGCGATCGCCGGCGCGGACGGCATAGACGGCCGTCAGCGCGATGTGGTCACGCACCCCTACTCGCAGATGCTGGAGGGCGGGATTTCGGGCCTCCGGATCGCCGTGATCGAGGACGGGTTCGACCATCCGGGCTCCCAGGCGGAGTCCGATGCTGTCGTCCGCGCGGCCTGCGCGAAGTTCAGCGCGCTCGGCGCCGGGGTCGAGACGGTCTCCTTCCCGCTGCACCGCGAGGCGGCAGTCATGTATATGCCGGCGCTTGCGGAGGGGCTCGCCCGGGAGATGATGCTGCAGGGCGGCGTGTTCTACGGCCTGCCCGGCATGTATGTCGGCGGGGCGCTGGAGCGCAGCAATCGCTGGATGGAGCGCGCGCATGAACTGCCGCCAACGGTCCGCGCCTTCACCCTGCTCGGGGCTTGGTACATGGAAGCCCTGAACGGGCGCATCTACGCCAAGGGCATGAACCTGCAACGCAAGGCGAAAGACGGTTTCGCGCGGCTGATGGCGGACTATGATCTCCTGCTGATGCCGACAACGCCGCTGGTGGCGCAGCCCTTCCCCGGCCCGGATGCCTCGATAACGGAGTATTGCACGCACGCTTGGAACATGCTGGCCAACTGCCCGACCTACAACTACACCGGCCAGCCCTCCATGTCGGTGCCCTGCGGCATGGTGGACGGCCTGCCGGTCGGGCTGATGATTACCGGGCGCTGGTGGGACGAACCGACCATCTACCGGGCGGCGGCGGCCTTCGAGGCGAATTACGACTGGCGTTCGCTCTGACCAGGCGCCGATATCCGGCGCCGCCATACGCGGCCGGCGCGCAGGCGGTTTGAGACTCATATCGGGGATGGTAAACGGGCGCTCTCCGTTGCCCGGCATACCCGATGTTCCCTAAAGGATGACAACATGACCGACGCTTCTGCCTACGAACCGCCGAAAATATGGACCTGGGACCGCGAGAGCGGCGGCCAATTCGCCTCGATCAACCGTCCGATAGCTGGCGCCACGCATGAGCAGGAGTTGCCGCGCGGCAAGCATCCGCTCCAGCTCTACTCGTTGGCCACGCCCAATGGCGTGAAGGTGACGGTGATGCTGGAGGAGTTGTTGGCGGCGGGCCATAGTGGCGCGGAATACGATGCCTATGTCATCAGGATCGGCAATGGCGACCAGTTCGGCTCCGGCTTCGTCGCGATCAACCCGAATTCGAAAATTCCGGCTCTGGTCGATCATTCCACGCCCGAGCCGACGCGTGTGTTCGAATCGGGCGCCATCCTGCTTTATCTGGCGGAGAAGTTCGGCGCCTTCCTTCCCGAAGATGCCTCGGCGCGGGCGGAGTGCCTCTCCTGGTTGTTCTGGCAGATGGGCTCCGCGCCCTATCTCGGCGGCGGCTTCGGACATTTCTACGCCTATGCGCCCAGCAAGCAGCAATATCCGATCGACCGCTACGCCATGGAGGTGAAGCGCCAGCTCGACGTGCTCGACCGGCGGCTCGCCGAGACCCGCTATGTGGCGGGCGACGACTACACCATCGCCGATATGGCGATCTGGCCTTGGTATGGCGTGCTGACCACCAATGCGCTCTACGGCGCGGCCGAGTTCCTTGCCATGCAGGACTATCGTCATGTCGTGCGCTGGTATGAGGAGATCGCATCCCGCGACGCCGTCATCCGGGGGCGCAAGGTCAACCGGATCCGGGGGCCGCTCGAGGACCAGCTCCACGAACGCCATGACGCATCCGATTTCGATCTCCGCACCCAGGACAGACTCGAAGCCGCGGAATAGACAACGGCCGGCCGGACCCGCCGGCTTCGCAATCCACACGCGCTGGAATCCCGGATGACGGCTCTTCGAACGCGCTACCGCATCGGCATAGATGTCGGCGGCACCTTTACCGACCTCATGGTTCTCAATGCCGAGACCGGTGCGGTTCATGCGCTGAAGACGCCGACCACGCCGGCCGATCCGTCCGAGGGGCTGCTTGCCGGCATCGCCGAGGCAGCGGACCGCTTCGGCTTCGGGCCGGGCGAGGTCGGGTTCATCCTGCATGGCACCACCATCGCCACCAACGCCGTGCTGCAGCGCCGGCTGCCGAAGGGCGCTTTGATCGCTAACAAGGGTTTCGCCGATGTGCTGGAGATCGGGCGGCATGTGCGCCGCGAACCCTATACGCTGAAACCGACGCCGCAGACGGTCCTGGTGCCCCGCGACCGGCGCTATGGCGTCGAGGGTCGGATACGTTGGGACGGCGGCGAGGAGGCGCCGCTCGACGAGGATGCCGTCGCCGGCGTCGCGCGAACCCTGTCGGAAGCCGGCATCGGCGCTGTCGCCGTCGCGTTCCTGCATGCCTATCGCGCCCCGGCCCATGAGCGCCGCGCCGCCGAGATTCTGGCTGCGGCGGCCCCTGGCCTGGCGGTGTCGCTCTCCTCGGAGGCGAGTCCCGAGATCCGCGAATTCGAACGGGCGTCCACTACGGTGCTCAATGCCCTGCTCATGCCCGTGGTGAACGACTATCTGGCGCGGCTGGAGGCGCGGCTCCGGGAGGCCGGGCTGCGGGCGCGGCTCTATCTCGTGCAATCCAATGGCGGGGTCACGACACCTGCCCAGGCGGCGCGGCTGCCCGTGAGGCTGCTGCTCTCGGGGCCGTCGGGCGGGGCGAAGGCGGCGGCGGACCTGGCCGGAACGCTCGGCCGGCCCAATCTGGTGGCGGTCGATATGGGCGGTACCAGCTTCGATGTGTCGGTGGTCCGGGACGGCGAGAGCACGGTCGTGACGGAAGGCGAGATCGACGGCCTGCCGGTGCGCCTGCCGATGGTGGAGATGCGCACCATCGGCGCGGGCGGCGGCTCCATCGCCGCTGTGGCACCCGGCGGCGCGCTCAGCGTCGGGCCAGCAAGCGCCGGCGCCGATCCGGGACCGGCGGCCTATGGACGGGGCGGCGCCGAGCCGACCGTCACCGACGCCAATATCGTGCTCGGACGGCTGGACCCGGACTTCTTCCTCGGCGGCGCGCTGACGCTCGATCCGGGTCTGGCGCGCGCCGCTGTTGCTGAACGGGTGGCGGGTCCGCTCGGGCTCGGCGTGGAAGAGGCCGCGGAGGGCATCCTCGCGGTCGTCAACGCGCATATGGCGTCCGCGATCAAGCTCAGCCTGTTCGAGAAGGGCGCGGACCCGCGCGATTTCGCCATCGCCGCCTTCGGCGGGGCGGGCGGGCTGCATGCCGTGAGCCTCGCGGAAGAGCTGGAGATGGCGGAGGTGGTGTTCCCGCGCGATCCCGGCACCTTCTCGGCGCGCGGCATACTGACTGCGGACATCGCGCATGATGTGGCCCGTTCGCGCCTGCTCAATGCCGATGAAGATGCGCTGCCGGTGCTGGCCGACTTGGCGGCGGAGCTGGTTGAGGAAGGCCATGCGCTGCTCGCCGCGGACGGTATTTTGGAGGACGCACGTCAGATCCGGCTCGCCGCCGACATGCGCTATCGCGGCCAGGCCTATGAGCTGCTGGTTCCCTGGGGCGCTGTGCAGCCCGACGGACCGTCCCTCGCCCGCCTCGTTGCCGATTTCCACGATCTGCACCGGGCGCGCTATGCGCATTCCGACCGCGAGGCGCCGGTCGAGATCGTCACCTTGCGCGCAACCGCGAGGGGCCTGCTGCCCAAGCCGGCCATAACGCCGCCCGCCCGGATGGAGACGGGGCCGAAGGGCGAACGGCGCGTCTGGATCGAGGGAGGCTGGCGCGCCCTCCCGGTCTATGACCGCGACCGCCTGCCAGAGGCGGTCGAGGGGCCTGTCATCGTCGAGGAAGCCCATGCGACTCTTCTGGTGCCGCCGGGATGGCGTCTCGCGATATCGTCCGGAGGTAATCTGGTTGCGCGGCGCGGGGGAGAAGGCGCATGACGGACCTCAGCCCTATCGACATCGAGATCATCCGCAATGCGCTGGTCGCAGCGGCGGAAGACATGAATGTCACCATCTGGCGCACGGCTCGCTCCACGGTCGTGCGCGAAACGCTGGACTATTCGACCGCCGTGTTCGATGCCGAAGGCCGGAATGTGGCGCAGTCCGCGCGCATCGCCATCCACCTGAACTCGATGGCGACCTGCCTCGAAGGCATCCTCGCCGGGCCCATTCCGCTGGACGACTGGCACGAGGGCGATGTCATCGTCACCAACGACCCCTATGCCGGCGGCCAGCATCTGCCCGATGTGCTGACCTTTAAGCCGGTCTGGTTCCGGGGCCGGCGGATCGCGATTACCGGCACGCTGACGCACCACACCGATGTCGGTGGCGGCGCGCCCGGAAGCTACGATGCCAAGGCGCGCGAGATTTACCAGGAGGGGCTGCGCATCCCGCCCTGCAAGGTCATCGAGGGCGGGTGGGTGAACAAGGCGCTGCTCGGCGTCTTCTACGCCAATACCCGCGAGCCGGAGAAGGTGCGCGGCGATTTCGAGGCACAGCTCGCCTCGCTCGACATCGGCGCGGCCGGCGTACTGCGGCTGGCGGAGCGGTTCGGACCGGAGAGGCTGCAAGCCGCCGCCGACCGCATTCTCGACCGGTCGGAGGCCGCCATGCGCGCTGCCATTGCCGGCATCCCGGACGGCCGATACCGCTTCGAGGATTTCGTGGACGACGACGGCATCACCGAGGAGCCGCGCCTCATCGCCGCCGAGGTCCGGATTGAGGGCGAAACCGCGAAGGTCGATCTCTCCGCTTCGGGGCCGCAGGCCACGGGGCCGGTCAATTGCACGCTCAACATGTCGAAATCGGCCGTCTATTGCGCCTTCATGTGCGCCGCCGGTGTCGAGGTCCCGGCCAATTCCGGCGCCTACCGGCCAGTGGAAATCACGGCGCGCGAGGGCACGATCTGCAATGCGCTGCCGCCCGCGCCGGTGGCGAACCGCATGGCGACCGCGCACCGGATCGTCACCACCGTGCTGGGCGCGCTCGGGCGAGCCGCGCCGGAGCGCATCTCAGCCGCCTATTACGGCGTCAGCTATGTCTATGCGCTCGGTCTCAAGGGGCGCTCGGGCAGGCCGGAGGTCTATTTCGATATCGAGGTCGGCGGCTGGGGCGCGCATCCCGACGCCGACGGCGCGAACGCGCTCTCGGCCTGCCTGCACAATCTCGCCAACACGCCGATCGAAATGGTGGAGAGCCTCTATCCGATCACGGTCACCGAATACGGGCTTGCGCCCGGCAGCGGTGGCGAGGGGAGGCGGCGCGGCGGCCTCGGGCTCCGGCGCGAATTCCGGCTGGACGCCGAGGAGGGCATGCTGTCGACCAATTACGACCGTTTCCGAGTGCCGCCCTACGGGCTTGCCGACGGCGGCGCGGGCGCGCCGGGGCGCTCTGTGCTGACGCGCGACGGCGAGGCGGTCGAGCTCGGCTCGAAGGTCTCCAACCTGCCGGTGCGCCGGGGCGACCGCATTCTGCTCCAGACCTCCGGCGGCGGCGGCCACGGCCCGCCGGAGGACCGCGACCCGCGCGACGCCGCCCGGGACCGGCGGCTCGGCTATTGAACCTGGCGAAGAGAAAGGACGACGACCGGCCATGACACTGGAGACCGACGGCTTCCGCGTCGAAATCGAGCCGGAACAGGAGCGCGCCGACATCGTGCTCGACCGGCCGCCGCTCAATATCGTGCGGATGGCGCAGCGCCCGCTGTTGCGCGCGGCCTTCGAGGCGTTGGACCGCGACCCGGCGGTGCGCGTGGTCGTGGTGCGGGGCGCGGGCGAGCATTTCACCAGCGGCGGCGATATTCCGGGCTTCATGGAAGCGAGCCCGGAGACGGTCTCACAGCTGCACAAGAACATCGCCGCCGCCGAACGCTGCTCGAAGCCGGTGATCGCCGCCATTCGCGGCTTCTGCATGGGCGTCGGCTTCGAGCTCGCGCTCGCCTGCGATTTCCGCATCGCAAGCGAAACGGCGCGCATGGCGCTGCCCGAGATCAATCTCGGCATGATCCCCGGCTCCGGCGGCTCGGCGCGCCTGCAGCGCATGATCGGCATTTCGCGGGCCAAGAATGTGGCGATGCGCGCGCGCCGGATCACGGGGCAGCAAGCCTTCGACTGGGGTCTCGCCTGCGAATTGGCCGCGGATTCGGAACTCGAAGCGGCGACAGACGCGCTGGTGAAGGAGCTGCGTCGCTTCTCCCCGCTCGCCCAGCGTACGCTCAAGCAGGTGTTCAATGCCGGCGAGAACGCGCCGCTCGAACAGGCCATGGAGATCGAGGGCCAAGCCTATGGCCGGCTGCGCATGAGCGCCGACTTCGCCGAGGGCGTCGCCTCCTTCACCGAAAAACGCCGCCCGGACTTCAAGGGCAGGTAGCGGGCAGCGCGGTCATCGGGGAACGATGACCTCGACCTCAAGGTCCAGCGCGGCCCAGGCGCGGTCCATCGTCATCGCCGGCGCTTCCAATGCCTCGGCCAGGGCGAGGCAGGTGCGGTCCCCGAGCGACAGGCCGCGCGCCCGCGTCTCCCAGCGAAGCAGTCCGGCGCGCCATGCCTGCGCCGCGTCGAAGGCGTGAACGGCAGGCGAAAACGCGCTCATTCTGGCGACGGTTCCCTCATTGCCGAAACCGCGGTCCACAAGTTTCGCGACGACTTCCGAGAAATTGACGGCGCTTATCGCACTATCCGCCAACGCATCTTCGACTTTCTCCGCTCCAGGCTCACCTTCGATAACGGCCAGCAAAGCGGAGGCATCGAGGACAACGCTCATTCGCCGGCCTCGCGCCGCGCTTCGGCGCGGCGCTCGGCGATCAACTCATCCGCCATCGAGGCGCCGCCGGGCGATGCTTCCTGCACCATCCGCTGCAGAGAGCGAAGCGCCGCTTTCGGCGTCAGCACCCGCAACTCTCCGTCCACGACCCGCGCGGTGATGACGCCGGTTTCATCGACCAGCATCGCCGCCCGCATTTCCGAAGGGACAACGAGGCGACCGTCTTCGCCGATACGCAATTTCTGCGACTCAACATTGCCCGGGCCGACGGACCGGGCCGGCTGCCGAGTTTTGGACTTGGGCGGCCCCTGCACCAGCACATTCCTTACGAATTGATAGCGTATGCCGAGGAACCGCGCGATATCCGCGCGCTTGCAGCCGGCGGCGTCAAGCGCGCGGATCTTGTCGGATTTCGTCGGCAAGCCTTCGATCGTGCGGCTCATTTCCACGGAATCGACCATAAGATGACCCCCGTCTTCGTATTGCGATCAGTATCGTATAGATACGGAAAATAATATTGTCAATTGCCAAATGAATATACTGTCGGCAATTGACCCTGTTCAATGGCTCCTCACGCCACATCCGCCGCGGGACGGCTGGCGCGTATCGCCAGTCCGCCGCCCTCGACGCTGACTTTCACACGGTCGCCGTCCTGCGCCGTGCCTTCCAGTATCCGGGTGGCGAGCGCGTTCTGGAGGTGGGTCTGGATCACGCGCTTCAGCGGGCGCGCGCCATAGACGGGGTCGAAGCCCGTTTCCGCCAGCCAGTCCACCGCCGCCTGATCGAGGTCGAGCGCGATATCGCGGCCGGCCAGCAGCTTGCGCAGGCCCTCGAGCTGGATCGAGACGATATCCGCCATCTGCCGGCGCTCCAGCCGGTGGAAGACAACCATCTCGTCGAGCCGGTTCAGGAATTCCGGCCGGAAATGGGCGCGGACGGCGGTCATCACCCGGTCCACCAGCGGCCCGTGCATGGTGGCTTCGCTCGCATCCGCAAACACCTCGCTGCCGAGATTGGAGGTCATGACCAGGATCGTGTTGCGGAAATCCACCGTCCGGCCGTGGCCATCTGTCAGGCGCCCGTCGTCAAGCACCTGTAGCAGCACATTGAAGATGTCGGGATGCGCCTTCTCCACCTCGTCGAATAGCACGACCTGATAGGGCCGCCGGCGCACCGACTCGGTGAGCGCCCCGCCTTCCTCATAGCCGACATAGCCGGGCGGCGCGCCGAGCAGGCGGGAGACAGAGTGCTTCTCCATATATTCCGACATGTCGAGCCGCAGCATGGCGGTGTCGTCGTCGAACAGGAACGCGGCCAGCGCCTTGCAAAGCTCCGTCTTGCCGACGCCGGTCGGCCCCAGGAACAGGAACGACCCCACCGGGCGGCCCGGATCGTGCAGCCCGGCCCGCGCGCGTCGCACCGCCTCCGAGACCGCCGCCACAGCGCGGTCCTGGCCTACGACGCGGGCATGGAGGCGCTCTTCCATCCTGAGCAGCTTTTCGCGCTCGCCCTCGAGCATCCGCGCCACGGGCACGCCGGTCCAGCGCGAGACGACGCCTGCGACATGCTCGCCGGTGACCTCTTCGTCGAGCAGGCGTCCTTCCCGCTCTCCGTTCGTCTCGGCGATGCGCCTCTCCAGGTCCGGGATAACGGCGAAGCGCAGCTCGCTCGCGCGCTCCAATTCGCCGCGCCTCTGCGTCGCCTCAAGTTCCAGCCGCGCGCGCTCCAGTTCCTCCTTCACGCTCTTGGCGCCGTCTATGGCATCCTTTTCCCGCCGCCATTGCAAGGTGAGCGCGCCCGAGCGCTCCTCCAGGCCGGCCAGTTCCTGTTCCAGCCTGTCGAGGCGGCCGCGCGAGGCGTCGTCGGTTTCCTTCTTCAGCGCCTCCCGCTCGATCTTGAGCTGGACGATCCGCCGGTCGAGCTCGTCGATCGCCTCGGGCTTGGAGTCGATCTGCATGCGGAGCCGGCTCGCCGCCTCGTCCACCAGGTCGATGGCCTTGTCGGGCAGGAAGCGGTCGGTGATATAGCGGTTGGACAAGGTCGCCGCCGCTACCAGCGCGCCGTCGGTAATGCGCACGCCGTGATGCACCTCGTATTTCTCCTTGAGGCCGCGCAGGATCGAGATCGTGTCCTCCACATCCGGCTCGCCGACGAACACCGGCTGGAAGCGCCGCGCAAGCGCCGCGTCCTTCTCGATATGTTGGCGGTATTCGTCGAGCGTGGTCGCGCCAATGCAGTGCAGTTCGCCGCGCGAGAGCGCAGGCTTGAGCATGTTCGAAGCGTCCATCGCGCCATCGGCCTTGCCCGCGCCGACCAGCGTGTGCAGCTCGTCGATAAAGACGACGATCTCGCCTTCCGCCGCCCTGATTTCGGCGAGCACGGCCTTCAGCCGCTCCTCGAACTCGCCCCGATATTTGGCGCCGGCGATCAGGGCGCCGAGGTCGAGCGCGATGAGCCGCTTGTCGCGCAGCCCCTCCGGCGTGTCGCCATTCACGATCCGCTGCGCCAGGCCCTCGGCGATGGCGGTCTTGCCGACGCCCGGCTCGCCGATCAGCACGGGATTGTTCTTGGTGCGCCGGGACAGCACCTGGATCGCGCGTCGGATTTCCTCGTCGCGCCCGATCACAGGGTCGAGTTTGCCGTCGCGCGCCGCCTCGGTCAGGTCCTGGGCGTATTTGGCGAGCGCGTCGAAGCCGGCCTCGGCATTGGCGCCGTCGGCCGTGCGTCCCTTGCGAAGCTCGGCGATGACGCGCTCCAGCCCCCGGGCGTCCACACCCGCGTGGCTGAGCGGGCCGCGGCTCATCGCCATCGCCTGCAGCAGGCGCTCGACGGTGACGAAGCTGTCGCCGGCCGCTTGCGCCGCCTTGCGGGCGGTCTCGAACAGGCGCGCGGTCTCGGGCGCCAGATGCAGCCCGCTGGCGCCGGATCCACTGACGACCGGCAGCGCCGCCAGCGCCTTTGCAACCGCCGCCCGAGCTATGGCGGCATCGCCGCCCGCGCGCTCGATCAGGCCAGCGGCCATGCCCTCCCGGTCGTCAAGCATGACCTTGAGGATATGTTCGGGAACGAAACGCTGATGCCCGGCGGCCAGCGCCATACTCTGCGCCGCCTGGATGAATCCGCGCGCGCGCTCGGTGTAAGTCTCGAAGTCCATATGTCCGTCTCCGTCTTCGGACGCGAGGCTCTATCGGGAGGGCCACAGCCTGCGCGCCGCTGCCGCTCGAAGACGGATATGGGAACCGGCGGCGGCGCGTGCAAGAAGATGCGGCGCGCGCCCCTCGCGTGACCGGAGGTCAGACCGCTTCGGCCGCCGCTTCTTCAGCCGGGGCGCTCTCCACCGGCTGCTTTGCCGCGCCGGTCTCGGCGCCAGCTTCCTCCGCCGGAGCGTTGCGCTGACGGCGGCGACGGCGTGGACGGGCGCTCATCGATTCGCCGCCCTCAGCCTCGGGAGGCTGGTCAGCGGCCTCCCGGTCCGGCCGGGGCTCCGCGTCGGAGTCCGGTGCTGTCTCGGCGTTGCGCTGGGCGTCCGCCGGCGCCGGCTGCTGCTGCTGCGCCGGGGGCGGCGCAAACTGGGCCACCATGCGCTGATAATGTTCAGCGTGTTGAAACAGGTTCTCGGCCAGCACCGAATCGCCGCCGGACTGCGCGTCCCGCGCCATCGCCAGATAGCGGTCGAGGATCTGCTGGGCAGTGCCGCGCACCCGTCCTTCCGGCCCGTTGCTTTCGAGCGCCTGGTTGCGGTGGGTGGGCGCGCGCCCGCTCCGCATATTGCTACGGCCGCGTGAGCGGCGCGGTGGCAGATTTTGCTTCATGTGCTCTCTGCATCTAGAGGCGGTGATGAACGACGCAAGGCCAACAGGCTCCCATCCGCGTCGTTCCGGCTCCGCTGCAATAGTCGCATCGCGGAACCCGAAGCAAGGTTAGCCCGGTTGCGCAGCTTTGCAACCCCTTCTTTGCTGCATGGAACCTAAACCACCTTCACCTCGATCCGCCCGACCCCCTCGACCTCGCCTTCGAGGCGGTCGCCGGGGGAAACGGCGGCGACGCCGGCAGGAGTGCCGGTCATGATGAGGTCGCCCGGCATCAACGCGAAGAGCGCCGAGATATGCGCGATCACTTCCGGCAGGCTCCAGATCATCTGCGAGATGTCGCCGTCCTGCCGGAGCGCGCCATTGACATGCAGACGCACCGCGCCCGTCTCCGGATGGCCGATCTCCCTCGCCATGGCCACGGATGAGCAGGGCGCGGCATGGTCGAACGCCTTGCCGATCTCCCAGGGCCGGCCGAGCTGCTTGGCGACGCCCTGAAGGTCCCGGCGCGTCATGTCGAGGCCGGCGGCATAGCCGAAGACATGACCGAGCGCATCTTCCTCGCCGATGTCGCGCCCCCCGGTCCCGATGGCGGCGACCAGCTCCATCTCGTGGTGCAGGTCCGCCGTGCCGGGCGGATAGGGCATGTCGCCGCCGCCCGCGACGATAGAGGTCGCCGGCTTCATGAAGAAGAAGGGCGGCTCGCGGTCCGGGTCGTGGCCCATCTCGCGGGTATGCTCGGCATAGTTGCGCCCGACGCAGAATATCCGCCCGACGGGGAACACCGCCTCCGTCCCCCGGACCGGCAGGACCGTCCGGGCCGGGGCCGGAACCGCATAAGTCATGATACCGCTTCCTTCCATTGCGGAGCGCCGCATCTTGCCCGCCGCCGCGACGCAGTCAAGGATGGCCGGAACAAGTCGGGGCATGATGAAAGAGGGCCGAGCATGGCGATATCAGGACGCCAGGCGTCGATCCGGGCTTCGAGCCTGCCGGACCCTGTCATGGGATGTCATGCGATGTCATGATTCTCATGTGCAGGGCGCATAGCCTATAGCCGGTTCCGGCATGGGGCGGTCGTTCCGGGCCGAGATCTTGCGTATTCCGCTCGATTTTCCCCGCCTGGCATCTTCGGCATTGTGCGCCTCATTCTGCTCCGTTCCGCGTCCCTCTTCCTCCCATCTGGCGATGAATTTCCGCATGACAAGTTAATTGCGAGAATTATTTCAAAATTGAGAACAAAGCCAGTGCTCTGGACGAAGCAGAGCGCAAATCGGGGCGGCCGCAGGGCGAGGGGGCCAGGGAGCCGGGGGCATGATAGTCTGGCGCCCATGCCCTTCATGCCGATCCATGATGACAATGAACGCACACGCATCGAGACACCGATCGTCACCTGGGGCGCGATCCTGCTCTGCGCCATCGCCTTCATCTGGCAGGCGGGGCTGCCGGAAGCGGTGGAATACCGCAAGCTGCTCGCGCTCGGCTTCGTGCCGGGGCGGCTGTTGGGCGAGCTGCAGCTGCGCCCCGATCTCGCGATCCTGCCGGCGCCGCTCTCGCTGGTGACAACGCAGTTCCTCCACGCGGACTTCGCGCATCTGCTCGGCAATATGGCCTTCCTCTATATCTTCGGAGACAATGTCGAGGACGCGATGGGCCATGTGCGTTTCGCGGTCTTCTTCCTGCTATGCGGCATGCTGGCGGCGCTGGCGCACGGGCTGACGGAGCCGTCCTCGGCGGTGCCGCTGATCGGGGCGAGCGGCGCTATCTCGGGCATATTGGGGGCCTATCTGGTGCTGAGCCCGCGGGCGCGCATCCTGGTGCTGCTCTTCGTCCTGCCGATCCGGCTGCCGGCATGGCTCCTGGTCATCGGCTGGTTCGCCGTGCAGTTCTTCTTCGGGCTCTCGACCTTCGGGGAAGACGCGAAAGTGGCCTATTGGGCGCATATCGGCGGCTTCGCGGCCGGAATCGCGCTGTTGCCATTCTTCAGACGCGCCGTCGCGGGATCCGGATAAAGCGCGAGCCGGTTCTGTCGGGCCGGGAGGAACGACCGGAAGCGCGTTTATGCAAATCGAGCATTGGCAAATGCAAATCTTGTATATTGAGGAGCCCATCCCGTATTAAATGGCCGAATGGCTGCAGCCGATATCGACATCAAGCTCCTGCGGGCCTTTGTGGGCGTCGCCACGGAACAGAGTTTCACGGCCGCGGCCCGGCTCGTCGGATGTTCACAGGGCGCTGTATCGACGCGCGTCAGGGCGCTTGAAGACCAGCTCGGCGTCAGGCTGTTCCATCGCGCGCGGTTGAATGTGCGGCTGACGCCGGCGGGCCAGGAATTGTATCCGGGCGCGCGGGCCCTGCTCAACCGCCATGACCGGCTGTTCCAGGATGCGCGAGCGCGCACCATAGCGGGCCCGGTGCGCATCGGTGCGGTCGAGGGGTTCGGCGCGGCGCTGCTGGCCCCGCTGCTCGAGCGTGTGCGCCAGCGCTATGCGGGCATTGAGCTGGAGGTTATGTGCGACTCGACCGCCGGGCTGCAGCAGGCGTTGGAGACGGGCGGCCTCGATCTCGCCCTTCTTCTGCCGGGCGAGGACGCGCCGTCGGCGCGGGTGCTGGGCCGGCCCCGGCTGCACTGGGTGGGCGCGCCGGATTTTGCGTTCGAGGAGCATGAGCCGCTTCCCGTCGCCGGCTATCCGGACGGCTGTCCCGTTCGGGCGGTGGCGCTGGACGCGCTGGAGAGCCGGGGCGTTGCCTGGCGTGCCGTGCTGACAAGCTGGAGCGACCGGGTTCTCGACCATGCCCTGCAATCGGGCTGGGCGATTGCGGCCATGCCGGAAAACCTCGTGCCGGAGGGCCTGAAGGTCCTCAACCGGCCATCGCTATTGCCGCGTTTGGCGAGCCTCGCCGTGCGGCTCCTGGAGCGGGCGGACCCGGATAGCGAGGCTGCGAACGCGGTCGGCCACGCCATTGCGGAGATTTACCACAGCCGCTAGCGCGGGCCCGGCGCGAAAACAGGAAGCCGCGCAACGGACCGGAAAGGGCCCTGGCGACAACGCAACGCCCGGGCGAAGGACGGGGCGTTGCGGGCGTCACTCCGCGCGGGCGGTCTGCGCCCAGCGGTCGCGGGCCGCGTCGTCATCCGTGCGGGCGGCGACCCAGCGCGCGCCGTCGGCGCCCTCCTCGCGTTTCCAGAAGGGGGCTTCGGTCTTGAGCCAGTCCATCAGGAAATTGCAGCTGTCGAAGGCGGCTTGGCGGTGCGCCGAGGCGGTGATCGTCAGCACGATGGGCTCGCCCGGCTCCAGTCGTCCGTAGCGGTGGACGATCAGCGATGCTTCCAGCGGCCAGCGCCGATGCGCCTCGGCGTCGATGCGTGCAAGCTGGCGTTCCGTCATGCCGGGATAGTGCTCCAGCGTCATGGCGCTGAGCCCGCCGAGGTCGCGCACCAGCCCGACGAAGCTGGCGACGCCGCCGATGCGCAGATTGCCGGCGGTGAGCGCGGCGATCTCGCGCCCGACATCGAAGGACTCGCGCTGCACCCGGATCATCGCGTCATCCTCCGGTAACCGGCGGAAAGAAGGCCACCTCGTCGCCGGGGCCGACGGGGGTGTCGGCTTCGGCGAACTCCTGGTTGACGGCGAAGCGAACCACCGAGCGGTCGGCGAACACCTCCGCCTGCCGTTCGTCCCCGGCCGCCAGCCAGTCGATCAGCGCGCCGACCGTGGCGACGCCGGGCGGGGGCGAGACCTGCCGCTCGGACATGCCGGCCCTGTCCCGCAACCAGGCGAAATAGAGGATTTTCACGAGCCCAACTCCAGCCGTTCGACGATGAAATCGGCGATGGCGTCCGGATCGTCAAGGTCAAGCGCCGGGACGCCGTCAGCCCGCACCGCCGCCGCGGTCTCGCCATCGCAGGCCACGGCCAGAACATGCCGGTCGCCCGGCCAGAGCGGTTCGGCGCCGACATCCGCGCGGTGAACCACCAGCTTGGGATGCGGCTCGCGCTTGTAGCCCTCGACCAGCACGAGGTCCACGGGCGAAAGCCGTGCGAGCAGCGCCGCCAGCGGCGGTTCGGCCTCCTCGCGCAGCTCATGCATCAGCGCCCAGCGCCGGCCGGACGCCACCAGCACCTCGCGCGCCCCGGCCTGCCGATGCTCCCAGGAATCCTTGCCGCGCTTGTCCACGTCGAAATTATGGTGCGCATGCTTGATGGTGGAAACCGAGACGCCGCGCCCGAGCAGCGCCGGAATGAGCCTGAGCACGAGCGTGGTCTTGCCGCTACCGCTCCACCCCGCAACGCCGAGCGCCTTCATCCGGCCGCGCCCAGGGCCTTGCGGACATAGCCCGCGCCCGTCCAGAGCGTGAGCAGGGCGGCCGCCCAGAGCAGCGCCACGCCGGCCCCATGCGCCGCTGGCGGCAATTCCGGGGCGGCGAGCAGCAGGGTCAGGGCCGCCATCTGCGCCGCCGACTTGTATTTCGCCAGACGGACGACCGGCAGCGCGCCGCCGCCCGCCGCTTCGCGCAGCCCGGCAACGACGAGCTCGCGCACCAGGATCAGCAGGGCGGCCAGCGTGCCCCAGAGCCCGAGGCCGCCGATCCCCGCCAGCAGCAGCGCCGTGCCGTTCACCAGCACCTTGTCGGCAATCGGGTCGATGGTTGCCCCGAAGGCGCTGACCTTGCCCTGCTGCCGGGCGAGATAGCCGTCAAGAAAGTCGGTTGCCGCCGCGGCGGCGAAGAGCGCCGCCGCCCACCAGGCCTCGCCCGTCGCAAGCAGCAACGCGAGCGGCGGCAACGCCGCTATTCTCGATAGGCTGAGCAGATTCGGCAGGTCGAGCATGGGTCAGCGGATCGGCGCCCGGATACGCTGACCCAGTATGCGCCTGCCGAGTGCCTCGAAGCAAGGACTTGGGTGGGTTTTCCAAATTCGATCCTCACGCCCTCGAGCCGGGTGCGGGCCTGCGATAACACTTCCTGCAGATATCCTACAGATACGGGATCACATCGCGCCCGAAGCGCTCGATGGCGGTGACGATCTCGCGGTGGGGCGGGCCGCCGGAATGGGCGTGGCGGAGGCGGAGGATGAAATGCGCCACGCCGAGCGCCTCCGACCAGCGTTTGAATTCGGCGATGCAGGCCTCCGGCGCGCCGGCGATGATCCGGTCCTTCCAGACGTTTTCGAACCGGAGTTCGGCTTCCGAGGCGAAGCCGCGAAAGGCGACGGCGCCATTGCGCCAGTAATAGCGGTAGGCGTCGGACACTTCCGGGCCGTAGATGCGGGCCGCCTCCTCGAAACTGTCCGCCACCCAGGCGTCGCGCATGAGCACGAGTTGCGGCGTCCGGCCGGCCGCCTCCGCGGCAGCCCGGTAGCGCGCCGCCAGCGCCCGGTTCTCCTCCAGCGTGAAGGAGGGGCCGAGCACCAGCGCATCGCCGAGACGCCCGGCGCGCTCGACAGCCGCCGGCACCCAGCCGCCGACCCAGATCGGGATGCCGGGCCTTTGCAGCGGGCGCGGCGTCACGCGCACGCCGTCAATGTCGAACGCCCGGCCCCGATGGCGGACCGGCTCGCCGGTCCAGGCTTGGCGCAGGATCGCCACCGATTCCTCCAAGCGGGGCACGCGCGCGCGCCGGTCGATGCCGGCCGCGCGGAAATCCGCCTCCTGGTAGCCGAGGCCGACGCCGAGCACGGTCCGCCCGCCGGAGACGATATCGAGCACCGCGGCGTCCTCCGCGACCCGGATCGGGTGGTGTAACGGCAGCAGCAGCACGGCGGTCCCGACGCGGATATGGCGGGTCCGCGCGGCAATCGCCGCCAGCACCACGAAAGGCGAGGGCAGGAAGCCGTCCTTGTCCTGGTGGTGCTCGCCGACGAAGAAGCCGGAGAATCCCGCCGCTTCCGCCGCCTCCGCCTCCCGGACGGCCTCCGCCATGCAGCGGTCGAGCGCCTCGCCGCGCGGCGGATTGGCGATGGAGCTGTAAATCGAAAGCTCGATCATGCAGGTAGTCCCTCGAGGCTCGGCTCCGGACGGCAATGCGGGCAAGGGAAGCACGAATCGCGCGGGCCGGCCAGAAAATCGCAGGCGCGCGCGCCACCGGATTGACCCGGCGGGCGCATCGTGTTTCCTTGCCGGACATGGCGGCACGCAGCGAAATGCAGCGCTTGTTGAGGCTGGCGGTCGGTCCGGTCGTGGCTGCTTGCATCGCTGTATATTTCGGTTATCACGCCCTTGTCGGGGAGCATGGCGCGCTGTCGCTGATGGAGATCGAACATCGCATCACCGAGGTCCAGGCCCAGCATGATGTGCTCCGGGAGCACCGCCAGCGCCTCGAATTACGCGCCGCCCAGTTGAAGCAGGACCCGGCCGATGCGGACCTGCTCGATGAATATGTTCGCGCCCTGCTGCATGTCGGGCGCCCGGATGAAATTGTCATCCTTCTGGATGCGGATGCAGAGTGAACAGGGTTACGGATTTCCAGGAAGGCGGGAGCCGGACATGAGCAGGCAGCTTTCGCAGCAGCGGGACGCCGCGTCAGCGGCGGGAAACGGCCGCGCCGCCGCCAACGGTCTGGCGCCGGATCGTGGCCAATTGCTCGGCTGGTATCGGGACATGCTGCTGATTCGTCGCTTCGAGGAGCGGGCGGGGCAGATGTACGGCATGGGGCTGATCGGCGGTTTCTGCCACCTCTATATCGGCCAGGAGGCGGTGGTGGTCGGCATCCAGGCCTGCCTCGGCGCGCGGGACTCCATCGTCACCGGCTACCGGGACCATGGCCACATGCTGGCGGCCGGCATGGAGGCGCGCGGCGTCATGGCGGAGCTCACCGGCCGCGAGGGCGGCTATTCGCGCGGCAAGGGCGGCTCCATGCACATGTTCTCGCGCGCCAAGAACTTCTTCGGCGGGCACGGCATCGTCGCGGCGCAGGTGCCGCTCGGCGTCGGCCTCGGCTTCTCGCACCGCTACAAGGGCGAGGACGGCGTGTCGGTGGTCTATTTCGGCGATGGCGCGGCCAATCAGGGGCAGGTCTATGAATCGCTCAACCTCGCCGCGCTCTGGGAACTGCCGGTGCTGTTCGTGATCGAAAACAACAAATACGGCATGGGCACGGCGGTCTCCCGCGCGGCGGCGGGGTCGGGCCTGCATGCGCGCGGCGCCGGCTTCGGAATTCCCGGGCGCCTCGTGGACGGCATGGATGTGCGCGCCGTCCATGCCGCGGCGAGCGAGGCGGTGGCCGAGGCGCGCGGCGGCAAGCCGGCCATCCTGGAGATGGAGACCTATCGCTATCGCGGCCATTCCATGTCAGATCCGGCGAAATACCGCACGCGCGAGGAGGTCAACCGGATGCGCCGGGACCACGACCCCATCGAACGGCTGCGCCATGTGCTGGAAAGCGAGGGCCATGCGGACGCCGAAGCGCTGAAGGCGATCGACGCCGAGATCAGGGAGGTCGTCGCCGACGCCGCCCAATTCGCCGAGCAGAGCCCGGAGCCCGACCCCGCCGAGCTCCATACCGACGTCCTGCTGGAGGCGTGACGCCATGCCTGTCGCCGTGACCATGCCGGCGCTCTCGCCGACCATGACGGAAGGCACACTCGCCAAATGGCTCGTATCCGAAGGGGATCGGGTCAGCCCCGGCGATGTCCTGGCCGAAATCGAGACCGACAAGGCGACCATGGAAGTCGAGGCGGTGGAGGAAGGCATCGTCGCAAGCCTCGTTGTGCCGGAAGGCGCTGAAGGCATCGAGGTCAACGCCACGATCCTGTGGCTGAGGGGCGAGGGCGAAAGCGCGGGGTCCGCGCCGGTCGCGCCGCCGCCTGCGGTTGCAAAAGCGCCGCCCCCGGCCCGGCCGAAACGGAACGCGGCGAAGCCGGAGCCGTCGCCCGAGCCGGATTACCGGGGCGAGACGGTGGAAATGACGGTCCGCGAGGCGCTG
>LXNI01000785.1_pt1 | contig 33940 bp, 28 predicted proteins | sample 809091 | NCBI WGS metagenome assembly LXNI01 (sample SAMN04870527, study PRJNA318959) | sponge metagenome | biome: 01000161; feature: marine sponge reef; material: water | host: Sarcotragus foetidus | place: Greece: Milos, Mediterranean Sea | collected 2013-05-29 | depth 5-7 m | reverse complement strand
GCGCAGCGGCAGCCGGGCCGCCACGTCGGTTACGAAGTCGCATTCGCCCCGCTCGCACACCTCGTCGGTGATGAGCCTGGCCTGGTCTTGCACGGATTCCTCGAGGCGGGCCAGCATCCGCGGCGTGAAGCCCGCCGAGACGAGCCGCCTCAGCCGGGCGTGGCGGGGATCGTCCATGGCGATGATCGAGTTGAAGTACTCGTTGAACTCCGGCGGGAAGTCGTTGATCGTGACTCCGGAGGCCGAGGAGTAGACCTGCGAGTTGCGTGACACCTCGAGGATGGGTGCCAACCGAGTGGCGACCCAAGCGCCGGGGACTCGCATGCCCTCCAGATCGCCGTAGAACTTGAATCCGGGGAAGAACGTCAACGGCTGGGCCCGCAATCGCTGCAGGTCTTCTTCCACCTCGCGGCGATGTCGTGTCCAGAACACGTTGTGGATCGGGTTGTGCGGGTCCGCCTCGGTTGCCGGCGGGGGTTTGGCGGAAGGGCCGGGTGTCGTTGCGGTATGAGGCGTTACGGCGGTCATGTGTCCAAGTCCCCCTCCGGCGACTGCGTGCCGCAGTTCTCACTGTAGTGACCGGTCTCGCCCCGGAGCCACGATGGCATCACACAGCAGGAGTTGCCGACAGCCATGTGGGTGCACCGTCCGGGCGTCGATCAATGCTGGACTCGGGGCGTGGCGATCGTCAGAATGAGGCCCGCATGCCTGTGAGCGCTGACGAGAGGATCCAGCCGGCCCTCCACGCGCTCCTGTCCGATGACGTCGACGGGCTGCGAGCGGCTCTGGGCGCCGACCCGGAGGTCGTGAACCTCAAGGTTGGGGACAACACGCTGCTGGAGCTGACCACGCAGCCCGACGTCGGCCACGCGTCTGCGGGGATCATCGATGCGCTGATCAGCGCTGGCGCGGCGCCGGATCGGGCTCTGAACCTGGCCGGGTGCTGGAACCTCCCCGACCTGTGCGCGCGGCTGCTGGCCGCCGGCGCCGATCCCGAGGCCCGTGTCGACGCCGGTATCACGCCCCTGGAGTCGGCGGCCATGCACAGCTCCGTCGAGGCCGCCGACGTGCTCGTGAAGCACGGGCTGCACCGGCAGACCCTGTGGCTCGCCGCGGCCAGCGGCCTGCTGCGGTGGGTGCAGGGCTGGGTCGCCGCTGACGGAACGCTACGGGCCGACCCGGGGCTGTACCGCCCGGACTGGGCTGCCGTCGGCCGTGCCGCCGGCGCCCCACCTGGGGATGACCCGGCCGAGATCGTCGGCGAGGCTTTCGTGTTCGCCGCGCTCAACAACCGCCACGCCGTCGTCGATTACCTGCTCGGCGCGGGTGTCGATGTCGATGCGCGCCCCTACCGCAACACAACCGCGCTGCACTTCGCCGTCCAGTTCCGGCGCTCCGACATGGTCCGCCGCCTCCTCGACGGCGGCGCCTCGGTTGCCATCGAAGACGGCACCTACCGCTCGACCGCCGCTGGGTGGGCGCAGGCGTGCGACGACGGCAGTCGTGAGGCGACCACGATCCGCTGGCTGGTCCGCGCCGCGCTTGGCTGAGGTGCAGCCGACGTCTCCTGTGGGCACCGGGCTCGCGGACGCGGTCCCCGCCGTTCTCCGGTGAGCCGCAAGTAGGGTCAGCGGCATGGAGATGCGGAATATCGGAGCCCTGCCGGTGTCGGTGGTGGGATTGGGGTGCAACAACTTCGGCATGACGATCGACGCCGAGGCCTCGCGGGCGGTGGTGGACGCGGCTCTCGATGCCGGGATCAACTACTTCGACACCGCTGACATCTATGGCGGGGGCAAGTCGGAGGAGTTCCTCGGTGCGGCGCTGGACGGGCGCCGCGACCGCGCTGTCATCGCCAGCAAGTTCGGCCACGCCATGTTCCTGCCGGAGGGTCAACGGGGTGGCGATCCGGCCTGGGTCCGCCGGTGCGTGGACCGCAGCCTGCAGCGGCTGGGCACCGACCGTATCGACCACTACATGATCCACACGCCGGACCCTCACACCCCCCACGCCGAGACTCTCGGTGCCCTCGGCGAGCTCGTGGAAGAGGGCAAGGTCCGGGAGATCGGCTGCTCCAACTTCAGCGCGGAGTTGATCGATGCCAGCGCCCAGGCCGCGGCTGGTACCGGAGTGGGCAACTACGCCAGCGTTCAGAACCACTATTCGGTGCTGACCCGCGATGTCGAGGACACCGGAGTGCTCGCCGCCTGCAGCCGCGCCGGCATGGCCGTGGTTCCGTTCTTCCCCTTGGAGTCGGGTCTGCTCACCGGCAAGTACTCCGGGGCGGCTCGCCCCGACGGCGCCCGCTTGACCACGATGAAGGGCGGCACCTGGGAACGCTTCCTGCGCGAGGAGAACCTGGCCGCGGTGGACCGGCTGACCGCTTACGCCACCGAGCGGGGCCGCAGCATCCTGGAGCTGGCCATGGGGTGGCTGGTGTCCAACCCCGCCGTGGCCTCGGTCATTGCCGGTGCCACCAAGCCCTCCCAGGTCGCCGGCAACGTGGCCGCCGTCAACTGGACGATGACCCCCGCCCAGCGGGCCGAGATCGCCGCACTCGCCTAGCTGAGACAACACATGAAGCCGGACAGGTACTTCTACATCGAGTCTTTCGACACCGTCGCGCTGAGTTCGTTCCGGATCGAACAGTCGCCCTTCGCCGATCGCTACGTCACCGATCAGACGGTCTTCTGCCTCTACTGCGATCGCCTCTATCCCGCCAAGATGACCGCCGACGAGGACCCCATTTCGAAGTACTGGAAGTTGCGTCGCGGGGTGCTGCTGTACGACGTGCCGGAGAAGCCGCTGGAGATCGTCGGGCCCGACGCCGTGACGCTGCTCGAGAGGGTTCTGACGTGCAGGGTGGAGACGCTCCAGGTGGGCCGGGCCCGCTACGGCATCGCCTGCAACGCCGACGGCACCGTGTTGATGGACGGCGTGATTATGCGCCTGGGGGAGGATCGGTTCTGGTACGTCAAGGCGAACGGCGAGTTCGAGAGTTGGCTGAAGGCGAACGGACTCGGCCTCGACGTGCAGGTCTCCGATCCGAAGTCGCGGGTCCTGCAGATCCAAGGACCCAGGTCGCTGGACGTGCTCGACGCGGCGATCGGCAGCGGACTGGCGACCGACTTCAAGTACTTCCATGCCGGGTTCTTCGAGGTCTGCGGCCAGACGCTATGGGTCTCCCGCACCGGCTGGACCGGGGAGGCCGGTATCGAGATCTACTGCAACAGCGGCCCCGAGCCGACCGACCACGGCGCCCTCTGGGACGATCTGCTGGCCTGCGGCGAGCCGTTCGGCATGGAGTTCAGCTCCGCGTCCTCGATGGGTATCCGGCGGGTCGAGGCAGGGATCCTCGACAACGGCAGCGACATCGAGCCCGACCTCACCCCGTTCGGCGCCGGGCTCGGACAATTCGTGAGGCTCGACAAGGATGACTTCATCGGTCGGGCCGCGCTCGAGACCGCCGATCGCAGCCAGTTGCTGTTCGGCCTGCTCTGTCCGACCGCGACGCCCGAGGCCGACCTGCAGGTCCACTCCGGGAACAGCCCGGTCGGGCACGTGACGATCGGAACGTGGTCGCCCACCCTGGACGTGGGAGTCGGCTACGTGCGATTCGACCGGCCTCTGGCCGGCGATGACTGGTTCGGCAAGACGGTCCTGCTGTGTGATCGCGACGGATCGTTGCATGAGGCAACCGTGGACACGTTGCCGTTCGTCGACAAGGAGAAGCAACTCCCCCGCGCCCCGTGGAGCGGCCGCAAAGCCGACTGATCCCGACTGGCCGCCGCCGAGCCGGGACAGCTTCGGGTGCCGCTAGGAGACTGCTGAGTAATGGCCATTTGGCCGGTATCGCAAGCCTTTGACCTGGGGGTTTGAAACCGGCAAAGGCTTGATTCGGGGATTACTCACCAGTCTCCTAGCCGAAGAGGCGCTTGGTGACGTTCTCGACGTGGGCGAGCATGGCGCGCTCGGCCCGGTCGGGGTCCCGGTTGACGATGGCCTCCAGGATGTTCCGGTGATCCTCCATGTAGCTCTCGACGGTCTCGGGGCTGGCTGATCGCTGCTTCAGCTCCCCCCACAGCGATCCCGACCGGGCTTGATCCACCAGCAGGTACATGCGGCTGAGAAGCGGGCTGTGCGCCGCTTCGATCATGGCTCGGTGGGCGGCACCGTCCCAGTACTCGAAGTCGCGGTAGCTCTCGGCATCCTCGCAGCGCTGCATGCAACGTCCGATCTCGGCCACGTCCGCCGGAGTTGCCTCCGCAACGATTCGCCGAGCCACCGCCGGCTCGAGCAGGCGGCGCACCGCCATCACGTCCCGGGGGCTCATGCCGTCGCTGCCGTCGGTGTCAGCCTGGATCAGGAAGGTGCCCCGCCCCACGTGCCGTTCCACGCGTCCCTCGGCTTCGAACTCGTCGAGCACCTTGCGCACCGCCGAGCGGGACTGCTCGAGACGCTGTGCGAGGCTCCGCTCCGCGGGCAGGCGATCGCCTGGCTGCAAACCCTCCTCGATGAGCAGAGACTCGATTCTGTTGCGCGTGTTGTCAGCCACCGGCGTCCCTCGTCAAATCTCGACTCCCGGCCACCACTCGCCGAACCGACAACTGCAGCCTCCGACTCCGTGGGCCCGAGGCATGCAACCAATCATAACCAATTCTTGGCCGTTGCGGGCGTGCACGGCCAGTACGGGGGGCGTCCCCAAGGAGTCGGCGAGGATTCTCTGCTAACATTTGCGGATGGTGGTTGCAATTGGTTGCCAATTGGTTGTGCATCCGTCATGCCGGGTGGCCCGAGTCCCGACCGGGTGCCGCCCTGTGGGCAGGGCGCGTCGATGACCGCCTGGTGCCGGATTCGCGGCGACGCCGGCCCCGTCGTGGCGGCCCGGCAGAACGGTCACCTTCAGCCGGCGCGCGCCGGTGGCCAATCCATCGGTGACCTGCACCCGTTCATCGGGGGTGAGTTGGGCGTCGCCGATGTGACCTTCGGTGCGCCGATCGCACTTGCCGACGCCGAGTTGCTGGCGCCGATGGGCTGGTTCCCGCGCAACATCTTCTGCATCGGCAAGAACTACCGGGAGCACGCCCTGGAATTCACCACGAGCGGGTTCGACTCCTCCGGCACCGCCGCCCAAGACCTCATTCCCACCGCGCCGATCGTGTTCTCGAAGCCCTTCACCTCGGTCATCGGCCCGGGCGACCTCATCGACCCGCACCCGCACCTCACCTCCATGCTGGACTACGAGGCCGAGTTGGCGGTCGTCATCGGCCGCGGCGGGCGGGACATCGCCCTCGCCGACGCCCTCGACCACGTGTTCGGCTACACGATCGTCAACGACGTCACGGCGAGGGACCGTCAGCGGCACCACCGCCAGTGGCTGCTGGGCAAGGGAATGGACACGTTCTGCCCCATGGGGCCAGCGGTGGTTACAGCGGAGGAGATCGATCTTGCCACCACGGTCGTGGAGTGCCGCGTCAACGGCGAACTGCGCCAGAAGGCCCCCGTCGCCGACTTGATCTTCGACGTGCCGACGCTCATCCGCGACCTCTCCGCCGGCATCACCCTGGTGCCCGGCGACGTGATCGCCACCGGAACGCCCGCGGGCGTGGGCATCGGCTTCGACCCGCCGCGCTTCCTCAAGCCCGGCGACGAGGTGTCGGCGACCATCGAACCCATCGGAACCCTCACGAACAGGATTGGATGAACCATGGCCACAGGCTTTCGCGCCCTCGGAAACAAGCACGTCTGGGTCGAGGAGACCGGCGACGGCCCCGCCGTGGTGGGCATTCACGGCCTCGGTGGCACGTGCAACATCTACGGGCCGCAGATCGCTGCCCTGGGGGGCGCCTGCCGCTTCGTGACCTTCGACCTCAACGGGCACGGCATGAGCCCCATGGTCGGCCCCATCTCGATAGAGAACTGGGCCGACGACGTTGTCGCCCTCATGGACGATCTGGAGTTGGCCGAAGTCGCCCTGGTCTCGCACTCCATGGGCACGCTGGTGGCGCAGCAGGTGATGGCCATCGCCGGCGAACGCATCCGGGCGTCCGCGCTCTTGGGCCCCGTGCGCAATCTGCCCGACGCCGCCCGCGGCGCCCAGGCCGACCGTGCCGCGCTGGTGCGCTCCCAGGGCATGGCAGCGGTGGCCGGCGGCATCTCCCAGGGCGCGGTCTCGGCGAAGACCCGTGCCGACCGCCCGGTGGTCTCGGCGATGATCAAGGAGTTGCTGCAGCGCCAGTCCGCCGAGGGCTACGCGGCCGCCTGCGAGGCCCTCGGTGGCTCGACTCCGCCGGACGTCTCGGGGGTCACCTGCCCGGTATTGGCCATCACCGGCACCGAGGACATGGTGTGTCCACCGGAGGGGGCGCACGCCATCGCCGGGGACTTCGCCGACGCCAGCGCCGTGGTCATCGACGACATCGGGCACTGGACCACCCTTGAGGCCCCCGCCGAGGTGAACTCCCTGCTGGAGGACTTCCTGAAGACGGCCTGAGTTCCGCCACCGGAGCGCCGGTCGTCGAGCACACGACAGCCGAACAAGACAAAGGAGGGGAGACATGAGCAACACCCTGTTCACGAACGTCAACATCCTGGACGGCAACGCGGAGGGTCCTCTGCCGGGCGAGGTGAGCGTGGCCGACGGCCGCATCGCCGATATCGCCACCGACGGTGGGGCTTTGGCCCGCGAGGACCACCGGGTGATCGACGGCAAGGGCATGACGCTCATGTCCGGCCTGTGCGATGCCCACACGCACTTCACCTGGAACAGCGGCGGCAGCCTCGACGCCATTGCGGGTATGCCCGTCGAAGAGCACACCATCGTGGCTGTGGAGTCGGCGCGCATCCTGATCGACTCCGGCTACACGATGTGCGTCGGCGCCGCCTCCGCCAAGGAGCGCATCGACATTGCCGCCCGCGACGCCATCAACGCTGGCATGGTCCCCGGGCCGCGCTACCTGGCTTGCGGTCAGGAACTGGCCACGCCGGCGGGCGTGCTGGTCTACGGCATCACCCGCGAGGTCTCCGGCCCCGATGAGATGGCACGCGCCGTGCGGGAGATGTGCGGCCAGGGGGTCGACAACATCAAGCTGATCCTCTCGGGCGAGTCCATCACCGAGCGGGTCTGGGCCAAGGACACCTACATGACCGACGAGGAGGTGCGCGCCGCGGTCGTCGAGGCCCACCGGGTCGGCAAGAAAGTAGCGGCTCATGCCCGCAGCACCGACTCCATCAAGCAGTGCCTGCGCCAAGGGGTGGACATCATCTACCACGCCAGCTACATCGACGACGAGGCGGCGGACATGATGGAGGAGCGCCGCGACGACATTTTCGTGGCACCGGGCCTGCACTGGCTGTATGCCACCCTCTACGAGGCGGCCGACTTCGGCTACCCGCAGGAGGCGGCCGAAGCCGTGGGATACAAGGACGAGCTCGAGCACTCCATCATCGGGCTGAAGGAGATCCACAAGCGAGGCGTGCGCGTGCTGCCCGGCGGCGACTACGGCTTCGCCTGGACGCCCCACGGCACCAACGCCCGCGACCTGCAGCACTTCGTGGAACTGCTGGACTTCACGCCCATGGAGACGATCCGGTCCGCCACGGTCCTCGGGGGGGAGATCTTCGGGCGCCCCGACGACCTGGGCCGGGTGGTGCCGGGCTACCTGGCCGACCTGCTGCTGGTGAACGGGGATCCCTCCAGCGACATCACCGTGCTCCAGGACCACGACAAGCTGGTCGGGATCATGAAGGACGGGAAGTGGCACAAGGATCCCGCCATGGCGGGAATGTGACCGGCCGGCGGCGCCAAGCGACGGCACCCTGAAGGCTGCGGACGCGGACTGCTGAGTCTCGATCGTGGACTTCGTCGCCAAAGCCGTCATCATCGGTCTGACCGAGCAGGCGCCGCTGATACTGGCGGCCATGGGCATGGCGCTCATCTACAACCTCAGCAAGGTCATCAACGTGGCCTTCGCCGAGACCATCACCCTCGGCGCCTACTTCGCGCAGTGGGTCAACGTCGCCTTCGGGGCCAGCTTCTACCTGAGCCTGGCCGTCTCCGGGATCCTGGCCGGCGTGCTGAGCTGCGCCACCTACCTCGTGGTGTTCCGCACCGCCGAGCGGCGGGGAGTCGGCCCCGTGGAGGTGATCATCATCTCGCTGGGGCTCTCGGTGCTGCTGCGCTACGCCCTGCAGTTCGTATTCGGCTACGAGGCCCGCTTCTTCGAGACGCCGCCGCCGCGCTTCATGAAGCTGTTCGGTGTGGGGTTCACGTCCTTCCAACTCACGGCTTTCATCCTGGTGATCGTCCTGGCGCTGCTCTTCTACCTGTTCGTGCAGAAGACCGTCTGGGGGCGCCAGGTGCGGGCACTGGCCAGCGACGCCGATCTGGCCAAGGTGAGCGGCATCAATCCGCTGCTGACGACGCTGGTGATGTGGTTCCTGGCGGGCGCCGCCGGCGGCCTGGCCGGCGCCTTCTGGGGCGTCGGCTCCTCGGCCAAGCCGGGACTCGGCTGGGACCGCTTCCTGCTGACCCTGCTGGTGGTGCTGGTGGGCGGGGCCCGGGGCCTGCGCGGCGTGATCCTGGCCGGCATGGGCACCGGCGTGCTGCTGTCTGCGCTGAAGCTGGAGATCGCGCCGCTGCGGGCCGAGATCGTGCTGCTGGTGGCCTTCATCCTGGTGCTGAAACTGCGCGGCAACCGCTTCCGTGAGCTGGCCAAGGTCTGAGCGATGAGTGCCGTCTGGGACTACCTCTTCGGATCGCCGGCGTTCCTGATCTTCGGGACCTACACGCTGATGATGATCGTGGGACTCGGGATCCTGCTGCACCTGCAGTTGGGTGTCACCGGGATCGGCAACTTCGGTGTGGCCGGGTTCTGGGGCGCGGGTCTCTACGCCTTCGGGATCATGCAGGTGACTTACGACGTGGGGTTCTGGCTGGCCCTGCTGGTGGCGACCGCGGCGGGCGGCGTGCTCGGCCTCATCACGGGTTGGGTCATCGCCGACCTCGACGACGACGGCGTGCTGGCCGCCACCCTGGCGGTGGCGACCATCGTGTACCTGGCCATCGATAGCGAGAAGGACATCACCGGTGGCCGGGTGGGCCTGGGCACTATTGATTTCCCGTTCGATGTGGGGAAACGAACCGACCTGGCGTGGCTGGCCATCCTCTTCGGCGTGGTGGGCGTGCTCCTCTGGTACGCCCGGCGGGTGCACCGGTCCCCGTACGGGCGCCTGCTGATCGCCACCGGCACCAACGAGCCCTTGGCGCGCAGTCTCCGCAAGCCCGTCAAGCGCACCAAGGTCGGGGTCATGGCGCTCACCTCGGCCGGCATGGGCGCCCTGGGCGGTCTCTACGGCCCGATCGTGCACTTCCTGTTCCCTACGCAGCTGACCGTGGCGATCACCGTGTCGGTGATCACCGCCCTGGTGCTGGGCGGCCAGCAGCGGCCTCTCGGCGCCTTCGTGGGAGCGTTGCTCACCGTGGGACTCTTCGACATCGTGATCAAGTTGTACGTGCCGTTGCCGAAGGATCTGCTGGAGCACGCTTTCCCGGTCACCAAGCAGATCATCTTCGGGGCGCTGCTGATCTTCGTGCTTCTGTTCCGCCCGCTGGGGTTCCTGGGCCGCATGCGCCGGGAGCGGCACGTGAAGGGGCTGTCCCGTGTCTGAAGGCAACGGCAGCGCTCCGGGCGGTCGCGCCACGATCCGCATCAGCGGTCTGACCAAGAGCTTCGGTGATCAGACCGTCGTGAACATCGACGAGTTGGTGCTGGGCGCCAAGCCCGTCGAAGGCCTGATCGGCCCCAACGGCGCGGGCAAGACCACCCTGATGCGCCTCATCATGCGTTCCACGAAGGCCGACACCGGCACGGTGACCCTCGAGGACGGCTCGTCGGAGGTGATGCTGTCGAAGCTGGCACCACACCGGATCGCCTCCCTGGGCGTCGTGAAGACCAACCAGGTGACCCAAGACTTCGCCGGTCTGACCATCTGGGACTCGCTGCTGCTGGCCGTGGCGCAGCGCCACGACGAGCGGCCCCACCGCGTCTACCGGGAGCGCCGCGTCCGGGAGTCCCACGGCGAGGAGATCCAGAGCTACCTGGATCTATTCGAGTTCTCCGAGCCGGAGGGGTTCGCTCACTCCACCGGCGAGAAGAAGCTGCTGGACGTGATCCGCTGCCTGTTGCTGAAACCCAAGATCCTGCTGCTGGACGAGCCCACCGCGGGCCTGCCCGACGACGTCACCGCCCAGGTCATCGACATGCTGCGCGCCAAGGTGGCCGAGGGCATGTCGGTGGTCATCGTGGAGCACGATTTGGACGTCATCTGGGGCTTCAGCGACATCGTGCATTTCATGGCCGAGGGGGATGTGATCCTGGAGGGCGACCCCACCTACATCCGGGCCCACAGCACCGTGGTGGAGAAGTACCTCGGGAGCGGCCATGTTTGAGGCCAGCGGCATCTGGTGTGGCTACGAGGCGGACATCGACGTCATCAAGGGCCTGGACTTCACCGTCGGCGAGGAGGTGTTCGCCATCCTGGGCGCGAACGGCGCCGGCAAGACGACGTTGCTCTCAGCGATCGCGGGGCTGCTGCCACTCACGTCGGGGTCGATCCGCTTCGGTGGAGAGACGATCTCGGGCGTTCCACCTTGGCGCATCGCTGCTCTCGGCATAGGCTTCGTCCCCCAGGAGCGGGGCGTGTTTCCCGACCTCACCGTGCTTGACAACCTGCGGGTCGGGGGTCTGGTCGCCAAGCACGCACGCGGCGAGCGCATCGACGAGATCATGGAGTTGTTCCCGGCGCTCTCCGGCCTGCGCAACCAGCGGGCCGGCACCCTCAGCGGTGGCGAGACCAAGATGGTGGCAGCGGGCAGGGCCCTGATGCAGGACGCCAAGCTCCTGCTCATGGACGAGCCGACGGCCGGTCTCTCCCCGCTCTACGTCGAGAACTTCTTCGACAGGATCCGCCAGATCCACGAGACCAAGCAGGTGGCCATCATCATCACCGAGCAGAACGCCACGAAGGCACTCGAAGTGGCCGACCGGGCGATGGTGCTCAGCCTCGGTGAGGCGATGACGATCACCGACGCCGAAGACCTCACAACCGACCAACTGAGGAAAGGATACAAGATATGAGAGAAGCACACCGACAGACAGCGAGCGCCAAGCGCTCACGCAGTTGGGTGTGGCGAGCGGGCGCGGTACTGCTGGCGGTCAGCCTCGTGGCGGCCTCCTGCGGCGACGATGACGACGGCACCACGGCGCCGGACCCCGCTCCCGCGCCGGCCCCATCGCCGGATCCCGCCCCCGAACCCCCACCGCCGCCGGAGCCGGCGCCCGAGCCGGAGGCAGAGCCGATCCTGCTGGGCGACCTCGCCTACTTCACCGGCGACTTCGCCTCGGTCGGCGACCTGCTGGCATCGCAGGTGGACTTCCCGGTCAACGAGGTCATCAATCTGGATCCGCCGCTCGGCCGCCCGATCGAGATCATCCACGAGGACATCGGCACGGTCGGCGAGGCCCAGGCGGTCCGCAAGCTGCTCGAACAGGACGGCGTCGACATCGTGTTGAGCTCCGCCCACGAGTACTTCACGTACCGGGACTTCATGCTGGAGTGGCAGGAGGACAACGACGGGCCGCTCATGCCGACGGTGCACGGCGGCGTGATCCCCGTGAACGTGGGTGGACAGGCCGGCGAGCCGATCTTCCGGGCACAGGGCAGCGACGAGGGCCAGGGTGTCACCGACGCTCTGTACGCCGAGGCACTGGGTGCCGACGCGGTGGTCATCATGACCACACCCACAGCGGGGTACCAGCTCACCGCGGACGCCACCGAGAAGGCGCTGGGCGTCATCGGCATCGAATTGCTGGAACGCATCGACGCCCCCGGCGAGCAGTCCTCCTACCGGACCGAGGTGCAGCGGGCCGTGGACGCGGCGCCCGACGCCGTGATCATCCTCGCCCAGGCCACCGAGAGCGCCATCATGGTGAAGCAGTTCGCTGAGGCGGGCTGGGCCGGAACCATCATCGGTGAGGTCGGCTGGTCCGAACCCGAGTTCGCCGCCACGGCGACCGCCGAGGCATTGGCGGCGCACGAGGTGGTGGCCTACCCGTCGTTCCACCGCCAGGAGAACCCGGCCTGGGACTTCTATCAGCCGCTCTGGGACGGCAACTCCGACTACACCCAGTACACGAATGCCGACGACCCCTACTCGTTCACCACCTACGACCTGCTGATCGTCACCGCGCTGGCGATCGAGGAGGCGGGCTCGGTGAACGGCTCGGACTGGGCGCCGGCCATGTTCAAGGTGTCGTCTGCGCCAGGCACGAAGTGCTACACGTACAGCAACTGCCTGGCCCTGATCCGGGCGGGCACCGACGTGGATTACGAGGGTGTGACCGGTCCGGCCACCTTCAGCCCCGGCGGCATCAACGCGGTCATCCCCGTGGTCCAGATCTTCGGCCCCGACGGCGAGATCGCCGATCAGGTCGCGGTGGACTCCGAGCGTCACCTCGAGATCCTCGATCAGGTGGCACACAAGTTCGAGGGCTAGTCCCCTAGGGGGCTGACGCCCCCGCAATCAACTCCGTGGGTGGGGCCGTCCACCGGCCCCACCCACACCCCTCATAGAGCCACCGGGTTCCGGGCGGCGATGGTGCCCCCGGATCCACGAGACCAAGAAGGTGGCGATCATCATCGCCGAGCAGAACGCAACGACGGCCCTCGAAGTGGCCGATCGGGCGATGGTGCTCAGCCTCGGCGAGGCGATGGCGATCACCGACGCCGAAGACCTCACAACCGACCAGCTGAGGAAAGGATACAAGATATGACAAAATCGATCCGAAAGACAGCGGGTGCCAAGCGCTCGCGCAGCTGGGTGTGGCGAGCGGGCGCAGTTCTGCTGGCGGTCAGCCTTGTGGCGGCCGCCTGCGGCGACGATGACGACGGCGCCGCGACGCCGGACCCCGCCCCCGCGCCAGCACCATCGCCGGATCCCGCACCCGAACCGCCACCGCCGCCGGAGCCGGCTGCCGAAGCGGTTGAGCCGATCGTGCTGGGCGACCTGGCCGTCTGGACCGGCGACTTCGCCTCGATCGGAGCCCTGCTAGCAGCCCAGGCGGACTTCCCGGTCAACGAGGTCATCAACCTGGATCCGCCGCTCGGGCGACCGATCGAGATCATCCACGAGGACATCGGCACGGTCGGCGAGGCGCAGGCGGTCCGCAAGCTGCTGGAGCAGGACGGGGTCGACATCGTGTTGAGTTCCGCCCACGAGTACTTCACGTACCGCGACTTCATGCTGGACTGGCAGGAGGCCAACGACGGCCCGCTCATGCCGACGGTGCACGGCGGCGTGATCCCCGTGAACGTGGGTGGACGCCCCGGCGAGCCGATCTTCCGAGCACAGGGCTCAGATGAGGGCCAAGGCGTCACCAATGCTCTCTACGTTGAGGCTCTCGGAGCGCAGTCGGTGGTCGTCATGACCACTCCCACCGCGGGGTACCAGCTCACCGCCGATGCCCTCGAGAAGGCGCTGGACATGATCGGGATCGAGTTGCTGGATCGCATCGACGCCCCCGGCGAGCAGGCCTCCTACCGCACCGAGGTGCAGCGCGCCGTGGACGCGGCGCCCGACGCCGTCGTCATCTACGGCCAGGCCACCGAGGGCGCCATCATGGTGAAGAACTTCGCCGAGGCGGGCTGGTCCGGAATCATCGTCGGTGAGGTCGGCTGGTCCGAGCCAGAGTTCGCCCCCACGGCGACCGTCGAAGCCTTGTCGTCGCACCAGGCGGTTGCCTATCCGGCGTTCGGCTACCAGCGGAACGCGGCCTGGGACTTCTACCAGCCGCTCTGGGACAACAACCCCGACTACACCCAGCACACCTCTGCCGATGATCCTTACTCCTTCACCACCTACGACCTGCTGATCATCACGGCTCTGGCGATCGAGGAGGCGGGCTCGGTGAACGGCTCGGACTGGGCGCCGGCCATGTTCAAGGTGTCGGCCGCGCCGGGCACGAAGTGCTACACGTACGCCAATTGCCTGGCGCTGATCCGTGCGGGCACCGACGTGGACTACGAGGGTGTGACCGGTCCGGGTACCTTCAGCCCTGGCGGCATCAACGCGGTCGTTCCCGTGGTCCGGGTCTTCGGCCCCGACGGCGAGATCGCCGATGAGGTCGCCGTGGACTCCGAGCGTCACCTCGAGATCCTCAACCAGGTGGCGTACCAGTTCGAGGGCTAGTCACCTCGTAACGGACTTGTGGGTGGGGCCGTCCACCGGCCCCACCCACGAACACTTGGTTCGTCGACCCGGCGAGTCCCCGCGCCAGTCCGGCGCGGGCCGGAATCCAGGTCCACCTTGTCCGGCAGCCGTTTCCGCGGCCCTCTCCTAGGATCGCTGCGGGAACGGATCGGAAGGGTTGCCACATGGTCGACGTAGTTGCGCAGCGCATTCTCTGGACGTCGTCCAACATGGCGCTGCTGGGCCGCATCGCCGCAGAGTTCGAGACAACCCAGCCGTTCGCCGGGCGGCGCATCGGGGTGTCGCTTCATCTGGAGGTGAAGACAGCGGTCCTGCTCATGGCCCTCAAGGCGGGCGGCGCCGAGATCGTCGCCACCGGCAACTACGGCACCTCACAGGACGATGTCGTCGCCCACCTCAACGAGCAGGGCATCGACGCCCGCGGGAGCGGGTCCGACAGCCTCGACCGGCACCTCGCGCACGTCGACTCGGTGCTCGACTCGGGCCCCGACATCCTGCTGGACAACGGTGCCGATCTCGCACGCCGGGTCATCGACCGTGGCCTGACGGTCATCGGCGGTACCGAGGAGACGACATCGGGGCACAACCTTCTCGCCGGTGAGCTCTCGCCGCATGTGGACTTCCCCATCATCGTGATCAACGACTCTCCCCTCAAGGCACTCGTGGAGAACAAGCACGCGGTGGGCCAGTCCGCCTACGAGTCCCTCTGCCGGCTCACCAACCTCATGCCCCAGGGCAAGCGGGTGATGGTCGCCGGCTACGGCTGGTGCGGGCGGGGAATCGCGCAATACATGCGGGCCAACGGGTGCGAGGTCGCCGTCGCCGAGATCGACGAGATCAAGGCTCTGGAAGCGGCCCTGGACGGGTTCCGAGTCTCGGACTCGGCGGCCACGCTCATCGCCGATGCGGACATCGCCATCACCGCCACAGGAGTCGACGGCGTGATCGGCGCCGATGAACTCCGGCAGGCCCCGAGCGGGCTGCTGCTGGCGAACTGCGGACACTTCGACCGGGAGATCGACGTCCCTGAACTCAACGCGCAGACCGCCGAACGGATCCCGCTGGGGGATGCGCTGGCCCGCCACGTTCTCGCCGATGGCAGGACCATCGATCTGATCGCCGAGGGGCGGATGATGAACCTGGCCGGCAGCCAGCCCAAGGGCAACAGCATCGAGTCCATGGACATGGGCTTCGCCATGCAGGCGCGGTCGCTCGAGCGGGTGGCGCGTGACCATGCGTCACTGCCCCGCGGCGCACAGCCGGTGCCCGACGACATCAACCGGGCACTCGCCCGGGAGTTCACCCGGCAGATGGGCAACCCCGTCTGATCAGATGATGGCGGTCTCTGGGAAGGGCTCACCCCGGACGATGCGGCCGTAGCCCAGGGGCGAGAGATCGAGGGTCCGGTACTCGCCGTAGGTGATGAGTTCGGACACGCCCCGGCCCATGGCGGGCGACTGCTGCATGCCGTGGCCCGAGAAGCCGTTGATGAAGATGAAGTTGCCGACCTCGCTGTGGGGGCCGATCACGGCGTTGTGGTCGAGGGTGTTGTGGGCGTAGTGCCCGGCCCACTGGCTCCGCACCTTGGCGCGCTCGAAGGCGGGTATGCGGTGCGCCAGCACCGGCCAGATCTGCTCCTCCCAGACGGCGGAGTCCATCTGGAAGTCGTCGAACGGCACGGCCGGGTCGATCTCCGGTGTGGATCCGGCCACGTAGGCGCCGCCGTCGCTGCGGACGTGCACGCCGGTGGGGTCGATGGTGAGCGGCAGCGCCCGGGGGAGCGGCTCGGCGGCGTCGAAGACGACGGTGTAGCGCTTGCGGGGCTCCACCGGCAGTTCCAGGCCGGCCATCCGGGCGGTGACCGCGGCGCGGGGCCCGGACGCGTTCACGAGCGTGCCGCAGGCGACGGTCTCGCCGCTTGCCAGCGTCACTGCCGTCACGCGCCCGCCCGAGCGGCCCATGGCCACCACCTCGCCGGTCAGGTACTCGACGCCGGCGAGGCGGGCCTTGCGGCGCCACCAGTCGAACATGGTGGCCGAGTCGAACCAGCCCTCGTCGGTGGTGTTGTGGCTGCCGCAGACGATGCCGTCGACGTTGTAGAAGGGGTACTCGGCGAGGATCTCGGAAGGGCTCATGATCACCGTGGCGGCACCCAGGGACGACTGCAGCCGCTGGCTGGCCCGCAGCGTCGCGGCGAACCGCTCGTCGCCGGCCAGGTACATGTAGCCGAAGTGGTGGGTGGTCAGGTCCGGCGCATCGGGGTCGTCGCCCATATGTCGGCGGAAGTTCCGCACATAGCCGGCGCTGAACTGGCTGATCCTGATGTTCAACTCGTTGGAGTACTGCTGGCGCATGCAGCTGTTGGTGCGCGCCGTGGAGGTGAACTCGTAGGACGGATCCCGCTCCACGACCAGCACGGTGCCGTCGAATTCGTCGTTGGCTGACAGGAACCAGGCCACCGACGAGCCCATCACCGCCCCGCCGATGATCACCACGTCGTAGGACGACCGCAGCGGTTGCGTGCTGAGCGGCGGGACGACCGAGGTGCTCACTGGGTGCGCCTGGCGGGCCGCGGGCCTCAGACCACGTAGCCCTGAAGCCGGTCGTTGGCTAGCGCCGCAGGGTCCCGTTCGGCGGGGTCGCCGAACCCGCCTCCGCCGGGGAGTTCCAGCACCAGCCGTCGCCCGGCGGGCACCGTGTGGCGGCCTTTGGCGGCGAACGGGGTGCCGTCGTCGAGGTAGACCCGCCCCGGGGATCCGTCGGCGCCGCCGGCGCGGCCCCGCGCCGGGTTGTCGACGCGGTCGAACATGGCGGAGAACTCGAACAGGTAGCCGTCGGTGGGGCCGATCTCGATGATCTGCCCTAGCCCGCCGCGGCGCTTGCCGGCCCCGCCGCTGCCGGGGCGGATCTCCTTGCGCCAGATCACGATCGGGCCGACCTGCTCGGTGGCCTCGGCGCTCATCGTCATCACGCCCGACGGGAACGCCGTGGCGGTCAACCCGTCGAGGGTGGGACGGGCGCCGGTGCCGCCGCTGTTGAACATCAGGATCTCCACGGGGGGTCGCGGGGTGGCTGGATCGGCGGTGCGGGCGCTGGCCTGGAAGTTCCAGATGGCGCCGGACCCTTCGGCGGGGACCACCTCGGGTAGGGCCTGTGACAGGGCGCCGAGGCAGAGGTCGGTGACGAAGTGGCCGATCACGTGACGCACTGCGATGGGGGCCGGTTCAGTGGCGTTCAGGATGACCGCGGGCGGAGCGCTCACCGTGAACGGAAAGAGCGAGGCAAAGTTGTTGGGCAGCTCCGGCGCCAGCGCCACCAGCATCCCGTACGTGAAGTAGGCCTGGGCGTAGGTGATCGGCACGTTGATGCCGAGCGGGCTGATCGGCGACGTGCCGGCGAAGTCGGCGTGCATCCCCTCGGGTGTCACGGTGAGCGTCACGGCGAGATCAACCGGGTCGCCGTAGCCGTCAACGCGCATCCGGTTCTGGTAGATCCCTGCTGGCACCGCCGCCAGCGCGCCCAGCGTGGCCTGGCGCGTGCGGTCGAACACGAACTCCGCTACCTCGTCGAGATCGGCGATTCCGAACTCGTCGAGCATGGCACCCAGGCGCCGGCGCCCGATCTCGTTGCAGGCGGCCAGGCCGTGCAGGTCGCCGATCACGTAGTCGGCCGCCCGCACGTTGTTGCGCACGATACTGATGAGGTCGCGGTTCAGCCGCCCCCGGTCGGCCCAGCGCATGATGGGGATTCGCAACCCCTCTTCGTACACCTCGCGGGCGTCGGGGCCCCAGCCCCGGCCGCCGACGTCGACCACGTGGGCGGTGGAGGCGAAGAAGCCGACGAGATCGTCGCCGACGAACACCGGTGTCGTGACGGTGAAGTCGTGCAGATGGCCCGTGCCCTTCCAGGGATCGTTGGTGATATAGACGTCCCCCGGGGAGATCGTCTCGGGCCCGATGTCGGCGATGAAGTGCCCCACGGCGGCGGCCATCGTGTTGACGTGGCCCGGCGTGCCGGTGACGGCCTGGGTGATCATGCGGCCCTGGCGGTCGAACACCCCCGCGGAGAGATCGCCCGCCTCGCGGACCGACGTGGCGAAGGCCGTGCGCACCAGGGTGCGCGCCTGCTCCTCCACGATCGAGATGAGGCGGTTCCACATGACCTGCAACTGCACTTCTCCAGGGTCGCCGCCGCTTCCGGCGGTAGTCGCCTGATCGGCGGCTGCCGACTCGCCCCGGCGGGTCTGGGCCTCAGAAGTCGTCTCCGCGCGGATGACGAGTGTGCCGTCGGCGGCGACGACGGCGCTGTGATGGGGCCCCAGCACGGTGGTGGTCTGTTCCTCGGTGATCAAGGCCGGTCCCTGTACTCGCTCGCCCGCCACCAACGCGTCCCGTTCCACGATGCCCGCCTCCAAGGATTCGCCCGTGGCCGGATCGTGGACCGGGCGGTGGGCTCCTGCAGTCACCGCGGCGCCTCCGGTCACGGGAGGAGCGAGTTGCGGGGGCGCCTGTTCCGACGCCACTCGCACCGACCAACTGACGGCCTCGATGGTGAGGTCCTCGATGGCGCGCCCGAAGTGGGCCTCGTAGGCCGCCGTGAAGGCATCGCCGAGTGCCTGGGCCGTGACCCGGCCCGGCGGCAGCTCCACGGGGATCTCCCACCCCTGGCCCCGGTAGCGCATCGACGCCTGGCGCTGGGTGATCACCTCCGCGTCGGTGCCCCGACGCACGAACGCCTCCGCCTCAGCGGTGAGTTGGGACAGCGTGGTGTTGACCGCCTCGCCGTCGAATTCCTCGACGGCGGTGTAGTGGCTGCGCGACGCCTCGTAGGAGAACGGCGCCAGCAGGAAGCCGATGGCCGAGCCGACTCCGGCGCCGGTCGGCACCAGCACCTCGTCGAGGCCGAGCTTGTCCATGAGACGGGTGGCGTGCACCGGCGCGCCGCCACCGAAGGCCACCATCGAGAACTCGCTGAGGTCCTTGCCGTGCTCCACCGCGTGGACCCGGGCCGCGTTGGCCATGTTCTCGTCCACGACCTCGGTGACGCCCACCGCGGCCGTGACGGTGCCCAACCCCAGGGGTGCGGCGACCCTCTCCATCGCTCCGGCGGCCAGGCGGGGCGACAGCGAGATGTCCTTGGCGCCGAACGTGTCGGGATGCAGGCGCCCCAGGCAGACGTCGGCATCGGTGACGGTGGGGTTGTCGCCGCCGAGGTCGTAGGCCGCCGGGCCGGGTTCCGATCCGGCGCTGCGCGGCCCGACGCGGATCTGCCCGAGAGCGTCCACGGTGGCGATGGAGCCGCCGCCGGCGCCGATCTCCAGCATCTCGATCACCGGAATCGAGATGGGCATGCCGCTGCCCTTCTTGAAACGGGCCTCCCGGGCCACCTCGAAGGTCGAGGCGGTGCGCGGCACATGGTCCTCTATGAGGGCGATCTTGGCCGTCGTGCCGCCCATGTCGAACGAGCAGATGTGATTTCGGCCGTGTCGGGCGGCCAGATCTGCGGCGAAGACGGCGCCGCCGGCCGGACCCGACTCGACCAGCCGTACCGGGAACGCCGCAGCAACCTCCACGCTCAGCAGCCCGCCGCCGGAATGGATGAGGTGCAGCGGGCAGGTGGTGCCGAGCCGCCGTAGCTCGGACTCGAGCCGCCGGAGGTAGGAGGCCATCAGCGGCTGCACGTAGGCGTTGGCGCAGGTGGTGTTGAAGCGCTCGTACTCGCGCATCCGCGGCGAGACCTCGCTGCTGAGTGAGGTGGCCATCGTTGGCGCCGCCGCGAGGAGTAGATCCCGGAAACGGCGCTCGTGGTCGTCGTTGCGGTAGCTGTGCATGAACCCCACGGCCACGGACTCGTACCCGCCGTCGATGAGTCCTGCCACGACCGCGCGGGCGCCCGCCTCGTCGAACGGCGCCAGCACCTCGCCGCGGGCACCCACGCGCTCGCTGACCACGAAGCGGTCCTTCCGCTGGATCAGCGGCGACGGCAGCACGATGTTGAGGTCGTACTGCTCGAAGCGGCTCTCGGTGCGGGTCTCGATGACGTCGCGGAACCCTGCGGTGGTCACCAGCGCGGTGCTGGCGCCGGTGCGCTGGATGAGGGCGTTGGTGGCGAGCGTCGTGCCGTGGATGATCTGGGTCACGTCCGCCAGGTCGACGTCGTTGCCGGCCGCCAGGTCGGTCACCGCGGCCAGGACGCCCTCCTCGGGGCGGCTGGTCGTCAGCACCTTCGCCGAGACGAACCGGCCGTCGTCGCGCTCCAGCACCACGTCGGTGAAGGTGCCCCCCACGTCGGCGCCGATACGCAGCGGCACGGTCAGCTGCTCCTCGGTTCCTGCCGCTTCGATGCTCCTCTGTCTGTCGTTCCGGCGGAGGCCGGAATCCAAGCCCGCAGCGGCACGGTCAGCCGCCCCTCAGTCCCTGCCCGGCCGTCATTCCGGCGAAGGCCGGAATCCAGATCCGCAACATCACGGTCAGACCTCCTCGAGCGGGGGGAAGTTCGCCGGCGGCATGATGTCGACGGTTGCCGAGCGCTGCTGGGCGAGCATCCCGCCGTCCACCCGCAGCACGTCACCGGTGATATAGGCCGCGTCGTCGGAGGCCAGGAACAGGGCGGCGCCGGTCATGTCGTACGGGTCGCCCATCCGCCCGAGCGGCAGGTTGTCGCCTCGCAGCGCCCGCGCCTCGGCGCTCATCCCCTCGGAGTCGATCGTGCCCGGCATGAGGGCGTTGACCCGGATGTTGTAGGGCCCCAGGTCCAGCGCCATCGCCCGGGTGAGGCCCTCCACGCCGCCTTTGGCGGCGTCGTAGGCGGTGAAGCAGCGGTGCGCCCGGGTGGCTCCGCCGGAGGACATGTTGATGATGCAGCCGCCGCCTGCCCGCGCCATGATCCGCGCCACCGGGTGCGCCACGACGAAGTGCCCGGTGAGGTTCACGTCCACGATGCGCCGCCACCATGCCTCGTCGGCCTCGAAGAAGTGCAGCATCGGGCCGGTGAGTCCGGCATTGTTGACCAGCACGTCGATGCGCCCGTGGGCGGACATCACGGCGTCGATCATGAGGTTCACGGCGGCGCTGTCGGAGACGTCCGCCGGGGCTGCCATGGCCGCCCCGGCGGAGTCGTGAATGGACTGAACGACCACGTCTACGACATCGGCGTCCACGTCATTGACCGCAACCGTGGATCCCACGCCGGCGAACCGCTCGGCGATGGCGCGTCCGATACCCCGCCCGGCCCCGGTCACGATCACGACCTTGCCTGCCAACGACTCGTGCATAACTATCTCCCGGCTGTTCGGGCTGCGGCGACAGCCGCCCGACCCCGGCCAATGGGGCGGTCGAGCGCCTCACCGCAGACGTCGACCAAGGCTATGCCGCTGATGCCGATGGTGACGGCGTCCCCGTGGCGTGGTGGGTATTCGGGGTTGGGTCTCGGTGTCGGTTGCCGGTTGTGGGTTGGGCTGTGGCGAGATTATCGCGCTCGGGATGGAGGAGGCTCATGGAGTCGTCGGAGAGGTAGCGGCCGTCAGTCGTCTGCCATAGACCATCACCCTCGTCGTGGCTGGTCTCTCCGGAACGCCCGGGGGTGGCGGGCCGGTTCTTCGACGATTCTTAGCTGGCCGGTCGTCCGAACTCCCCGATCCGGCGGCATCCTGTGCCGGTCGGCCGAGAGCCCCTTGGTTGAAAGGGTTGGTGATGTCTCGACTCCTCTACCGCGTCGGCCGCTGGTCGGCGGCGCACGGGAAACTGGTGCTGCTGGCGTGGGTCGTCATCGTCGTGCTGCTCGGTGTGTTGTCGCGGACCGTTGGTGGCCATGTGACCGACCAGTTCGAGTTGCCGGGGGCCGAGTCGCAGGCGGCCGCGGACCTGCTGGAGGAGCGCTTCCCAGCGGTGGGCCAGTCCTCGGCCACGGTCGTCGTGGCGACCGACGATTTGCGGGCGCAGGCCGAGGAGGTCTCGGCGCTGGCGTCGGGGCTCCGCGAGGTGCCGGGCGTGGTTGCCGTCGGCGATCCATGGCAAGGGGTGGCGCCCTCGGGCCAGGTCCTGCAGTTCCCGGTTCGCTTCGCCTCGCCGGCCGAGCAGATCGATGCCGATGTCTGGGACCGGGTCGTGGCCGAGGTGGACGCGGTGCGCAGCTCGACGCTGCAGGTCGAACTCGGGGGCCAGGTGGCGAGCGAGGTCGCGCAGACCGGCCCCGGCGGGAGAACCGAGTTCATCGGTGTCGCCGTCGCCGTGATCGTGCTGATCCTCGTCTTCGGTTCGCTGCTGGCGATGGGCCTCACGTTGCTCACCGCCCTGTTGGGCGTCGGCATCTCGCTCTCGGCGATCCTGCTCGTGGCGGCTTCGGTCAACGTGCCGTCGACCGCGGAGGTCCTGGCGCTGATGCTCGGCATCGCCGTGGGGATCGACTACGCGCTGTTCATCACGTCCCGGCACCGCGAGAACCTCGCCGCGGGGATGGAGGTGCCGGAGTCCATTGGCCGCTCGCTGGCCACGGCCGGTGGGGCGGTGGTGTTCGCCGGTTCCACGGTGGTCATTGCCATGCTCGGCCTGATCGTGATCGGGACTCCGTCGATCACGACCATGGCGCTCGCCGTGGCGTTCGCGATCATCGTCGCCGTCGTGGTGGCGCTCACGCTGCTGCCGGCACTGCTGGGTCTGGCCGGCCGGCGCTTGGCGGCCCCCACCCTGCCCGGATTGCGCAACCGCCGCTCCCGCCCGGGTGACAACAATCTCGGCACGCGCTGGACCACCTGGGTGGCCCGCCGGCCGTGGCTCAGCTTCGGGATGGCCCTGGTGGCGATGCTGGTGCTGGCGGTTCCGCTGCTGGATCTCGAGACGGCCTTTCCCTCGGCTGGCACAGCGCCGGAGGAGACCACCCACCGCCAGGCCTACGATCTGATCGCCGAAGGCTTCGGCCCGGGATTCAACGGCCCGCTGCTGATGGTGGTCGACCACGCGGGTCTGGCGCCGGAGCAGGCATCCGCAGCGCTCGCGGACATCGGCTCGGCGGTGCGCGGCGATCCGAACGTCGGGTTCGTCGTGCCCGGCGCCTCGAACCCCGCAGGCGACACCACGCTCGTGCAGGCGATTCCCCTCACGGGCCCAGCCGACGAGGCCACCAAGGACCTACTCGAGCGGATGCGAGGCGAGATCCTCCCGGATGTCGAGTCCATCTACGGCATCGAGGTCTTCGTTGCTGGCCCGACCGCCCTCGAAATCGACCTCGACAGGCAACTCACCGACCGCTTGCCCTGGGTGATGGTCGTCGTGATCGGGCTGATCTTCGTGGTGTTGATGCTGGCGTTCCGCTCGTTGCTAGTGCCGTTGAAGGCGGCCATCGGGATCCTGCTGTCCATCGGGGCGGCGCTTGGCATCGTCGTCGCCGTGTTCCAGTGGGGCTGGGGGGCGAGCGTGATCGGCATCGACGGCACCATGCCGATCATCAGCTTCCTGCCGGTGATGGCCTTCGCCATCCTCTTCGGACTCTCCATGGACTACGAGGTGTTCATCCTCTCGAGGGTGCGGGAGGAGTGGCTGCGCACCGGCGACGCCCGCCAGAGCGTCATCCGGGGCGTCGGCGCCACGGCCAGGGTGATCACCGCCGCCGCGGCGATCATGACGGCGGTGTTCGGCGGCTTCCTGCTGGGCGATCAGCCGGTCATCAAGATGGTCGGCCTGGCGCTGGCCGTGGCGGTCTTGCTGGATGCCACGGTGATCCGCCTGGTGCTGGTGCCGTCCACGATGGTCATGTTCAACCGGGCCAACTGGTGGCTGCCCCGCTGGCTGGACCGGATTCTCCCCCGTGTCGACATCGAGGGCGAGCGAATCCTCGACGAACTCGAAGCGGCCGACTAGCTGCCGCGCCAGCGTCGGCTTCCCTCTCGGGCAGCTTGCCCGTTTCGACAACCCGGACTTCGCGTGAGGCGGCAGCCGTGATCGTTTTCGACGCCAACGTCTTTCCGGCTGAGTGGGATTCTTCTTGGAACAGCATCCAGCGGCACTCTCAAATCTGTACAGACTGGTCACGGGTGGGTAGAATCTCCTCGTCATCTGTGGAAACTGATCAGGAGCGACAATGTCCAGAAGCGAAAGAGGCGACTGCTCACTGTCTGCTGGCTCTGGCCCTCGGGGGGGGGGGACGTTGGCGCAGTCGCCTGTTGCGGCGCAGCCTCCCGACTTTGGCGCGTGCGATCATGACGCGGGCTTTGGCGCTGCTTGCTCTCGTGGGCGTTCTCGCGGTGTTGCCGTTCGCGGGCAGCGCCGAAGCAAGTGACGGCGATATTGACTCCGTGCCGGGACCGTGCGAGGAGAACTATGTTGCGCCGACTCCGGTCTCTGTGCCGGTCAGCGAAGTTCCGATTGTAGTGACCTCGACCGCCGCCGACTATTTCGTGCTGTACGTGGACCATCCGAATGCGGTCGCTTACGGCAACGGCAACCACATTCCGATATCGGTCACACGAGGCCAGGAGGGAACCACGGACCTCTCGGACAATCTGGGGTGGCTGAGCCCGGACAAGTATCGGGTGGAGAAGTATCAGGTCTCTCGGCCAGGCGATATTGACGGGGACTGCATCGACGACATCACCGAGTTCGATGATCTGGGTTTCTATCACCCTACCAACCCGGGCATAAGGACTGACAGCAATGCTGTCAAGGTCGGCCTCGCTTCCCGCGCTGACTTCGAAGAGTTTTCAATCAAACAGGGTAGCGTCAACACTTGGGCATATCTGCGTGGTCTGGAGTTCATCAAGTTCGCGATTATTGAGTGGTACACGTCCAGTCCTTCAGTGTATTTCGGGAACGCGAACAACGATCAACACCATAAGGGTATATTCGAACCGCTGTCTCGGGCAGGGGTGACCGTCCTTGCTCCCATAAGAGGAGAAATAGTCTATCATCCCAATGTAGTAGCGCCAGATGGGTCACTTGGCATGTACCGCTACAACTTTGCACTCACCGCACCCCTGGCTGGAACAGTCGCGCACATGCACCAATTGCTGGCCTCCGCCATGCCGTTCCTTGAGAACAATCTGGCGTACTACCCACAGTTTCCGGATCCGATCCAGAAGTACAAGGACAACAAGTCCCAATACGATGCCTTGAGGATCGATGTCCTGCATCCGGAGGACATTCTCCCTGACGTGGACTTCGTTCCCCTCAATCAGGCGGAGGGCTACGGCCGGTTGCGGCTGATGGAGCCCGGTGATGATCCCCGGTCCGGCGACATTCCCATCTACGAGTCTCTGCCCAACGATCTGCCCCGCGTGGCCGGGTCGATCACGACCGTGCCGCAGACGCCGCTGTCTCATGTCAATCTGCGTGCCATTCAGAACGGTGTGCCCAATGCGTTCCTGCGTGACATCCTCAAGACCAAGGAGCACACGGATCTGATCGGTAAGCACGTCTATTTTGCGGTGGCCGCCGACGGTTACACTCTGCGGGCCGCCACGAAGGCAGAGGTGGATGCCCATCATGCGAGTTCTCGACCGCAGGCTGCTCAGACACTTACCCGCGATCTGACGGTTACCGCGATCACTCCGCTCTCAGGCGTCACGTTCGCTGACTGGGATGCGTTCGGTGTCAAGGCAGCCAATATGGCGGAACTCAGCAAGTTGAATCTGCCCGCGGGCACCGTGCCGACGGGATATGCCGTGCCCTTCTACTTCTACGACGAGTTCATGAAGGCCAACGGCTTCTATGATGACGTGGACGAGATGTTGGCCGACGCGGACTTCCAGTCCGACTTCAGCGAGCAGGAGAAAGAACTCAAGAAGCTGCGTAAGAAGATCAAGAAGGGGACCACACCTGCCTGGATCATCAAGGCGCTCGAAGATATGCACGGAGCGTATCCGACTGGAACATCTCTGCGCTACCGGTCAAGCACGAACAACGAAGATCTTCCCGCGTTCAACGGGGCCGGGCTGTATGACTCCAAGACACAGGACCCCGACGAGACTGTCGACGATGGCATTGACAAGTCCATCAAGGCGGTGTGGGCGAGTCTGTGGAACTATCGAGCCTTCCTCGAACGCGACTACTACCGTGTCGATCACAAGTCGGTGGCCATGGGAGTCCTCGTTCACCCCAACTTCTCCGACGAGCTGGCCAACGGGGTGGCCGTCAGCTATGACCCCGTCACGTTTCAGCCCGACCTTTACTACGTGAACACGCAGCTCGGAGAGGATCTGGTAACAAACCCCGAAGCCAAATCGTACCCCGAACAGGTGCTGTTGGATTCCACGGGCAAGGCCGGCGTCCTTGCCCGTTCAAACCATGCCAAGCCGGGGCAGCTCCTCATGAGCGATTCACAGATGGTGCAGTTGCGGAACAACCTCAAGACAATCCACGATCGCTTCAAGGTGCTCTACGGAGTCAAGACTGGTGAACAGTTTGCGATTGAGATTGAGTTCAAGATCACGGCTGCGAATAAGCTCGCAATAAAACAGGCTCGCCCCTGGGTCTTCGCCGCTACGTTGTCGGAGAAGCCGACGCTGTCTCTTTCGTTTGCTTCGCCCACGGTGAGAGAGGGAGAACCGCTGGAGCTCACGGTCACTCGACGGGGCGGAGTCCTGGCAGATCCGCTCGACGTGGACCTGGTCTGGACCGATCCCGGCGGAAAGATACAGGGCGCCGCGCCGACGTCGGTGCAGTTCCTGAGCGGTGAGGCGACCGCCGGCGTTTCAGTTCCGACCATCCTCACCACCAACGTTGAACCCGACAGCGTCATCACCGCGGAGATCGCGGCCAAGAGTTCCTACGTTGTAGGCACCTCCTCGGCGACGGCGACCGTGACGGACGCGGCGGTTCCGGAGGTCAGTGTCGCGGCGGGCGGCGGGGTGACCGAAGGCGACGACGCCCAGTTCACCGTCACTGCCGATCCTGTGCCGTCGACTGCGTTGACGGTCAACGTCGTCGTGGCCCAGGACGGCGACTTCGGTGCGTCGACTGGATCGCTGACGGTGACCGTTCCAACCAGCGGCAGCGCTATGTTCAGCGTGGCCACCACCGACGACGACGCGGACGAGCCGGAAGGTTCGGTGACGTCGACGCTGAACCCCGGCGACGGCTACACGGTGTCAACCAGCCACGCCTCGGCGACGGTGAGCGTGGCCGACGACGATGACCCGGTGCCAACGCCGCGGACAATGTCTTGCACGCCGGCGGCCATCCCCGAGGGGGAGACGGGGTCTTTGGACTGCGAGGTGACCGACGCCTCCTGGGGCCGGGTGCAGATCAAGTATTCCGACCGCGGCCTGGCCTCGAGCTTCGGCGTGACGATCGAGGGCATCCCGGCGGGGACTGAGAGGCCGACGAGTCCGTGCTTCCGCGGCGACGTGGAGACAGGCGAGTTCCGGCTCACGTACTCCTCGGCGGGCGACGGCGCCGAGACGGCGAACCTCGGCGAGATCCGGTTCAAGTGGCAGCCGGTCGACCCCGCCGAGGGCGGCCGCTGCCAGTGGATTACCGAGCCGACCGACCTCGGCAGCGTCGCGATAGCCGACGATTACCTCTCGCCTCCGCCGCCTCCGCCGGAGGTGAGCATCACCGCCGGTATTGGGGTGACCGAGGGCGGTAGCGCCTCCTTCACCGTCACCGCCGACCCGGCGCCGACGGCCAACTTGGCGGTGAACGTGACGGTCTCCGCCGTGGGTGACTTCAGCGCGTCCACCGGTGCCCGGACGGTCACCATCCCCGCGGGCGGCAGCGCCACGTTCAGCGTGGCGACGGTCGACGATGCTGCGGACGAGCCGGACGGTTCGGTCAGCGCGGCATTGGATGCGGGCGACGGCTACACGGTCTCCGCGTCACAGAGTTCGGCCGCGGTGGCCGTGGCCGACGACGACCCGCCCCCCGAGGAACTCAACGGGCCGCGGTCCATGACGTGCGCGCCTGTGGCGATCCCCGAGGGGGAGACAGGGTCGCTGGACTGCGAGGTGACCGACGCCTCCTGGGGCCGGGTGCAGATCAAGTATTCCGACCGCGGCCTGGCCTCGAGCTTCGGCGTGACGATCGAGGGCATCCCGGCGGGGATCGAGGGGCCGTCGAGCCCGTGCTTCCGCGGCGGCGTGGAGACGGGCGAGTTCCGGCTCACGTACTCCTCGGCGGGCGACGGCGCGGAGACGCCGAACCTCGGCGAGATCCGGTTCAAGTGGCAGCCGGTCGACCCCGCCGAGGGGGACCGCTGCCAGTGGATCACCAAGCCGACGGACCTCGGCAGCGTCGCGATAGCAGACGACCACAACGCCCAGCCCGTCGTGGTTGTCCCGCCGCCGCCGCCGCCGCCGCCTCCGCCGCCGCCGCCTCCGCCCCCGCCGCCTCCGCCCCCGCCGCCTCCGCCCCCGCCGCCTCCGCCTCCGCCGCCGGTGGTGAGCGTCGCGGCGGGCGGCGGCGTGACCGAGGGCGGCAGCGCCACCTTCACCGTCACCGCCAGCCCGGCGCCGTCGGCCGCGTTGGCGGTGAGCGTCACGGTCGCCCAGAGCGGCGACTACGGCGCGTCCACCGGGCCCCGCACGGTGACGGTCCCGGCGAGCGGCAGCGCCACGTTCAGCGTTGCCACTGTCGACGACGGCGCCGACGAGCCGGACGGCTCGGTCAGCGCCGCGCTCAACGCCGGCGACGGCTACACCGTGTCGGCGGGCCACGCCTCGGCCTCGGTGCCCGTCGCCGACGACGATGACCCGCCGCCGCCGGTGGTGGTGCCGGACGACGGCTCAGACGACCCGCCGGACGACGGCTCGTTGTCGTGGTGCCCGGAGTACGACGAGGTGCCGGCGGACGGCCCGCTGAGGTTGTGCGCGTCCGACGCCGCGGCGGCAGAGGGCGACGACCTGGAGTTCACCCTCAGGCTGAGCCGCGCGTCGGAGCAGGACGTGCACGTCGTCTACGTCACGATCGCCGCGGAGACGACAGCCGGCGAAGACATCGTGTTTGACGACGGCATGATCACCTTCGAGCCGGGCGAGACCGAGAAACTGGTGGCCGTCACCACCCTCGACGACGGCGCGACCGAGGGAGACGAGAGGATGGCCCTCGACCTCGTCTGGATAAGCGGCGCCGAACTCGCCAACAAGCGAGCAATCGGCACCATCACCGACGACGACTAGCCCCAGCCGACGCTGCCTCCGAGCACGCGCGGCTCACCGCTCGAGCGAACCTCCCCTGTGGATTAGCGGCTCCGCAGCGGAACAGTCCCAATAATCCAGACTGGTTGGCGTTCGCAGTGACCTCCGCGCACAATCCACGTTGTGCTACATTTGTCGCATGAGCGAAGTCGCTTCCCGGGAGTTGCGAAATAACACCCGTCAGTTGCTTGACCGCGTCGCGACGGGTGAGCACATCACGATCACCGTCCGCGGGCGCCCGGTGGCTGAGTTGGCACCGGGCGCGCAACGCCCACAGTGGATGGCTCGCGACCGGTTCGTAAGAGAGGTGCTCTCCCGCCAGGCCGACCCCGCGTTGACCGACGATCTGACGACGCTGGCTGACGAGACGACCGACGAGCTCCCGTGGCGTTGAACCGGGGACTTGCCGACACGTCGGTCTTCATCGCTCGCGAGACCGGACGCCCGATCCAGGAGCGGTCCATCCCGGAGGAATTGGCGATCTCTGTGATCACTATCGGCGAATTGCGAGCCGGTGTGCTCGCCGCGGCCGACACGGCAACCCGTGACCGACGACTCTCGACCCTTTCTGCGGCGCTTGCGCTCCGGCCCATGCCGATCGACGAGGATGTCGCCGCGGCGTGGGCCAGGCTCCGCCTGACTCTCCGCGACGAGGGACTCCGCATGCCGGTCAACGACTCGTGGATCGCCGCAACTGCAATGGCGCACGACGTCTCCATCGTCACGCAGGACGATGATTTCCCGTCGCTGGATCTGTTCCGCGTGGTCCAAGTCTGAGGCCAGGCGGGTGCTCGGTGCCCAGCGCTTCCTCCAGCCGGGGCGATGGCGCCGACAGGTAGACGTCGGCTCGGAGGTGGGCTGCGGCGGCGAGCACTTCGATGCCGAGTGCGCAGTCTTGGAGTGATTGCACTGCAATCACTTTGCACGTCTAGGCTGGGGCAAGCGCAGGAGGTATCGGCCATGGCGAGCATCACGATCCGCAACCTCGACGACGACGTCAAGGCCCGTCTTCGTGTGCGAGCGGCCGGTCGCGGCCATTCGATGGAGGAGGAGGCTCGCCTGATCTTGCGTGAGGCCGTAGAGCGCGAGGCCGGTCCCACGAATCTCGCGACCGCTGTTCGCGACCGCTTCGCGCCCTTGGGCGGTGTGGAACTGGAGTTGCCACCGCGCCAGGCGATGCGGGAGCCACCCCGATTCGAGTGAGGCGGCAGCCGTGATCGTTCTCGATACCAACGTCCTTTCCGAACTGATGCGCCCGACGCCTGCTCCGGCCGTGGAGTCGTGGGTTGCTGGCTGTGAGGCTGCGACGCTGTTCTTCACGGCGGTGAGCGAGGCGGAGTTGCGCTACGGCGTCGCGATCATGCCCGCGGGCGGGCGCCGCGAAGCGATCGCCGCTGCAATCGGGACGATGCTCCGCGAGGATTTCGCCGGTCGCATCCTGTCGTTCGACAGCGCGGCGGCTCGCGCCTATGCGGAGATAGCGGCCGCCCGCCGCGCCGCCGGGCACCCCATTTCCGCGGCGGACGCGCAGATAGCGGCGATTGCGCATTCGCGGGACATGGCGGTGGCGACGCGGAACATACGGGATTTCTCCGGCACGGGAATCGACCTCATCGATCCTTGGTCAGGAGCGTGAGCCGGTTGGGCGACTGATGGGCTCAGAGCGCCAGGTGCACTCGGAGAGCGTCGTCGAGCCGAGCCATGAGATCGAACGGGACAACGCCGACCATGTCGCCCACCCGTTCGAAGGCGACCGCTCTGACCTGCTCGGCCTGCGCTTTGGAGTCGCGGTCCTCGCTTCGGGTCTATGGGACGACTTCGACGTGTCGGTGCTCGGTGCGCAGCGCCTCCTCCAGCCGTGGCGATGACGCCGACAGGTAGACGTCGGCTTGGAGGTGGACAGCAGCGGCGAGCACTTCGATGCCGAGTGCGTTGAGGCGGTGCCGCTGGTGAAGGTGCCCGATCAGTGGAGCCAGAGTTCGCAGGCTCTCCACCCCGATCTCTTCGGGCAGTTCCAGCAGTGCTCGCAGGGCTCGGGTGCGAGTCTCCGGCGCCAGCGCGGCGAACGACGCCGAGAGCACGCTGGCGGGACCGGTGGAATCCAGGACGGCCCGGCACAGTCGTACGTACCAGTAGCCGGTGGTGTACACCGATTCTCCAGGTCGTGGTGGGTCGCCGCCTGCGAGCAGCGTGACGAGGAGCCGGTCGTCGACCAGTTGCGTCACTCGTTGGCCAGTTCCGAGTCCCCGAATCCGGCCCGCGCCGCCTCCCAGTCCTGTTCGGAAACGGCGTCCAGAAGCTCCCGGCGCAGTCTCTCGATGCCGCCGGGGATCAAGAGCACCCCGTCGCCGATGTCGAGATACCCGACGCTGCCTCCATCGATGAAGCCCCATCGGCGCCGCGCCGTTGCCGGCAGACTCATCTGCCCCCGGTTCGAGACCCGTAGATCGCCCGCGCTGATCACATGGTCAGGTTACAAGGCGATCTGAGTATCTGCCTTGTCTCCACTGCGGAACCTGTCAGGCAACGCACTGAACTGTGGGGACCTCCGCTACAAGAATATCCGGGTCAAACAGATCGGCCGAGATCCCTACGGGCTCGACCGCGACCGAGACGGGGTTGGGTGCGAATCGTGAGCCGCATCTCGGGGAGCCGCGGACAACGACACTCCCGACCACCGCGTCGGCCCCTCCAGATTTGGTCATGCACAATCCACTCCTGGAATAGTCCGACCACCGGCAGACCGATTTTCAACAACCCGGACGGACCCGTCACGGCGTGATCCCGTAGGGGCGGGCACCCGATTAGCCTCAAACGCCGCGCCTCTGGAAGGATCCCCCCATGAAGCAGCGCCTCCTACTCGCCCTTCTCCCCTTGACCCTCGTCGCGATCCTGCTACCCGCAGCGACCGTCGGGAGCCAAGAACCCGACGTAACGGTCCGAATCGTCGCCCGCCAACTCGCCGACGGGCGAGTCGAGTTTGGGCTGCGCCAAGAGCAGGCCGACGGCACCTACGGGTCCGAGATCCTGCCCCGCGCCCGGTTCTTCCCCGCTGACGCCGAGGTCGGCCGCTGGCTGCGCAGCAGCCCGCTAGACCTCGTCTCCACTGGCACGGCTCAAGCAGAGCCGCCGTCAGCACCTGCGCCGCGCACGGACCTGCACGTCGCCGACAACTATTGGTCTGACGACCGCACCCAGTTCTACGTCGTCGTCGGCGGGCTCTCGTCGTCGCACACCTACTGCGAAGTACACCTCACCCGCGCGGGGCGCCGTATCGGAGAATGGAGCAACGAACTGTGGTCAGGCCAACGCTCGCAGGTCACCGTGTCCATCTACCTCGGCCTCAATTTCGACAGCTCGTTCGACAGCGTCGACGTCGAGTGCTCCTGACCCGTCGTCGCCTTGTAAACACGCCCTAGCCTTCTCAAGATGGCAACGTTGCAGCGGCTCGCAGTATTCATTGACTACCAGAACGCCTACATGGGAGCACGCGAGGCCTTTGATCTCATCAATTCTCCATCGCACGTCGACGGACAATTTCGACCACTCGCTCTGGCGAAACTGATCGCGGCCCGCCAACCGAACCACCCCGGCGCGAGACTACGCAAACTCGCCCACGTCGCCATCTACCGCGGATTGCCGTCGCAGCAAAGAGACCCCTCAGGGTACGGAGCGACCCGCAAACAGATCGCCGCCTGGAGGAGAGAGTTCAACACGTTGCCCGACTCCGTCACGTCACGAATCGAATGTCGCCCACTAAGTTACGCGGGTGGGCGACCTCACGAGAAGGGAATCGACGTTCTGCTCGCTCTTGACCTCGCCTTCGGCGCGGCGAAGGGGGATTGGGATGTCGTCGTACTATTCTCTGCCGACTCCGATCTACGGCCAGCGCTCGAACGCGCAGCGTCATTCGGAACCATCTGCGAGATCGCAGGATGGGCGGGCAGAGGGCCCCGCCAATCACGAGCCTCATACGTAAGTTGCGAACACCGCCTGCCGCAGCGGGACTACGACGCGGTTCAGGATTCCCGCGATTACCGGCCACGATAGGGTTGCATCACCAAAGCGTTCGTGCTAGATACAGAAGTGAAAGTTCCCCGCCGTCCCCCGCCGCTCGCCGGTGGGGCACTGGCGGGGCCCTTACTTAAGGCACTAGAGCGAATCGCCTACCCCCCAGATCCCGTCGGGATGTGACACTGTTCCCGCAAGTCAACCCCGGTTTTGGCTAGTCACCTACATGGATCCCACCGATGTCACATCAGACTGCCGGGGCAGGTCGCCGACAGTCCTGCTCGAGGCTCTCCGGGAAGCGTCCGGGAGGGCATACACCGGGACGTTGTCGTGACTCTTCTGCGACACGACCGACGCTGCCCGACAAGCCGACCCGCGAACAGTTGGAAACCAGTAAACCGACCCCGCGGGAAAGCCAGGACGGTCCAGGACTGTTCAGAGCTGGCACCAGCGTCGCTGACCGCCGAGAGTTGCTGTTTGTGGCCGTTTGTGACTGCGGTAGCGTCGCCAGCATGTCGGCAGCGTCTGTAACCTCG
>LXNI01000784.1_pt1 | contig 33941 bp, 28 predicted proteins | sample 809091 | NCBI WGS metagenome assembly LXNI01 (sample SAMN04870527, study PRJNA318959) | sponge metagenome | biome: 01000161; feature: marine sponge reef; material: water | host: Sarcotragus foetidus | place: Greece: Milos, Mediterranean Sea | collected 2013-05-29 | depth 5-7 m | reverse complement strand
TCTCTAACCCTGATCGGTCGTACCGGTGGTGAGAAATGCGGGCTAGCGAGTTGCGACTGTTCGAGGACACGCTGTTCGGCGGCGAAGACGTCCGGCTGGCGGAGCCCGCGCCGAGGGCGATCTACGTGTCGGCCGGCAGCGTCGCGGTGAATGGAGAAAGTGTCCTGGTGGACGACGGCGTCGTCTCGGCGGACGCGGCGACGCTGTGCGCCGGCAGCGATGGCGCCACGGTCTGGCGTTGGGAGGTCGGGCCTTCCGTAGTGCGGGCGGACACATGCGGTCATCGGACGACCCTCCGCCTTGCCGGCCGGATCGATCCGGCCGCGATCGCCCACGAACTCCTGATCCGGCTCGACAGCGTGGCGTTCCCGCCCGGGGGAGCGGCTCTCCTTCACACGCATCAGGGTCCCGGAATCAGATGCCTGCGAGAAGGAGAGATCAGGATCGAGACGGAAGGCCGGTCCCGCTCCTACGGCCCCGGCGGCGCCTGGTTCGAGAGCGGGCCGGAATCCGTCTTCGCCCAGGCGTCTGCCAGTGTCCCCAGCCGCTTCATTCGGGCGATGATCCTGCCGCGCTCCCTGCTTGGCGCGTCGTCCATTCGCTACGTCAACGCGGAAGACCGGGACAAGCCGAAGTCGCAACGCTACCGGGTGTTTGCCGAGATGCCCGTGACTCTCGATCCGGCATGGACGGGTGGCACACCCAAGTGAAGGGGACAGCGGACATGCGGTGCAGCGGGCAGGTCGTGATCGTCACCGGGGGCGCGATGGGGATCGGACGCGCGATCGTGCAGGCTCTGCTCGCCGAAGGGGCGAAGGTGGTCATTGCCGACCGCGACGGCGCCGAGGAGGCCGCGACGGCGCTCGACAATGCGGGGAACTCCGTCATCGGCGTCCCCTGCGACGTGTCGAGCCAGAGCGACACCGAGGCCATGGCGAACGCCACGCTGGAGACGTTCGGCCGCATCGACGTGCTGGTCAACAACGCGGGCATCTACTCCTCGCTGAAGATGACGCCCTTCGAGGACTTGAGCGTCGACGAGTGGCGGCGGGTGCTCGACGTGAACGTCATCGGGCAGGCGCTGGCGAGCCGCGCGGTCGCGCCGGCCATGCGCCGTCAGGGCGGCGGCTCCATCGTCAACGTCTCGTCGGGGACGCCGTTCAAGGGCGTCCCCTTCATGCTGCACTACGTGGCGAGCAAGGGCGCCGTCAACGCGATGACGAAGGCGCTCGCGAAGGAGCTCGGCGGCGCCGACATACGGGTCAACGCGGTGGCGCCCGGCTTCACCTTGTCCGACGGCGTGCTGGACAATCCCCACCAGCTCGAGAAGCTGCAGGACATCTCACGGCAGGCGCGCGTGCTCCAACGGGATCAGCATCCGGACGACATCGTGGGCGCGGTAGTCTTTTTCGCCTCGCAGGACTCCGCCTTCATCACCGGACAAACCCTCGTCGTCGACGGCGGCGCCTACTTCCACTGACTTGCCTGCGCCCTCTGCCTAGAGCATTTCCGTCTTGCGCGGAAACGCTCTGACACTTTGTCGCTCACGGCAGCCGGCCTTAAGGCCGGCGCCGTCGCGCGGGACGCGCGCAGAACGCGCGATGCGGGCGCGCCGCATACGCGGCGGGCCGCTGTCGCGGCCTGGAGCGCGTCCGTCAAAGTCGGACGCGCTCTATGCCGTCCACGGGTCTTCCACGCGGGGCCAGTAGGGCTTCGTGAGCTTGGTGTAGGGAATCGCCGCGAAGTCCGGCGCGATCGCACCCGGTGCCGCGACATAGAGAATCTCGGCCGCGATGGGCGCGAAGCCCGCGTGGAAGTGTTGCGTCGATTTCACCACGACGATCTTCTTCGCTGCGGGATCGAGCCCCACGGCGGTGAACGCATCCGGGTGGAAGACCTGCGTGCGGACGGTGTTGAGCACGAGGTCGAGGCCGCCTTCCGCCCGCACCCATACCGCATCGCCCATCCTGTTGCGGGCCGAGCCGAAGGTTTGCGCCGCACCGGTGACGATGCGCTCGACGGTGACCGCGAGGTCCACGGGGTCGCCCGAATCCGGGCCGCACTTGCCGCCGATGCGGAGGTTGAGCCGGGCCCCCTCCCCCGCCTCCATGCAGAACCGCACGGCCACGGGATCCCAGTAGAGTCCGCTCGCGACATCGCTGATACCGCGCGCGATCAGGCGCTCCAGGATGAAGGTGGAATCGCTGGGCGCGCCGCCGCCCGCGTTGTCCGAGACATCCGCCAGAACCACCGGCCCGGCGCCCGCCGCCAGCGCGCGGTCCAGCGCCTCGTCGATAGCGATGGCGGTGGGCCGGGTTTCCTCCCGCATCGCCCAGAGCCGGGAGCCGAGATCGGCAGCGAGCGTCGCCGCCTTGCCGGCGTCGCCGTCGGCCACCACCAGCGTCTTGGCGCCCACCTCCGCCACGTCGCCCCACGGGAAGCCGTGGCCGAAGGAGACCGCGAGAATTCCGTCCCGCCCCTCGTGCGCCTTCATGTCGGCGACGAAGGCCTTCATCTCATCGCTTGTGGTGCGCCACATGCTGATCATCCGGCAGTCGTGGGCGGCCATGACCGGCGCAGTCTGCCCGAGCGCCGCATCGTGGCAGAGCCGGAACAGGTCCTCCGCCCGGTCTGCGATGTCGATGTGCGGATACTCCTTGTAGGTGAGGAGCGCCGTCGCGGCTTCCAGCATCAGCGGCGTGATGTGGCAGTGGAGATCGAGCTCGCCGCCCATCACCGTGTCGGGGCCGACGATCTCGCGCAGCCGCGCCAGCAGGTCGCCTTCGCAGTCGTCGTAGCCCTCCGCCACCATAGCGCCGTGCATGTTGACGAGCACGAGGTCGAGCGGCAGCGCGGCCCTGGCTTCCGCGAGGATGCGGTCGCGATAGCCCTCGTAGACGCGGCGGATCGTCCGCCCCGCCGGCTGGGCGAAGGCGCAGAAGCCTTCGATTACCTCGTGCCCCTGCTCCTCCGCGTGACCCCGCCAGATGTGCAGCGGCAGGCTGAAGGGCGAGGGCTCGTGGCGGGTCGCATCACCGTCGAAGACGGCCGTGTCCCGATAGGTCTGCTCCCCCGTCGGCAACGACGAGAAGGTGTTGGTCTCGGTCCCGAGACAGGCGATGAAGACCCGCATGGCCGCTCTTCCTCCACAGTCACTTGGCGTCGCGAGGCTACCCCGCGCCCGGCGATGCTTCCAGCCAGGCCGTCCCGGCGGCATAATCCCGGCGCGCCGAAGGACGGGCGAACGAAAGGGGCAGCATCATGGAAGTCGGGCTTTACGGGAACACCCACGGTCAATCCTATCGCGACGACGTGAACATGTTCCTCCACCACACGCCGGTGGAGGAGATGGACCCGATCCGGGTGGCGCTCACCGCCGAGCGCGCGGGCATTCATTCGATCTGGTATCCCGACCACGTCTGCATGCCCTTCGATTCCGAGAGCTTCCACACGGCCAACCAGTCCGGCCAGCGCGCCTACCAGCGCCGCCACAACATGCTGGACGGCGCCGTGGTCATGGGCGCCGTCGCGACCCGGACCACGACCCTGAAGCTCGGCACCAGCGTGCTCATCGCGCCCTACCGGCATCCGCTTTCGGACGCGCGCCAGTTCATGACGGTGGATCACCTCTCGAACGGCCGGCTCATGCTGGGCGTTGGCGTCGGCTGGATGGTCGAGGAATTCGACGCCGTCGGCATCGACTTCGAGGAGCGCAACCGGCGCACCGAGGAGTGCATCCAGATATACAAGGCCTCGTGGACCGGGGACCTCGCCACCTTCGAGGGCAACTACTACAGCTTCCGGAACGTCTCCCAGGACCCGAAGCCGGTGCAGCAGGACCCGCACCCGCCCATCGTCTTCGGCGGCAACACGATCAGGGGCGCACGGCGCGCGGCGCGCTTCTGCAACGGGCTCTATCCGCTGTTCCTCGATTCCCATGTCGAGCCCGGCCGTTTCGTGCACCTCCAGGACGAGGTGCGCCGCGAGCTCGACGCACAGGGACGGAGCCCGTCGGACTTCCTGATGCACTGCGCCGCGTCGGCGCGCATTACCGACGCGGGCGACCCGGCCGCGCAGGCAGAGCCCCGCCGCACCTGCACCGGCACGGGCGAGCAGATCCTGGAGGACCTCGCGCGGTTCGCCGAGGCCGGCTACTCGATGGTGGTGTGCATGCTGGAGTGCCCGTCCGGCGACCTTTCCGAGCAGCTCGATCAGATCGAGCGCTTCGGCGCCGAGGTGATCCCCGAGGCCAAGAAATTTAGGCCGGCAGGCGACTGGAAGCCCGTCACCTGACGCTGGCGGGCCGGACGACAAGAGACCCCGGACCATGGTGCGGTGCAGGGCGCGCGCGACCTCCGTCAGAATCGCGCCATGAAGCACGAGAGCACACGCGCTGCCGAGGCCGAAAGCAGGACGGGGGACGCGCGGCGCGCCGGCAAATGGCCCCGCATGAACGCCCGCATGAGCACCGCCGCCGCGGCCGTTGCGGGGGCCGTTCGGAAGCTCCGCGGCCCCTCCTTCCCTGTCTCGCCTTGTCTCACTTTGTCTCGCCTTGTCTCGCCTTGTCTCGGAATATCTCGGCTAAACACGCAAGAAAACACGTCGTGCATATCCCGGAATGCGCGGCGCGGCGCGCACGACGGGCGGGACTCCGGCGTTCCGCGTGGTCTGATTCCGCGCGCGTTCCGCGTGACGCAGGCCGTGACCCTGGTGAGAAGTGCGGGTTAGTGGGTGAAGCGAGTCTCGGTGTCGGCGGTGCCGAACTTCTCGCTGTCTTCGTCGCTCCACTCCTGGCCGGACGACTGGCTCTCGAATTTCTCGATCATGTAGTCGCCGGCGACGATCGGCGGGTATTTCGCGGGCTGGCCCGGACCGTAGCAGGTCGGCAGGCATTCGATCAGCGCGTCGTGGTTGGGCATGATGAAATGGCAGGCGGAGAGGCGCTCCCCGGACGCCAGTGGCGGGTTGACCACGCGATGCCGCGTGGACTTCCAGCGATCGTTGGTCCAGCGCATCAGGAAGTCGCCGATGTTGACGACGAACGACCCGGCGACCGCCGGCACGTCCACCCAGTTGCCGTCAGGGCTGCGCGCCTGCAAGCCGCCCGGCTTGTCCTCGATCAGGCAGATGGTGAGGTTGTCGTAGTCCGAATGCTCGCCGGCGCGGAGCTGCCCGGCCTCGGGCTGCTCCCGCTGATCCGGATAGTTCAGCACACGGAGGATGCTGAACCCCCGATCGATCTTGTCCTCGAAATGGTCCTCCGGCAGGTCGAACGCGATCGCCGCGAGCCGGTGCAGGTGCAGCGACAGCAGGTCGAGCGCCCTGATGTAGGCCTCGTACATGGGCCGCAGCGTCGCCGGGTTCTCGGGCCACATGTTGGGCCTGAAGAGGGGTCTTGCCTCCTCGGTGCGGCAGGAGGGGTGGTCCGGTACCGCGAGCGGCCCGACCGAGAGCGATTCCTTCAGGTCCGGCGGCGTCTCCACACCGATGGTCGCCGCAAGCTGCTCCGTGCCGACCGGCTCGTAGCCCCGGCTTCCCTGCTCCTCCTTCCGCTGCTTGATGGCGAGCTTTTCCTCCATCGGCAGGTCGAAGAACGCGCGCGATTCGCGGCGGACGCCCTCGATCAGCGCCGGGTCCACCTGGTGGCCCGAGACCAGGAAGAAGCCGATACGCTCGCAGGCGCGGCTCATCTCGTCCGCGACGCGCTTCTGGTCGGCGTGGCCGCCACCGAAATAGGGGCCGATGTCGATCAGGGGTATTTCGGAGAGGGGATTGGCCGGCATGGAAGCTCCTCGCGCTGCGCTTCAAGCCTTCCGCCGCCGGTTCCGTCGCGTCCGGGCTGCCGAGTTGCGACCGGCAGGCGATGCGGCGGCCTTGGCAACGCCGTAGCCTAGAGCGTTTCCGTTTTACACGGAAGCGCTCTAACTCTTTATCGCTCACGGCAGCCGGCCGTCGTGCGATTCCGCGCGCCTATCGGCGCGACGGCCGGAGCCTGCGCGGGCGCGCCGCATTCGCGGCGGGCCGCGGCCGCGGCCTATCGCGCGTCCTTCAAAGTCGGACGCGCTCTAGCCCGGATATCCGGCGACTGCCAAACCCGCCGCCGCTCCCGCTACACGTCGATGTCGATCTCGAAGTCGCCGTAGCGGTTCACCGTGAGGCGCTGATCCTTCCAGACCACCAGAGTCGAGCCCTCGGTCTCGATGATCGCCGTGCCGGCGATGCGGTTGCCGGGCTCGAGCCTCTCGCCGTCGAAGGTCTCGACCGGCTCGAAGCGGCCAACGTCGGGCAAGTAGGCGAGGCGCGATCCCTTCGCTGCCGCAGACGGGTCCGGCCCGGCCACCGGCAGCTCCTCCGGCGTCACCGCCTCGACCCGACCGACCGCCTCCATGCGGCAGGAAACGAACTCCGCCGGATACCCCTCCATGCGGTAGTGGTAGAGCACCTCGTGGGCGTCCTCGAAGGCGGAGACGATGGCCGCGAGATGGTCCGCCGTCAGGGTCTTCACCGAGGGCACCGGCGTCTCGATCTCGTAGACCTGGCCGGAGTAGCGGGCGTCGATGAAGCACTTGAGCGTCATGTCCTCCGGCGCGATCCCCTCCCCCTCCAGCGTCCGGGCAAGCGCCTGCTCCATCTCGTCATAGAGGGCCGACAGCCTGTCGAGATCCGCCGCCTCGGCGGTGGTGTTGAAGGAGCGCACCAGGTTGTGCGTCACGTCCGCCCGCATCAGCCCCGACGCGCAGAGCACGCCCGGCCAGCGCGGCACGATCACGCGGGAGATGCCGAGCCGGCTGGCCAACGTGCCGGCCTGCAGCGGCCCGGCACCGCCGCCCACCAGCAGCGTGTAGGGACGCGGGTCGATGCCGCGCTCGACCGAGATGAGCCGCATGGCGCCAGCAAGCCGGCTGTTCATGATCTCGACGATGCGCGCGGCGGCGCCGGTGAGATCGAGGCCGAGGGGGTCCGCGATCGTCTCCCGGATGGCACGGTCAGCCAGCGCCGGCCGGAGCGCGGTACGCCCGCCCAGGAAGAAGTCGGGGTTGATGTAGCCGAGGTGCACGAACGCATCGGTGAGCGTCGGCTCCGTCCCGCCGCGCCCGTAGCAGGCCGGGCCCGGATTGGCGCCCGCGCTCTGGGGGCCGACACGGAGCGCGCCGCCCGCATCCAGCCAGGCGATCGACCCGCCGCCGGCGCCGATGGTGTGGACGTCGACCGAGGGAATGGAGATCGGCTCGGTGTCCAGGCGCTTCGCCCTGGTGATCGGGATCGAGCGGCCCGGCAGCACGCAGACGTCGAAGCTGGTGCCGCCGGTGTCGATGGTCATGACGTCGTTGCTGTCCGAGAGCTCGCCGTAATAGACGCCGGCGAGCGCGCCGCCGGCAGGCCCGCTCGCCACCAGCGGCAACGGGTTCTCGAGGATGGCGTCGATGGTCGCGTGGCCGCCGTTGCACTGCATCACCAGCGGCTCGCCCCTGAGGCCGAGCTCGCTCATCCGCGCGCGAAAGCTCTCCAGGTGTGCGCGCACCTCCACCATGATCCCGGCGCTGAGCACGGTGCAGAAGGTGCGCTCCCACTCACGGATCACGGGCAGGATGTCGACGCTGGCGAGCACCGGGACGCCGCCCCCCAGCTCTTCGCGCGCGATCTCCTGGGCGCGCCGCTCGTGCGCCGGGTTGAGGAACGACCAGAGGAAGGCGATGGCGACCGCCTCAACCCCCTCGTCGCGCAACAGCCCGACCGCGTCGCGGACGTCCTGCTCCTCCAGCGGCTCGATCACGTCGCCCGTCTGATCGATCCTCTCGCGCACGGGCCGCCGCAGGTGGCGGTCGAGCAGCGACCACGGCGGCGGCGTGCGGAGGTTCCAGCGCTCGGGCTTGTTGCCCTCGCGGAACCACAGGATGTCGCGGTGGCCGTGGGTGCACAGCAGGCCCGTCTTCGGCAGGCGGCGCTGGACGAAAATGTTGGTGGCGGTCGTCGAGCCGTAGACGAAGCGGTCGCAGTCGCCGAGCAGCGCCGCGAGATCGGTGCCGAACTTGCCGGCCAGCATTTCGAGGCCGCCGATCACGCCATCGGTCGGGTCCTCGGTGGTCGGCACCTTGGCCGACTGGACGGCGCGCCCGTCGGAGGCGACGCAATCCGTGTGGGTTCCGCCGATGTCGATGGCGGCGACATAGGCCATGGACGGCTCCTCTCGTGTCGTCCGAAATTTGGCGTGGAGCGGCTAGCGGCCGTAGAGGTCGGGCGAGGAATCCTCGGCAGGGTCGCGGTCGAGGTCGGTGAAGGTGTCGCGGTTGGTCATCAGGCTCCGGCGGAGCGTGGACGTTCCTGGCTCCATCGGCGAGTTGAGCGGCGCAGGCCCGCGTTCCGCCTTCAGCTTCGCGCGGAGCGCCGCCGTCGCCGCCTCGTCCACCTCCAGCGTCCCGGCATCGAGAACCACGCCATAGTCCTCGCGCGCCGCCTCGATGCTCACGATCTCGTCGCGCGCGTCCGCCGCGACATCGGCGGGGTCGCGCTCATAGGGGTCGCCGTAGCCGCCGCCCCCGCTCGCGATCACGACGTACTCCCAGCCCTTGGGCAGCTGGAACTTGCCGAGGCCGGAGTAGAAATGCCGCTCGTCGGGTTTCGCCGGATCGAAGGCGTAGACCGTGCCCCCGACACCGCCGGCGCCGCCCACGGTCCCGTGGCTCAGATTGTTGTGCCCCCAGCAGGCGGTGTAGACGTCCATCGCGCTGGAGCCGTGTCCGGTGACGTGCGTGGTTACGCCGGGCCCGCCGCGCCACTGGCCCGCACCTTGCGAATCGGTCCTGATCTCCTGCTGCTTGACCATCACCGGATAGAGCCACTCCTCCATCTCGGTGCTCATGAAGGTCATGGCGCCGGCGACGCCCATCTCCATCATGCAGGGGCTGCCGTCGACGCCGCTGGCCGCGCCGCCGCCGCCGCACTCGTTGAAGTTGGCGTAGGCCCAGAGCTTGCCCGCGCCGTTGCGCTCGTCCACACCGATGTAGGTGCTCCACTGGATCAGCGTGCTGCCGGCGGCCGCCATCTCCGGCGTGGCGCCGGCGGCGGCGCGCAGCAGCGCACGGTAGACCACCTCGGCCGCGCCGGTGGTCGAGTGCTGGGTCGAGAACGGCGCGGTCGCGCTGCAGATCGTCCCCTCCGGGCAGATGATCTCGACGTGGCGGTGGAAGCCCTCGTTCTTCGGGATGCTGGGATCGACGCAGAAGCCGAGCGTGCCGACCACGGCCGCTTCCGTCGCCCCGTGCAGCGAGGCGTTGAGCGTGCCGATCATCTGCGGCGGACACTCCGAGAGGTCGACGATCCACATGTCGTCTTCCACGGTGAGCCGGGTGCGCACCGGCACGTTCTTGGTGCCGTAGCCGTTGCTGTCCATCCAGTCTTCGCCGTAGTAGGTGCCGGGCCGCATCTTGCGGATATCGGCGCCGACGCGGCGCGACGTGTAGTCGAGCAGCTCGGCCGTGTAGCGGCGCACGGTCTCCGGCCCGTAGCGCTCGATCAGCGCGGCGAGCTGCTCCTTGCCGCGCCAGGTGCAAGCCACGTGCGCCATCAGGTCGCCGTGGCTGTTGGTGCGCGCGCGCAGGTTGCCGAGGTAAAGCTCCAGCACGTCCCTGCGCAGCTTGCCGCGCTCGAACAGCTTGATCGGCGGGATCTTGAGCCCCTCGCTGTAGAGGTCCTTGGAATAGGGGTAGGTGGGCACGTAGGCCGGCGTGCCCATGTCCGCCAGATGGCCGCGCGCCATCGACCAGAACATCAGCTCGCCTTCGTGGAACACGGGGCTGGCCAGCAGCGGCTCGCCCATGTGGGTGTTGCCGAGGTAGGCGAGGTTGCACATCAGCACGTCGCCATCCTCGATCTCGCCCTCGAAGAAGTCGGCGGTGCTCTTCATGATCCGCTGCATGGTCATGGCCTGGACCGGCAGCGCCGTATCCGGCACCGCGACCAGGTTGCAGGCGTCGTCGGCGATGCCGACGGAGAAGTCGCGGCAGAGGTTGATGATCGACGTCCAGGCCGAGCGCTCGAGCGTGATCATCATCTCGCGCCCGATGTTCTCGTACATGCCCATGATGACGCTGAAGGTCCCGGGGTCGATCTCACCGGGAGCCTCCCACACCTCAGCTTCGGCAAGGTTGGCCATCGTCTCCTCCCCCTCGCAATGCGCAGGGCCGCGCCGCCTGCAGCGTCAGACTAACCCGATATTCTCGCCGCGGTCACGGCCCGCGTCGCTCCCGGCTCCGGTGCGGAAACTTGTCAAGCGGTGCCCGAAGTCCGTAGCATTGACCCGCACAGAGAAAGCCTAAACAGGGAGGCTCACAAGATGCGCCGAATCTTCATAGCTGCGGCGGCGGTGCTCGCGATGTCGCTCGCCGGCGGGGCCGCACAGGCCGAAGACACCCTCAAGATCGGGCTCCAGTCAGCGATGACGGGATGGGGCGCTGTTTGGGGGGTACCCCTCCGGGCAACCACGGAGATGTACGTCGACGAGATCAACGAAGCCGGCGGGCTCGAGGTCGGCGGCAAGACCTACATGATCGAGCTGTTCGTCGACGACCACAAGGCGGACACCAAGCTCGCCAAGGCGGGCCTCGAGCGCTTCATCCATCAGGAAGGCATCAAGATCCTGATGATCCATTTCGATAACGGCCCGGACGCCTGGCTCGGCCTGCCGGAAGATGTGCGGGCCGGGCTCGTTCACGTCTCGCCGGTGTGGCGGCCGGACGTGTTCTCACCGCCGCACAACGGTTTCGGCACGCTCAACCTGCCGCCGAATTTCGCGCCGGTCCTGTTCGGGCAGGTCGCCGCCGACCACCCGGACGTCAAGACGGTCGTCGAGCTCAGCCCGCGCGGACCGTTCCCGGAGATGGCCGTGCGGAACGACAAGGCCGCGGTGGAGTCCCTCGGTCTCGAGTGGCTGGGCGTCGAGTACTTCGACCCCGACCTTGCGGACCCGCTGCCGGTGGTGACCAAGGTGCTGGCGCTGAACCCCGACATGCTCAACCTGGGTTGCGTGGGCCAGACCGGGCCGCAACTGCTGAAGCTTGCGCGCCAGCTGGGCTACGAGGGCGTGATGAGCTGCAGCTGCGAGGACGACATCAACCTCTACCTCGGCCATGCCGGCCCCGAGGCCGCCGAAGGCTTCTACATCATCGGCTCGCACGGCTTCCCCGAGGGCCCGGAGCTCATGGCGTTCCGCGAGAAGTACACGGAGCGCGAAGGCGAATGGACCGCCGTTTCGCTCGCCTTCTACCAGGGGATCAGGGTGCTTCTCGCCGGCATTCAGAAGGCCGGGTCGATCGACGACATTCCGGCGATCGTGGAGGGAGTTCGGCAATCCTCGGTGGTTCAGGAGCTGCTGCCCGGCAATCCGGTCATCACCTGGGGCGGCACAGAGACGTGGGGCCAGGCCCACCAGATGCAGGTGCCCGTCGTGCTCAACACGATCAAGGACGGGCAGGCCACCACCGTCGCCGTGATACCGCCGACGGTGCCGTGAGCCATAGCGTGTGAGGGCGGACCGGCACGGGGGCGGATAAGGCGTTCGCCCCCGGCCGGCTCACGCCCGCCAGTGCCCGGGACGGGTGCCGTCGGTCATGCTGCTCGAAGTCAAGGACCTGTGGGTCCACCACGGTGGGGCGCCCGCGCTCAAGGGGGTCACCGTTTCGGTGCCCGAGGGCAGCCTCGTGGCGCTGGTGGGGCCGAACGGGGCCGGCAAGTCGACCCTTGTGCGCACGATCTCCGGCCTCAAGCGGGCCAGCGCCGGCGAAATTCTGTTTGACGGCAAGCGCATCGACCGCGTGCCCGCCCACAAGATCGTCGGCCTGGGAATCGCGCACGTGCCGGAGGGACGCCGCGTCTTCCCCGACATGACGGTGTTCGAGAACCTGCGGATGGGCGCCTATCGCAGGCTCCGCCGGGCCGGCGTGCTGGGCCGGGACTCGGCTTTCAACGACGACCTCGCCCTGACCTACGAGCATTTTCCGCGACTCCGGGAGCGCCGCAGCCAGCGGGCAGGAAGCCTGAGCGGCGGCGAGCAGCAGATGCTGGCGATCGGGCGTGCGCTCATGGCGCGCCCGCGCCTTCTCCTGCTGGACGAGCCCTCCATCGGCCTCGCGCCCCGGATGGTTCAGGAAATCGCCCAGGTCATCGCGGCGATCACGCGGCGCTGGCGGGTCGGCATCCTGCTCATCGAGCAGAACGCGCGCATGGCCTTTCGCATCGCGCAGCACGCCTACGTCCTCGAAACCGGGCAGGTGGTGATCACCGGCGCGACCGACGCGCTGGCCCAGAACGAGGAAGTCAAGCGCGTGTACCTGGGCTAGCAGGGCGCTCCGCACGAGCCCGCGCGCAGGCCATGGCACTCCTCGAACTCTCAGGCATCGGCAAGAATTTTGGCGGTCTTGCGGCTTTGGGCGGCGTCGACCTCACCGTCGAAGAGGGCGAGATCCTCGGTCTGATCGGGCCCAACGGCGCCGGCAAGACGACCCTCTTCAACGTCATCAGCGGCGTCCTGCCGCCGAGCGCCGGGCGCATCGTATACGACGGCGCCGACATCACGCGCTGGTCCCTGCACCGCATTGCCCGGCATGGCCTGGTGCGCACCTTCCAGCAGACCGAGCTGTTCATGGAGATGACGGTGCTGGAGAACGTGCAGGTGAGCGCGCGCGCCCACAGCGGCCTGAGCTTCCGGCGCATGAGCGGCCGAGAGACGGCGGGGCGGATGACCGTGCACGACATCATCGAGCTCGTGGGCTTGAACGAGTTCACCCGCGAACGCGCAGAGAACCTGCCGCACGGCCATCGTCGCGCGCTCGGCATCGCGCTGGCGCTGGCGGCAGCCCCGTCGCTGCTTCTGCTCGATGAGCCGCTCACCGGCATGGACGCGGGCGAGACCGCTGCGATGGTCGACACCATCGAGCGGATTCGCGCGCGCGCCACGACCATCATGCTGGTCGAGCACAACATGCGCGCCGTCATGCGCTGCTGCGACCGCATCGCGGTTCTCGACTTCGGCAAGCTGATCGCCGAGGGGCCGCCGGAGCGGATTCAGAACGATCCCCGCGTCATCGACGCGTACCTCGGCGCCGACGAGGAAATCCATGGCATCGAGCAGGCGCCGGCCTGAACGGCGGGGCCGGCCCGCCTCAGCCGGCACCGGGCGCCTGGGCCCGGGAGGCGTCCGCCGATGACGGCCATGCTTTACGGCCAGGTGGCGGTCAACGCGCTCATGCTGGGCGCGACCTACGCGCTCATCGCCGTCGGGCTCAGCCTGGTCTTCAGCATCATGCGGGTGATCCAGTTCGCCCACGGCCATCTCTACATGCTGGGCGCGTTCTGCGTGTTCTATCTGGTGACCGATTCGGGCGTGAACTACTTCGCCGCGATGCTCGTCGCCGCCATTGCCGTGGGCCTGCTCGGCATGGTTCTCGACCGGGTCTTCCTGAAGCCGCTGCGCGGACAGGACCTGCCGAGCATGATCGTCACGCTCGGGCTCCTCCTCCTCATCGAGGGCAGCGCGCTGCTTGCGTTCGGCGAACGCGACAAGCGCTTCAGCAGCCCGGTGGATGGCGCGGTCTGGTTCTTCGACACCATCGTCATCCCCAGCGAGCGGCTGATGATCCTGGGCGTCGCGGCCCCCCTCATCGCGCTTCTCTTCCTCTTCGTCTGGCGCACCAAGGAGGGGCAGGCGATGCGCGCCGTCGCTCAGGATCGGGAGGCGGCGATGCTGCAGGGCATCAACGTCGACTGGGTGAGCGCGCTCGGCATGTTCATCGGCAGCGCGCTCGCGGCGGCGGCGGCGGGCCTCCTGCTGCCGATCCAGGTGCTGACGCCCGCCGTGGGCGGCCCCGTCGTCATCAAGGCCTTCATGGTGGTGATCCTGGGCGGGCTCGGCAGCATCCCCGGCGCGGTGGTGGGCTCGCTTGCCTTCGGCGCGCTGGAGAGCTTCGGCACCACCTTCTTCGGCGGCTACTCGTCGCTTGCCGCGTTCAGCGCGGTGATGCTGATCCTGATCTTCCGCCCGCGCGGGCTGCTGGGCCGTGCTTAAGCTCCCCGCCATCGCAGCGCTGGCCGTTCTGACCGGGCTGATCCCGGTCATCACGCAGCACCCCTATTACTTGCACGTCTTCATCACCATCGGGGTCTTCGTCATCGTCTCGCTCGGGGTCCGTCTGGTCCTGCTGATCGGCCAGTGGACCTTCGGCCAGGCGGCGTTCATGACCATCGGCTCATACGCCTCGGCCATGCTGACCGGCCATCTGGGCTGGTCGTTCTGGGCGGCGCTGCCCGTCTCCGGGCTGATCGCTGCGGCAGCCGCTGCGCTCTTCGGCTATCCGGCGCTGCGGTTGACGGGCGCCTACTTCGCCATGGTGACGCTGGTGCTCAACATCGTGATCCGCCAGATCATCCTGGTGACCCCCGACTTCACCGGCGGCAGCATGGGCATGTCGGTCATGGTCGACATCCGGCCGCCCGACCCGATTCCGCTGCCCTTCGGCGGCGGCACGATCGCGTTCACGGACAAGACCTCCTACTACTATCTCGTCTGGCTGCTCGGGCTCGCCGCCGTGGGCATCGCCTACTGGATCGACCGCTCGCCCATGGGCGCGGTCCTGCGCGCGGTCCGCCAGAGCGAGGTCCTGGCGCGAAGCGTCGGCATCGACACCGCCGTCTACAAGCTGATCGCCTTCGTCATCGCCTGCTTCTTCGCAGGCATCGCCGGGAGCTTCTACGCCCACTACCTGATCCTGGCGCACCCGGACGCGTTCTCGCTCTGGGATTCGATCTACGCGGTGGCCTACGTGGTGATCGGCGGCACGATGACCGTGCTCGGCCCGATCGTGGGAACCGTGCTCCTGATCGGCGGTTTCGAGCTGCTGCGCGAGGTCTCCGCCTACCAGACCGTGGGCTATGCGCTCATCCTGCTCCTGGTCACGCGATTTCTTCCCGGCGGGCTCATCTGCCTCGGGCCCATGTCGTCGGATTTCCTGGCTCGCCGCGGACAGGGAAGGCGGGATCAGGGGATGGGTGAGAGTCGGCGAAGGCGTTTCCGTCCCTTCTCCCGGCACTGACGACGCGCGCGCCGTCAGCCGCTGCAGGGCCGGAGCGCGTCAGTCATGGACGCTCAGCCGGGCGCGGGCCGCGCCCGCTGATTGTAGAGCAGGGCGTGACGGCGCTGCTTCTCTGCTTCCGGGATCGTGTCTGGGTCTTCGGGCAGGTCGGCGCCGGCCTCCATGCCGCGCTGCACCGCCTCGCGCGCCGACAGCTCCTCGTACCAGCGCTTGAAGTACGTGAAGTCGTTCAGGTCCTGGCCCTGCGCCTCCCAGTACACGGTCCACGGATAGGAGATCATGTCGGCGATCGTGTATTCGTCGCCGGCCAGGTAGGGCCGGTCGTAGAGCCGGTTGTTCATCACACCGTAGAGCCGGTTGACCTCGTTGCTGAAGCGGGTGAGCGCATAGCTCTGGTCGCCCTCGTCGTCGCCGAGCCGGTTGAAGTGACCGCGCTCGCCGAACTTGGGCCCCTGGTTCGCCATCTGCCACATGACCCACTGGTTGACCTCGTAGCGGCCGCGCAGGTCCTGTGGATAGAAGCGTCCGGCCTTCTCGCCGATGTACATCATCATCGCGCCCGACTCGAAGACGCTGACCGGCGCGCCGCCGCCTGGCGGGTCGTGGTCAACCAGCGCCGGCATGCGGTTGTTGGGGCTGATCGCGAGGAATCCATCCTCGAACTGATCGCCCTTCCCGATGTGGCAGGGGACGAGGCGATAGGGCATCCCGCATTCCTCCAGCAGGATGGTCACCTTCTTGCCGTTGGGCGTCGGCCAATAGTGCAGATCGATCATGGGTCTCCCTTCCCGCCGGTGTTCGGTCTGTGAGCTGCGTCGCGGCAACACTTCGCCGGTTGCGCATGCCCCTCCCGCTGGCGTGCGGGTCATAGAGCATTTCCGCTTTATACGGAAACGCTCTATGCGTTTATCGCTCACGGCCGCCGATTTCGCTTCCGATTGTCGTGCCGGGGCCTCGGGTTTACAGTATCCATCGCGACCGAGGTGCATCCGGCGATTTCGGTGCAATCGGCCAGCAGGCGTGGCTTCGTATGCCCGTGCCGCATGGCGGTGCGGGCGAGACGGGCGCCGGCAAGAACAAGGACAAGACGCGCCAGGCGTTCGCCACGTACCGCCGGACGAGCGGGCGAGAGGGGGCGACCATGACGCAGACGCTGTTCACCAACATCTCGATATTCGACGGCTCCGGCAAGAAGACGTACCGGGGCGAGGTCCTGGTCCAGGGCAACCGCATCAAGAAGGTCGCCAGGGGCAAGAAGCGGATCGAACGGAACGGCGCGGAGGTCGTGGACGGCGGCGGGGCGACGCTCATGCCGGGCCTCGTCAACGGCCACTCCCACATCGGCTACTCGGAGGAAGGGACGAGCCTCTACTCGCTCGGCGACACGCCGCCCGAGGAGAACACGCTCATCACCATGCGCCACGCGCAGATCCTCTACGACCACGGCTTCACCGCCCTGGTCTGCGCCGCCACGGGCAAGTCCCGCATGGACATCGTGATCCGCAACGAGATCGAAGCGGGCAGGATGGTGGGGCCGCGCGTCATCGCCGCCTCGCCCGAGCTCACCGTCACCGGCGGCCTCGGCGACGCGCGCCAGCTCCACATGTATCACGGGGCGTTCTCGATCATCTGCGACGGCGCGGAGCAGTTCCGCCAGACCGCGCGGATGCTGTGCCGGGAGGGCGTCGAGATCCTCAAGATCATGCCGTCGGGCGACGAGTTCGTCTATCCCTACGGCCGGGGCGACACCACCGTCATGACGGAAGACGAGATCGCGGCGGTCTGCGAGGTCGCCAGGCAGCGCAACCGGCGCGTCGGCGCCCACGCCCGCTCCTCGGCGGCGGTGCAGCTTTGCCTGAAGTACGGCGTCAACATCATCCACCACGCGACCTACGCCGACGACGAGACCATCGACATGCTGGCGGCCGCCAAGGACGAGGTCTTCGTCATCCCGGCCATCGGCATCACCCACAACACGGCCTACGAGTCGGCGGAGTTCGGCATGCCGCCGGAGAGCGAGATCGCGCTCCGGCACCACCACGAGCTTGCGATCGTCAGCGAGACCGTCAAGAAGATCCGCGCGCGCGGCGTGCGCGTCCTGCCTTTCGGCGACTACGCCTTCGCCTGGGTGCCGCACGGGACGGACGCGCGGGACTTCGAGCACTTCGTCAACTACTTCGACTTCACGCCGGCGGAGGTGCTGCACGCCGCCACGAAGCTCGGCGGCGAGCTCTACGCCTACGCCAACGCGCAGGGCAGCGGCATTCCCGAGATGGGCGAGGTCAGGGAAGGCTATCTCGCCGATCTCATCATGATCGACGGCGATCCCCTGGCGGATCTCACGCTGTTCCAGGACAAGAACAACATCATCATGATCATGAAGGACGGCGCGTACCACAAGCCGCCTCAGCCGCGCCGCCGGGTGGCTGCAGCCGCCGAATAGACATCCGCGGGACGCGCGGTTTCCCCCACGCCGCGCGCCTCCCTCTCCCGCGCCGATGGTCGCAGCGCCCGCCCGCGGCGCCGCGCGAGCGTGGCCGTTTCTATCCCACGTGCCGGCGAGCGGGGTATAGGATGTCCGCCTCATGCAGGACGCGACGCGCAGGGACGGATATCTCCCGAGCCTCGGCACGCACGCCTTTCGGGACGTACCCTCGTTCGGCCACTACGACGTGGTCGTCGTCGGCGGCGGCCCGGCGGGCATCGCCGCATCGACCACGTCGGCCGAGCTGGGGCACAGGACCCTTCTGATCGAGCGGCTCGGCTATTGCGGCGGCGCTGCGGTCTCCGGCATGTCCGGCACGATCTGCGGCCTCTACATGACGGTGGACGAGCCCCGCCGAACCCAGCCCCGGCAGGTCATCTTCGGCTTCGCCGAGCGCTTTCGGGCCGCGCTGGAAGCCGCGGGCGGCGTCACCCGGCCGCAGATCTACGGCAAGACGTGGGTGGTGACGCACGACTGCGCTTCCTACAAGCGCATCGCCACCGACCTGATCCGCGCCGCCGGCGTCGATGCCCTCTACCACACGCAGGTGATCGACGTGGTGGCCGACGACGGCGCGCCCGATGCCCTCGTGCTCCACACCAAGTCGGGCTTCGCCAAGGTAAGCGCGACGCGGATCGTCGACGCCAGCGGCGACGCGGACGTCGTCTTCAAGTCCGGCCTGCGCACGACCAAGGGGAACAACGGCGTCATTCAGAACCCGACGATGATGTTCAAGGTCGGCAACGTCGACGTGCCCCGCTATCTCGACTACTGGGGCGAGGACACGATCTCCCCGCCCAAGGTCATCTCGATGCTCGAGGCGCGCGACGAGCTTGTTCGCAAGAAGGTCTGGCTGTTTCCGACGGTCAACCCGCGTGAAATACTGGTGAACGCGACCAAGATAACCGGCTTCGACGGGCGCGCGCTCGACGTGACAAACCCCGTCGATCACACTGAAGCGGAGCAGTTCTCGATCTATCAAGCCCGCGCTTTCTTCGAGTTCATGAAAGAGAACATTCCCGGCTGCGAGAACGCCTATTTCATCGATTACGGCGCCGAGGTCGGCGTGCGCCAGACCCGCTCGATCGACGGAATGGAGCGCCTCATGAACGCCGATGTGCTCGGCAAGAGCAAGCGCACCGACTGCATCGCCCGCTCGAGCTGGCCCATCGAGCTTCACTACGGCGCCAAGCCCAGGACGGAATGGCTGATCGACGACCATTACGAGGTGCCGTTCGGAACGCTCGTGCCGAGCGAAGGGCGCAACATCATCGTCGCGGGCCGCTGCCTCAGCGCCGAGCACGAGGCGCTGGCGAGTTGCCGCGTGACCGCGCAGTGCTTCGAGTATGGCCGCGCGGCCGCGCTCGCCACCGACATGTCGATCAAGGACGACGTGCCCTATCAGGAGATCGACGGCGTCGCCGTCGCCGAGCGTATGAAAGCGCACGACTTCAGCGGTTGAAATGCGCATGGCCGTCGTTTCAGCCTCTCCTAGATTAATTTATTTGTGCGTCATATCTGATGGTTGAACGTATCTTATAAACTGAATAGATAACTATCCAATGCGCGCCGCCACCGTCGATCGGATTGAGCTTCTGGCAGTCGGGCCCGAGGGCGAGAGGGTGACCTGGTCCGCCCGTCTCGGCCCCATGTACGAGGCGATGATCGTGGCGCGGCTCTCCCTCTCCAACGGCGTGGAGGCCCTGGCCGGCGCCACCACCTATACCGAGCATGAGTTCGACAGGACGCTGTTTCACGCGGCCGGCCTCATGGCCCCCTTCCTGCTGGGTCGCGACGCGTTCGACATCGAAGCAATCTACCGCGACATGCGCCGCCGCCATGTCCCGCTCGGTCACCTGGCGACATCGCTCTTCGACATCGCGCTGCACGACGGCAAGGCGAAATCGTCGAACCAGCCGATCTACGAGATGCTCGGCGCAGCCCGGCACGAAATCCGCGCCTACGCGTCGAGTCCGCTGTTAGCGTCGGATCAAGTGTACGTCGACTACTGCCGAAAGATGCTCCTTGGCGGCTATCGGGCGATCAAGATTCATCCCTATTGCATGGCGGATGACGACGAGCGTTTACTTCGTGTTCTGATCGAAGAATTCGGCGAACGTGACATCGGCTTAAGCTTCGATGCCGAGGGCTCTTATACGCACGCCGAGGCGCTTCGCATCGGTCGAATTCTGGACGCCGCCGGCTGGGAATTCTTCGAGGCGCCGCTCCCCGACGCGGACCTGCGCGGCTACCAGGGCCTCGCGAACGCCCTCGATATCGACGTGATCTGCGGCGGAAACACCCTCCCCTGGCCGCAGCTGATCGCGTTCGCGCTCCGGGCGGGTGCGTGGGACCGCAGCCGCTTCGACGTCACCGGCATCGGCGGCTTCACCGGCGCCGCCGAGGTCGTTGCGGCCACGCGCGCGCTTGGCAAGACCTGCGAAGTGCAGAGTTGGGGATACACGCTCACGCAAGCGGCCAACCTGCACCACATGCTGAGCCACGCGATCTGCGACTACTTCGAGCAGGCGGCGCCGTTCGAGAAATACGAGTTCGGGGCAAGGCAGGTCATTCGCCCGGACGCCGACGGCTTCGTCCGCCCGAGCGGCCTGCCGGGGCTGGGGGTCGAGATGGACTGGGATCGGATCGAGCCCTGCCTATACGCGCGCCGGACGTTCCCGCCATGACCGTCAGGATCGAGCGGGTCGAGGTCGTCTGCCTCCAGGATCCTCAAGCCCCCTACTACCGCTTCGAGGGCAGCTATCGGAACGTCGTCGTCCTCGTCCACGGCGACAACGGGCTCACGGGCATCGGCGAGAGCGACGCCCCGCCCGAGCTCGTCAAGGCAGCCATCGAGATGGCGCCCTACAACCATCTGGCGGAGGGGCTCGCCGCCGTCGTCACCGGGCAGGCGGTGGACGACCCCCGCCGCCTGTGGGACGCGATGTACGCGCGGACGCAGTGGTTCGGCCGGCGCGGCGCCGCCATTCACGCCATCAGCGCCCTCGACATCGCCATCTGGGACCTCTTCGCCCGCTCGGCCGGCCTCCCGGTCTGCGCGGCATTGGGCGAGCGGCGTCACGCGCGCCTCCCCGCCTACGCGACCATCTATCCGCTGGAGGATACGCCCGCCCGCATCGGGGCGCAGGTCACGCCCCTGCTCGAGCAGGGCTTTCGCCATCTCAAGGTCTGCGTCGAGCCCTGGTGGGCGGAGCCCGCGCGGGTGCGACGAAACCTCACCCATCTACGCGACCTCGTGGGGCCGGAGCGTGGACTGATGCTCGATGTCGCGCAGGAGTTCACGCGCCTCGACCAGGTGGCGCCCTTCCTCGACCTGCTTACCGACCTCGACTTCGCGTGGATCGAGGCGCCCTTCCCGCTCGACGACGTGGCGGAGCACGCGCGTCTCCGCGCCGCGACCCGCATTCCCGTCGGCGTCGGCGACCTGGGCCTCACCACCTGCAAGGAGTTCGCGCCGTTTCTCGCGGCCGACGCCTTCGACATCGCGCAGCCCGACCTCACCATGTTCGGCGGCTTCACGGAGGCGCTGCGCCTCGCCCGGATGCTGGCCGGAACCGGCCGGCGAATCGTCCCCCACGCCTACAACACCGACATCACCATCGCGGCCAATCTCCACTTCCTGGCCACGCGGCGGGAGCCGGGCCTGGTCGAATTCTCGACGAGCCCGTCCCGCCTGCGGCAGGAACTCGTTCGCAGTCTGCCGCCCATCGGGGAGGACGGAACGATCCCGGTGCCATCCGGCCCCGGCCTCGGCGTGACGCTCAATACCGCCGCCGTCGCCGCGTTCGCGATTATTCCCGCCGCCGAAGCATCCCGTTGATGGCGAGGGCCGCCGCCCGGATGACGTGGCGCTTGGAGCGACAAGCATGTCGGATTGGCGATATTGCCATTGCGATCACGAAAATTTTACCATTGGAAAGTCCGGAATTCCTAGCAGTCTCAGCGATTAGCGCTAATTCGCAGTAACGTGAATTCACGGCCTCGAGAGGCCCCCGGCTATTGGGAAACGCAGCCATGACGGACCGCTGGTGGGAGAGCAGCGCAGGCGTGAGCACCACGCTTGCAAACGTGACGCGCCCGATCGAGGAATGGGCGAGCGGGCTGCCGAACGAGGCCTATGTCTCGGACGAATTCGCCGCGTGGGAGCGGGATGTGCTCCTGGCGCGCACCTGGGCCTGCATCGGCACCGGCAGGCGCGTGCCCGAGGTGGGCGATGCGCGGCCCATCGAATTCGCGGGCCTGCCGCTCATCATGCTGCGCGGCGACGACGGCGAGGTGCGCGTCTTCCACAACGTCTGCAGCCACCGCGGCATGGTGCTGTTGGAGAAGCCCGCGCGGACGCGCGGCACCATCCGCTGCCCCTACCATTCCTGGACCTACGACCTGGACGGCTCGCTCCGGTCCACGCCGATGATGGGCGGCACCGACAAGAACACCTGCGAAGGCTTCGAGCGGGCGAAGCACGGCCTGAAGCCGGTGCGCTGCGCCACGTGGTTCGACGCCGTGTTTATCAACCTGAGCGGCGACGCGCCGCCCTTCGAGACCTTTATCGCGCCGGTGGCCAGGCGCTGGCAGGATTTCGACGGCGCCGACCTGCACTACGAAGAGAGCGACTCCTCCTTCACCCTGGACGTCGCCTGCAACTGGAAGCTCGCGGTGGAGAACTTCTGCGAGGCCTACCATCTGCCCTGGATTCACCCCGGCCTCAACAGCTACTCCAGGCTCGAGGATCACTACCAGATCACGGAGGAGGAGGACGGCTACGCCGGCCAGGGCAGCACCGTCTACCGGCCGCAGCTCGCCGAGAACGGCAACGGCTTTCCGGCCAAGCCGGGCCTGCCCGAGCGCTGGCACGGCACGGCGGAATACGTCGCGCTGTTTCCGACCGCGGTGCTGGGCGTCCACGCCGATCACTGCTTCGTCGGCACGCTGATGCCGGCAGGCACCGGGCGCACCATCGAGCACGTCGACATCTACTACTTCGCCGATGAGTCTGTGGGCGAGGGCTGCAAGGAGCTCAGAGAGGCCAATACGCGCCAGTGGCAAGGCATCTTTCAGGAAGACCGCTTCGTCGTCGAAGGGATGCAGCGCGGCCGCGCCTCACCCGCCTACAAGGGCGGCGTGCTCTCGCCTGCGCTGGAGCGCACCACGCACTGCTTCTACCGCTGGGCGGCCGGGAAGATGGCGGACGCAGCGGAGGCCAACGGCGCTGCGTGAGCGTTACCGCCGCCGCTCAAATCTCGCAGGCGTCGCCGTTGCAGCCCTGCTTGCCGCGTCCGAACAGGGCGCGGACAGGCGGCAGGTAGAGCGCGAGCCCGTAGAGAAAGAGCAAGGGCACCTGCAGGCAGACCTTGCGCGTCGCATAGACCCCGGTGAACACCCGGCTGCTCTCCTTCTCCACCACGACGATCTCGCCGACCGGAACTTCGCCCAGCGGCGAATCGTCCGTCCGAAACTCGACCCGGCCGAGCCAGTCCATCCTCGCCGTCAGGTGCGCCTGCCGCACGCAGTCGGGGCAACTCGCGTTGTAGTAGAGGGAGACGGCCACGGTCGCGCCTATGCCCGCAGTTGCCGGCCGCCCGAGACGGGAACGGTGCGGCCGTAGAATCCCAGGCGCTCCGCGTCGCTGAAGCTCACGTCCGGCCTCTCGTAGTAGGAGAAGACGGCGATGATCCTCGGCCGCCGGCCGTCGACCGGCGTCACCCGGTGCGCCGTGTTCTTGCCCTTGAAGACGTTGAGCGTGCCGGGTGCGAGCGGCAGGGTCTGCACCCGCTCGTCACCGCCGGCGAGGAGCCGGGCGACGCCCTCGTAATTGGGATCGGCCTCGCTCCGCAGCCCGCTGCGGTACTGGAACGCCCCGCCCGCATCCGGCGCCTGCAGGAGCAGCGTGACCGTGAACTCGGCCCGGTCGAAGTGCCAGTTGAGCCGCTCGCCCGCCCGGTAGGCCATGACGTTGATGCGCCCGAGGGGATCGGCCATCGGGTAGAGCCTGGATTTCTCCATCGCCGCCGCCAGGAAGTCGATGAGCGGCCGCCATTCGTAGATCCGCGCGATCGTGCTGCCGGGGATCTGGTCGCCGCAGATCGTGTGGTTGACGGTCGTCTGCCGGCCGAGTGCCGGGTGGTTGGCCTCCAGACCCTCGATGTCGTCGTCGAAGTAGATGTTGTGATCGCGCGCGTGGGTGAAGGACGCGGTGTCCAAGAGCGGCTCGACCTCGCCGATGGCGGCCCGCAGCGCCTCGGGCCGGATCAGCGCATCCAGGCTGAACATGCCGGCGTCGTGCAGCGCGTCCCGGCAGCGCGCGACCAGCGCCCGGCCGCGCCCGCCGTCGAGCGCGTCCACGGGCCAGCGTTCGACGTCCAGGATCGATCTCACAACTGCATTCCCTGCGGTCCGCCCCCTCCCCTACAGCCAGTCCTCCTCCAGCGGATACGACGAGAGCTGCTCGTGGCCGTCGGCGGTGATCAGCACCTGCTCCTCGAGCTTGATCGATTCCCGGCCGCCCACAGGCGAGACAAGAGCCTCCACGCAGAACACCATCCCTTCCTGCAGCACGCCGTCGTCGCCCGGCTCCCAGTCCTCCGGGTAGTGGATCACCGGGTACTCGTCGCAGAGCCCGACGCCGTGCATCGCCGCCACGTAGCGCTGCTCCGCGAACTCGTCGCCGAGGGGGCGCAGTCTCCGGGTCAGCTCGTCGAAGGTCACGCCCGGCTTCAAGAGCGCCTTGTTCTCCTGAATGTGCGCGTAGGCCTCGGCGTAAAGACGCCGCTGCTCGTCGTTCGGCCGCGCGTCGCACACCCACGTGCGCGAGATGTCGCTGCAGTAGCCGTAGGGGCCCACGAGGTCGGTGTCGAAAGCCACGATGTCGCCCCGCTCGATGACCCGCATGGAGCATTCGCGGAACCACGGGTTGGTGCGCGGCCCCGATGCCAGCAGCCGGCATTCGATCCACTCGCCCCCGCCCGCGATGTTGCCGCGGTGAAGCTCGGCCCAGAGCGCATTCTCGGTGATGCCGGGCGTGAGCGCGTCGCGCATCTGCCCGATGGCCTGCTCGCACACGTCGATGGAGTGGCGCATCAACGCGATCTCCTCCGGCGACTTGATGACGCGCGCGTTCTCCATCACCTCGAAGCCGTCGACGATCTCGTAGCCCAGCCGCTGCAGCTCGAAGACGCCGAGCGGCATGACGCGGTCAAGCGCGATGCGCCGGTTGCCGCCGCTGGTCGCGCGAATGACCGAGTCCAAGTCGGCGGCCCACTCCCTCGCCTTGTCCTCGTGCCGCTGGCCGGCGATGAAGTAGAGGAAGGAGATCGTGGGACGGACCTCATCCACGGTGGGCAGGCCTGTGGTGAGCAGGTCGCTGCCGCCGCCGAACTCGAAGAGGCTCGTCGGCCCCTCGGTCGGCACATAGAGGTAGCGCGCCTCGTTGCGCGAGCACCAGATCTCCATGTTCGACGAGTCGACGGCGTAGCGGATGTTCACCGGGTCGTAGAGGATGATGCCGGCAAGATCGCGCGCCGCCAGGGCCTCGCGCACGCGCGCCAGCCGGTAGCGGCGCACCGCGTCGAGATCGCACGGCGGGATCGTGTGCTCCATCGCGCCGTGCTGGCGCGCGGTGTTGGTTCGGTCTGCGCTGCGTGTCATGAGGCAACTCCTGCCCGGTATGAATTGCGCGGTTTGTCGGCGCCGCCGCTTTGGAGCCGATGCGTCTGATTGCCGAGTGGGGCCGTCACAGCTTTGATGCTTCGATCCACAGGTTTTCCCTGCCTACCAATTCGAGCCAGACCTCGAACCGGGCACGGTGCTTCTGCCAGGGTTCCGACAGGACCGGCCGGGGATCCTGGCTCAGCGCATAAGCCATCCCCTCCCTGAACCACTGGGGGCTGCGCCATTGTCCGAATACCCCGAGCCGTTCGGCTTGCAAATGATGAATCATCTCGTGGCGCATGGAGTGCGCCTTCCACCCTCGTGGACCGACGACGATGCCCGACAGGCCGACAGTGTGTGCGCCAGCCCTGTTGAAGCCGAACGACTCGAAGCAGTCCTGCGATGAACAGAAAATGACGCGCGGCCATTCCTCAACGCTACCGACCGCCGCATTCACGAATTCGAGCGCTTCGTCATAGAGCGTCGATGCTTCCTCGTAGCGCGACACGTCTTCCATGCAAATCGTATCGCTGACGCAGGTCACGCCGTTCAGCTCTGGCGCAAGAACCCGCACCGGCTTGTAGAACGCCCAGCTCGCCCCGGGGATGAGGAGCAGCACGATCAGTGGAATGACTATGCGCACGTGCATCACCCGGCGGCCTCATCCTGCGAGCTCTCGCATCTCTCCGAACGATGATGTCTCCTGCGCTTGGAACCCCCATGTCTCCCAGCCGCCATCGGCCACGCCGCGCCCGTCCCGCTCTCGCGCGAACAGCTCGATCTTTCGCAAACGAGGGAACATCCTCTCGATCCGCCGCCGCACCTCGTCGGGCTTCTTCGAGTGCGCCTCGCGCCTGGCCGTGACGAGCTGGCGCACGTTCCGTGCGCCGCGCGGGGACGGGATCTTCCCCCTCTTGAACACGAGGCACAGCTCGCACTGGCTCATGGTGTAGAAGCCGGGGTTCACCCTCTCCTTGTCCCAGACGAAGGCGACCGTGGCCCAGGCGAAGCCCCATGCCTTGCCCAGGTCGATCGCCTGATCCAGGTGCGGATTGGTCGCCCACATGAACAGGAGGCAGTCCTCGGCCGCCATGCCGGGGACGCCCAGCGTCTTGAGGTCGTCCAGCGTCACGGTCGGATAGTGCCTGACCGCGCCGCCGGTATCCCGGCTGCCTTCGCCCGCGTGCTGGAGCTGCCCCTTGTAGTCCCACGGCGGATCGGCGTAGACGATGTCGAACGGGCCGGGCGGCAGAGGCGGAAACAGCGTCCCCATGGTCAGATCTCGCGGCCGAGCAGCCTCTCGTCGAAGGGGAACGTGCTCATCAGCTCGATCCCGCTCTCCGTGACCAGGACCTGCTCTTCCAGCTTCACGCCCTCGCCGCCGTCCTCGCGGCCGATGAAGCTCTCGATGCAGAGCGTCATGTTGGGCTCGACGATGCCGTCGTAGTCCCGCCCGCTGTCGTAGTCGGCTTCGTACACGATGTAAGGGTACTCGCCGGCGGCGCCGATGCCGTGAATCATCAGGTAGTACCGTCTCGCGTAATAGGGCTCGGGGATCGTCCAGGCCGCCTCCGTGATCTCGCGGAACGTCCGCCCCGGCCCGATCAGCGCCATGTTGTGCTGGATCTGCTCGCAGGCAAGCCGATGGAGCGTTCGCTGCTCTGCCGTCGGCCGGCCGTCGCCGCAGAGGAAGGTGCGCGAGAAGTCCACGTAATAGCCGTGCGGTCCGATGACATCGGTATCGTGGGCAATCAGCTCGCCGTCCTGGATGGTGCGCGCGCCGGTCTCCTGAAACCAGGGATTGGTTCTCTCGCCCGAGCTGAGCAGCCGGGTCTCCACGTAGTCCCCGTCGTTGGCGATCACGTGGCGATGGAATTCCGCCCAGAGCGCGTTCTCCGTGATCCCGGGCCTCGCCGCATCTTGCAGCGCCTGTTCCGCCGCCATGACGGACGCCATCGAGCGCCGCGAGCAGGCGATTTCCTCCGGCGTCTTGATGGAGCGCGCCCTCTCGGCCGGCGCCTGCGCGTCGAGGATCGCAAACCCCATCTCCGCCAGGTAGCCCACGGCGCGCGCATCGATCCGCTCCAGGCCGATCCGCGTCTCGCCCGGGCAATGCCGGCGCATCAGCGCGGCGATCTCCCGCGCCCAGGCCTTCGCCGTCTCATCCAGCAGCGGCCCGCGCGCCACGTAGGAGACCGTCGTCGAAACCCGGATCTCGTCGATCGCCGGATTGTCCCGCTCCAGGTGCTCGCAGCCCGCAAACTCGAACAGGACGACCGGCCCTTCCTGCGGCACGAACACGTAGCGGGCCGGATTGCGCAGCACGAAGGGCAGCATGTTCCGCGCGCCGGTGGCGTAGCGGACGTTGTGGGGATCGGTCAGCACCAGCGCCGAAAAATTCAGCCGCGCCATCTCTGCGCGCAAACGCGCCAGCCGGCCCAGCCGGAGGGCCGTTTTGTCGGGCGCCGGCGGCACCGTGCTCATGGCTTCACTGGGCGGCGTGGAGTTCGTCGCGGGCGGGAATGGAAATCACGGGCTCGACCTCGCGCAGCTCCTCGAGCGGGATGTGGCAGGCGATGACGTGGCGCTCGGCGTTGGTCTGCAGCGGCGGCGGCTCCTCCTCGCAGATGGCGCCGAGCTTGCGCGGACACCGCGTGGAGAACGGGCACCCCTTGGGCGGGTCGAGCGGACTCGGCAGGCTGCCTTCCAGGACGATGCGCCGCCGTTCGACCTCCGGGTCCGCGATCGGCACGGCGGAGAGCAGCGCCTCGGTATAGGGATGATAGGGCGGCGAGAAGATCTGCTCCGTCGAGCCGCGCTCCATGATCTGTCCGAGATACATCACCACCACGCGGTCCGAGAGATAGCGCACGGCGGAGAGGTCGTGGCTGATGAAGAGCAGCGTGGTGCGGTGCTCGCGCTGAATGTCCATCAACAGCTCCGTCACCGCCGCCGCCACCGAGACATCCAGCGCGGAGATCGGCTCGTCCGCGATCACCGTCTTCGGGTTGCCGGCGAAGGCGCGCGCGATGCCGACGCGCTGCTTCTGCCCGCCGGAGAGCTGGCGCGGCTTCCGCGTCATGAAGGCGCGCGGCAGCTTCACCGTGTCGAGCAGCTCGTACACCAGCTCCTTCCGCCTGGCCGAATCGCGTTCGATGCCGAAGCGCTTGATGACCCGGCCGATCTGATAGCCGACGGAGTGGGACGGGTTGAGCGTGTCGTTGGGATTCTGGAACACCATCTGCAGCGAGGCGAGCTGCGCCGCCGTGCGCTTGTTGACCGGAATGCTGCCGAGGTCGGTCCCATCCAGCGTGACCTCGCCGTCGGTCGCGGTCTCCAGCCCCATCAGCACCTTGGCGAAGGTGGACTTGCCGCAGCCCGATTCGCCCACGATGGCGACCGTCTCGCCCTCGCCCGCGCGGAAGCTGATGCTCTCGTTCGCCTTCACTTCGCGCACGGCGCCGCCGGAAACCAGGGCCGACAGCGAACGGTCGCGCACCTTGTAGTACTTGCGCATGTTGGCGACCTCGAGAACGGTCTCGCCGACCTCGATGGGCTCGCGGCTCTCTTCGACGCGCACCGCCTCGGAGACGTCGATCTCGTCCCAGCGCTCGCAGCGGACCCGGTGCGCCGGATCGTCGTCCGTGTGCACGCCCTCCATCGGGATCAGGCCCTTGTCGCACTTCCCGCCCTGGAAGAATCTGCAGCGCGGGCCGAAGTTACAGCCTTCGGGCCGCTGGTGCGGCAGCGGCAGCTGGCCCTTGATGGAAACGAGAGGGCGCGCGTTCTTGTCGGCGTGCGGCAGCGGAATGCAGCCGAAGAGCCCTTGCGTGTAGGGGTGCTTGGGCCAGGAGAAGATCGAATCGATCGTCCCCTCCTCCACCACCTCGCCGGAATACATCACGCAGATGCGGTCGCAGACCTCGAGCATCAGACCGAGATTGTGGGAGATGTAGAGCAGCGACGAGCCGGTCTGGCGGCTGAGCTCGGCGATCAGCTCGACGATGCCCGCCTCCACCGTCACGTCGAGCGCCGTCGTCGGCTCGTCCAGCAGCAGCAGCGCCGGCCGCGAGAGCAGCGCCATGGCGATCACCACGCGCTGCTGCTGACCGCCCGAGACCTGGTGCGGGTACGAAATCATCAGGCGGTTGGGGTCCGGGATGTGCACCGCCGCCAGCATGTCGTGGGCGCGCTCCAGGGCTTCGTTCCGGCTCGCCCCCTCGTGGATCATCGGCACTTCGATGAGCTGCTGGCCGATGGTCAGGCTGGGATTGAGCGACGCCATGGGCTCCTGGTAGATCATGGCGATGTCCTTGCCGCGCACGCGGCGGATTTCCTCCTCGGACATCTCGGCCATGTCGCGGCCCTTGAACCTGATGGTGCCGCCGACGATGTCGCCGTTGTGCCCCATGTAGCGCATGATGCCGTTGGCGACGGTGGACTTGCCGCAGCCGGATTCGCCCACGAGCCCCACCGATTCCCCCTTGGCCACGGTGAGGTCGAAGTCGTAGACCGCCGGCACCTCGCTAGCGCGCGTGTAGTAGCTGAGGCAGAGGCCGTCTATCTCGAGGACCGGCGACTCCGTGGTCTGGTCTGACATGCGGCCTCCTAATCCTTCAGCGACACTTCGCGCAGGCCGTCCGCCAGCAGGTTGAAGCCGAGCACCAGCAGGGAGACGGCGCAGGCCGGCAGGATCGCCATGTGGGGGAAGCCGCCGGAGACGAAGGCGCGGGTCTCGGTGATCATACCGCCCCAGTCGGGATCGGGCGGCGGCAGGCCGAGGCCGAGGAAGCCGAGCGCCCCGATGGTGATGGTCGTGTAGCCCATGCGCAGGCAGAAATCGACGATCAGCGGCCCGCGCGCATTGGGCAGGATCTCCATCAGCATGATGTACCAGGGCCCCTCGCCCCGGGTCTGGGCGGCGGCGATGTAGTCGCGGGTCGCGATGTCCATGGTCACGCCCCGCACGATGCGCATGATGCCGGGGGACGACGCGAACACGACCGCGAAGATGATGTTGATCCCCGACGCGCCGACCTTCGCGATGATCAGCACGTAGAGCACCATGATGGGGAAGGAGAGGATCACGTTCGCGACGAACGAGAGGATTTCGTCCAGGTAGCCCCGGAAGTAGCCCGCCGCGAGCCCCATGAGGACGCCGACGACATAGGCGCAGCCCGTGGCCACGGCGGCATAAAAGAGCACCCGCTGGCCGCCGAAGATGATACGGGACAGGATGTCGCGGCCGAGATGGTCGGTACCGAACAGGAAGATGCGGCCGTCCGGCGCCTCCGCGCCGGGGAAGGCGAAAGGCACCAGCGTCGCGTTGGGATCGAAGGGCGCGATGAACTCGGCGAAGATCGCCAGGATCACGAAGCCGAGGACGATGGCGCCGCCCACCATGCCGACCGGGCTTTCCCTCAGCAGCGCGACCGGCCTGAGCGATGCCATGACGGAAGCGCCGAGCCGGCTGAGCGGCGTGCTGGCGGCGTTCATGCGGGGCACGTCGCTCACTTGAACCTGATCCTCGGGTTCAGATAGGTGTAGCCGAGGTCGCCCACGGTCTGCGTGAAGACCGCGACGAAGACCGCCGCCGTGCCGCACGCCTCGATCACGAAGATGTCGCGCCGGAGCGCCGCCTCCAGCAGCAGGGCGCCGAATCCCTTGTAGCCGAACGCGAACTCGGTCACGACCACGCCGGACAGCAGCCAGTTGATCTGCAGCATGATCACGGTGAAGGGCGCGATCAGCGCGTTCCGGAGCGCGTGCCTCATGATGATGTGCCGGTAGGGCAGGCCCTTGAGCACGGCCGTTCGGATGTAGGGCGTGGTCATCACCTCGGCCATCGACGCGCGCGTCATCCGCGCGATGTAGCCGAAGCCGTAGAGGGTCAGCACCAGCACCGGGAGGATCATCTGGACCGGGTCGAACCCGGAGGTCATCGACGAGGTGCCCGGCAGGATGCCGAGCCAGAAGACGAAGATCCCGACCAGGAAGACGGCGCTGGCGTATTCGGGGATCGACGTGGTGATGATCGAGAAGACCGAGATCACCCGGTCCTGCGGCGAGCCCTCCTTCATGCCCGCGAGGACGCCGAGGGTGAGCGCGATCAGGACCATGATGACGAAGGTGACGCCGGCGAGGATGCCGGTGTTGCCGAGGCGGTCCCAGAATATCTCGTTGACGGGCCGCTTGTAGATTACCGAGTCGCCGAGATCCCCAGCAAATATTCGGCCGATCCACTCGAAATAACGGATGAAGACGGAGCGGTCGTAACCGTTCTCGATCACCCAGGCGCTCAGCTGCTCGGGTTGCGCGTAAGGGCCGAGAACGCTGCGGGCGACGAGCGTCGGGTCGCCCTCGTTGATGAGGAAGAGCAGCAGCGCGACGACCAGCATGATGAGAACCATCATGCCGATGCGCCGGACGATCAGCTGGACCATGTCGGTCTCCGATCGTCAGTCAGGATCCCCACGCTCGCTGCGCTCCGCGCCGTTCAAAGACGCGGCGCGGGAGCCCGGAGGCACCCGCGCCGCACAATGCTTACGCGTCGTCCAGCCACACCTCGTGGAACTGATGGTACAGCGTCGGATGGGTCTTGAAGCCCTTGACCCGCTTGTTCGACGCCTTGAACACCGAGCGCCAGAAGGGCTGCGGGATGATCGCATCGTCCTGCAGGATCTTCTGGCAGACCGCCATCTTCGTCCGGCGCTCCTCAACGTCGAGGGTGCCCTCGGCATCGTCGAGCGCTGCGTCGAAGGCCGGGTTGTCGTAGGCGCACTCGTTCCACGGCACGCCGGCACGGTAGGCGAGCCCGAGCACCATGGTGCCCAACGGGCGATGCGTCCACCCGGTGTAGCCCCACGGCGCCTTGTCCCAGACCTCCCAGTACTGGCTGGCCGGCATCTTGTTGATGTTGACGGTGATGCCGGCAGGTGCCGCCTGGTTCTTAAAGATCGCGCAGGCGTCGGTCATCCACGGACCCTCGGTGTCGCCGTTCACGATCTCCAGGGTCAGCCCGTCGGCGAAGCCGGCCTCGGCCAGCAGCGCCTTCGCCTTCTCGATATCCCGCGTGAGCGGCGGCAGCGTCGCATACTCGGGATGGACCGGGCAGACATGGTGGTTCTCGGCGATCTGCCCGTAGCCCTTGAACGCCTTGTCCAGGATTTCCCCGTGGTCCATGCAGGCCGCCACCGCCTGGCGCAGCTTGAGATTGTCGAACGGCGCCTCGGTGATGCGAAAGCGCATGACCGCGGTCTGCGCCGTCGTCGCTTCGTGAATGTCGACGTGCGGTAACGCCTGCGCCGCCTCGATGAGGTTGTTCGGCAGACGGAAGACTGCATCCACCTGCTGCGAGGCCAGCGCCGCGATCCAGGCGTTGGTGTCCTCGCCGTGGTCGTAGTAGTGGATCTCGTCCAGGTAGAACGGTCCGGCCCACCAGTCGCGCGTCCTCTTGAGGATGGCCCTCTCGCCCAGCGCATACTCAGACAGCTCGAACGCTCCTGTGCCGATGGGGTTCTGCGAGAGATCGGCCTCGTAATCCACACCGAAGCCCCGGTGCACGATGGCGGTCGGGTAGTTGTAGAAGTTCTCCGGCATGGCCAGAGCGGGCTGCTTCAGGTTGAACTGGATGGTGTGGTCGTCGATCACCTCGACCGCGCCGGCGATGCCCCGCGGCTGGCCGTCCTCACCCTCCTCGACCATGGCGCCGAAGAGCCCGAGGTTGGACGAGCCGACGGCCGGATCGAGCCAACGGTTGACCGTGTGGGCGACGTCGGCGGACGTGAAGGCGTCGCCATTCGACCAGGTGATGCCTTCGTTCAGGTGGAATACCCAGGTCGTGAGATCGTCGGAGGCCTCCCAGCTCTTGGCGAGATAGGGGACCGTGACGTTGTCGGATCTTGTCCGGGTCAGGTACTCGACCATGAGGCGCGAGACGTTCGACCTCTCGGTCCACGGGAAGGTCGCCGGGTCGGTCATCTCCTGGACCCGCATGGAGACCTTGAGCACGCCGCCCGCCTTGGGCATCTCGTCCGCCATCGCGGAGCCGACCACGCCTCCGCCGGCGAGCTTGTCGGCCATGGCGTAGACCGTGCCCGTCGCCACGCCGAGCAGCGCAGCCTGACGCAGGAAGTCGCGCCGGCTGATCTTGCCCGTCTGCAGCTGATCGCTGAGTTCCGGCATATAGGAGTGGGTCTCGGCGCCCAACGCGCGCTCCGACGGCAGCGTGTATCGCCGCGGGTCACGGCTTAACACTTTCTTGTCCTTCATGAGTCAGTCCTCCGATTGTTGCTCTGTGCCGGCACCGCACAATTCCGATGCAACCATCGCACCGATCTTGGAACAGATAAGCGCGTCCGCAATCTCCCTGCCTGGAAACGAACCAGCCCGCCAAGCCTAACCCATAGCGGATGCCCTGTCGCCCCCGGCACGATTGAGAAAGGGCGCGTCGTCACGCCGCGCCCTTGCGAATAGCGATGGAGGGGATCGGGGAGGCGCACCCGCTCCGCGTGCGCCCGCCGCCGGAATCGTATTGGAGCGGTGCGGTCCGAGCGCGCGGTAGCCGGACCCGACGCCCGCCGCAGCGGTGGATGGGGCGCGGGAGGACAATTCATCCCGCGCCCCATTCCGTTCAACCGTCCAACCACACCTCGTGGAACTGGTGGTACAGAGTCGGATGGGTCTTGAAGCCCTTGACCCGCTTG